>Ga0180437_10000321_pt1 | contig 94730 bp, 150 predicted proteins | sample SS_ome_4_FD_132410 | JGI IMG/M metagenome (GOLD analysis project Ga0180437, IMG submission 132410) | Hypersaline lake sediment archaeal communities from the Salton Sea, California, USA - SS_3_D_1 metaG | ecosystem: Environmental > Aquatic > Non-marine Saline and Alkaline > Hypersaline >...
CGGTAGGCCGGTAGGCCGGTAGGCCGGTAGGCCGGTAGGCCGGTAGGCCGGTAGGCCGGTAGGCCGGTAGGCCGGTAGGCCGGTAGGCCGGTAGGCCGGTAGGCCGGTAGGCCGGTAGGCCGGACGTCCTTAAGAAGGCCTTCCTAAGCCTTACGTCGGCCTTCCAACCTAACTCCGGTAGGCCGGACGTCGGTCAGCCAAGACTTAGGTTGGAAGGCCGGAGGCTTGGTTTGGTGAGCCTGCCTTATGTTGGTTCGCTCCACCTCCTAAGTTGAAACCGCCGAAGGCCAAAAGCCAACCTTCTTAGGTTCGACCTTGGCTTCTTAGAATCACCTCCAACTTCCAACATTGATTCAACTCCGCACTTCTCTTGATTCAAGTCGTCGAAGTATTGATTCAAGTTGAATTGAAGTTGAAAACTTAGATTGGCTCTCTTGCAAGTCCAACTCGCTCTATTGTTTCTCGCTATTCCAAAGTTGAACCTTGGAAGTTGAATGTTGGAAACCGGCTTCGCTTCTTATTTCTCACTTCAGCGAAGGTTGAGACTTAAGATCGACGCTTGCTCCTCCTCTTCTTAAGTCTGCGATGGCGACTTACTTCTCGCCGGAGCGCTGCTCTTATAACGACGGCAACAGGCTCACCACGCTCCTCCGCCACCTGCGCCACCTCATCACACAAGAACTCTGGCACGTAGTACGTTCGCCGCTTCATGGGTTCTCCGTAGTACGTAGGCCTCCCTCCTGTGTTTGCCGCCTGCTGCGTAGTCGCTGCTCCCCTGCTACTCATCGGACACCTCCACGTGGAACAACCGCTCCAACGGACTCGAACTAAACTCCCTGGCCTCTTCTATGTACTCCCACACGGCAGGTCCAAGGCTGCACGGATCGTCCAACACCGGAAGGTACGCCACAGCCACCCTGCCAAACATCGGAGCCAGATTCATGGCCATCGCCTCACCAGCAGGAACAGCATCACCGTCCAGACACACTGTCACTTTCTCCGGCCCCAGTACGCTGAGGAGCGACATCTGGCCTATAGATAGGTGCTTACCGCATAGAGCCACAGCCTCCCCCAAGCCTACCGTCAAGGCATCAAACACGCCTTCCACCAGCACTACATGCCTGGACTGCCGATCCAGACACTCGTTCATACCCCACAAATAGTCCGTAGCTCTGAAACCTTCCGGAAACATGTACTTCTGCTTACTCATGCCGGAGCAATCCCTGGCCAACCATCCTACCATGAGACCACCTGACATGACCGGTATGATGAGCCTGTTCCGCATCCTGCCTATCGAGCACCAGCACCAGTCCAGCTGCTGAGCTGTGGTCAAGGACACATGCTTCTCCTCCAGCAGGTTCAACAGCTTATCCGGCAACTCAGCCCTGCGAGATGCCGATATCCTTACCAAACCACTCGGCAAAGGACACTCGGACAATTTGGTTGCCGTCACCTTCCTCGGCTCTCTGCGAACCGGCCCACCTCGAGAGAACTTCCTGACCAGCCTGAAGGCTCCGCCAAGGTCCACCTTCTCCACCTTCATGATGAAGCCCACCAAATTGTTGGAGGTCTCACACCTGAAACAGTGGAAGAGCTTCCGCTCCACATTCACGTACATGTGCTGGCCACTGTCAGAACAGAAGGGGCAATCGATCCTCAGCTCCTTGCCACCCGCCGCCTCTATCGGCCTCCTCCTTCTGAGATATCCTCTCAGGTCGAATCGGCGAATCAGGTTATCGACGCGTTCTGCCACCTCTCCCCCTCCTCTTCTTTCGTTTCGGCTTCTCCTCTTCCTCTTCCTCTCGCATGGCAAACTGCATCCTGCTGAAGTCCTGCTTGACGCTTACGCTCCACCCCTTCGGACCGAAGCTCCGATTCTTGGCGCAGAATAGCCTCATCTCACCGGCTGCCTCCTCCTCCGGCGTCTGGCACAGGCTCACCAGCACATCAGCTATCCCTGCCTTCTCAAAGCACTCAGCGATGTCGCCGACATCCACCACCAGCCGGTTGAGGCTGTTCCTGTTACTCTGGCTCCCGGTCCATACCGGCACATTGTACTCACCGGCAATCCTCCGAAGTCCTCGGAAGGTATCCGCCAACTCGTGCCTCACCATATCCCTCTGCGTGGCCGGTGCCAGCAGGTCTCCGTAATCCACCACCACGAAGTCCGGTATGTATCCAGATGCCACCAACGATTGCATATGAGCATTCAGATCCCTGAACGTGACCGAACCTGACGGATAGCCACAAATCATCGCTCGACCGCCAAGGCTCTTCACCATCTCCACCATCTTCAAGAGACGCTTCGGAGCAGCCCTCAACTCGTCTCGCGTCATGCATGCTATCGACTGGTCCAGCCGCTCGCTAATCAGGTAATCTGCCATCTCCAGCGTGTAGAACACCACCTTCAACCGCTGGAGCAACGCTGCCTTCATCATGTGAACCATGCCCATCGTCTTGCCGCGTCCAGTCGGTCCGAAGATGACGCCAAGCTCGCCTCGACCCAAACCTCCAAGTCTGCTGTCCAGCTTCGGTATAAACGTCAGAACCCTGTTCTCCTCCGGCTCTGCCGCCTCACGGTCGGCCACGCGATCCTCAACAGCTTCCACATACTCGTACCCCAGATCGGCCTCCAACCGTCCATCTCTAAACGCCTTAGTCACCACCTCCTCGGCCTCGCCAAATTGCTCGTCCGCCACCAATTCTCTGGCTTCTATGATGGCGTCAGCAACTCGCGATGTCTTGACAAACACCCCTATCCTGTCCAGCACGTACTGGACGTTCGTTACCGGCTCCATCTTCAGAAGCCGACCGACATACTGCTCGGCAGGACCGCTGTCCTCCTTGAGCTTCTTCTTCAACTCCTGAAGCAGTAAATCCCTCGGAGCCGACCTGTACTTCAAGTGGTAATCTACAAGAGCCGCTGCCACATCCTGGCACAATTCTGAGCCAAAGCAGCCAGGAGCAACGCGGTCGCTAACCAGCCCCAGAAACTCGTCGTTCGTGAGCATCAACTGAAGGACGCGATCCTGGAATGGCTGTCCGAAGTCGAATTTCCTCATTCGATGCTATCCCTCAGACGAGTTGCTTAGCCGCTCTCTGGAACCTATTTGGACTGACCCACAGAACTTCCAGCCTTCTTTGCTCCTTCATACCTCCGGTGCCTTTCAGTCCAGTTGCTCGAGTCTTCCCTGCCGACGACGCATCCACCTCCTTCTCGTACCGAGTCCAACCTGCTTCGTCCAGCTTCCGGTAAATCGGATGGTCGTATCCGCTAACGACCGCCAACCCCTTCAGGTCCAGCAGCCGCCTAATCAACTCCTTGTGGTCCTTGTCCGTCATCTCGTTCTCGTAGACAGCTCCTGCTCTTCTGGTATCAAGGACGTACGGAGGGTCACAATAGAAGAGAGCCTCCTCCGAGTCGTAGTACTCCAGCACCTTTTTCCAGTCGAGACACTCGATCTGCACACTAAGAAGACGCTGGTGGAATTCCGGGAGCATATCGATGGCCGACAACCAGGATGCTGGCATGGTAGTCGTGCTCCTGACACCAAAGCCAAACGATGCTCCGAACCTGCCTCCGAAGCTCACTCGAGCGACGTAGAACCACTTCGCCACCCTCCTCACCAAACAGCGGTCGGTCCTCCACGAACGAAGGAACCGGAAGTACAAGGTGCGTGAGATAGGGAGCGAAGCACACCTGCTGCGAAACTCCTCGAAGAGAACAGGACTGCTAACGACCGTGAAGAAGTCGGCCAGCCCCTTGTCTACGTCGTTGTACACCTCCAGAGGTACCGGCTTCCGCGCCAACAGGACGTTCGCGCCTCCGCCGAACACCTCAACGTACACCTTGCACGGAGGCATTTTGCTGGCCACCCACTCTGCGATGTGGCCTTTGCCGCCTATCCATCGCAGTACGCTTCCGAGCTTCCTACGCCTTCCCACTGTTCAGTGCCTCCGCCTGACGCCTGAGTATCTCGTCCGCTACATCCTCCGATTTTCTCTTCGGCAACTTGAACACGTTGATGCCAAAAGCCCCTGCCAGCGCCAACCTGTCTGCCTGCCGCAACTTCAGGATGTCCTCCTTCGTGTATGGCACATCAGCCAGCAACCGCCTTCGCCTCTTCGCCTTTGGTACAAACGTCATATAGCAGGCCCGCTGCTGATCCTCCGAGCACATCCTGCAATCGGTATCCTCTTCAGCAGCACAAGTATCCTCCGGACGAAGGAGACGAATGGCAGGGAGTATCTCATCGATGGATGCGTCCGACATTGGCGGAGGCGGTGGCTCCATCACGTAGTACACCTTCGGAGGCTCCTTCGCCGTCAGGTCCACCATCCCCTCATCCAGGACCACCTCTCGGATGACCTGTATCTCCTGGCGGATTTTCGATAGCTCAGCCGACAGGCCGACTACCTGACCAATCGAAATCCTCTTCACTCTCCTCCCCTTCCGGCTCTCCGGACATCGAACCACATGCCGGACACTCCATGTTCGTGATGTTTCCGTCCAATGGTATCACCGCTGCCCACCTGTATCCGCACACCCGACAGACAGCCATTGTCGCCAACCACGCCGTGAACGCCATCCTATTGCCTCCTATAAATAACGTCAAGCAAAATCCTATTCCTCTGGCAAGTCCAGCATCTTGCAGATGGCATCCACATACTCCTTCGGCCAGACATCCCGAATGCGTTTTCTGTAGGATTGGTCAATGTCGACCACGACCTCGTCGTCCTGGACCGGCGGAGGCTCCGACATCGTCCGCTTGACGAACGCGTCGAGAAGGATATCGGATTTGAGTTGAGCAGGAAAAGGGAAAGGACGGTGGTTGTAGGATTGAGACCATCGAAATGCGAACGCGACGAACTGCTTCCAAAACCGGCTGCTCTTCGTCACAGAGATCCCATGCTTGTGCATGGCGATGATCGCTGAGCAGAGCATCTGGAAGTTAGGCTCAGAGAAGATGTGCTGGCCTCTGTTGACGAACACCCTGTACGATCCTCTGGTGACAGACCTCCGCTTTATCTCATAGTAGCATCCGAGCTTGAAGGCCTCCAGGTAGTACGACGGCTTGTCCTCAAAGTCCTCTTCGGAGAGTCCGTGCCTCTTCATCGCCAATTTCCCAGAACACTCTCAATCGGTCCACCGCGCGTTTGATTCGCTGCCAAATTGCCGACTCCTGAACTCCCTCCTCTTCGGCAATCTCCTTCATCATCAGGCCGTCTTGATAGTACCGCCGAACAGCATAGAACTGACTGCTGTTGTCCAACAATCTTTCTACCTTCCCCCAGAACTCTTTCTGCTCCAGGCGTGTACTTACTGGTGGAGAACCATCCTCCGGAGCATCGTCTACTCTGAAGGTATGAAACGGTATGCCTGTCCTCTCTGCCTCCCTCATCTTGTTCCGCTGGAACCTGAGACGGAACACGTCTCTCATCGCTCCGATGACTCTCGTTCGAGCGAACGATTCAAACGATACCCCTCTCTCCTCATCATACCGCTCAACGCAATGCCAGAGCGCCTCAGCACACCGGCTCTCGACCTCGTTGATGTCCAGAGAGGCGGGGTAGCGGTGACGAGCTATGGCCTTGGCCTTTTCCACCAAATGGTAGTGTTGCCGAATGGTCCGATCAATACTCGTCTTCGTCGGCATCCTCTGCCCACTCCTCAAGCTCGGACTCCACGAATTCGATAATGACCTCCAGAGGCGTGTTGTACAGAACGAAGATGTCTTTGGCCTCGACCAATTCACCGTTCTCGTCGTACTCCCCCTCAACCTCTTCCTCTTCCGGATCTTCGATGTACAAGAAGTGTTCGTACCCGTGATCGTCGCACCAAACGGAGATTTTGATTAAAGCCTCCTTGATGCTTGCCGGAATGCCGTCGAACTCGAATGGAACCTGAGTTTCCCCGTCCATTCTTTCTTCTCCTCGCGCCATCCTAATATCAACCTAACAGCAGCGAATAACGGCGCTACATCCTATCGGTATTGTCCGTAGGACAATTACCGTTACCAGAGCGCGCACATGTGCGCGTAGCCAGAGGACCGTACTCCGCGAACGAATGGTTCATGTCAGGCCTCCTGAAACTTCTCAACCCGCCAACCTTCCTTCGCATAGACGGCCTTTCGAGCCATACAATGCCGGACCATCCAGCGATGCCCGGCGTCTTCGAAGTCAAGGACGATGACCTCGTCCTTGGTCTGCGTTTTCCTCATCCCCCTGCCGATACGCTGTAGCGTCTGCCGTTTCGATTTGCCTCCAGCGGCGAGCACGATGGAACCGACGGATGGCACGTCCACCCCCTCATCGAATATCGCCGTGGCGACAACCACGTTCAGGTTCTCGTCTCTCAGTGCATCAGTCACCTCGCGTCTGGTTGTCGAGTTATCTCTGCCTTGGACGAACTTCGCCCTCATTCCTTTCTGCTCGAACAGGTACCTCAGCGTTTCGCCGTGCACGATTTCCTTTACCAGCACCAAGGCCGTCCGGTTCTGAGCTGTCACGACGGACACGGTCGCGTCCACGATGGCCTTGTTCCGCACGTCGTTCCAGACGATGGCCTCCCCGTATACCTCCTGCCACGAGTAGCCTTGGAGCATGGTGACAGGATAGTCGACCATCTTCACGACTGGAGCTGCCAAATACCCCTTCTCGATTAGCTCCTTCGACTGCACTTCGTAGAAGATGTCGCCAGTCATGGCCTGGAGCATCTTACCTTTGCCGCTTAGCTCCGGAGTCCCTGATGTTCCGAATCTGTACGGCGCGGTGATTCTGGAGAAGACGTCATACCACGTATAGGATGAGAGGTGGTGCAGCTCGTCCCCGAAGACCACTGGAAAGGCTCGGAAGATGTCGTCGGAGCCGTTACGATTTGCATATAGACTCTGGACCATTGCGACCGTGATGTTGTTCGGCTCGCACCTTCCATCTCCAATTACCCCTACCTCTTGATCCAGCCGTTGCTCAAACCGCTCCTTCGTTTGCCACATCAGGTCTTTAACGTGGACGATAAACAGAGCCGGAAGCCCGATACAACGGATGATGCCAGCAGCTATCTCCGTCTTGCCTCCACCAGTCGGCACCTTGATGATGCCGCGCTTCACCTTCAACGCCCGCTTGATGGCCTTCATCTGGTAAGGCCTGAGCGTGATTCCGGAAAGAAGGTCATCCGTCACCTTTCGGTATCCGACGACAGGGATTCTTCTCATGTCGGAGACCTCGTACGGCCACTCCAAATCATCGAGCACTTCCAGGACAATTGGTATCAGGCCGGTCGGCACCTTGCTCCGAGAACGGAGCATTCGCATCAATCGCTTCCGTCCATCCCAGATGCCTCGCTTGTACATCTTGGAGAAGAACGCTCCATCGACCTGGAAGCTCGTAGCCTGGACGATCTCCTGTCTCGGAAAGTCGCCCTCCAGGTAGGACCACACGTTTTCAATCGTGATTGTCAGCATTACCGGTCCTCGCCGTCCTCAATGTTGGCCGGATTTACCGCCGGGTTCGCCGCAGGTGCCTCCAATTCAGCAGAATTGGCCGATGCTACCTCCTCAGCCAGGAGAGGCCTGATACCGGCCAGTTTCAGAAGGTCAGGAAACTGGTCCTCAGGGAGAGAAAGGACTTTGTGCAATTGCAGGCTGAGCTTTACAGGAAGGCCGGATGTGATGACCTCTCCAACAAGCCACTCGAGCACCTTCTTGCGAACGCTCCACTCCGGACTAACGTAGATGCCCGCAAAGAACTCTTCCGGCGCTCTTGTGCGAATCCACTCCTTCGCAAAGAGCCAGTCATCGACGTCGGCAATGACAAACTTCAGAGAGTCGATGCGGTCGAAATCGAGATCGATGACATCGGACACCTCGCCGGATGAGGGAGTTTTCACGTCCATGCATATATCAGGATACTGGTCGTTGATGCAGTCAGGAATGCAGGAGGTATACGGGGAGGCCGTTGTCTGGCTCGTCTCGACCTCAAGCCTCTTCGACGGGATCCGCTCCATCAGATCAGCCACAGCTTCCGCTTGCAGCAGCGGCTCTCCTCCGGTAACGAGCAACAGCCCCTGCCGCATCCGATTGATGACATCGGCGACATCCTTGGTGGAGAACATCCGGCCTGCGACAACGTTCTGGGCTTCCTTCGTATCGCACCATCTACACCTGCGGTCGCATCCAGCCAATCGCAAAATGATGCACGGCTCTCCAGCCGTATTTCCTTCCCCGCTAATCGACGTATACATCTTGAACACATTTAGTACGGCCATGTCAGGCTCCTTCCGCAAAGGACCATTCGCCTTCCTGCCGTACTATCGCCGTCTGTCGTTAGCTTTTCCACTGGAGCAAGGAGTGCTGGCACATACTGAGCGCCAGCACTCCCCGTCCGCACTACTGGTGGCTCTCCTCGTACCGCTCACGTAGCTCTTTCAGCGTCTCCTCAGTGAGTTGCTCTTCTGCGTCCTGGTACAGGAGAACCATTACTCGGTCTGTCAGGAGATAGCCAGGAAACGGAGCAGCGTCCCCCTTCTCCAGGTAGTCAATCTCCATCCGAGTTGAGATTGGCTCAGGTCCGCGACATCCGACGACGCTTAAGGTCCCGCAACATATCAGCAAGACCATCAAGGTCGCGGTCAGCAACCTTCTCCGCGAACTCATCGACGTTCTCCACATACTGAGACGACAGAAACCGGACGGCTTCTTCGTAGGCCACGTCCGGGCTGGTTTTGTGTTTGAGGAACAGGAACAAGACCTGGAGAGCCACTCCGACGATTTGGAGTAGCGTCATTCAGAGTCTCCTCCACCTCCCTGCAACTTGTTCACTGCCATCTGGATGACGTACTTCAGCGCTTCCTCACCGTACTTCGAGAGCATCGACGGAGCCTCAGAGCGTAGCAGTGATTTCAACTCACGTAGCGCGCGCTTCTGAGCCTCCTGCACTTCCTCTTTCGTCAGCGACCCATCCTCTCTCGCGCGTTTCAACTCCTGCACGTAGGTCAGGTAGGTCGTATTTGCGGCTTGGCAGGCGAAGTCGAACAGCGTGCTCCACTTCGTCGCCGCCACCTTGTCGCGGAAGTCCTTCACCCTCCCCAACGACCAGATGAAGCCGACAATCATGGCGAGCACGGTCCAGAACTGCTCGCTGCCGAGCATATTCCACAATGCGTCTCCCATCACGCTTCCTCCGTCTCAACCTTCTTCTTTACCTTGCGCACGTAATCGCACCATACTATACCGTTCAGTCCAACCTTACACCACCTCCCCTCTATGTGCGGACACCGAAACTCCGTATGTCCGTCAACAGGAACGTCTACCTCAATCGGTTCTGACGAACCGCAGCACCAGATTTGCAGTACCTCAACCTTTGCCCTCATGTTTACGATTCCGCTGAGCCTGCCTCTTCTGTCTCCTCCGGCTCTCTGCCACCGACAGAGATGGACGGCGCACAAACCTTAGCGCTCGTTCCTGGCCGACCTCCGACAACATCCAAACTGCCCCCTCAAACAGCCTCTTCGCAATGTAACAGTGCGCTCTGTCCGGCGTGACCGCATTACCGTACTTTGTCAACGAATGTGCCCTACATATACCTCCGCAGGCAAACCTCATCCAGCACTGTGAGCATTCCGGTATGGCATACACTCTGTCGTCCACCCACGGCACTCTCCGCCGCTCATCCACACCGTAGTCGACGTGGCCAATAGCGCTGGCTCCTTGCCTGTGGCAGGCAAAGATGGTTCCGCTTGGCCCTACGCTTAAGTACCGAAATCCTGCGTTGCAGAAGTACGTCTTGATGGTGCAGTATAGCGTCGTGGCCATGTGACGCTTCAACCTCCCCCACGACACATGCTTGCCTCGCACCGCTCTTCGCAGATACCACTTGACGGCCTTCTCGATTTCCGTGTCGATCCAGGAAAGGTCTTCACCGAAGTCGTACTTTCCCTCCACGTCCGACTCGACCGGATAGAACGAAATGCCATCGGCCAATCCACGCTCGCACAGCGATTCATGATGGTTGAGCACCTTCACCAGATCGAACCCTGTTCCGAGCAGCGTGCCTCTTAGCGTCACATGGCATGTCCTTCGGCCATGAGCCAGCTTCTCCAAGTTGCCGATGGTGAGGTCGTACGTCGAGCCAAGTGTAGTCGAATCGCGTTGAGCGTCCTGGATCTCCTTATCCCCATCCAGGCTTACCATTACGCCGAACCGATGCTCCTTCATAAGCTTGACCATGTCGTCTTCCAGGATGGTCAGGTTCGTCGTGATCCCCGGCTTCAGCTTCGCTCTCAGCGCTTCGGCCTTACCAAGAGCAGCCGCCGTCGCGTATATGATGGCCTCCTTATTCAGCATCGGCTCCCCGCCGAAGAAGAACAAGCTGAGCCACTTTGACCTCGAATCCATGAAGCGCACCGCTTTCTCAATCACGTCTCGCGGCATGAAGGAGCAGCGGTCCTCGTAGCCAAACTGGGTGAAGCAGTATGCGCAATTGAGGTTACACGCATTCGTCACGGACAAGAGCAACTGCGATGGTCCTCCACGGTACGTCTTGAAGGAAGACAGGGCCACCATAGGTTCCTTGGCCGAGAACAGCCATCGCATCATATCCTGCTTCACAGGATCGGCGACCGGCAGGGAGAGGATGAATCGTTTGGCCGAATCCTCGTCAACGATGTCTTCCTGAGCCGCGACCATGAGGTCGTAGACGTCGTCGGTCACTTCGAAGCTAACTCTGGAGTTAGCGTCGTACGCGAAGCACTTCCCGAGATACCGGAACAGGTGGACCTGAGGTCGGCACGGCACAAGCCACGAGAAGTTAGTGTCTACGCGCTCCGCCTCACTTGCCGACAGCATCCGATTCTGCTGCATCCTGGTCCCCTTCCGATACAAACTGAAGCAGCTTCTGCATACGATCCGCATACATGTGGTGCTCTCGGACCACTCGCTGCCCGCGCTCGGCAACCTCCTTGAGCGCACTCTTGTGGCCAACGAAGTATTGAGCTTTCTGGATTGCATCCTTCAAGCAAGAGAACTCCGCATAGTGGATGCCCGGCTTCATCAACTCATCCATGCCGTTGTCTATCCTCAGCCGTTCGTCGGTGTGCTGAAGGAGCAAGGCTCCGCACGCCATCGCCTCAAACACACGCATGTTCAGGTCGCTGGCAAGGGGGAAGTTGACAACCATCTTGCTCCGTGAGTACATCGTCGGAATGACAGACGGATTGCCGGAGTCGTCGGCGGCTACTCGGAAGTACCTCCCAAGCAGGTCCAGCGCTGCCACTCGAGGCGGCGAGAGCCTACCGACGAATGCGATGTCGATGTCGCGTTCGACACCATCGTCTCTGCCGATACTCTCGGATGCTGCGTAAGGCAACCACAACAACCGTGCCCTGACGTTCCTCGCGACAGTTGGCAAAGCCTCTTTCTGAGCACAGACCACTATCGGAAAGAGTCGTGCTATGGCCAGACACCTCTGCATGCCGGTGTGACTATCCAGCATCCAGAACACCCGGTTCGGAAAGTTCTTCAGTGATGCGTGCTGCTCCTGGAGGGGAAACGTATCGTCAACCTTGATGACAAGGTCGAGCGGAGGTTCGATCTCTTGGTGAATGTCCAACGGTACGACGTTGTGGCCAAGTCCTTGCAGAGCCTCAGCGACGTACCAACCTGTTGTCACCTTCCCTGCTGCTTGAGCGAAAACGACACCAATCTTCATCCTGGTCAAGCTCCTCTACCGGCTCAAAGTCATTGCACTTCACACAATCCCTCACCACAATCGGAGGCTCATCTCGTAGGTCGCACGCGACCGTAGGAAACTCCTTCACCTTGCCTCCGCAGCACGTAACCTCTCTTGTTCCCACCTCCTCTCCTCTATGCTTGCACGGAAGCAGCCGCACTCGGCGTATCCGGCTTTGAGCCATGCGTTGACGCAGGTACGGATTCCGCAGGCACTCCTCGCAGAACAGAGCGTCAACCTCCAGCACCAACCCCGGACACTCGTACGTCTCTGTGCCTTCCTCCTTTCGCTTCTTCAGGTCCATCTTGGCCTTGTGAGCTTTCAGCTTCGCTCGGAAAATCCCTGTCTTGTCGTTCGTACAGAACCGGCAGTTGTCCTCTGACATGAAGCCACCGGTCAACTCGCACCGTCCGTCGTACAGGTACTCGCATTCAATCATACTCACACCGGAGTAATGGTGAATGACCCGGCCAGACAGTCCGGACCGCTGCTACAGCAATCCGAATCGAACACGCCGCCATCACAGAAGTCGTTCTCGCAGTTGTCTGCTCCACCGCATCCATCCTCCCACGACGTGTACAAGCAGCTACATGCCACAGAGCTTAGCTGGAGCTGCCAATACGTTTTGCCGTCGCACGGATGGCTTTCTTCCGAGTAGATTGCGCAGGTCAGCGTGATGGTTCTGTCCGGGTCGCTGTACTCCCACCGCTGGTCTACCGGATCCCATTCCAGGTAATCGCTGAAGTTCCAGTCGGTGCAGTCCTCGCTGACCACGTTTGTGTAGCCTGTCCCTGTGAAGGAGAACGAGTACGGAGCATAGTTACAGCACTCATGCTCAAACCATGAATAGTCAGGAGCATTCTCCACGGCTCCACAACCACCTTCCGTCGGACAAATCGGACCCGGAGGTTGCGGTGTTTGTCCATCGCACGTCGGCGTTTCGCCGTCACAAGGAGGAGCCTGACTGTCGCACGGCAGCATGCCAGGACCGCAAATGTGGTCTTCGTCGCACACCTGACCCATCGGACACACCTGCTCGTCACCACAGACTTCGTCGCTGCCATCGTCCGGAGGATCAGGCGTCATGTTATCCCCCTCCACGCACGGCGTCACCTCATCGCCGCAGACATGCTCCGAAGAGCACGGATGTCCTGAGCCGCAAAGGTGGTCCTCACCGCATGGAGGATTCTCGCATGGAGGGCTGGTCTCGCCACACGTATCGGAGCAGACTTGCAGGTCCGGAGGGAACACGCTCGCATCATCCAATCGCAGACCTCGCCGCCACTGCACCTTCGTCTCATCCGAGAACATCCGCTTGACCTCATCGAACGTGAACTCGAGTCCCGTCGTGAGCGTCAGCTTGGTGGAGTGGCCCTGGAAGTTGTATGAGGCCTCCGTCACCATAGCTCCGATGTTCTCGAAGCCGGTCGTGATAGGACTGCCTGCTCCCGTCTGAGCCGCGATGTTCACTCGCAGACCGAGGTTGCTGAATGCCACGTTGAATTTCTGAGCCTGCTGTACGTGGCCGTCATACAATACGTCCTTGTACGCATCGAGCAGGTTGGTAGCCATCTCCATGTACCGGTCCACCTGCGTCTCGTCCTGAAACTCCTCATCGTAGATTACCAGCTCGCGCTCGATGCCGAAGGTGCCGTACGCCGTCCCTGTGAAGCCGCTGGTCGGATACCTCACCGACGTCGGATCGGACAAGTACGCATAATCGAGACGCACGTCAACCGCAGGAGACGACGTTCCTGGCGTGAAGGTGCTCAGCTTGGTTCCCTGCCACACTGGAAGCCGAGACAGCATGACGCCGGACCGCCAGAAGAAGTCCGCAGGCACCGGCATCCATGTACTGAGTGTGTTCGATCCCACACTGCCTATGACCTTTCTCCACAGGCGCGGTCCTCTGGTCCTGGCTATCTCGTACACCAGTCCACCGAGTATCCAACTCCCTCCGTACGTCATCTCCTTGGCGATGTGCCTGTACGCAGGCGATGTGACCTGCCACCTACTATAAACATACCGGTATGGCGATACCGCCGAGCTTATCTTGTACGCCGCCCCAGCCTGCGGCACTACCATCCAGTTAGGTTCGATGTACACTCCGGTCGTGGTGCTTCTCGTGATGATGCGGTAGCTCTTGACGTTCGAGAAGGTGCCGGTCGACACGATGGTCAGCAGACCATCCTTCCACTTATTGACCGCCCAGGTCTGAGACGAATCCACCACCATGCTTGCCGTACCTGTGGTTATCGTACCAGAGCCTGTGTGCGCTCCTCCCCAGGCCTTCGGAAGACTCCAGGTCGCCTCAAGGCTCGAATCCCACAGCCGTGTCAGGTCACCGGTGCTCTCAAAGATGGACAGCGACTTCGGCTGCTTTGCTCCGACGATGCGCATAGCTGTATAGCGGTCGGTCGTGTCGGGGTTCAAGGAGACGTTCTTCACCACGTCGATGGAGTTGTTGTACGTGATGACCGTGGTTGAAAGCGAGTTGACCTTGCGGAAGCGGAAGATCTGGTTGTGAGGGTCATAGATGTATGCATAGCCAGGAGATATCTTCATCAGGTTAGTCAGAGCTTGATCGAACGTCATGGCCGACAGCACGACCTTATCCGGTTTCCAACTCATCGAAGAGACTTCGACCGGAGCATACCCGTATGAATTCGACAGCGTTGCGCTGGCCGTGTCGATGACGCCTTTGCTGTTCAACTCGGTTCGGTGCTGCTCGAACAACCACTGGATCATCTGCCCTACGCTCCAGTTTTGCCGAGCGAAGGCGAATTCCTCATCCTCATACGGCGCGTTGAACACCACTCGCGGCGAGCCATTATCATCCAGGACGTTGACCTCGGCAGCCTGCTCTCTCGCCCCGTAAGCCACGTACCGGACAAGCTCACTCTCAGGAGAGCCAACATGTTCGACCGTCTTAATCTTGCCACGAAACCGAACTTTCCCGTACATGTCCAGCCGCACAGCCTGCTGGTTGTAGTACGATGGATTCGTATGCGTCACCCGCTGGAGGAAGCTGAGCGTCCGATAGCGGTCGTACGAGACGTTCAACTCCTCCAACTCGACCTGATTTGCCCTCAGATCAACCGGAGTCGTGGCTACACACAAAGCGATTATGGTAGACGCGTCAGTCATGCTCTACACCGTTCCCCACACGGTCGTCGGCGTGCCGACCGATGTAAACTCGAAGGTCAGAGCGTCGTCAAAGTAGTTTCTACTTACGTCGTCGTACGCTCCCGGATTGATGTTCTTCAGCATCGTGTATGGATACCGCCGTGCTACATTGGTGCTTACCTCCGAATAGCAAACAATCAAAGAGCTTTTGCCCGCGAAGAACAGTCCGTAGTAGCTATCGATGGCTCCAAGCAGGTTGACCGGAGCCAACGATGCCTTCCACACCTTCAACGTTACCCGCCAGACGATGTTCGGAGAGTTGCGCGTCACAAGAGGAAACGGAGCCCACAGCAACGGCTCCTCTGTGCTCGTTAAGCTCTCCGGATACGATCTCAAGGACAGAACTCTATCGCCGAGCCACTGCTCCTTGTACCACGCATACAGATCGCCTTCATAAGAATCAGGCTCTGTCATTACGATACTCCCTGCGCCGCCTTCTTACCAGAGGTCCGGCGAGCACGTGCGCTTTCGATGGCCTCCAACCGAGCCAGGCCTGCTTCCACCATCTCGATCCTCACGTCGATGTCACCGACGAACATAGCCATCATGTCTGTCGTGTTCCCGACCAGCTTGGCCATTAACTCCTGACCTTTCGTCAAACGAGATTGGAGCGTGTCGATAAAAGCAGACTGAGCCAGACTTGCTGCTTCGAGGAACACGGCTGCCGGACCGACAGCTCCGACATCGAACGCTCCCTCCGCTCCTTTCGCTGCTGCCAAAGCAACTTCGGTGCTCTGGATAATGGTAAGGAGTTGCGAGTACAGCCTGCCCTGCTCATCGAGTTCTGCGGACTCTGCTTTCAGTATCTCAAGCTTTTCCTGCTCAAGCGTGACATGCTGGAGAAGGCTCTCCTCAACAGCTTGATTGTCTACAAGCTGTTGCTCAGCAAGCTCCCTGGCACGCTGCTGCGTCAACTCAAACATCTGCGTAGCCGTCCGAGCCATCTCCTCCTGGGCGGCCTGCTCGTCGGCTATCTGGTCCTCCAGATGCTGTTTCGTCTCTCGGTAACTCCTGACACGCTCGTCGCGCTCACGCCGAAACTCTATAACGAGATCGCGCTGAAGCTCATACCGCTCTTTCGCCGACAGGGTCTCATCTTCGGCTATTCGCCTCCAACGCTCGTTATACTGCTCCGGCATGTTCTTCCGGACCTGCCGCCAGTCGTACTCCAAATCCTTCATGTCACGCTGGAGGTCTACAACGCGCCGCTGGCTGCTCTTCAGGGCTGCGTCCTGCGTTTGCTGGAACATGGCGAGGACGTCATTCACGTCCTCCACGGTCCGAGCGTAATCCTTCAGAGCTTCGGCGTAGATGTCAAACTGCCTCATCACGCCCGCTCGTCCAGGCTGGTCCTCTCCTATGAGGCTAAGCTGCTCTCTCCGCAGGAACGACTGGATGTTCTCCGTCATCCGCTGCCACTCGTCCCAAATGCGCTTCGCTTCATCTAATGCGTTATCTTGAGCTGTTAAGTCCTCGCGGTAGAGAGCCAGCTTCTCCTTGGTGACCTCCATGATACGGTCGCGGACTTCGCGGTTGATGGAATCGATAAGCTCGATTTCCCTCTTACCGTACAGCTCCCGCATGGTTTGCTTTCGCTCTTCGTGCTTCCGAGTTAGCTCCTCAAGCTCGGCATCCATCCACCCCTCTTTCTGCCTCATCTCGTTGAACTCGCTGTCCATCGCGTCGAGGCGTTCTTTCAACTCCAGGCGAAGCAGGTCGAGCTTGTCCTTCTTGATGCGAGCCATCTCTTCGATAATCTCACGGCCTTCGATGCGGACCCTGGCGATGTAATCCTGAAGCTCGGTTTCGCGGACCTGCCTGAGCCGATCCTCTTCTGAGGTTACGTCTCCTATGATGCTGTCGATCTCGGCCTGTACGCTCCGCCACCTCTCTATCAAGTCATTGTACCGAGTCCTCGCACTTCGGGTAGGCTCTACGTTTAGCTCTCTTGCTTTTGCGAGAAACTCCTCCAACTCCATCGGAAAAGCAGCTCCTCCGGTGACCTCCCTCCAGGACATGAAGTTGAGAGCGCCACGGCCTTTGTAGACTCCAGTCGTTCCTGTACCTTCGAGTGTACTCCGAATCCGCTCTCTCTCGTTCTGAAGACTGACCAGCCTTTCCACCCTCGCCTCGTCCGCCTCCTCAGCATCAAGTTGTGCCTGCCGCTCCTTCTCACCAGTAATGCCCTGAAGCAACCGCAACTGATCCTCAAGAGCCAGGTTCTTATCCTTCAGAATCTTAAGCAGTCTTGGTTCGAGAGCCGCGAGCTTACCGATAAGCTCGTTGTACCGATCTTGCTCTTCAGAGGTTCGATCCTGTTTCCGGGCCAGAGCTTCGAATTCTTCCGTCAACTTCGACAGTTGTTTCGCCTCATAAGCCGATGTTCGAGCATCAAGCTCCAACTCTTTGTAACGGACAGCCGCCTTTTCCTGGGCCGCGCTCAAAGCTACATAGGCAGCTGCAAGACCGGCAATAACCAAGGTCAGAGCTGTCAGTGCAGGCGTTGCAGCACCAAGAAGTTTCATCGATACCCCTAATGCTCCGAGCACCACGGTCAATGTCTTCGCCACGCCAATGAGCGAAAGAAGAGCCGCCCCGAAGGCCACCGTAGCGGCTGTCAGAATCTTGGTGGTATCAGTTGTCTCAGCGTATATCTTCAGCAAGTCAGAGATGAGCTTGATGTGAGCACGCAAGATAGGCTGGAACTGCTTGCCCAACTCGTTGTACGCTTCGTTCCACAAACGAACCATCGAGGTCATTTGCTTACCAGCAGTCTCCATCGCGGACTCGTACGTTCCCTGCAACAGTGTGAGCTTCCGGAGCACCTCCGCCATCAATGCTTCCTGGCGCTCACGGATAGTCAGGCTCTTCACTGTCTTGTTGTTCGCCGCTGCGTACTTCTCCTCAGCCTGCGCCAGACTCACAAGAACGCCCATGTACCGCAACGACATCGTATCCAGATTCGAGATGGCGTACTGCAACCGCTCGAAGGTCGCCGATGAATCCATGCCAGAAATAACCGCAGCGTCCTGTGCCCCTCTCGCCAGCTCAACGGCCTTCGTGAGGTCAAGCTCGGCTTGAATCATTTGAGCCATCGACGTTCGAGCAACCTCGGTCGTGATACCGAGAGACTTGATCCCGTTTTCCAGAGAGTGGATTTGCTCTTGCGAATAGCCTGCGTTCTTGCCGACATTCTCCAGAACGATGCCAAGCGTCTCCACTCTGGCAGCGTATTCAGCAGAGAATTTGGCCAGCGATCCCAGGCCGAGGCCTCCAAGAGCGAACGCCAGCGCTCCAACAGTCCTCTCCAACATCGTCGTGGAGCTACCAAGGTTCTCGACTTCGTCCTTAGTCTTTTTGGCCGCATCCTCTATGGCGCCAAGCTTGGTCACCAATACGTCGATGCCCTGAAGAGCGTCTCGTAACTCAGCCTGAATATCAAAGAGGATACCACCGACATTAACCGTCATCTCACCCTCTCTTACAGACCGTGAGAACTTAGATATGCGAGATACTCGCCACTGGTCATCTGCTTAAACGGCTTGCGCGGACGAATCGGTCCTTCGCCCGCACGAGTCCTGCCTCGGCCTCTCTGTATCTCGCGCTCCATCCTCTCCGTTCTGATGCGAGAACCGATGGCCAGCAACGCCAACTGGCCATCAGTATGCGTGCTGATTAGCTCGTCAAATCCGATGCCCCAAGCCTCGCAATAACTGCCGTAGGCTGCAAAGCTTGGAAGTGCTTCGTTACCGCTCTCACGAGATCGAGCATCTTCAAAACGGCCCGCAATTCTCTGAAGAAAAAATCCGCCTCACCTTGCACTTTCTGTTGCGTGTGCAGAAGGCAGTAAACCTCCCCAAAGGCGACCTCGTTCTCCATCTGCTCCTTGTACTGAGCCGCCGTCTCCAGATCTTCTTTCGGCTTGTAGAAGTCAGCGCACAACATGGCGGCAGCATTCATGAGGGCCTCGGTAGTAGCCTCGTCCAAGGCCTCCGCCGTCTGATTGGTCAGAGCCTCGGCTTCGACCTGAACAACGGCGTCTCCGCCGCCTGGGGCCGCCGCTGTTAGGTTCTGCTGAACCTTCGACGCGATAGGCCGGAGGATGGCTCGCAGCTTTTTCGCATGCTTGATAGGCAAAGCACGCACGCTGAGCGTCGTCCCCCAGAAGTCGATGGTCGTCGCATGCACATCAGGAAAGAGTAAAGCGTCCTCCATCTCCTGGTCAGTCATGAAGGGTTTGCGCTCCTCTTCGAAGTCAGGCACGTCAACACAATGAGCCACGGCTGTAATCCTCCGCGCTTCGGCACTCCTCCAGGAGGCCGGTACTGCACCTCCTGGAGAAGCAGCCTAATTCAATGTCACACAGAGCCGATGGACGGGAACATCCAACGCTCGGCAACGATGAGCTGCTTGTCTCCAGTATAGATACTGGAGATGTAGCCACGAGCATCGAATGCCAGAGGCGTTTGCGTGTTCGCTCCCGGCTGGATCGTCTCCTGCCAGTCTCCAGCAGGCATCACGCGCTGGAAGTCGTGCACGACCTGCACACCGTCGATGAAGTCGGCAACTCCAAGGACGTGATACTCCAGACGCTTCACCGTCCCGATGGCGATCCTGATTCCACCGACCTCCGCAACGTAGTCGCCAGCAGTCGGCGTACTCGCAAATGCCGGAGTCACGGCAAGGTCCAGACCGCTGATGCTCGACACATAGCTTTCGTTCGTTCCCTGGAACGCCGCGCTGCTGCTCGCTGCCGTCAGAATACGAGCGCCGAGCTTGAGAGCCGTACCAGGAGAGCCTTCCAGCGTAATGACGCTGGCATTCGTTACTGACGCAATGGTCGTGGCATCAGTACCGATGGCATCCCTCAGCACGTTCACGGCCTCAACGGAACCGAGAGCCTTGCTGACTCTTCGAGCATCCATGCTATGCAAAGCGAATGCAACCTGAGCGCCGAGACCGACGATGGCCTCATACTGAATTACGCTCGGAATCCCCGTCCTCAACTGAAACTTCTCTCGCGTGACCGAGATGGTAGGCGAATCCTCCACCACGGCTCCGAGGTCAGTGAAACCAGAAGGCACACTGTCCATGTTCACGCGAGTTGCGGTCCAGGTTGTCCCGTACGGCGCGATCAAAAACCGCTCAATGCCAAGCGAGACCTCCTGGTCTTTGACAGTATTGTCGTACCCAGGCATTGCTCTTTTTTCTCCAGACTACAGAACCACCGCGCTTCACCGAGTCAGCTAAGAGCCTGTTAGTAACCTCCTCTCAAATTGTGCTCACGTACGTTGTGCACATGAACGCCAGCGACCAGTTAAGATTGCCGTTCGAGTCGCGGAACGGCTCCCCTACTCTATGCTGAGGCGCGATCCTGCCTATCACGTTCGGCAGCTGATTCCACTTGTTCTCCAGAGCTTCGTATACAAGCTCGACCCTCCGGAGAGTTGCCGGATACGCATGCGGAGCGCCTCGTAACACCAAGCGGAACCCCACTCTCTGGACGACCTCACCGCTCAGAACGGGTGATTCCGCTGGATACACCGCAACGCATGCGACTGGCGTATCCGGCATATTGCCGATGAACACCTGCGTCCAATCACCAGCCCCGCATTGAGTGTTCACATAGGTCGCGACGTCATTCAGAAGCCTGAGCACTTAACGGCTCCTCTGCATCCTCGGATTCGGCCTCGCGGCACTCTTTGACTCCCATTCCGTCCACCAGTTGCAAACCTTTGTATTCCATGAACTCCAGGAATTCCTCCCTGGTCGAGTACCAGCGCCGGTCCGGATTGACCAACTCGCTCTCAAATCCTGCAACTGAACCACCAAGACCAAGAGCAACCTCGAACGGAGGCATGCCAGTTTCAGGCAGGCACACACCCAACCTTCCAAGAATGCTCAACGACTGCTGATACAGCGTGTAGCTTAGCTCGTGGTACACATCTTGACGGTCGGTGAAATTCTCCCTGTGAATCCGTCCAATCATGAGCAACCACTGAGCTATCCGCTCCGTAGGTTTGAATCCGTTCTTCTGCAACTCCCAGTTCGTGATGTTGATGTAGTCACGCTGGAGCAGCACAAGCGTCAGACGCCGCTCCGGATGCTCGGCTCGGTCTCTCAACAACAACCGGAGGTTCCGCTCCGAGCACTTCCCTCGCCTCATGTCCTCCGTGATGTAACCAAAGTGTGCGATATCCACATCCGGCAACACCACAGCAGGACGCACAGGCTGGTCAAACGGTCCCCTATTTACATCCTCGATGTGCTCGTGGATGTGGCCAGTGAACTTGTAGCCTCGGTGATTCCTGAACACACGGCATGGACGGTCCGGCTTCACGTCTGGCATGTCGAGCGTCAGGTGATTCTGCCGAATGACAAACCCGTGGAACATCTTGCTTCGCAGGTATTTCTTCAACCGGTCCGGCCAAAGCAAAACCTCGTCCGCATCGATCCACAGTATCCAATCACCCTCCGCCTCTTCGATGCTCCTGTTCCTCGCATCACCGAACGAGTCATTCCACGGAATCTGGAACACCTTGGCTCCCATCGATGCCGCAATAGCCTGCGTGCCATCGAAGCTGCCGGTGTCGCAGACGATGATTTCGTCGGCAATCCCTCTCACCGACCGCAGGCACCTCAACATGTTCTCCGCTTCGTTCTTGGCAATCATGCAGCAACTCAGCGACTGGTACGGCACCTGCATGAGGAACTTCCGGTCGTAATCCGGAAGGCCGCACGGCTTCCCGTTGTTCGTCCAGCTGATAATCCAGTTGCCGACGAGGTCGCCTTTCGGAGTCACATGGTCCTGTTGGAACTCCACGGTCAGGTCCGGTTGCATCCCGAACAAGTCCTGGATGTCCTGCATGTCAAAGTAGTGGACATGACCTCCGTTATTGTAAACGTACTTACTCAGATCGAAGTGTGCCCACGGTCCGTTCGGCAGCGTCAGGACAACCGTACCGCCGACCTTGCAGAGCCGCTGGATTCGCCTCAGCGCTCCTGCGGTATCGACCACATGCTCCAACCATTCACCGGCGAAGATGACGTCATACTTGTGCTCTTGGCCCTCCTCCTCGACCAAATTTTCCAGCCGATTTAGCGTGAACTCCACGTTCTCCGGATACAGACCGACCTTGCTCAGGTGAACAGCGCACCAGTCGATGTAAGCCTGTGTGAAGTCCATCCCTGTCACCTTGCACTCCGGAGCCGCATTACTTACGGCTACAGTCATCGTGCCGCAGTGACATCCGATGTCCAGGAAGGTCTTAGGCTCCTTCTCCACGATGATTTTCAGGCACCGCTGGAATCGTTCGGTCAGGCCCCACGTATGGTTCTCCGGATCGAGGTTTACCAAGTCTCCTGGCTCCTCTTCCGGCTTCTCTGCGGACTCGAGAATCTTGTTGGCCCTCTCGACTCCTTCTTCCAAGCCGTGCCTTGTCGCAAACTCCTTCGCGGCCATGACGTCGGCGTAGCGGAAGAGGCTCTCCAGCACCTGCGGCTTGTTCTGCTCCATCCGCTCCGTGAACAAATGCTGGATGCGTTGCTCCCACTGTTCGGCCACCTGACTCCACTGGTAGTGCTCTTCGACGTACAAACGACCTCGCCGAGCCATCCGCTCGCGTTCGTCCTCATCCAGGAGGAGCCTGCTGGTCTGGAACACGAATTCGTCCTGATACTCGATGCTCTCGTGGTCTCCCTCGATGAGGACGCCGCATCCTTCGCCGACAGTCTCGTTCAAAGCGAAGTCCGCCGTGGTAATCGGCACCAGACCGCATGCCATCGCCTCCAATGCCCCTATGCAGCTGATTTCCGGAAATGCCGTCGGATACAACCACAAGTCCGCCTTCTGCATTTCGCGGTACAAGTCCGGCTTCGACAAGGAGCCGAGCTTCGTCACGTTTGGCGACTGCTGGATAAGCACATCGCACATCTGGTGGATGCCCTTCACGTCCTCCGGCAACGGCATGTTCTGGTAGTCGTACCAGCAGACCGCCAATTCCAGGTCCGGATCGAACTGAAGCAGACGAGGCCAGATGTCTCGCAGCAAGACCAATAGGCCCCTCTCAGGGCGGCTGGTGTAGATAAGTCGGTTGGAACGAAGCGCGGTGGACGCTCCTTCCTCCTCACTAACGCCATTGCCGTGGTCACTGTGCGGTTCTGTGGACAATCTGGCCCCGTCCACCAATTCCAGGTCTACGCCGTTCGTGGTCAGGTGTGAGAGCTTGTCGAATGCTTCTCTCTCCACCCCGTCATCGAACTGTTCCAGGTACTGGTTCTTATGGTACTGGCTCAGAAGCCAGACGTCCTCCGTCTGCCACAGCATCCCCGCAAACGTCGACCGCTCTACCAGGATGTCATGACACCACAGGATATTGAGCTTCGCCTTCGTCCTGCTGCCGAGAGCCTGAGCAAATCGTGAGACGATCAAGGCGTCCCACTCGAACATCATACTGACCTGACGGAACTTCGAGCAGTCGACGTAGTCGACACCGTCGAATGTCCCCTCGCCTTTGCTGCCACACTTGCAGAACACCTTCACATCATGACCGCGCTTCACCAGCTCCTTGGCGACGGATGTTAGAGCCGTTTCGCTGCCACCGAGCGACTCCTTCATCATGGTCTCGCCGTTGAAAGGAAGGCCCTCCGTGTAGAATGCGATGAGCAGGTTGCTCAACGGACCTTTCTTCTTTTTCGGCATTGCTCGTTCAATCGTTACCATTACCGCGCTCTCCTCGTCTTCAATCAACCTTCCAGGGGTTTGAGTACTTATGCCTCATTTGAGGAAACCTCGGCTGCCTCTCAGAGACGGTCCTGCTTCTGCCCTTCGACTCCAATGTACTCATGTCATACACTACCCACTCGTCAAGCGCTCCAACTCCTTTCGCAGTATGCCTCGCAAACGTTCCCGGCTTCGGCGTGTACTCGAGAACAGCAATGTCACTATCGCGCACCTTCGCCAAAGCCCTCCCATCTATATCGACGATATACGGATCGAACGGCCCTCCTGCCTCGTATCTGTACTGCAACCACCGAGAGAACGCTCGAACCTTGAAGCTCGCGACCTCACTCGGCGTTCCTTTCCTTTCAACAATCCCCTTTCCGCTCTCGTATTCTCTGACGATGCCCTTCTGAATCTTGTCGAGTGTCAGGCCTTCGTTGGCGATCCAGGTTATCCATCGTTTGTCCCACGGCTCGTCCGCTCCCTTTCCTTGTTCTGCCGCTTTCCTCAGTTCCGCAAAGGATACATCTCCTCGCATTACCGATGCAGCCTCCTTGATGGCTTTCTGAGCTGTGGCTGCGCACTCCGCACTTCCGGTGAAGCTGATACCGTAACCGCTGCCACCTCCAAGACCAACGCCCTTTTCCGCTCCTCGGTCTCTTCTGGACTTCAGTCCTTCCTTCTCTACAGAAGAAGCCGCTGTCGTTACATGGTACAGAGTCGAACCTTCGTTCAAAGGTTCCCAGAAGCCGTTGGAGCTTGTCTCGTATCCAAACTCTCTATACCTGTGAGACTCGGCGCTCCACGATTTGAATGTCCAAGAGCTATTCCAAGCCGAATACTCCAGAGGAATCTCGCCTCTGCTCATGGCCCCCGCCACGGAAAGCTCCCACGCGATCTTGGCTTCACGTTCTTTGCGACGACCTTCGTCACTCCTGTCGCTGAGGTCTACCTTCTTCCGAGCAGCGTATTCCTCCCACGAGGTCTTCCATGCGTCAGGATCGGCGAGGCCTTTTCGTCGCCGCTGTCCTTTTCCGCCTTTTTTCGCGTAGACGGTTGCGAACAGGAACGCGAGTTGCTTTTTCGTCAGCTTTCTTCCTGGCATCCTCGTGCCTCTTCCCTATCGCTCGGAGGATTTTGAGTTCTCGCTTCGAGTACCGCTGGAGCTTTGCCATAGCAATTCCTCACCAGCCATCATCCCCGCTCTCCGGATGCGGATTGAGTGAATGCGGATCGGACTTGTAACTATCCTTCCTCTTCCCCCTGCCGCGCTTGTTTCTCCGACGTTTCTTCTTGGTCAGGCCTGCCTTCCTGAGCAGCCTGCCAAGCCTGAGTCCTTTCTCGAACGCCTTTCTGTCGTTCTTAGCTGCCACGCCTCGATCTCCTCATAGCTTCCTTCCGAAGCTCCCTCTCCACGCGTCTCGCCACACTCGGCGTCAACATCGATAGCACTCTGGTCATCGCAGCCATCGCCGCCAGTGTCGGCACCTCAGAGAATGCCTTCTTGTACTTGTCCAGGTGGAACATCACGCACCTGGAGATGTACCTATTCCCCACTCCTCCTTCTGGAGTAGGAGGCTGCTGTGAGGAGATAGGTCCAAGGTTATATGTCCCCTCATGCATGAATCGCGCATATTCCACGTTGTCTGCGATGAAGCCTTTCAGTCTGTGCTTACGCAGCATGCCTCCTACAGCCGTATTCACCCTCTTCGAAATCAGCCTGCTCGTCCTCAGCCACTCCTGCTCCGCTCTCGCAAACGTTACGGCCAGAGGAAGCACACCTCGCGGATTCGTCACGTCCGCTGTGATCGCCGAAGGTGTTGGTCCCATCCTCTCCGTGATCTGCTGACCTTCGACCTCACCGTAGATTTCGCTCCTTAGCATGGCGGACAGAATCGGAGCGTTGGCCACGGCCCGCTCCGATGCGTGCGCGACGACGTCGGCCATCGTTTGGACGGTCTGCTCGACCAGCGCCTCCTTCAACTGCTTGAAGGTGACGATTAGCTCCTTGACGCCCTCGACTTTCATGGTGATCTTAGCCATTAGGAAGCTTCCACCACGGACGCCGAATCTTCCGAGTCTCCCTCGTTAGGCCATCCAGCGCGTCGCACAACGCCGGAGCCTTCTTCCTCAATGTGGCTCTTTCGTGTACATAAGCCTCGATAGCCTCGGCCTGATGCTCGCTCGTGCTCTTCAGAGAGTAGCTACTTATCGTCTTCCGGACGTCCGACGCGTTCCAACCTACACCATCCTGCCATACGACATCGCTCCTGCCCTCCCGTGATAGCTTCTCGGCCAAAAGCATGCCATTGTAATGCCTCGAACTTTCCTCGGCCACCTTCTTGTATGCAGACAGGACCGTGCGGGGGAGCCGCAAGTCGGTCATCGTGTTTGCCACGGCATGACCAACCTCATGGTCAAAGCATCCGGAGAACTTCGCACGAGCCTCTTTTGCTCTTGCATCAAGATACAGCCAAGCTCCTCCGGGGTCCGACCTACTGCATCTGCTCAACCTATCTTTGAACTCTGCCTCTGCCTCGAGAGACGCCCCATTCATATAAATGGTATCAAGGCGACAAAGCCCTATAAGGTTCCGAAGCTTCTGCGTGCCTGTCTGCCAAGGAGCGTCCTCTTTGAGCCTTCTCTTAAGCTCCATCTCGTTGTCACAGACAATTACATGCCGAACGGCCCTATCGATGAGCACCTTGCCCCACGTCTTCTCCACTCTCCGGAGCTGTCCTCTAACCTCCTCTGCCACCTGCCCCTTCGTAAGGTGGGCCATCGTATCTGGAGCATCGATGCGAGCCTTGAGCACCTTCGCATCGACCCTTCCTCGACGGCCTGCTCCTCTTTGCCGTTTGTACACAACGGCGAACAGGTATGCCAGTTGCTTCTTGGTGAGCTTAGCCATCAACGTCCCGCAATCACGTCCTTGACTTCGTCAAGCTCTCGCTCGCTCAGGAAGAACTCCTCAATCACCGAATTGAGAAGAGCCTTCTTGTAGCCGGAACTCCCCTTCTTCACGCGCTTGACCTCGGTCCAGTGCACGCCTTTCTTACTACCTCCAGTCAGGACAGGCACTTCAGGCAGCGCCATCAACTCGCGCAGAAACCTGCGGACTCTCGTCCTCATCACTTCCTCCTCCTACGCCGACTTCTTGCAGCCTCCCTCGACGGACTCGCTGCCAGCACCGCTCTGTGGAACCTATCTATGGCTGTGTAAAGCGGAGGAGCTTTCTCCTTCAACTCCCCTTTACGCATGTTGTACATCTTGAAGGCTTCGGCGAAGTGCTCCCTATTATTCGTCAGCGAGTACAGTGAGATTCTCCACCGGTCATTCCCTCGGCTACCCGCAAACAGCCTATGGTCGTGATTAGCCTCGACCACATTTCTCCAAGCATCGACGGCCTTCCTTCTGCCAGCATCCGACCATTGGAGAGCTTCCAAGGTGCCTTCCCTCGGCACGTTCCAGTGAAGCTCCTCCATCGTATACCAGATGCCATGTCCAAGCTCGTGGTTGTACGTGCCCTCGGACAGATTCATGCCGAACTTGTAGTCCGCGCTCCCTTTCGGATGGCTAAGTGCGAATTGAAATCCAGAAGCATTAACGTATATGCGCTTCTGTCCACCCATTTCGTGGCTGCTGCCGTAGTATACCCCTCCAAGGTTCCGAGTCATAACAGGAAGAGCTGTCTCTCTTCTCCTCAACTCACTGTAGAGTGTGTCCGGAGTGCCGAGCACAGTGACGACATCGACGGAGGCGTTCACCAACTCAGGAGTCCATTTCTTCCTGGACCCCTTGACGAGCCTTTCCATCTGCTTACCGATGGCCTCACATGTCACGTCACCTGTATCGAAGGTCTCGACTCCGATGCCTGCCGCCGACGCATCCGGACGACCTCCGGATCGAGGGGCTCCTTTTTGCCGCTTGTAAATAACGGCAAACAGGTATGCCAGTTGCTTCTTGGTCAGCGACTTTCCCACGTTACGTCTTCTTCCTTCTCGGAGCCTTCGCACTTGTATATCCACCAGCAACCTTCTGAGCAGAGAGGCTGCTTATCCTGGTCAGGTGGTTGAGCATGATGTTCTCCACCTTGGCCTTGCTGTAGCCCCCGTACTCGGTCACGATGTCACTGATGTAACTAACGGCGGCTGGACTGGCTCCAGTGATGTGGCGTCCATCGTCGGAAACCTCGGCAACCGCTCGGCCCCTGTCGTCAATGATTTGCCACATGGCTACCCCCTACGGAAACTGTTTCCGGCGGACGCCCTTCTTCGGAGGATTCACGTACTTAGGACGACGGCGCTTCTTAGACCTGTAGGTCTTGCCGCTCGACTTTGCCATGCGCCGCCACCGCGAGTACAATGCTTCGGCCTTCTGGACTTCGGCTCGGCTCGGCTTGGACTTCGGGGTCATGCCGTACCCGCCAGCCTTACCTTCTCGCTCAAACCAACCTTCAGCAACCGGCCTTCGCGTCCGTCGCTGTTCGGCAACAGCAACGCGAGCCATCGTCTTAGCGAGCTTTGCCGAGCGAGTGGCTCCCCTCTTGCCGAAGACATACCTGGAACGATATCCTCTCGCTCGCCTTTTTTCCGACTTCCCTGCCTTCGCAAAGATAGCAGCAAGCTGTGCTCTGCTCAACCGTGCCATGTCACTTTCTCCTTTGCTGCTGTCTGGCCGACGACCAATGATGCCTCGTCACTCGCCGAGGCAGACGTTTGGTCTCTTCCACGAAGACCGTATCCCACATCCGCCGTTTCTTCTTGTCCTTCGGTCGAGTCACGTACTCACCGCGCTGGCGTTTTCTCCGCAGGTCTCGAATGTAGCGCTGCTCAGCCGCTGCCTTCTTGAAGCGGATGTCACGAAGGCGGTATGCCACCTCCTTTCCCTTCTTGTACTGAGCAGCCGAGATGCCTTTCTTCCGAGCCTGAGCCTGCGTCATCGGCGACCAGTTGCTGAGGTGGCTGTAGGCCGACTCCTTCCACTTCTTCCGACCTCCTGGCTTGCCCTCTCCTGCTCTCGCCTTTGCGAAGATAGCAGCAAGCTGTGCTCTGCTCAACCGTGCCATGTCACTTTCTCCTTCTGCGCCGTCGAATACCCCTTCTGTGCCGTATCCTCTTCTTTATTTCCGACAAGCTGTCGTACTTCCTCGCTGTAGTACTCACCTTCCTCATCCGCATGTAGCGCTCAGCAACGGCCTCCCCCTTCTCAGTTTCCGACTGAGTTGGAGCCTTGTAGTTCTTGTAACCGTAGACTCTATTTCCTGCAACTCCTTTCCAACCTTCCCCTCTTGCCTTCTTGAACATCGCCTTCCGAACGTCCTTACTCCAAGGACTCTTTTTCACAACACGCTTCTTCTTGGAGTCCCATACTCCTGTGAACTTGCCCGCCTTAGCTCTCAAATGAGCGTCTTTCATGGAACCTTTGAACCGACCCTTTTGAGCCGCTGCTGCTTTTGCGAAGATAGCAGCAAGTTGCCTCCTGCTCAACCGAGCCATTATGCGGCCTCCTTCCAGAGCTTCGCAATGTCTCCGACATCTCGACCTTCCCTCGTCAGGAACGTCTCATCCACACCTTTCCTGGCTTCAATCTCATCGTCGGTGTAGAACCGAGCGATGAACGGAGACGCCGTGTGCTTGCACCACGGATGAAATGGAGGACCACCGTTCGGCAACCTCTCCACCAGCGGAAACCCTGGCGTTGCTCCGGTCAGGCTGAACACCTTTCCTCGATACGCATCACAGAAGTCACCGACCATGCTCGGATTCGGAGAAATCACGATGAGGTCATGGTTGTTCTGCCCCGCTCGTATCTTCGTCGCTACCGTGGTCGCTTCGCGCCTCATGTTGTGGCCGACCATGCCAGCGTAGTAGTCAAGGTCGAATTGGTACATCCGACCATCATCGCCTTTGACAATAACCTTCCCCATCGCCAGCTTGTCCACCAGCCTGTCGATGATGCGGTCCTGAAGCTTCGCTGCACTGAGGCCTTGTATCTCGGCTTTGGCGATCTCTGCTCCCATCTCCTCGGTCCAGAACTTCGGCCTGAGCATGAGCCTGGACACGTGGTGCCTGAAACCATCGGTCGCTCCGGTCAGGTAATCCTGTGCTCGCTTCACCAGATGCTCGACCGCCAACTCGTTGACCTTCTCGAAACGAGCGTTGACCAGCAGCTTGCCCTTCTTCAGCATCCGGATACTTGCGAAGTCCTGCGTCCTATACCAGTCCGGAATTGCCTTCTCTGCCCACCACCTGCTGTATCCGTCAGTCCTGCGAAGGATTTTCCGGATATCCACCAAGAGTCCGCGCGCTCGCTCTCGCCGTGCTACTGCAGGCAGATGGCGTGCCTGACTCAAGAGCGCACGCGCGGACTCTCGATAGTACTGTGCGAGCATCGCTTCCCAGTCTGCTGTACGTACGGCCATCACTTCTTCCTACGTTTCTGGACTTCAGCCTTGATGCGTTTCAGCCTTACGCGCTCCTGTTGGCGGATGTGGCTATCCATCCGCTTTCCTCCTGGACTATCCCAGTCCAGCCACAAATCCACGTACCGGCCATTTGGCAATTTGGCCGTGTAGTTGTCACCGTGCTCCGCGTATCCGCCTTCCCATCCAAGCTGCTCAGCCAGACCATGCAACGTCACATCCACTCGCCGTGGTTCCAGAAGCAGGTCGAGGTCTTTTCGACGTCCTGCTCCTTTCTCCTTCAGTCCTCCCACGACTCGCATGTTCCATCCGGCGCCGCGCACTTGCTTCCGAATGGACCGTACAAATGTCGCAGCGTCGGACCTGCCCCACTTCGCTCGCTCACGACCACTCATCTTCGCAAAGATGGCAGCAAGCTGCTTCCGACTAAGGCGTGCCATTGCTACTTCCTTTTGCGCTTACGCATCCTCAACCACCGGAGGTACACGGCTCTGCCCTTCTTTGTCTCCTCCGATGAGTAGAACTTCTGCTTGCTGTTGCGCCAAGCCTTCGACCGAATAGCACCACGGAAGCCCGCTTCGTTGCTCAGCTTCCGAGCCGTCACTCTGGCAGAGCTGTCATCACGTCCTCCCTGTGAGAGGACGTCGTAGTTGGCCTTAAACCTGCGCTTCTCTGTAGCTCTCGCTTTCGCAAAGATGGCAGCTAACTGTTTCCTGCTGAGCTTAGCCATCATCTGCTCCCCTTGTACTTGAAGAACCGAATCTGCTTCAGCCGCTTCTCAGCAGCAGCCTTGCTGCCGTAGCCGCTACGCTTACCGAGGTTCTTCCTTTTGCCACCAACCTTCTTGTGGCTCCGCACATACCACCTGTTCCCTTGCTTTTGCACCACCATTGCCACGGCCTCCTGGAGCCTTTGCTCCGCCAAACACGGCCAACCAGCCGTTTTTCGCCTAAGAACGCACCCTGCGGCACGCCCAACGGCAAATTCACTCAAAATAACCGAGCGTCGTGAGCACTCTTTGCTGGTGGACGCGTTCCTCATGCTTCCTGTACGACGTCTTGTCGAACACCGAACTTCCTTCGCACTCCCCCCTCACGCCGAACAAGTCCAGCACGGTCGGCGTCAGGTCCATCACCTCCGGCTCCGTCACTTCAGCAGTTGCTCCGCTCAGACCGAGGCAACTCAGATTGTTGTGCGACACCCCGTCCGGCATTCCATGGTCGCCGAACACCAGCATTACATCAGGCTGCAACTCCACGCGGAGCTTCAGAGCGATTTCACGGACGAGGTCATAGTAGTGATACCACGTATCCTGCTTTTGAGCAGCATGCCCTAACCGGTCCAGGAACGAAAACTGGATGTACTCCAGGTCCGCTCTCTCCAACCCGAGGAAAAAGTCAATCATCATGCTGGAGCTACGCCGGACCATGTTGAACCGTACTTCCGGAGGCAGATGCTTGACGTTCTCGAACCCCATCGGATCTGGCCAAGGATCGACATCGCCGTACCAGTAAATCATGTCGGCCACTCGCATCCACTGCCTTCTCGACTCGTAGCCATCCTCCATCAGGCCTTCTGGATAGAACCACGGCTTCTTCTCGATGATTGGAAACCCACATACGTGCGCGCCGTTCACCGGTCGTGCTGGCCACGTAATCGGCACGTTGACGAGCTTCACCGTGTAACCGGCATCTCCAAGCCAGTCCCACATGTACGCAGACTCCGTCGTCTCGTAGGTCTTCTCGCCTTCCACGTTCCTGCCGAAATTCTCCTCAACGCCGTGCTTCTCCATCGTGTCACCGGTGTTCAGCGACGTCCACGCCGGTCCGGATATCGGCACCGGGGAATGCAACGGCGACGTCTGAAATCCAGGAAGGATGAAGCCTTTCTTCACGATCCGGTAATCCAAAGCATCAAACCCTGCGAGGAGCACTCTCACAATGTCTTCCTTCGCCTCTTTCGCTTCTTGACAGCTCGGCGCTTCGGACCGTGGTACGTACCGGACTTCTCCTTCAGGAAACGCGTCAGCCCACCAGGAGAGTAAATTCCTGGCTTGCCTCTCAAATGACCTTCCACGTTCCTGAATTTCCTTCCGGCTGCCCACCGAATGACGCCAACCAATTTGCGCTGCTTGCCTCTCAAACCAAATCCACGCTTGGCGGCTCGAGCAACTCTGGCCTTCTCTCCTTTCGGCACTGGCATACTATGAGCTCCTTGTAACGAACGCCTGAATCACCTGCATGCCCGCAGACCAGTGAGCATGCTTTGCAATGTCAACAACTCTGGCGCTCTTGATGATTTGATTCCCGGAGTTGTCATACAGGTTGTTCACCTCGTAGCCTTCATCGACGCTGGCCGTAGGCAGGAACAGAACAGTGTAGTTGATCTGCACCTCTCTCCCGTCTCGTCCTATCATGCGTCTCGAGTTGCCGTACGCGAAACAGGAAACGCTGTTCGTCGTCGTACCGTCTATCGGCTGTCCGTACTGGTCATTCCCTGCCGGAGCCGTCACTGAGCATCGGTGCGACAACCGTTCATTCAGGTTCATCAAGAGAGCCATTGTTCAACCACTCCATGCCATCCGACCAGCGTTTGGACCTGACGTCATTCTTACGAAGGCGCTCGACCTTCGCCTCTGCCTCCGGACTCCGAGGTACCTCCCGATGTAGCGTCCGAGCAGGCTCTTTCCTGTCCGAGCCTGCGCTCTCCGCATGGTCGGCCTTCGTATCGGATTTCGGCCTCTGGTCATCGCCTTTGCAAACGGCTTCGGCTTTCCCTTCACGTACGTGCGTCGGTATCTCGGACTGATGGTCCGACCTTTCGTCATGCCACCTCTCGTGCGCCGCCTCGGAACAGGCCGTTCAGAGGCTCTTCCGGATATCTGTCTCCCTCTCCTCAATCGCACCATGCTACTTCCTCCTACTCCGGCTTGCTCTCGGCTTCCTTCGAGGCTTCGCTCGCGTTCGGACCTTCTTGGCCTTGGCTTCCCGTTCCTTGCGAATCCTCTTCTCGTTCGCCTGCTGCTTTTTCAGAGCGACGTCATAGTGCTCGTTCACCGCCCGGATGGCAGCAGCCTCAGACAGGAACTGCTTGGTCTTGCCGCGCTTCATGCCGCCGATGCGAGCCGACCAGTATCCGCCACCGATCTGCTTAACAGTCCCGAGCGACTGCTTCCTGGCCTTCTTGTTCGCCAAGGTGTACCAGATTGAGTACCGGTCCGCCTTCGACAGATACTTCTTGCGAGCAGATCCCTGTCCTTTGATTTTGGCGAAGATGGCAGCCAGCTGCTTTTGCGAAAGTCTCCGCTTCTTAGCCATGCTTACGGCCCTCTGTCGTCTATCTTGTCATCGAGCTTCTGGACCTGAGTCTGAAGGACGGTCACCTTGTCCAACAGAGCCTCCAGCTTCAATGCGCTTTGTATTTCCGTCCTCTCCACCCCTCTCGCGTTCTCCTGCACCTGCTCTCTCAGCCGCTCAAGCACGGCAGAAGTGCGCTCCTGAGCTTCAGCCTTCCACCTCCATGTCAGGCCGAGGTTGGTGAGAAGTAAGACGAGAGCCGTGAGAAGCAGTGTGCCCCCGTACATCTTGATGTTCCTCAGCGTTGTGCGCACACGAGTCACAACACCGAGACCTTCGCACGAGACCACGGATACCTCCTCCAACTTTCCGTCTGCATGGCGAATCCGAGCTTCCGGCGGCCTACCGGTCGGATTCAACTGTGCGTCGTTATTGTTGTTCGGCACAGTTACCCCCTTACCAGTCTCGGAGTTCCCAACCATTCGCCGAGTAGCGTCACCGCTTCGTGGCACACACGACGGCCGCCAGAGTACGCATACGACTCGCTCAGCGGTCCGATACCTTCCGATTTGCTGACGACACCCTGCTGCCGCAGTTCCCAGTGCCTTTGCCGTCCTCCGATCCTAAGCAGGTACAAGGCCTGCTCACATGTTGCATCCTGGACGGCTTTCTCCATCCTCACGTATTCATAACCCGTCAGCGTGCTCACGAGCGATGCGACTGCCTGATCACCTTCGAGCTGGACCGGCAGCTTGAGTCGCTGAGCAGGATAATATCTTGTCCCTCTGAAGCGCAGTGTGTCGATATCACGAGTAGCTTGAAGAAGAGCACGCTCCTGCATGTCTACTGACGCCTCCGACCATGCTACCACATCCAGCACGGTCGTCATGTAGCTGTTGGCGCTGGACAGGGAGATGTAGCTGTTAGCCGTAGGACCGCCAAAACTGGAATCAATTGTCGGCATACTGCCTCCTTACGAGAACGCTCTCGTTATCCTGTCCCTCACCTCAATCGTACCGGCAGGTGTCGGTACGATGTAAATCTTGGTGTTACTTAGCTGGACACGAAAGTCGAACGAATAAATCCCTGCGTCCATGCTCTCCGTGTCCGACGGCACAAGGTACGCCTCCACCAAACCTCCGAGAGGACTGGTGATAACACACTGAACAGCGACGGAGGAGATTTTGGTAATGAGGGCATCATCATCAGAATCGTGGACCGACTTCTTCACCATGAACCTAACCAGAGCCTCAGTAAGGTTGATGGCAACACTGCTCGTGTCCGTCACCAATGCCCTGATGGTCTTGTCCGTACCTTTGACAACCAGAACGTCAGTCACCTTAATCCACCTCGTCTATGTGCAGAATCAGGTCCACGTCCGCTGCCAGCGGCATTCCACTGACCCCGTCTCTCTCGTCCACGGTGAGTATCAGCGTATCGACCATATCGACCTGTGGCCGATAACTTGTGTACGCCGCACTCACATACACCCCCACCTCCTCCACTCCGCTCTCAGCTACGAAGGAGGTATCAATCGCTACTGCAAGCACTCCAACCGCAACAACACGGTTCTCCAGGTACTCTGCCCCCATCCTGCTCCAGCTACGGACATCAATGCCGACTTCCTCAACAGCTCCGTCCGTACCATACTGGAGCGACCAGACAACGACCTGGACTCCGACCTCCTCTACGATGCTCCCCGCCATCGCCTGCTGGTCAGACGTGGCAACGTACGCTCCAGCCTCTTCTGTCGCACTGGAGGACATATACTGAGTGTCGGAGGTGAGTACCTGTACTCCGACTTCCTCGACGCGAGCTTCCAGCACACCGCTGAAGTCCCACGCCGCTACGTATACTCCGACTTCCTCGACACCAGCATCCGTCGTCGCGTAGCTGCTGGTCAGCGTTACCTCAACGCCCACCTCTTCCGTCGCGCTGTCGGTCGATGCCTGCGTGTCCGTCGTACTGACGGCAACGCCAACTTCCTCTGTCCGGTTCTCCACCGCGACTTCGGTGTACGCATCGGAGGCAGCAACGTAGACGCCAACTTCCTCTGTTCCTGCTGCTGTCCCGGCCTGCTGGTCGCTTGCTGCAACGTAGACTCCGACTTCCTCTGTGACCGCTTCGGACCGGTATGCCGTGTCCGCAACCAGTACAGCAACGCCGACCTCTTCAGTCCGGTCCTCCGTGAGAACGAAGCTCGCGGCCCCTACTACAGCAACACCGACCTCTTCCGCTACGTCCTGCGTCATCCATGCCGTGCTCGCTGCGATGACCTGGACGCCGACGTACTCGAAGAGGTCTTCCGAGTTAGTCCCTACCAGCGTGTCCACCGTGAATACGTAGACACCGACCTCTTCCGTCGCTGCTGCTGTTCCTGCCTGAACCGATGTCACGAGGACCGCGACACCGACCTCCTCTGTCGCCTCATCCACCCCTGCTACCGTGTCGCTCGTGAGGACCGCGACACCAACTTCCTCAGTCACGGCCTCCGGCGCCACAACAGTATCGGAGACTATGACCGCTACCCCCACCTCCTCGACCACATCCTCAGCGCCGGTCGCCACCAGAGAATCGGAGACGATGATATCGACACCGACTTCCTCGACTACATCCTCCTCAAATGCACCGGCTCCAGCAGTGAACTGGTCGGAGCACTCTACGTAGACCCCTACCTCCTCCACCACCTCATCGGCAGGAGTGTAGACGGTCGCTATGGCCTGGACGCCGACCTCTTCGGCAACCTCCTCGTGAATCCACTTGAACGACAGCGAGTAGTTGTCCAGGTGCAGCGAGCCTGCCCACCCATTGACGGTACCCTGAATACGGCTCTCACCTTCGGAGTAGGTCGCATCCTCCGTAGCCAGCACCAACTCGTCATCCCAGTACAGTTGCAGTCCGGAGCCTATCGTCTTGAACTCCGCATACTTGCTGTTACTCCGGTCGGTGCCATCACTGGCGAGCGTGGTGCCACCCCTGTAGATTTTACACTCAGTCATGTATGCTGAACCGGACGTGCCCCGATACAGGTAGTAGTATGCGTAATACCCACTCGCCGTCACCTGATGACGATTGTGAATGCGGACGTACTGGCGACGGATGCCTGTCGGGCCTTGGTGCGAAGCCCAGATTCTCTGCGAGTAATCCGTGTCCAGTCCGTGACCATCTACAACGTGCTCTCTTACCTTTATCACACCATTTTCGGTTGTAGACCCGGCAATGATTTTCAGGCGGTTGTCGTCAATCTCGAAGTCCGTGGCTCCGGTTCCGTCGGGGTCTTCTTCCCACGTGTGCAGGCCGTCGCTCATGCTTCCTACCGCACCGCTATCTCCACGGTCGAAGTCGTCCGTGCAGACGTTTGCATGAGGAGGCCAGCCGAACCCGTGCGTGTGAACTCCAACTTCCTCTGTGACATCCTCAGCGAGCGCTCTCCACGCCTCAGCAAGCTCCGCAACACCAACCTCTTCCGTGACCGCATCGGAAGCGTAGAGCGTTGAGGCCGCAAGTATCTCTACCCCCGCCTCCTCTACGACCGGCTCCAGCGCGAGGTCGAGGACGACATCATCAACGAATATCGTCTCGCTCTCCGTGACGTAAACCCCCACCTCCTCTACACGGTCCTCTTCCATCGCTCCACCGGCTTCGGTGAAGCTATCGGAGCAGGCCGTGTAGACACCGACCTCTACGAGGAGCGTAGGTTCGGGGTCACTCGCGGCGACTTCGACTCCAACCTCTACGGCTACGTTCTCGGAGTATGGTCCATGCTCTGCGACGGAGACCTCGACGCCGACTTCCATCTCTATCGGTTCGAGAAGCTCGTCCAGGTAGTAGTTGTCGGCCTTGCTACTACCGGAGAACGTCCCATTCTTACCTCCAATGCCGGTGCATCCCTCAGAGTAGGTGGCATCAGTGGTCTGCGTCATCAACTCACCGTCCCAGAATGCTTGGAGCTTAGTGCCCCACACCCGGAACTCACAGTTCTTATTGCAATCCCTATTAGAGCCGTCATTGGAGAGTGTGGTTCCACCCCGCTTTATGGCGATGTCGGTGAGGTATGGATCGCCAGTACTGCGGTCCTGCCGAACCTCGACATGGTATCCTACCGGCGTGTCAGTATTTCCATCGCCCTGGTCACGAGCGATGATTCTGTTCCGATTGGTCTTGTAAGCAGTTCCGCTGTGGTAGCAGACACACCCCTGCCTGTAGCTTCTGTCCAGTCCGTGTCCATTTGCTACGTGTTCGTGAATGCGGACTGTGCCGTATACCGTAATGCTTGCAGAGTAGCCAAAGATAATCCGAGAGCCGTCAACAGACACATAGCTCCCGTGGTAGACCTCATCCCACGAGTGGAGACCATCGCTCATCGTTCCCGGTTCTCCACTACGGTTGAAGTCGTCACTGGCCTGATTCCAGTGCGGAGGCCAGCCGTAGGCAGGAGTGTCAACCCCAACGGAGATGAGCGCTGTAGGCTCAGGGTCTGAAGCGAGAGCCTGGACACCAACTTCTACGTAGAGACGCTCCGGAGTCATCTGGTCAGTGCAGGAAACTTCGACACCGACCTCCGAGACTTGCGGCTCCAGCACCCCATCCAAGAAGTAGGAAGCAAGCGTCATTCGGCGCGTGTTCCAACCCTTGTCGAGAGCTACTCCTGTCTGGCCTTCCGTGTGTGTAGCATCCGTGGTGTCAAGGAGAACCTCTCCGTTGTAGAGCGCGGTGAGGCTTGTGCCTCTTACCCTGAACTCCAGCTTGTCGGAGCCAGTGGTGACTGTGACACCAGGAGATGAAACAGAATCCAACTCCGTAGTGCCACGGTAAATATACACATTGATTAGAGCGAATCCGGCGCCCTTCTGATACGCAAAACGAGCAGTGTAGCCAACATCAGGAAGGCTGTTCTGTGTGCGATTTCCGTCCCACCTGGACATGAAGTCGAAGCGGCTCGTATCGGAGGGGTCGTAGGCAGGAGTGCCGAGAATGCCTCCGTGCCGGTAGTCTACATCAAGCCCGTGTCCTGCCGACTGGTGCTCGTGAATCCTAACCGTACCTGTTGCCCAGTAGCTTGCTGTCTGCACGGCTTCCAAAGTGTTGCTGTAAATGTTTATCCTATTGGCGTCACACACCTCGTCCCAGGTGTGCAATCCATCACTGGCCGTTCCTACAGTACTGCTGTCCTCGCGGTCAAAGGAGTCGATGACTTCGTTCCAGTGCTTCGGCCAGCCGAATCCCGGCTCCTCGACACCGACTTCCACTACAACATCGTCTGAGAAAGCCTTCCACGCTGCTGCCACAGCCTGGACACCGACCTCTACTACAACGTCATCCTCGTATGTCTCACCGGCACCCGTATCATCGGTCTCTCCGATGTAGACGCCGACCTCTTCCGTGACATCCTCACTCCACACAGAAGTCAGCGAATCGGAGACGATGATAGCAGCGCCAACCTCCTCCGTGACGCTGTTCGACATGAACTGCGTGTCGGACGTAGCCTCGTAAGACCCTACCTCTTCGGTCCTGTTCTCGAACGATGCCTGCGTATCGGAGACGACCTCTTCCGAGCCGACCTCCTCAACGACATCATCCTCATACGTCTGCGCCCCTGCCTCATAGTACACGGTGATGGTCGCATGGTCCACAAAGCGCGTGTAGCTCGCGCCGCTCTGTGTTCCAGGCCGCAGACGGCAACCGAAGCTGCTATTGCCCTTGATGTCACTGAGGTTCCAGGTGGTGTTCCAGAGGGAGTCGGCAGCGCCGAAGTCAATGAGAGGAGTGTCAGAAGTGTCAAGGTCGGCTGTAGCGGACTCGTCACCCGCCTGAGTGGAACCGTCCTTGGTAAGTCCTACGGCAAGGTCACGGCGAGCAGCATTGTTTCCTTCGCCGTATCCTTCGATGCTAACCACGATGCCAGTGATGACGGAGCCGTCCGGGATGCCGGAGAAGTCATAGCCTGTGGCAGCCATGATGTCCGTATTGTTGTCCGCTTCGGCGTAGTTATCACCGGAGGAGTAGACATACGACGGATTCGTCCACGTCCCCGCGATTACCGCTGAAGCGGTCGGACTTTGTGGTCCTTCGCTCGCCATTAGAAGGCTACCTTCACCTGAGCGTATCCGTCACATGAGAACGTGCCGCTGAAAGCATCCCACATCGTCACGTTATGCCACGTGTCCGCTTCGCAGTTTGCTTCCGTGGTTCCTGTCTTGTACTGCACACTGCTCGGAGCAATGCCGTGTCCGTACTTGTTGAGCCTCACTCGCGCCGTTCCTGCCCCGAGGTCCACCACAGGAGACGTTGCATATTCTCCGCTGCTCAGAGCGATTGACTCTCCATCTCCAGAGCCGACGATGGAAGCCGTTCCACTCCAAGTCGAAAGGTCGGCAGTATTCTCCTCCAGCACGCTCGTATCGTGACCCCAAGCCACGGAGCCTGCCAATGAGTCGTGCAGGTCGTGGTACTTGGTGACGCCAGAGATTGAGCGCCCCGATGTGCCCGAGTTGTAGCTAATCGGGGCGAGATGGTATCTATAGCTGCGGTCGGTGCCCAACGTAATGCTGGCAGTATTCAGTAGATTCGTGAAGCGCGGGTCTGTCTCGCTATAGAGTTTCCATGTAATAGTCGTGCCGTTCTTGTCGATTTTGTGGTCATAGGTTGTGCCGAAACCACCCGCGCCAACAGTATACGAATCGCTGTCGGCTCCCTCTTCTTCTCGGATACGCATGTACGCATTGCTCTCTGCCGCAGACTGCCAGTTGAGATGGATACACTGGCTGTTGTTCGTGTCCCAATAATAAACGTCCTCGACAACATTGGACACAGCGTACAGCGAACCAGAACTGAGGTAATCGTAGTTGTCTATCTGGGTGCGGAGGTCATGTGCAGCCGCCCCCGTAAAGTCGGTGAAGTGCCCGACGCCGAAGTCTCGGTGGAAGTAGTCATCAACGGTTTGCCCCATGCTTGTGATGGTAATCGTGTCGGTAGAGGCGGAGAGGTCGTCTCCCCCGTCCACCTTGGTGTAGTCGTTCTCGAAATCTTGATAGGGGTCAGGAGCGCTCGTCAGGTCGGAAGTACCCGCGATGACATCGTTACTGTCGAGCGCTGATAGCGCCTGCGCATCCAGAGACGCCAAGACCTCGGGCTTGTGAATCCGATACCATGTTTCTTCAATCTCGGCATCGGGCTTTATTATCGGGAGTCTCCTCCGCACGGCGGCAAGCATCTGCCCGACAACCTCAAGCTGCGGATTCCAGCGGGTCAGTTGCTCCGCGCGAAACTCGGCCAGCAAGAGCTTCTTGTCGATGACCATCTGGCCCCGGACGTTGTGTTCAAGCCGTAGCTTCTCCAGCAGGCCGACTAAGGCCCGCGCCTTGTCCATGTCGGAGAGAGAGTCATAGCTGGTGCCGAGGCCGAGGGCCACAGTCAGCGCGTCGGTGTCAACGGTGATGTTGGACCTATCAACCGCCATCGCTCAACCCTATCCGGCTCTTACGGACCTAACTCCGCTTCCTTCGCTGCCAACTGCTCTGCCTTCACCCTGTCAACGTCATGCTTGACCTGGAGTCGCACAAACTGGTCCAAGCTCGCGGTCTTATCCAGGTCTGCGTCCAAGCGCAGACCAAGCGTGGAGACCTTGGTGAGGGTGGCAGTGATGGAGGACGAGTTGGTCTTCTGCATCTCAAAGGTAAAGTTGGCGATGGACTGCTTGATGGAAAGAGCAGTCTGGGCGGCTTTCTCCTCAGAGTACGCAGATGATATCCTTGTCCGACATAATGTTCGCGTGTACGTTACCATCGCACGTCAACCTTACAAAGCGCCACGATGCTCCAACCCTCGCGTCGTCGTCGGCAGGCCAGGAGGTCCAGGTCCAGGCACCTTCTGGCCCGCCGTCGAACTGTCCATCTGGTTCGTAGAGCAGATGTTTGTACTGGTCACTCTGCTCCACCTCGTCAGGCTCAGGTTCGGGGTCATCTACGTGCGCGTAGTACCTTGTCTCCATCTCAACGAGAGGCACAAGATACAGATGCGTTTCCACGGCCATGACTCACCTCCGCTATTATGCGGATTCCCTCAACCTGATGGTCATGGTGACGTTCAGGTAGTCACCGTCCGTCACCGTCCTGGTCGTACTCAGAGCAGCCGAGGCAATCAACCATCCTGTCCCGTCATCCGACTGCACGGTCGTCAGGAACAGGTTGTCAACTCCAGGCCAGTCACCACCGGAGGCATTGAACGTGCACACCTTGGTGACCATTTCGTAATCGGAGGTGCCGCCGTCCTGCTGCACGGTCCAATCATCTGCCGCCTTGACATGGAGCCGCAGATAGTTGTTCCCTGTCGGCTCCGTCGTAACGCTGGTGATAGTGTCGGCCTCAGTCAATGAGGCTCTGTCATCCAGCCCCAGATACAATGTACTCGGCAAGGTCGTATTGCCAGAGAGAATCTGGCAGAACAACGCCTCACCTTCATCATGCAAGATGTTGTGAACATCTTCCTGATGCAGCAGCTCTCCCGCTCTTGACCAGTGCTCGACATGCCACCGAGTGTGCAGACCGAGCTGCGTGTGAGCCGGACGAACCACCTTGTCGCCACTCATGCTCTACTTCCTCCTTCTTCCTCGTCCCGTCTTCCTGGTCTTGGAGCAGCCTCCACGTCCTCTGTTGGCTCTCACTCCTCGACCACTACCGTCTCGCTTCGGAACGCCTTTTTTCGCCACTTCCAATTCCCCTTATCACCAGTATGCAATCATCATCTCTCCTGTACCGGACGCCGCGAGCCACAATGGTCGCGTCCAACAATCGCTCATACAGGAGAGCGTGGCTCAGCTTCGCACAGCACGCTACCGGCGTCCCCTCCGTCACCTCAAGAGCCTTGCGGACCACCTCGACAATCAACGAAACAACCTGCTCCTTGGTGACCGTCTGGTTCGGACCGAGTATGAATGCTGGTTCTCCTTCGTTCTCCAACCCTCCTATCACGTGGAATGCTCCGTGCTTCCTGGAGCACTCGTGCTGCCAACACAACGGTAGCAAGCTCCTATCAATGGCCCTCACTTCAGCCACGGCCTTCACGCCGTTGATTTCTGCTGTCACGCGAATAGGAGTCACAACGCTTCCCGTCTCCTTACAGCACGTAGCCGCTCATGTTGGCGATGGCGGCTCCGCTGCTTGTCACGGTCAGCGATGGCGTTGTGTTCTGCGTCATGGCCATCGGAGGACTGAAAACGACGTCGAAGATCCCTACCGGCAGGATCATCTGCCACTTCAACGTCGCTCCGTCCTTCAGCAGAGCCACCTTACCGGCTACGCTCGTGTAGCCTGAAATCTGCGTGATGTGGTGCTCCCTCGTAGCAACCGCTGCTTGGCTGATGGCAATGGTAGACGTGGCCGAGCCGGTCACGGTCCAGTTATCTTCCATCAGCCCGTTAGCGAGCGCTACACCGTTTTCGTCTCGGACAGAAACTCCCATTCCATCAACCTCCTCTTCAACGACCTTTCTTTCTCCTGGTCGACTTCCATTCGGTCAACCTGCGCTGGAGCAGCTCTAATCGGTCCGAAATGGTGTATCCAAACTCTCGAGCCTCTTCCTCTCCCATCTTCTTGTCGGCGGCCAAAGCACAGGATACGTAAGACTCAACAACCTCCGAAGGAACCAACCCGGCAAGCTTGCGTCGAAACGCAGGACTCATCTGCTCAGGCCTCGTATAGCTGGATATGCTATCGGAGCCTGCTCCGTTGTGGTCGATTGGAATCCCGACCATCTTACTCTCATCAATAAGGATGTTGAAGCCGTGTCGGTCCGAGTTGCCAATGATGAAGTCGAAGGCCTGGATGTCATTCCAATTCTTCAACTCCCTCTTGTCTCTGTTAGGAACGGCTGCAATTGGCGGCTCGTCCACCCACTGCATCACGATGCCATCGTCGCCTTGGACGTTCATCGGCTCGACCGTAGGCATCGGAAGGCCAAGCTCGGTCCCAAGCTCGTACGCGAACAACTCCATGTCCACGTTCTGACTTACGATGACCACCTCGCGTTGTATATGACCACGAGCTTCTGCGGGCTTAAAGACAACCTTGTGGATTTTTTCTCCGTCCGAAAGGTCCACAGTAAATGTCCGAGACACGCCTGAGTTAAGTCGTTCGACCAAGAGCACATCCATCGAAGCGTAGTCTTTCGGACCGCCTACCTTCTTGTACCCTCTGACCGTGACTCGCGGAAGCTCCTTCGCTCCTTCCTGCTTCAACAGCGACTGGTGAAGCTCTTCCGCAGATTTCGGAGCTTCCGCTTTCGTTCCCCCAGATTTGCCTCCTCCTGCTCGCTTCTTGTCCTTGTAGACAGTCGCAAACAGAAAGGCCAGCTGCTTTCTGGTGAGCTTACTCACACCTCAACGCCTTTGTCTTTTTCGCCGAGAGCCTCTCCGAGATCCCCGCTCCTTCTCGTACTGGCGGATCTCCTTCTGAAGGAGTGGCAAAGCCTCTCCAACCCATTCTCCGGCTATTGTACTGCTCGTTCCTTCCGCCCACTCAGCAGCGTACTCTATTCGCTTCACTGTATCATCAACATCCAGCGCCAACACGCGCTTCCTGAATTCCGGAGTCAACCTGTTCACCGAGTACCTTTTGGGAGTCCTCCAGCCACACGAGTTGTGGTCAATCGGAACCACCATCTTCTGCGACACGTCGACCAGATAGTTGCCATCATGCCGGTCCGTGTTTCCGATGATAAAGTCAAATGCCCTCATGTCGTCGTAATTCTTCAGGCCAACCAACTCGTCATAGCTGCAATCCTCCGCAGCAGGCAGGTCTACCCACTGCATGGCGATTCCTGGCCTGTCCTTTCCTGACACCCTAAGCGCTTTTTCTTCTGTGGCAGGAATCGGAAGACCAAGCTTAGTACCGATTTCGTATGCGAATAACTCCAGGTCCGTATCCTGGCTTATCCCCAACTCCGAGTTATCCTTTGGCTTGAACAGCACCTTATGAATACGCTCTCCGTCGGAAAGCCGCGTTACGTAAGTTTCGCTCACACCAGAATTCAAAGACTTGGCCCGGCCGACCTTCTGCATAGAGCCGTAACCTTTTGATCCTCCGGCATCTTTGTAACTCTTGAACGAAACCTCCTTCAGCTTAGAAGCAGGCCCGGCATCCGGAGTCGCCGAACCTCGCCGTGCTCTCGCGCCTCTCCTCGACCTTCTTTCGGAGGCCATGCGAGCAAACATGGCAGCCAGCTGCTTCTTACTAAGAGGTCGCCTACTCATACCTCGACGCCCTCAACACCATGCCATCGAAGATTTGACACATGCGCCGAAGAAACTCCTCCTTGTCGGACTTCGCCGAGATCGCTTTACCTCCCAGGACGTACTTCTCATTCAACACGTGCCGAACCAACTTGGCATCGCCTGTTCCAACAACGCGTCCATTGCGGAAGAAGAACGTGGCAGCAAGCACCTGGGGATCCGAATGATCCGGATCGATACGGTAGAGTTTCACCCGCTTCATGTCAAACCTTTCCGGAGCGTTTAGCCGGTCTTAACCAGCCGTCCACTCCCATCTGGTCGGATTCGCAAAGACCATCAGCGAGTTTCCGTTGCCGTCCATCAACACGGTATTGGCCGTCGCATCGTAGCTCGCTCGAATGCTGGAGATTTCCGAGTCGGCTCCGTTGATGGCTCCCTTCAGAATATCGGCGCTGGAGTTGATCTTGAACGGCAGACCTATCTCGTTGAGATGGCCGATCTGGACTTGGTCAGACGCCGTCGACGTTCCGCTCGCAATTGACCCTACCACGGTGACCGTAGTCAGTCGCGAGTACGCATACGACGAATACAGCGTGCCTGCTCCTGATGCGACCGTCATGATGACGGTCTCACTCAGAGCCGAGCCGTTGATGTCAAGACCGGTCAGGTTGAACGTCCATGTACCGGCTGCATCCCCGTCCGCATCCGTGTCCGAGTAGTTGAACTGGAGCTTCCTCGGAATGTCCGGCTGAGCCATCGAGTCCATCACACCGTTCGTGGTCCCATCATCCACCGCCGTTGTGCTGATGGCGCTGGTGGAATCGGCGGTCATCTTCGGCACCGAGTAGACCAGCGTACGGCTTAGCAAGTCATCAACATACTCTCCGAGAAAGAACGCATACGGAGAGGGAACAAGCTCGTCCAGGTAGGATTTCTGTCGCGCAGAAAGAACCAATGGTTACTCCTTTTTCTTCTTTGCGGATTTGGCCTTGGTCGCCGCCGGAGCCTCAGAATCGGCCACGGACTCGTCTTTCGGAGCCTCGTCGCCCCCTGCGGCCTTCCCGGCGGCTACTTCCGCCGCTTTTGGCTTCGCCTTGGCCATCATATTGGCCACCAGTACCTCCAGGCGCTCCAGCCGTTCATCAATGTCGGCCACGACGTCACCAAGAGGGAAGGCAAACGGAGACGGAACAAGACTATTGAGCGTTTGCCTCTGAGCGTCGTTCATCACATTTCTTCCGGGCATGCTGTTAACTCCTACTCACCTTCCTCCGAGCCAGCCTCTTGACGATGCTGTCTCGAGCCTGCCTCAACTCCTCAGTCCACCGTTCCAGGACGTGAGCCTGAACAGGGTGAGAGTTTACATTGACGCCGGACATCTCGTAGATAACGGCATCAAGCCGTTCAATCTCGGCATCAGTAACCTTGACCGCCTTCCGCGCTACAGCACTCACTGAACATCTCCTTCCTGAGCCTCAAACCCCTATGCAAGAGAAGGAGGAGCCGGACGCCGAAACATCCAGGCTCCTCCTCTCTTTGCTGTCCCCTTATAGGCGGTAGCTCCAACCTCAGCGGCTCGTGTTAACCACTGTAGGCCTTAGCCATTCCTGCCTCGTTCCGAACCTCAACGGTGTACTCACCGATGATCATGCCCTTCTCGGAGTCACCGGTCCGGCTGACAGGCACGTACCGGAAAGACCGATTCCTCAGAGGCAGGACACGAATCCTCTGCGAGCTGGTGATGATGAGACTGTTGGCCCGCATCCAGCGGTTCAAGACGACGGTCTGAAGACCGAAGGTGGACTCGTACTCCGTCACACGGTTCTTGAATCGCTCTTCGGCGTTCGTCACCCTCGTCCTGGTGCTGTTCCAGGAGTCGATGGTCCGCTTGAAGTTCTTGTCGCAGATGATCAGGTCGACATCCGTGCCGCCGTAATCCCATGCGGCCTGGATCACGTTGGCAAGCCAGGACTCCGTCAGCGTCGGACCGATGGACTGGTTGTTCGTGGTCACGAAGTCCCACAGTCCTTTCATGGTCCGGTACGCCGTCGCCGAACCGAGTGTGTTGCCACTCAGCTTGCCACGGAGCAGAGCGCGCTCAAGATCCCGCAATGACTCGCGAGTCTTCTTCGCACGCTGATAATCCATCTCGGAGCCGACGCCTCCAAGCTGCCGCACCGCTTCCATCGTTCCGGACACGATGATGTCCTTCTTGATGATCTGCGTGTAATTCGACAGCCGGACGCGGGGACGAGACGTATCCTGGTTGACGTCGGCGCCTTCCAGTGCAGCATCGGACACCACGTAGAACGAGTATCCAGGAGCATAACTGGTTGCCGCCGTGCCTCCCTGCGCTCTGGCGACGGTGATGTAGTTACCGCTCACGGCGGTAACCTGCAACACCTCAGAGCCGTCACTGTTCTCAATGTAGGCACCGGTCTGCATGTACGCCGCCAGTCCACCCGCAATTTCGATGGAGCTTGCCGCAGTGGTGCTATGACTCAGAGTCGAGCTGACCAGGGTGTTCGGAGCCAAGTCATCCTCAAGCCATTCGTGAAGCACGTTCTGCGCTTCGTTCACGGCCTGCGGAAGAGCGTTGAGCAGTGGCGTCTCGTACGGAGCAATCATCGAGATGATGTCACTCACGTCCTCCGCCACACCGTCGAACACACCCGAGTCGTAGATAGCTCGGCCAGTAAACGCCATCCTTCACTCCTTCTGATTCTCTTCGCTGTCCCTCTCCGTGGCTTACGGAGCTGCACCGCTTTCCGCAGCTTCCAGTGCTCGCTTGGCGGCTGAGTACGCAGTCACAGCCTCGTCAGTGCCCGATGCATCCGCTGCCGCCTTCGCCGCATCCACCTTCTGGCGCAAGTCGGCAACCTGTCCTGCACGTTCACCTCCGACACTCCGACCGGACCCTCCACCTCCGCCTGCGGCAGGTGGCAGCAAGAACGCATACTTGGTGCTCAGTGCTTCACCCACGCCTTCTTCCGGAGTGAAGACAACACCTTCGTCGTTCTCGTATCGCCACACATTCTCATCTTCGTCGTAGAAGAGACCATCTTCCACGAGACGCAGTGCCGCCTCGACATCAATGCAGCGATGCTTGCTCAAGGCGTCTGCAAGCACCCTCCGGCCTTCCGTCAACATCCGTTGTCTATCAGCCTCCTGCCGAGCTTCCTCGGCAGCGGACGCCCTCTGGTTGGCCGCGTCGATTTGCTGCTGCATCTTCTTCAGCCTGTACTGCGTCTGCTTCAAAGAAGCCGCCATCCGACGCTCACCCTCCGTCGATGCCCCCTCCACATCAACATCATCCATGTCATCGTAGTCGACATCATCTTCGCCTCGGAAACCGTCGTCGTCTTCGTCAAGGTCAACTTCACCTCGCTCGATGGCGTCTACGAAATCCTCAGCGCTCTCGAATCCCTGGCTCTGAGCCAGACCTTCGATAATGCCGTCGACGTAACCGGTGACATCTTCCATGCCTGTTTCGATGGCGCCAAACCTCTTACCGAGATTCTGCTCCATCGCCCGGATGAGTTTCTTCTGACGGCTGTCAAGAATGTTGACGACTTTCTGGAGGTCAGGAGACAGACCTGCCGACGATCCTCCGTCGTCATCGCCTCCGCCCCCGACGTCGTCCTCTGAAAAGCCAATGCCGCTCATGTACCTCCACGGCGAGAACAGCAATTTCCAGTAAAGCATTCCAACCACTCCTATCCGGCCTTTGCAGGCTCGTACCCTCATTCAGAGGTAGGTACTACTTGATTCCCTCAGCCTGTATCCTTCATGGCAGCGGCGTCGTGCCTGAAGCTGAGTCTCCAGACCGCTAACCGCCAAAGCCTCCGCCGAAGCCGAAGCCTGTCTGTGGCGGGACGTCTTCTTCCGTGTCGATTTCGTGCTCGACCTTCGCTCGGATATCGTCGGGCGACTTCGACAGGAATTTCATCGCTACCTTCTTCTCCATTTCTCGTTTCGCAGTATCGCTACGCATACCCTCCTTGAACTCTTGCAACAGTGCGAGGTCGTCCAGCAAGTTTTCCACACCGAACTGCTCCGGATAGTCGATCTCTCCGGTGAACTTCTTATCCCTACCATTCGAAGACATCCACATGCCAATGAGCCTGTGAACCTTCTTCTCAGCGTCCTCCAGGTCGTTCGCATCGGATGCGAGCATCTGGTTCGTCTCATTGAACTCGTACGACCATGCGATCCCCGACTGGACCTGACGGACGCGCTCGTAACCAGCCAGACCTCCGAGTCCGGCTATCCTGTAAATCTGGTCAACCGCTCGACCGATGTGCTCCTCAAGTGCTGCCATCGGCTCTCCCGGCGCCGTGAGGTACGCAGGAGGATGCACCGCCTGCGGATCGTACTCAAGGATGTTGTAATGCGAAAGCTTGATTTCGTCCGAGTCGCCCCCTGGTTGCCTTGGCATGGTCAAGATGTTCAGACAGCGGTTGTACGCCTCTTCATCGATGAGGCTGGACCATGCCATAATGCCGAGGTTGATTCTCGCTATGTCTCTGATGTAGCTTAGCCCCCACGGAGCGTTCGTCCTCTTCGACTTGACATGCCGAACCAGGACGACTGGCACTTCGCCAAGTGGATTCGGCCCCCTGCCGACCTCCTCCGCACTGCGCGGCTTCATGGCAAACTCGTCCTTCGTCGGCGTTCGGCCAGCGGAAGTCCTAATGCTCTCCCGTCGGAATACTACCTTGTGCAGATACCACATGTCGCGCGTCCACGTCCGGTAGTACACCGTCTGGTCAGGACTGCGCTTCTGCATCGCATCCCACTCATCGCCTAAGTCTTCGACGTACCGAATCCATCGGAGAGAGCCTTTCTCATCGAAGCTCCAGGCTCGCATCGCGACCGGGTCAATTTCGGTCAGGTACGGACGGATGCCTTGCTGCCGACGCTCCAACTCATTCCGGACCTCGCCTCTCGGCATGTCCACCAAGATCCCCATGTAGCCGAACACTCGCACATAACGGTCAACCGACCACATGAACTGGTTGAGGCTGTTGCCGTCTTGGTCGGCATCGTTGTAAATGCCGTCGATGACATCCTGCGGAACTCCGCCTTCCCACTTCGGATCGCGCTTGATGTCAGCCCGGTACAGAAAGGCGGACATCATGTCGATGACCATCGCACAGTAATTGTAGTAGTACGACCTGTCTCTCCGTCTGGTATAGCTGACGTTGTCCTCTCGTTCATGCTTCTTCAAGAACTCCCGGATCGACCGTCCGCCTTCATAGCAAGTCAGGTACATCAACCATGTCTTCGCGTAGTCAGCATGGATGGGATGTACTGCTGTTATGATGTCAGACAGATTCTGCGCTGCGGTGACCATGTACCATGCTCGCTTTCAGTCGCCTCTAAGCATTCACGAAGCTCGCCTTGGACATTCGCACCTTGCCGGTCAGCCCCTTCTTCCAGCTTCTCAGCATGTACCGTGCAGCATCCATAGCATGGTCGTTCAGCTTCAGCGGCGGTTTCTCCTTGGAAGGTTTCCCTTCGTCCGTCTCCTGCCACCTGTACGACTTGAACTCACGGATCGTGTTCCTCAAGTGCCGCATCACGATTAGACCCGGCTTTTTCGTCATCGGATTGACTCTGAGGAACTCCTTGACATCATTAATGCCGTTCAGCACGTCCTTATCAGCGGCGAACGTCGGAATCCGCTGCGCTGACAACTCTGCTCTGTCCTGTCTATCCCAATCAGCCCACATCAACTCGCCGGATTGGTAATCGCTCGATGCCTTGATGGTCTCCGCGTGGTCCTTGATGAGCTTGAGCTGTTCCTCATAATACTCGTAGTAAAACACAATGGTGCCATCCGGAGCAACCGCCCCCTTCAGGCACACAAACGGATGGCCAGGACTTGCACCGAAGTCGATAGCTCCAAGCCGCTGCCAGTTTTTCGGAATGACGTGCTTCTTGATCGGATCGAACGGATAGGCCTTGTACAGCTGATCCCAGTCCCATACGTTCTCGTTCTCGTTGAACTCCTCACCGTACACCAACAGCACGTCGGACGGCTTCGTACAATTCCACTCGCTCTCCCACGCATCATCACTGAGAACGACGGCCTTGTTAATGAAGTCGTCAATGGCATAGTAGCCTTCCGACTTGTGCGCGTCTCCCTGGCACCGCTCGTACGCAGGACAGTCTCCGTACCGAGGATCGCCTTTGCACTTCCGCGTGCACTTCCTGACCATCTCCCTCCAGCACCACGGATATACGGCAATGCCAAGGTCTTCCGCTTCGTCCAGGAGCCGCTGCATCGTACCGACACCGAACTTCCTGGTGCTGGTGAACACGTCCTGAGCCTTCACTTCTCCCCGGCTCACGGTCATGCTCAATCCGGTTTGCAGCGTCGTCCAATCGATTAGCTCGACCTCATCAATCCTTGACTTCTGAGGATGCGGTGACGACAGACCTTTCACCGTACCAGTCAGAATCTCAAGGCTGCTCCCTCCGGACGACTGCGTTGCTCCAAGCGTGCATTTCGGAAAGTACTTCTGGAACCGCCGCATGAAGACGAAGCTGCGAACGTACTGGTAGCACCTGTTCGCCTGAGCCAGCGTAGCTCCAGCATGCGTTGTCTCACACCCCTCCTTGAACAGCATGTCGCAGAAGTTGACGATGGCAAGATTGAGCGTCTTGCCCCCCGTCCGGTTTGCAAATCCGATGGCCTTGCTTACTCTCTCAAAGTACAAGTCGCTCACGAACTGGAACGGAGCCACATGTCCGGAGCACACGGCCTTCTTCGGCACCGTGAATCCCAGGCAGTGCCGGATGAACTCGTCAAGCTCAAAGTCGTCCTTCGGCGGATGCTTGATGTACCACTCGGCGTATCTGTCCGCCAGCTGGTCCCTCAACTCCGCCTTCGTCCATCTTCGTTTGCGAGAAGCAATGGTCACTCTTCAAGCTCCGCAGCAGCCTGTCTCAATTCGGTGATGGATAGCTCTTCGGTAGACTTTACAATTGATCCCTCCTTGCCTTCCATCAGCCTCATCATGCTGAGAGCGTCCTTCAGCACTGCCAAGGCCTCCGAAGTGCTCCTTGACCTCAATCCGCTCGTTCGGCTTACCCCCTCTCGGTCCTCGCCGAGCAAGTCGCTCATGGTCTTGTTCCAAACCAACTGGAGGTCTCGCATGCGAGAAGCGTCATCCTGAGCCAGCGCTCGAACCACGGTCGCTTCCGTCTCTCGACGCCCGCTCTGCTCCTCGATGATGCTACGAGACACGCCGGTGAGCTTCTTGAGAACACGTTTCTTCTTTGGCTTGGACTTGGTGGAGGGTCGCTTCTTCCTGCGGAGTGATTTTCGTTCAGGCATGTTCATCGAGGCGGTTACGACCGAGACCTTCTTAAGCAGCTTGTCCCAGCCGTGGTACGGACATGCATACGGACACTCAAAGTCGGCATCCGACCACTTCACAACCGTGTTGCGGTGAATGCCGAGAGCCTTGGCGACCGATTGCAGGGAACGCGTTTCGCGGTATTGCAAAAACGCCTTCTTATGCATGTCTTGTTGGTACATCAGTCTGCCTCTCCGCAGAAGAACGATAACGCGGAGAGGTAGTATAGGGATGTCGGATTTTTCTGTAAGGATGGTGTCAAGGCAGGAAGAGACGAGAAGAGAGGCCAGAAGGAAGGCTCGCAGCCTCCCCACCACCTCTCTTCTCGTGTCGTCGCGTGGCAGCGTGGACTACTCGGAACCGGTCTTTTTCACTGGTTGTGCCGTGTGGATCCCTGCTTCAATTAAACGTTACGAACGTACCGGCGCGGACGACGGCCTGTGATGCGGCCTTCAGGAAATCCGGCCAGCTCACCTTCGCCGAGTCGCCTCAGCACAGCACGAGCACGACGACGACCACCAACGGTCCTCGCTCGACGCCGACGCTCTGCGGCTCCGCGCTCTTCTCGAGCCCTGTTCTCATGGTTGATCATTCGGAAGCTCCTTCCAGGCTACCAGGATTAGGTCCGCCAGTCAACTTAGATTACCAGGAACCTTCTCCTGGCCCTCTCCTCCGGAGTTGTTCCGAACGCTGCTCTTCGAGCGCGGTTGATTCGGCGCGTTCTTGCTCCACGACGAGCAGCAGCTCTTCGCCTATTCGCCGCCCTCTCTTCAGGCGTTCTGTCCGAATCGTGATTAATCACGTCGATGCTCCTCTTCTCGCGGCAGATGAAGCTCTCGCCTCAGCTTGGAGTCTCGCCTTACGGATACGACCGCATCGAGGCCCTTCCCATAGACGGTGACCTGTTGCATCACGGCAGGCCACATGAGTAGTTGCATTCCGGTTCCGATACCGCCACGCTCTTACTCGCCCGCTCCTTGCCTCGTACAGCTTGAGCCTCTCTGTCTCCGGCCTTCCGGTCGAGTCTGCCGGTCGGCCTCAACCAACCCCGCTCCAGCGTCCATACCAGAGCGTCCTCGATGCTCCAATGTACTATGGTGATGGCGGCTTACTGTGCACAGGAATCCTGACCACGCTCCAATCCTTCGCGCGTGAGGCGCAGGAGGGGTGAGCGTAGGAGAGCAGGCCTGCTGGTGTCGGCACGGCCTTGACCGGCACCAACCGGTCATGCTTCTCCCACCTCAAGCACACGCAACAGCAGCAGTCACGCATCCGGTCAATCCGACGACGTTTCACCGCTATGCCTCTGAAGGTGAGGACCAGGGTACACCAGACTGTCCAGGCGCATCTGCACGGAGAAGCGCAGAACCACGACTCCGACAGGCTCGATGGACTCGACCATCTGCTGCGCCTCCCGCTCATTGAAGAAGATACCTTTGACAGTACCTTCGTCCGGATAATCCGACACGACCATGTAGACATTCATCACTCGTACTCCTCAGCCCACTCATCCAACGCTCCGGTCGATGGCGACAGCAGCGGAATGTGACCGTACTTCCACGACAGAGCTTCCTTCCGAGCCGCTGCCTTCGGCCACCCCCTTATCTCGTACAGGTACAGGAAGATGACCATGCCAGTCCGGTCGGAGCCACTGCGACAATGCACCAGCATCGTGTCCTCATCGTGGAGCCTGAGCACCTCCAACACTTCCTCAACTTCGGCATCGGTCGGCCTGCGTCCAGCGCTCAGCGGCACTCCCACCACCTCCGTTCCGAACACACCAGCGGTCGCCACCTCCAGGTCGTACTCCTTCTGGCCGGGGTGTGAGCCGCGAGCGTTCAGAATCACGTCCACGTCATGGTCGTAGAGGAAGTCGTACAGCCAGTCCGATTCCGGCTGAGCACTGCGCCACATCCATTCGTCCACTTGATGCAGGTTCGTGCACCCCACCACAAGCAGCGCCACGAGCAGTGCCACACGATATCTCCGCTGGAGCCTCATGGCTTGTCCTCCTTTCGGTCCTGCGTAGCCTCGTGCGAAGCAGGGTCCTCCAGCACGGCGATGCGGCAAGGCACGACGAAACGACCTGCGATATCCTGCAGCATGAAGTACGCCCCCAGAACATCATGCTCCGTCATGACCATCTGCCCCGCCGCCACAATCTCCTCCGGCCCGACGCCGAGCTTCCGCTCGTACTCCTGAGCGCGGCTGGCAGCGGCTTTCACCATGTCAAGAGCGTGCATGGACCGGTTGTCGGTGTCCAGCAAATCGTAGGATATCTCACGGCAGATTCGGATTGCATCATCCAGCGTCATGTCACTCATCGCTTGCCTTCCTCCTTCGCCCGTGCCACGCGATGCAACGTGGCTTCGTGGAATGTCTCCAGGCCAAAACCGCCTCGTACTGCCCACCGCTGGCGTCCCATGCGCGCAAGGATGCAACCGTAGACCCGCCGAGGCATATACCACCGCTTGCCTGTGACGCGGACTCCGACCCCATACTCACTCCTCGTTCTCATCGCTCGCCTCCTTTTCATCCTGCGTAGCCTTGGCGGAGCAGGACCACGCCAGCACCGCACGGCAGAGGGCTTCGAGGGGGGTGGCGGCTGTCTCGATCGCACCACGGTAGTAGCCCATGTACGAGCGTTCTTCCGCCTTAACCGTGGGCACTCGTTGAACAAGAACCTTGGCACTCGGCACTTGTTTCTCCAGCGCCTCCAGCACCCGGTCGATGGTCAGGTGGTGGCGCCAGCGGCAGGCTCGATGAATGGTCCCGCATTCGTCGCATTGCAGGTCGTCCTCTGGGTCCGCCTGCACCCAGTCGGGCGCTGTCCTCACGGCGCCGCATTTGATGCACTCCACCAGCGTCCCCGGCTCCACCTCAATCCCCAGCGCCTCGCAGACGCGCGCATGGAAGTCGGCCTCAAGGGTGCGGGTGTCGTCAGGTGGAACACAGGGGCCCGGCGGGTAGTAGTCGTCTACATCGTGGTCGCGCACGGGCTTCCCTGCGGACTCGTGCCCCTGTGCCGCTATGCCATCGCTCGCCCGCTTCAGCAACCCCCGCATTTGACGGTTTCTTCCCAGGTCACGCCAGGTCCGCGCCTGGCCTGGGGTGTGGAGGTCGGCTTCCGCCTTCGCCGTTTTCTCCTGCGCCATTTTCTCCTCCTCCTTCGCTCTAATGCAGTCCTCGCACAGTCCAAAAGCGTCCAGGAGCCTGCCGCAGTCAGGACAGGTGTGTCCCCTCTTCTCCTCCCACACCGTCTTCTTGCACTCAGGACACCAGTAGATAACGTGCTGCGTATCTTCTGGTCCTCGCTCCATCGTCGTAGCGCAGGTAGGACAGAGGTGTCGACACTTGAGGCAAGTCCACGTATCCTCAACGTGAATCCAACCAATCGAACCCCCCACCATGAGGATGCCGCATTCGTGACATGAAGGAATGGCGTGCTCCGTGGAGATGACTGTGAACCAGTGGTCGTACTCTCCTCGCGGCCACCATACACCACGGTCCAGTTTCATCCCCTCATGGTCAAGTAGTATCACGTTCGACCACAGGACTGAAGCATGGGTGTAGGTTGGAGACAGGGCAACGTGCGGCTCCACCTTCAGGACGGCTATTACGCCTTTGTGCTCGCCTGCGTCCGGATGCCAGACGACGAGAGTGCCGGGGGCAAATGGTTCGTGTTCCGGTCGAGCAGGTTCCGGACCGCGACCACAGGTATACTGCTCCATCCCCTTCTCCACTTCCTCCTTCACATCGAAGCTCTGGTCCTCACCGTGGTCAATGTGACGCTGGAGCAGGCCTTCCACCTCACCAAGACGGAGGTCGAGCGCGAGGTTGGCAGCGATGAGGTGACGAAACAGCACCCCTACTGCTGAGTAGCCCGACACTTTCTCCAGCAGAAACTCCAACTGCACAGCATTCTTCAGGTCGCCTGTACTCATGGCTCCTCCAACACTTCCTCAAGGTCGAACTCCACCATCAGCCTCGTCTCGTGCCGCTCGCACTGGCTACTGGAAGTCCACACCGGCATATCATCCACGAGAATGATGACACCGATGTAGGGGTCGTCCACCACTACGCTGAGCTTTCCGCGAATCTTGCGCTTGCTCTCTCTCCAATGTCCGTACTCGCTCAGGACGAAGCCGAGCCAGATGCAGAGCGCTGCCAGAGCCAGGTTAAACACGTCTTGCGGACTCATGGCTCCTCCCTCAGCCTCCTCGCGCATGCCTTGGCCGCATTATCTCTGGAGCGCTTCGCGGCACCTACGTCCTTGCCATACGGAGGACCGTCGTCTGAGAGAGGGTGAAGGACGGCGTGCGACCAGAAGTGCTTCGTAATCTGCTCATACTCCTCTCTGCACGGAGGACAAACATTATGGCCTCCGGTCGTGACGCCCCACCCAAGAGGAGGTACGTGCTCTCTCTGGCCTTGGCCTCCTGCACCGACAGGCGCTCTGTAATCCATCTGCTCCCACGCTCCGCACCTGTCACAGATGACGATATGAGCGTACATGGCCTGCTCTCCTCAAAACTCGTCCGGCTTCAAGTTGTCCATCCACCGAAGAGCCTCAGCAGCGGCATCCTCTGCTGCTGAGATTCTTCCGGAGATAACCCCCACCTTGACGTTATCAATGTGCATGTCCTCCATCAATGCGTGCTCGTAGACGGCCTGGGCACAGTTGTGAAGCATAGTACAAGCAGAACTCAACTCCTGCTTCACAACGTTGATTTCCGGCCTATTCATCATAGAACTCCATCCACTGCCGGGCCAAGAGGCTAACGAACACGGCTACCAACCAGATGCAGCCTCCGATAAGGAGGTAGGGGATATAGAGGAGGAGCTTCAGTGTTGCGACGAGTGCTTTGCCTGCCATGCTTCATACCTCATCATCCAGAAACTCCACTCCAGTCGTCGGGCTGTGAATGTGCGTTGTGCCATGTGGACACCGATTTCCACAAGCTGTACGACGATAGCTCCGAAGACGTAGCACGAATGGTTGGGGAGGCGGTAATCCGGCTTGCACTCCTGCTCCAAGAACTTGTGCTCTTCAGAACCAAGCTCGACGGGGTACGCTTTACGAGGAGCAGCAGGCGGAAGCGACTCAAGCACCTTCACCAAGTCCTGCATCGTGATTTGGTCCGTCGTCCCCAGATTGGAAGTGCTCTCCTTGTTCATACCATGGTCGTCCTGACTTACCATCTCTGCACCTCAGCCTACTCATCCAGGTCCAACTCGGTCAGACCCTGCTCGTCGTCCGTATCAGCATCAAGGCTGATGCAGGTATCGTACCCCAGGACGGAGTCAAAGAACCACCTCTCGCACTCCTTCGCGCACTGCTCAAAGCCATTGATGAGCAGCGAACGAACATCCTTGAGCGAACAGGACGGACTCCACCAATGAGGCTTCTCAGACGGGACAGCCAATTCGGTCCGAGTGGCTGTGAACATGAACAGGTTCTCTCCACGGTCGATGATGTGCAGCAGCCAACCTTGAGCGGCAGGGTCTTTGCGGTCGTCGTGCGCGCCGGATGCCTCGTCAATGCTTTCCTGTGTCGCCGTCCATCGGCCTTTGTACAGAGGATCAGGTGTCCATGTGAACCGAGCCATCAGCTACCTCCTTGTCAGGGGTTCGCCTCCTGCCGATAAAGCACGGAGGCGTGAACTTCCATTCGCGGTCGATGCGTTCTCGTATCAGGCGAGGATAGTCGGTGGGGCCGTCGTGAACATCGCAGGCAAACTGCATGTCGGTTGCGGACCTCCTCATGTACTGGAAGACGGACTCCAACGCCTCCCACAACTCCTCCTTCGTCGCTTTCATACTCTCCTCCTCCACATAAGAGCGAGGCTGAGACGGCAGGATTCGAACCTGCACCTTGCTGCATCGGCCAGTTGGGAAAGGACTGGCAACTCGCAAACACGCTCTATCCTGGCGCATTCTCGGCTGCACTCTTGAGCTACGTCTCGTAAGGCTTCCCTTGCCTCTGCCTCGCGTTCTCTCCAGCTTAGTGATAGCCGAGGTCGCTGGCCGAGAACATGACAGATGAGGTCGATGGAGCACTTGTCACCACCCACCCCGCATCCTGCAACGCCTCCTGCTGGCCGTGCATCACCTCTCGCAACTGGCGCGTCATGTCAGGAGGACTCAGCATACGACGCCGCTTCAGCGGCTTGTTCCTGTAGTAGGAGGGTTCTTCGTACTCCTCCTCCTCATCCTCGTCCAGGAACTCGTCTTCGTCTGAAGCTACGAAGCAAAAGGGCGAACGAGAACGACCATCCTCTCCTTCTTGACCTTCAGGTCCGGATTGTCCATCACCGCAGCGATGGCAGCGGACTTGTCATCCGTTGCGACCACGGCAACAGGACCGAGCACCAACTTCTCGGTCTCACCCTCTTCCCTCTTCTTCTTCGTCGGCTGCTCCAGAATCGCCACTTCGTACAGAGGCATCCTCTTCACTCCTGTTCCAAAACCTCGCTTCCATTTGTGACAGTACGACCTGACACACGCCACACAAGTCCTTGCTCGCTCCGGCACGGGTTCGCAACTCCACAAAGTCTTTCGGCAGCGAGTAATCGTGCTTCGGACCGAACTGGGCATCGGGGAGGAAGTGGTCAACCAACTCCTCCTCCTTGCCACACCTGTCACACACAACCGTATGCTTCCTCATTACCCCTTTCCTTCAGCAAACCACCGGTTCCTGTCCGTCACCGTAAACTATCGCCATCCGGAGTTATTGTCCTATCAATCGCTGTAGAGGTCTTCCGGTGAATACTCCAGCGACCGAATCACGGTGAAGTACTTGCTCGACACTGCCATATCAAAGAGCGTTCCTGGCTCGACACTCGTACTCCAGAGCACCAATGCGGTAAAGTGGCTCTTCCCCTTCTCAAACCGCGTCACAGTCGCGAGGTCCGTCCTGCCCACATCATTGTAGACGATGATGTCATTGACGTAGAGGTCGGGGAACGGCTTGAGAGAGCAGTCTCGAACAACGAACTCCCTGCCGCCGGACTCCGCTCTGACCGTGTAGAGCACCACCACCTTGTCCCCCCGCAAAGGCGGCTTCTTGAACGCGATGGCGACCACTTCCGCAACTTCGTTCATCGCTCCATACAGCACCTTCTCGGTCAGCATGTACTCCACTTCACAAATGAACTGCTTCTTAGCCATTAGCTCCCCTCCTGTCAATCAAACCATTTGTACTTGTGAGCCAGCACCGCAGCTTCCAGAAGAACTACTCCGAACACGATGATGCCGATAACCGTACATGCGGTACAGATGAGAGGGTAGGTTACGGTGGTAGCGTGCACATGGTACTCGTACGCCTCACACGTCCTCTCCACAGCCTTGTATACAAGCTCTTGCCATGTCATCTTACACTAACCCCCTTACCAGCAACCTTTCGGAGCACCCAGAACACGAAAGTCGTCCTCATGGCCTGCATAGCACCACGTCGTCTCTTTCTCGACGTAGGAATCAGGGTGGGTGGTCCAGAGAGTGACGGCCCCAAACTCCTTCGTACCGGTCATGCCGGTGGTCACTCTGATAACGCACGCGGAGTCTTCGCTCGGAGAGCACCAGAGAAGGAGGCTACCAGGAAGGAACGGATACTTCGGCATCTTGCTGATATGCGGCTCCAGCACCCACTTCATCATCCCACCACCGTCCTCTGCCGCCACGTTGTACGCCGCAAGCTCCGATTCACTGTCCACGTAGACACCTTTCACCACCCCCGGCCTTTTCTCTCCTGTGTCCGGGTCCGTCGCCATCACCTTGTCACCAAACCAGTACTTGAACGTCATGTCAACCATCATCGTCCTCAGAGGAAGGGACTTCAAAGAGCGGCATCGCCGTTTCGATGCACTTCTCCATCACCACAGTGAAAGCGGAAGCGTGGGGCTCCTCGCCACGGATGAGAGCCATCGTGCAGAGCAGCATCGACCGATGCAGCACCAGAATCGCTGTTCTCAGCGTAATGTCCAGGTGCCTCACTGCCGCAACAAGCTCCGATGCGAGTTGTCGTTGGATGGGGTCCATCAGGAAGCTCCTTCTTCAATCACCGCGAACTCGTGTTCGTGGTCCTGCCAGAGCCACTTCGTCACTGCACCAACCACATGCTCCAGGTTCGGTGTCATCCACAACGTGCGGGCGTTGAACCGCTTCGGCATTTCGCTCATATCCGTGACCTTGAGGAGCCTGCGGTTGTCAACAGAATCGGTCCACATCAGGAGAGAGCCGACCACGAATGGAGGGGCGTCCTTGATTTCTTCCGCACTGAGGAATGACTGAGGAAAGCCTGCTTCACTGACTATGCGGAAGCGAGCCACCTCCTCCCCCTCCTCCTCGTTTCGCCTGAACTTACTTGGTCCACGGAGTACACCCTGTCCGAAGCTCGCGGATTGGTGTACTGCACTCGGTCACCTATCCAGAACGGCATCTCAAGCGTTATCGTCCTCTTCATCAGTACACCCTCCTCAGCAGGTATGAGCAACCTTGTCGGCCAAGCGGATGATTCGGATAGCAAGATCGTTGCTACTGGCTACGGAAATCTGAATCATACCGAGGATGCCGGTTGGAGGAGAGGCGGGCGTCGGAGTCGGGCATGGCTCTCCTGACATGCTCTGACTCACGTCTTCGACCATCTCCGCAGCTACATCCTCGCCAACCAAGTACATAAGGGCGGATACGAGAATGTTATGCACGTCATGAAGAGCGTTGATGTTCTCACCGAGCTGGCGGTAGATAACCTCGAGTGCTCTTTCGCCTGCTCCGACCTCCTCGACCAAAGGTGGCCGGGGGGTTTTCAACTCGCGGACCTGCTCAACACGCGCTTCATCCATCAGTTGTCCCTCCAACAGAGCCAATAACTCATCCGCTTCCTCTAACGATATCTGTATGGTCATGCCGTCATATATTCGACGGCGCATCAGCCAGTTACGCACATCCTGGAGGTTCACGAAGTCCTCTCCTCAGCCAGGGCCTCTTCAAGTATCTCACGGGCCAATTCGGCGCCACGATGTGCAGTCTCTCGGCAACACTTGCACTTGCGCGCGAGGTCTTTGATCGACAACGTTGCTCCTTCGCCGGTTACCCGTACCCTGGCTACCTTCACGTACGAGAACGGTTTCATCTTGGCCAGTTGTCTCTGAGCCGTGGTCAACGCTTTCCGCATCACGTCCAGCGTTTCCTGGTGGATGATCTCGTCCAGGGCTTCTGAGCCTTCCTCATCGTCCAGCGTGTCGAACGCGCTCGGATCGAAAGGCTGCTCACGGACGAGTCCTTTGGACTGTTTCTGCGACAGGGTAACCAGTAAGGCTCTCGAGTAGTACGACGAAAATTGGCTGGTCGACCTCTCGTTGAATGCTGACAGGCAATTGACCATCACAATGTACGCGTCCTGCATGAGATCGTCAAACTCCGGGGTGTACGGTCGGATGTGGAAAGTACGTGCTACGGACGACACGGCCTTCACCGTGTAGCCTTTCAACTCCGTCATCAATTCGTCTGAAACCGCCCTTTGCTCCTGTTCCAAATCCTTCCACTCTGCAACGAGTCGATTTACAACGCGTTTGTCCGCTTGAGCCTTCTTAGGTTGAGGCTTCTTATTACGGGACGTGGCAGACACAGAAAATCCTTCCAATTGATAACGGCCATGTCTCTCCAGTAAATAGCTTCAATGATCTTGAACTGAGGAAAGAGGCGGCACAGGGCGTCAAACCTGCGCTCCTCCATCATGCAGAACGTACCTGCATAAGTCCGATGCATCACGAGCAAAGGCCACCTCCCCTGCCCCTGCTCTTCGCAGTGCTTGACCGTCTGCTTCCACCATCCAGCGATGTCGCACTTGGAGTGTCCGGTCAGCAGAAAGTCCAGCCGCAAGTCCTGGTAGTGCTTTGCTTCAACGATGAAAGGAAACCAGGAAGGCGTACGGACATCGCCATGGTGCTCAGCCCCCATGTTCCTGATGCACCGCTCACCAAGCAGCTCGGTACAATCATTGCAGACCACATACTCGTAGCGGTCACCTTTGGCCTTGCCCTTCGACTTTTTCTTCCGCTTTCGCTTAGTCGCCATCCGGAACCTCAAGCGCGATGATCCTACCATGCCAGTCCGGACCGAGAATCTCGTGGAGCTTCTCGACAGGGTCCAATTCGGAAAACCGCTGCACCACCTCGCTCATCGGAATACCGGACACCTTAGCCAGGAACTCCTGCTGCAACGCTCCAGGGTAGGCAAACTCGTGCGACCAGACAGGACGGCCAAGAACCTCCTGCACTGCTGTCTGGAATGTGCACATGTCAATGCAGAGCCTCTTTTGGAAAAGCTGGAATGCAGCCACCTGCACGGCGGTCCACCCCTCCCCTTCTCCGTTCTTGCCGAATGCTATCGCCTGCTCCTTCGATAACTGCGGCTCAAGCCAGATTGGTTCAACTTTCATTACCGGTCTCCTCTCAGCCGACCCAAGGCTTTGCTCCGCAGGACTTGGTCACTGAGCCGACTTATTTCCTTCCATGCCAGCTGTGCGGCAACCCTGCGGCCTACGCATACCGTACAGTTGCACATCGGACGCACATCTGCGTGAAGGCCGCAACCATACTCAGCTGTCTGGCGTTTCAGGCTCTCCAGCGGGCTGGGTGTTTGGCATGTCATACTCAAAGACGTCTCCTCCTTCATTCACACGCTCATTGGCATCCTTCAGAAACTGCTCCAGCTCCCTCCGTATGCATTCGTTTTGCCTCCTGGTGTATAACGATGCCAACGAGCTGGACATGAGGGCCACACTTGCTACCAGAACCACTACTGCCACCAATGCTGTACTGCCAACAAGCACGCCCTTCACTATTGTCGACCACGCTGCTGGATTGACGTCTCTGACCGCGCTGCACGCCACAGCCGCCAATATCAGGAATGTCGCCAATGTCAGAAACGTCACTGTGACTGCTTTACCTTCAGGACTCATCATAGTTTCATCTCCTTATGTAACGAATTACCCTTATATGCCCTGTGTTTTGCGTCCTACCTTCTGACGTGTTTTCCTTCCACCACGTCGTGGAATACCTGACGGATGATGACAAACGCGTTCTCTTCCGCTTCGTTCACCTCGTCCTGTACATCCTCGATTTCCACTTCGTATTCTTCGTCGTCCTCAGTTACCCTCTGGACGACCACGGTGACGATGCCGGTGTCTTTCAGCCGTCGCATCACCTCCTCGATAAGCTCATCGAACAGCTGCTGTGCTGGTGGCTGCTCGCCGTTCATCCGGTACTGGATGTTCTCGTCCACGTATTGTTCGAGAAGTGCTGTCATTTCTGTTCCCCTTTTTCTCGTTCTACTTTGCCAGCTCTTCCTGCATGCTGGTGACGAATGCTGAAAGGCGTGTGGCGACGACTTCGGCAACGGTTCGTGCCCACTCTAATGAACTCGCCTTCGTGTAGTACGTGGCTCCGGTTCTGGAAAGTGTGTCACCGTCCTCGTCCTCAGTGAAATCACGATCCAGGGTGATTGTGAGATCGACCTCTTTCTCCGGCTCTTCCGGCACAAAGATGCTGGCATCTATCCTGAACGTGACCGCCTCGTACTCCGATGTGTGCTGAACTCCGCACGGTACGGCTTCGCTGGTCCATTCCGTGAACATCATTTCGTGTACCCCTTCTTTGGCTGCAATGAGAAACGGCGCCGCCTGGATTGACCATGACGACGCCGTTTCCGTTTGCACCTCCGTCGCTGCTCGGCTTAGAGCCGCGAGGTGACAATCTTGCCCAACTGCTTGGCGAGTGCTTCCGCATCCGCTTTGGCCTTCGTCGCTGTACCTGCCTTCGCATCCACAGCTGCGTTGACCAGACCGGCTTCCTGCGGTTCGCCTTCGTCGTCCAGCACGGGGTCGCTGAGCACCGTGACGCTCAGAATCCACGACTTGTGCTCTTCGGACTTCTCCACCACGCAGAACGCGATGACGTTTTCGGCGATCTCGATGTCGTTCAAGTAAGCGCCATCAGGCGTCCTCGACCACCCCGGCTTCCTTTTGGCCGGAGCCGCAGCCGTCTTCTCGGCGGTCTTTTTGCGAGTGGTTTTGGCCTTCGCCTTCGACGCCTTGGCGGTCTGCTTCTCCTTGGCGCGCTTGCGCGTCGGCTTTTTGGCCGTAGCGCTCGACTTGCCTTTGCCGGACTTCCTCTTCAACTTTGCCATTCCGTCCTTTCCTTTCCAACAGGACCAGAAAACACGCTTACGGGTTACTGCTCAGCCGTCTCACCTCCTCCTCTAACCTGAGCCAATCGGTACATAGTATCTCCAAAATACGGATGAGCTTGATAGCCTGACTCGAAGTCAGCAAATGCCCGTCCGTCGGTTTTGACTCTTCGAGAATGGCTTTGCGAGTCTTACTCCAACGTGCAAGCTCCTTCTCTACTGTTTCCCGTTTCAGCCTCATGATTCTATCCTGCTGACTCCCCCGCGCTTCACTACCTGCAACACGTCAGCGAAATGCTCAGCCATCGAGTCCTTATGCGTGATGACAAACACCCGCCTCGTTTTGCCGACCTCCTCGATCACCTTGGCGACCTGCAAACAGCCAACGTCGTCCAGCGGATCGAACACTTCGTCCTGAAACAGCAGGTTCGGTTGCGAGACTGAACGCCTGTACGCAAGCCCCGCCATACTCAGCAACACGGCCACGTTGATACGCCGCCGCTCACCTACACTGCATCCTTTCCACGTACTGCTGCCGCTCCTGTTTTTCACCGTCCAATTCAGGCGCTCACGCTCATCCCCGCTTTTCAGCAGAGCCGTGGTGTTCAACTCCACCTGCATACTACCGCCGGTTATCATAGAAATGTGGTGGTTGACGTCCTGGTTGAACCTGCCAATCACGCTGTCGAGGATGTAGCTTCGCAGACCTTTGCGTCCGAATCCCTTCTTCCAGAACTCCAGGTACTTCAGCCTTCGCTCAAGTCTGTCGACCTCGCTCCGCGTTGTTTCGACGTTCTGCTCGACCTCTTCGATGCGGCCCTGGACCTCACGCTTGATATCGCGCTGGTCATCCAGGGATAAGTCCAGCTGCCTCTTGGTCATCGCCGATTGAAGCTCCGCATCCTCCTGAGTCTTGAGCCGCATGGCCTCCTGACGCTCGGCGGTCTCCTCCTGCCATATCTCGCGCTTCAGGTCTTCCTCGCCCTCCAGCCTCTGGTTAATGGCATCCAGCGATGGCTTGATGTCCAACATACTCCTCAGAATGGACAGAGTGGCTGGCTCGACCTCCGTTTCGATCTCCTCCTGCATCGAAGCCCGCTTCCTGTCCAACTCCTGCTTCACAGCCTCCATCACCTCTTCGGTGATTGGACGCAGGCATGATGGACACGGCTCTCCCTCTTTCAGGTCGAACGGCAAGGAGAGGAGTTGCGCCGTTTTCGCATCCGCTCGAGCCGCCGCCTCAGCCAAAGCAGAGGAATGACGGCGCAACTCCCTCATCAGACGCTTACGTTCCACCTTCAGCTTTTCCAAACTTCGGAGCTGCTTGCGGAGCTTCTCAATGCGGCCTGCATCCCGCTTTTTCGCGCTCCGACGCTTCGGTTTTTCGTTATGGCTCAGAGCCTTGAGCGCTTTCTGCGTTTGAGCTATCGATGAGTTGACGTCCTTCAGCCGGTCACGAAGCCCTGCTTTCTCCACATCGTACTTCTCCAGGTCATACCGGTACAACGCCAGCGCGCTCTCTACTCGCGAAATGCGATCCTTCGCAACCTCCTCCATGCGAATCAGCTCATCGAGCCCCAACAGGCTCTCCAGTATAGATTTCTGAGTCGAATCGGTCTGCTCCGCAAACCACGACTGGTTGTCGGAGGTGTATGCCACGAGGCAGGAGAATGCCGTCTCGTCCATCCCTACCGCACGCTCCAACCGATCCTGTGTCTCCTTCACTGTTCCGCACGACAGCTTCTCGCCGTTTCGCTTTAAGCTCAGGTCCGTCTTTCTTCCATCCCTCTTGCGCCTCGCCGTCCAGGTGTAACCTTCATCGTCGGTAAACTCCACGGTCACTGAACATGCATCGGTGCCTTCGCGCACAACTTCACTGGTCGATAAGCCACGAGCCGTTCGTCCATACAGACCCCACCTCAGTCCTTCCAGCAACGCAGATTTGCCTGAGCCGTTCGAAACGAACAAGCTCTCATCCTCGTTCCTGCCGGTGATGAGCGTAACACCTGTCCCTGACAGGTCCACATCTGTGTCCTTATGAGACAGGAAGTTGCGCAGCTTGAGGAGGAGGAACTCCATTATTGTCCCTTCGCCTGCCGAGCCATCTCCTGACCGAGTACTACCAGCTTTCGCTTGCTCAGCTTCGTCTTTGACCGGTCAACGTACTCTGCCACCATCCGATCCACCGACGCCCCCACACTCGCGCTCTTCAGCCTGACGTTCTTGGTGCTCTTCCGTTCATCATCCACGCGCACCACTCCAGGCATGTTGTTGAGGAGGTCGAACACGTCCCACCTCGTGCCTCCCAATATACGGAGCCTCACGTAATCAGCACTCCTCTCATGCAGGTCGGCGAGACCGTCCTTTAAGCGACCATAGTCGTCGGCTGCCTGAACCGTAATAGTCCTGAAGCGGGGCGAAGGTACGTCGTGCCGAAAGACTCGATTCTCTTCGGTGTCCAGCACAGTCACGCCAGTCCTGCATCCTTCGTCACCAAAGTCGTGTTGAAGCACAGAGCCAACGTGCACGATGTACTCTCCCTTGAACGGCTGATGCACGTGACCGTTGAAGATTCGCGCGAACTGGTACTTTTCCAATACACTGAGTGCTACACCTTCGCCGCGACCAACACGATGACCAGATGCCAACTGCACCCCCTCAATCATCTGGTGGCAGAAGAGGTAGCGCCGCGTGCACTTCTCCAAGATACTCTTCGGAACCACCTTCTTCATCAGCGTGTACAGAGACATCTCAAACTTCGCGGTCTTGGCGTACGGCATGAAGATGAACAACGTATCCTCCCTCGGCATCCAGACGTGGTAGGTTCGCTGAGGGATGCGACCATAGTTGTGATTCTCGTGTGTTGACTCGTCCATAATAGCTTCGATGGCTGAGAATTGAGGATGCCTGGAACTCTGGTCGTGGTTCCCTTCCAGAAAGAACGTGCCAAGACCGTTTCTCGCATACTCCAGCACGTGCTTGGTGCCGACAAGCTCGGTGATGCTCAGCGCGCCGCCACCTTTGAACTCGCTTTTCCGTTCGTGAGGAGAGAAGAACAAGTCCCCGCAAAACACACTCGCATCGCACTTCTCTTCACGCATTACGTCGTAGGCGCCGATGATGGCATTCCAGCACGCAGCAAGGCGGCTGGAAACGCGGGGGATTTCCATCTCACCAAGCTCTACATCCACCTCTTCGGAGTACGGATACTTCTCCGAGCAGTGAGCGTCACTCCAAATGCCAATCTTCATACGTCCCACTCCTCCAGTCCGCCAAGGCTGTTCCAGCCTTTCTCCATAGACTTCAGTATGTAGGCTGGAACCTCTTCCCATCCGAACAGCGTGCTGCACTGAGTTGCAAGCTGAGCCAAGGCCTTGACCTGCTCTCGCACATTCGTGGCCACCCTCACGCTGAAGTTGAACTGCCTGTTGTGTACGGTATACACATGGCAAATGACCCGCCTGTAGGTCTCCGGCATCAACTCCTCTTCTGACGTTAAACTCCTACCGCAGTCAACCACGTTCGGGTAGTGGACACAAGGCACCGCAATGTCTGGTAGTGAGAGAGGCCACCAGAAACATCGCTTCTTGCCGCATTCGGGGCACTCAAAGTAGACGAGCACGCGCTTGACTATTGGCATCGAATCTCACCAGCGCTTTCCGGTAAGCTCCTGCAACCTGTCTCGCAGAGCTTTCATCTCCGGAGCGCTCTCCTCCAGAAAGCGGGTGTAGCACTTCTCTATCACCGTGTCCGGATTGCGACGGCGAATCTCCGCCAACCGTCTTCTGTCTTGCGCTCGTTCCGCTCCAAGCTCCCGCAAACGCCTCCGCAGAAGCCGTGCTTCCTCACTCTTCTGCATGGCTCAGCAATCCCTCAACGACCTCGTCGCCAACCACCTCCAAAGCCGCCGCCAAACCGTCTTTCCCCTGGAACCGTTTACCGATAGGTTCCTGCTCGCCGGTGTCGTAGTCGACCGTTAGTAGCTGATACCACGCGCCGCTCCGCTCCAGCAAGTTTGCCTGTTCAAGAGCTTCAATGAGCCCTGTGGTCTGATCGAAGCCTTCCTCAAATGTCATCTTGAACGGCACCTTCCTGAACGGCCTCGCCGTCTTGTTCTTCTCGCATCGGATAGTACCGTTCATACCGACAGGCTCGTCCTTCTTCAGTATCGCCTTCCCCGTTTGCAGGTAGAGGCGCACCGCAGCATGGAACTTCACCGATTTACCACCAGGAGTAAAGATTGGACTGCCGTAACGAACACCAATCTTCTCCCGGATCTGGTTCACGATGACGAAGGCGACTCGCATCTTCTTGATCCTGCGTGTGGCGCGCCTCAAACCTGCTCCTACAACCTGAGCCTTGGTCATGTCCCTGGTATCCGAGTCCGTATCCATCTCGTGACGCGTGCTGAGAGCCGCCAAGGAATCAAGAACGAAACAGATGTGCTTGGGGTTCTCAGGCTCGAGAAGGTCCAGCGTCACTCCAAGGTAATCGAACGTATCCTCCACTGTGTCAGGGGTCACGTAGAGGAGCGAGTCGTTGTCGATACCAAGGCGTGCACCAAAGTCAGGCATGTAAGCAGCCTCAGCGTCAAACAGCACGGCTACCCCGCCATCCTGCTGCACCGCCGACACGATGTGGTGGCACAACATCGATTTACCGGTCGAGTAGTCACCGAATATCTCGGTGAGCGTACCGAGAGGGATGCCACCACCGGTTATCCAGTCGATAGCAGGAATGCCGACGCGGATGCGACCGTACGGTTTCACGTACGATGCCGTATCGACCACATCTTCGCCGAACGCCTTTCTCAACCCTGCCGCCACCTTCTCTACCAATGCGGCTGTTTTCTTCTTATGCTGAGGCCGACGCTTCACCATTTACCGCCGCCTCCTCCGCAAACTGCCAGACGTCTTATTAGCCGACTTCTTGCTGGACGGCTTCTTTCCGGATCGACGGGAAGAACGACGACGAGGAGCTTCCTCCTCTTCGTCGTCATCCTCATCCTCATCCTCCGTTTCCGCCCGGCAGTCCTTCCGGTCAGGACAGCTCCGGCATTCGGCATCGGTGCGGTCGTACTCGCCGAAACACTCCAGCTCGAATGGCTTCTCATCCACCTCATCGTCCTCGTCGTCCTCGTCACGCCTGCGACTGGAGGTCCGCTTCGGCCTGTCGTCGGAATCCTCCCTGTTCGGACCTCGACCTTCAGGCCAGACGCCTTCCTCGTAGATCAAACGCTGCTCCTCGTAATCGTAGGTCATGGCCTCCAGCATCTCGTCCAACGAAGGGCGGTTCTCGATGACACTCTCGTCGCCGATGGATGACCGATTCCTCGACGCTCGGATGTCGTACCGAGTGTCGTTCCTGCCTTTGCCGGTACGACTGAGGATGAGGTCGAAGCCCTCGTCCGGATCGGTCAGGCCTTCGTACTCTGCGTCGAACATGTAGCTCGTGATCTTCCCCATCGTGGTGACGGTGAAGGTCCACAGAGCCGTCTCGTCCTCGCCGTTCTCCTGCCGGAGGACGATAGGAGCAATACAACGAGTCTGCGCTCGCATCTCCCTGGCGTCGTTCTTGTCGCCTGCTTCCTTCAACTGCTCGACCATCTCGCAGAAGTAGCAGTCGTCCTCCGCATGGATCGCGTTGCACGCAATGGCGTGACTCTTCCCGTCCGGCGTCTTGATGAAGTGACGCGTCACCTCAAGGAAGAAGTCGGTACCGCCCGGTGTCTCCGGCGGCAGCAGCCGAAAGCGAGTATCGCCGACATCCGGCTTCCAGAACGACCACATGCCTCCGCCTGACCTGTTCCGCTTCTTCATGTCCTCGTAACGCTTCTTCATAGCATCAACATCAACCCCTCCGTTGACGCTCCGACGCTTTGGAGCCGCTTTTCGCTTGCCTTTCTTCCTTCGCACTGCCATGCTAATCCCCTTTCCTTCTTCTCCGTGCCGCCGCAACCTTGCGACCGACCTTCTCGCGATTGATACGCATCTCTGCCTCACCAAGCTCGGTCCGCATCTGCGCTCCAAGCTGTATGAGCATATCCTTCCTGTGGTAGAACGCGTCCCTGGCCACCTTCAGAACACCTGCATTCAACGTTGCTGTCAGCAGATCGTTCTTCACCTCCTGCACCTTCGGATTCCTTCGGATCTCCTCCTTGATCCCGGCCTCCGTCGTTTTCTCACCGCGCAGCGTAGCTGCCTTCCTGATGGCAGCATCCGTCTCTGCCTCCAGCACTGTCAAACGGAAGTCGAGCATCCGCACCTTCGCTTCTGCCCTCTCCGCCAGCGCGCTCCAGTATGCAAACTTTGCAGGCTGCTGTGCAAAGTCCTCACTCAAAGCCTCCGGATGTATTTCCAGGTCCGCCTGGAACTCTGCCTCATACCTGTCAGCTTCTGTCGTGTCCTCCTCCCACTTCCACTCTCCTCCGACCAGAACGGCTGTCGCCTTGGTCTTTTTCCGCTTCCGCTTCAACGACGTGCCTTTCGGTTTCCTCGTCGCCACGCTAACGCCCCTTTCGCCTCTTCGTCCTTCTGACCGCTCGTCTCTTCGGCTCCGTATACTGACGCCGTCTGGCGTTACTTTCCGCTCCAAAACCGAAGGCAATGGTCATCTTGCGCAGGCTTCTCAGAGGCAGGACCGGAAGACCCCTTTTCGACCTGACGCGCTTGCCACAAAGCAGGAACCGACCGTACGGTGATGACACCACATACCGGTCCTTCACCGCAAACACATCGCTCTTTCTCCACCGAGAAACCCCACGGACACCTTCGTCGGCGTAGAAGCTCGTCAGCCGAAAGAGCCTCAGAGCCTCGTCCTCGTTGCCCTTGTCGAACTCGCTCAGAGCCTTGCACAACACGGCCATATCGCTCATGCGGCCACCTCTTCCATCGCACCCCAGTTACGGCCAACAGAAGCTTCAGCAACCAGAGGAACATTGACGAAATCAAACGGCACCTCCTCCATTGCCCTCCTGCACAACCTGACGACCTCGTCCACGTCCTCCTCGGCGCACTCCACCAAAATGCTATCGTGAACCGTCAGTACAAGATGGCCAAGGCCAGTCTCAGCCAACTTCTTGTCCAACCAGATTAGTGCCCACAAGCAGATGTCCGACGCTGTCGCTTGAACCGGATCGTTGATGAGGCTTCGCTCGACGTGATCGTCGATGTACAACGCTCGACGCTTCCTGCCAAAGTACGTTCTGAGGTAGCCTCGCCTTTTCACACCCCGAATCAAGCGGTCCTTCCACGGCATGATGTCTGGAAAGCCTTCATACCAGCGGTCAATGAACTCCTGCGCTCTCCATACCGGCCAGTTGTACTCTTTCGCCAACGCCGACGGACCCCTGCCGTATAGGATGCCGAAACTCACACCACCTTTGGCCTGCTTCCTTTGCTCCGGCGTCACATCCTCATAATCCACCTCGAACGCTTCAGCCGCACTCACCCTGTGGATGTCCAGGCCTTCGTGGAAGGTGCGAATCAGGTTAGCATCGTGGCAGTACATAGCCAGGACGCGAAGCTCCATCTGGCTACCATCCACCTCTACAAACACGTTGCCGGGACGCGGTATGAATGCTTTGCGGATCTCACGTCCATCCGCTGTCCTTGCTGGTATGTTCTGGAGATTCGGAGAATCGGACGACAGCCTACCCGTTTTGGTGATGTGCAGGTTGAAGTTGGTGTGGACGAGGTTGTTCGAGTCACGAACTGCGAGCAAGCCGTCAACGTATGTGCCAATGAGCTTTGAGTAGCCCCTGTACTTCAGCACCATCGCGCTCAGTGTTGCTGCCTCTTGGCCACGGCATTGCTTAACGACATCTTCCAAGCTCGAAGCCTTCGTGCTTTCGACGTGACATCCCAAGGAGTGCAGCGTTGCTTTGACTTGACGCGACGAATTCAGGTTGAATGTGGCCTTGCCATTCTTCTTCATGTAACGCCGAACGGAGGGAAGCTCTTCAGCATCTGCGTTCAGCCTGTCCGATGCCTTCGTGAAGCGCGTCCTGCACTTATGGAGGTGAGCCACATTCAGCAGCACGCCGCGAAGCTCCATCCTCATCAGCACAGGGAGAGCTGGCATAAGAAGCTTGAAGAACGGAAAGAACAACCTCTCGTGATACAGTTGATCCCTGAGAGTCCTGTAGATGCGGAACGTCACGTCGACGTCGATGCAATTCTTCTCGAACACCACCTCGTCCGGAGCGAGATGCGGACCACCATAGTCAGCGCTGTCCTCTTCGTAACCTCCGAAGGGTGTGAACTTTGCAGCGAGACTGGCGAGCGCGTGACTGGCCTCCTCATCAATGAGATAGTATGCCAGCATCGTGTCGAAGACTACGTTCTCCGAAGCGTCTATGCCCTCCACCTGAAGGAGGTACTTCATGTCAAATGCGGCATTGTGCGCGATAAGCTTGGACTTGCCTGTAAGCAACTTAGCCACATACCGCCGGATGATTTGCAGCTCGGTCCTGCTCCACGCCCCTGGCAGAAGCTCTCCTGGACGAAAGGTATCCATCGGAAAGCACACGGCCTCGCCTGCCTTACCACAGAATCCTATACAGCGAACTCTCGCATCGGGAGCAAACGGATCGAGGCCGGTCGTTTCGATGTCAAACGACAGGAACCGGCGTTTCCTAAGTCGCTTGTACCAGTACTCTGCCTCCTTGAGGGTTTTCACAACCACGTGGTTGACATCTTTGACATCCGATTCACGCTCAGACAGCTCGAATGCGAGCTTCAGGTCTTCTCGCAAAGCGGCAGACCAGTCATTCCTCTCCCCTTGCCGGAGCAGAGCGGCTGGATGGTACGTGGTCACCACGTGGCACCTGAACTCGTCACTCCAAACCGGGCCTTCCGCTCTCAGCCGCTTGATGGTTACGCTGTCGGACTCGTTAAGCACCGTGACAGATGATGTCTTGCCAAGACACAGAATGACCTTCGGCTTGATGGCATCAACCTCAGCCTGAAGCCAGGGAAGGCAGGCGTCGGCCTCCTCAGCGGTAGGTGTGCGATTCCTCGGCGGTCGGCATTTGCAGACGTTCGTGATGTACACCTCGTCTCTGCTCCGGCCTATTGCCGAGAAAGCCCTGGTCAGTACGCCTCCTGCGCGACCGACGAATGGTTCGCCTTCTTCATCCTCCTCTGCTCCAGGAGCTTCGCCGACGAGCATGAGGCGGGCGTCCTTCGGTCCAACACCGAACACCATCTGCTTCGAGTGCTTGTACAGACCGCAGGCCTTACAGTCCTCGTGACGATTCATACGACCACCAATGAAATGAGTTGTTCGAACTTCCCGTCCTCGCTCTTCGAGTACAGCTTGCCACTCGGAGCGTACCTGACGGTCAGGTTTTCATCCAATGCCCCGCATAGCTCCGACGGCATCACCAGGAACTCGAAGTCGTCGTCGGCCTTCGCCGCAATGGTCTCCGAACTTTGGCCTAACCCCTCCGCTCTCGCCTCGATCTGACCTCTACCTGCCTTCGTCGTACTGCTCACCTTCACACGATAGTCGTTGCTCGGAGCAAGCAGACCGACACGCATGGCAGCATCGCCAGCCTCGTCGCCAAACTCGATCTCAAACCCCTCCTTGCTGGCATCTCTGAAGATGCCATGCGTTTCAGGATACGACGCTGACAGAACGTGCGATGCGAAGATGCCATGTTCGTAGGTTGCGCCGAAGACAGCATCATCCTTCACGAAGATGTTTTTCGCCTCGTCCCCCATACTGAGCAGGACGTTCACGGCCTCGACCGGTATGGTCAGGCTCGTGTCGATGGAGTCGTCCATCTCGTACCGAGCCAGCCGCATACCATCGGCTGCTTCGAGCCACTTCCCCTGCACGTGGACACCGCACAACTCCGGCCTGCTCACGTTCGCGCTGGCAAACGGAATCACCTTCCGGAGACCGTCGAAAAAATCCTCCGGCAGGTCCAGTCTCGTACCACCACGAACAGGCACTGGCGGATAGGCGTCAGGGTCCATAAGATGCAAGGTTGTCCTATAGCGTCCAACCTTCATCGACAGCTTGTCGCCTTTGACGCTCATCTCAATGCTGCCCTTCACCGCTCGCACCACGCTGTACAGCATGTCGAAGCGAGGCAGCATCGTAAGAGGTAAGTAATCGCACGGCACCATCACGACGACGGTCGAATCGTACGCCGTCATGTACTTACCACGCACCAACACCCCCTGGAGAGCCGGTTGGTAGTCTGCCTTAGCCACAGCGGACTTCACTCGATCCAGATCGGCGAGAAGCTCCTTCTGCTCCACCGTAACCGCTCCGGCCTTTCTGCGTTTGACCTTTGCCACTGACCCTCCTCCTCACACAAGCTGCTTCGGCTTGACCTGCTTCTCCTCCAACTCCTCCATAACGCCTGACGCGGCCAGCTCCTTGGCCCTGGTCCGCATCAATGCCGTGTGGAACGTGTCGTCGGCAGACATATACTCCTTCAGCCACGCTCGCACCCAGTCGCGGAGGTTCGCTGTCTTGACGTGCTTGCCAGTGATGGATGCCACAGCTTCACGAATGCGGCTTATCACTTGGCCGGGATTGATCGCCTTGCTCCGATCTGCGTATCGCGTCGTCAACATCCGGATGAAGACCAACTCGCAGACGTCCTTCAGCTTCTTTGACGGCTCTCGCATCTCCTCCCGAGGAATGCCAGTCATCGCTCTGGCCTGAGCAACGTATGTGCCATCATAGCCGACACTGTATACGTCCTTCAAGTACCGCTCGATGGTCCCGTTCGTCGCCGTTGGCCACACGTCCAGCAGCTTTCGAATGGCGTCGATCTGCTCGTCCTTCGTGAGCTTTGCCATCAATCCACCTCCAATCCTTCTATGTATCCGAGGCCCCACTTGTTTAGCAGCACGGCGAAATCCTGAACGTCGTGCTCGCCTTGTATGTGATGCAGCAACTCGTGAACCAGAACGCGCTTCAGCAACTCGCGTTCCTGCTGCTCCGTCGCCACCTTCTCCCGGATCTGGTCCACGTTGATCTGGATGAACGCTTCGTAATCGGTAAGCACCTCGTAGATACCGCCGATAGGAGTGTATCGTCCAAGATACTTAGTCCTGCGAGCGCTTTTCACCTCCACGAAAACGATGGAGTCGATATCATCCTGGGAGATGCCAAGTCCTGGCACCTCCTTTACACCTTCCTCTGCCAGCTTCCGCAATTCCTCACTTACCACGTAGGACGTCGGGGCTAACGGCATCACTTGGTACTCCGACCTTCGTGGTCGATCACGTCCTGCACCTCTTCCAGAAGCGGAGCATCCCACTTCTCGAACCTCACAGCTCGATCATCGATGAGGCATGCGTACGGAGGCTTTCCTGAAAGGGGCCAAACGGTGGTGTAAGGTATCTCATGCTGGTTGAGCCAGTATTCGACCTCTCTCCTGCTCTGCTCGTCGCTGACTCTGGTTGTAAACACAGTCACTTTGAAGCCTCGATCCAGAAGAGCCTGCATGCCTTCCTTTGCCCCTGGCACCGGCTCATCGTAGATCGTGCCGTCGTACCATCCTTTCCGGTAAGCATGCAGCACACCGTCGAAATCGACCGCTACCGTAACTGGTCTCTTACTCATATCAGATACCCCGCTCCTCTCACAAACCTCTCCACCTTATGCTCTCGCTCCACGTCCTGCATGAAGCGGATGTTGAACGACGCTCGGTCCTGGTACGATTCTCTCAGCTTGCCAAGGTCATACCCCAACTCCTCCACATACTGGTCCACTCGCCTGCGTCCAGCCTCATCCATCGCATCGATGTGCAGCTTACGCCTGACCAGACCTCGCGTGCCGGTCCTGGCTGTATCACTAAGCGCCACGTAGTGCGGCACCTTCGAGAAGTCCCACTCTCCGTCCGTACCTGTTCCTGGCACGATGATGGCTCCGCGACGAGCCAGCTGAACCCAACTTGTGCTGTCTACGCTGTGCCACGGATACCGGAACAGCAACGGCAGCGACGTCAAGCCGAACGCGTGTATACGGTGCGTCGGCCTGCCTTCCGAATCCGTCAGCATCTGGCTCCACAGCGCATCCCACTCACGCCTCACGTCGTTCCTGCCACCAAACATGCCTGTCGCCGCAATACCGACGTACTCGTACTTCTCCAGGTAGTCTTCGAGCAGCCACCGGGGCTCATCAACGTGGAATACTGGAAGTGGCAGAAGGCCGAGGCTCTCGAGGATTTCCTGATTGCGGATGGTCGCGTCCATGTCGAAGATGACATCCAGGTTGGCGTAAACCTCAAATGAGTCCCCGTACGTCAGAAGGAACTCGGCGTACAACTCCAGCGTCACCGGCTCGCCGATGTCACCGCGCTTGCGCCACAACTCCTTCTGGAGACCTTTCAACTTGACCGGTCCGCCGTCCTCTTGCTCAGAGATGGTTGCAACGGTGAACGCCCCTGAATCCATGAAGATTTTGATTGGTCGCTTTGTGGATTCTCGCATCCAGGCAAAGAGGCGGTCCTTAGGGATGTTCCTCTTCCGGTCAGCATGCCTCGCGTAGTTGCAGAGAACGTGCTCTGCCTCATGCGTATGCGTGCCGTGGATGGATGCAAGGTAGATTATCACTCGTCGTCCTTGTCCAACGCCTTCCTGATGGATTTTGCCGTATCAGGGCATGCAGGCTCGATGGCAACGGCAACAAGAGCCAGCATCTCACGCAGCTGCTTCGTTTCCTCGCACTCCAGTCTGTAAGCCTCCGCCACTTTCCTCCACTGCTCCCACCATCCGATGCGGCTGAGCTGCTCAGGAGCTTTGTACGATAGGTCGCTAATCTCCTGCTTCAGGTCCATCATCGTTCTCCTTCAGCGCTCGGAACTCGTGCCCGTACGCCTCGGCCACAAGCGGTGCCGCCATATCGTCAAGCTTCTCCACTTCTTCCCAGGACATCCACGGTGACTGAATCACGCATCCTTCACCGTCCAGCATCCACAAATCACCCTGGCGTTCGACCATAACCGCCAGATTGGTGCCCGCCATAAGCTGGAGGCAAGAAGGTATGACACGAACACCAGCAGATTGCAACCGCTCGACGTCTGACCTGAAGCTATCAGCGGTCTGGCCGGGAAGACCATACATCAGAAACGCGATGGTAGAGCAATCATCGAACTCGAATGCGAGAGCTTCGTGGAAGTGGAAGAACGTATTATCCTTCCTGCACTTCCCGCTCATGTCCAGTACCGTCGGATCGAGCGACTCCACGCCGAAAACCACGTTCTTCAGGTTGGTATCTTTGATGGCGTCCCAAAACTTGGTCGGCCACGGACCTGTCAAGTCGCTCAAGAATCCGTAAGGCTTGCCTTCCAGATGTCCTTCCACGAGATACTCCGCGAAGGGATAAGCCGGAAAGGAGTTATCGGTAAACTCGATGTACCGAATGTTGGTGGCCTGAGAAGCTGAAATGACCTCGAATACCACGTCTTCGTAGATGCGAGGCTCCCAGTTTAGCAGTCCTGCCGAGCAAAACGAGCAGTTGTTCCGGCATCCGGTCGACGCCGGAATCATTGCTGTATTGAATCCGTAATTGGAACCGAGCCGGTAGTCAATGACTGTCCGTTCCCGGATTACGCCTCCTCGAACAGGAGCCGCCTTCAAACCGAAATGACGCTCCAGCCATCTGTAGCCGCTGACAATGCGATTACATCCAGGTCCACCAAACGACACCAGTATCCCCGGCCTATTGAGCATCACCTCCTCGGCGATAAAGGCAGCCTGCTCAATAGCAGATGCTGAAGATACACTGAGCCCCACTATGTCCGGCTCGAGGTTCCTGACCTGAGCAAGTATCTCCTCCAGGTATCCGTCTTCTGTAATTCCAGGATACCAATCGGGGTCTACAATGTGGAGGTCTTCTTCCGGAAAGGCGGACTTGAAGTAGTGCAAAGGCAGATAAGGCATCCGCACGCCGTGAGCAGCAAACAACGAAGATCCCGCTGGTACTCCAACCATGAGGATACGCATTTCGGTCCTCCAGGCAGGCAGATTCAGGCCGTCCTGCCGCTGGGTCGGCCTGACGTTTCGTTATCTCGGAGAAAGCGGCTCCGGTTACGAATCAGGAACTCGAAGGCTCCTGGAGGCTGTGCTACCACTCCGGTCCTCTGGTCGTTCTCTCGTATGCCTGCATCCTTTCAGGATCGGCTACCCAGTCCGGCGTCGTCTCGAACAAGTCGGTGCTGTCGAATCCGGCCATCTTCAGGACACGCCACTTCTGAAAGCAATCGATGCATTCACCGCAGTTGTTCTTGATACCGTGAAGGCACGTGTAGCTGTCCTCAAACAGCTCATTGCCTGTCACCCACCCCTCATCGATGGCTCGCTTCACCGCTCGCCACTTCACACTCCTACCGAACGGCGCGGTCACCTTGATGTGCCTGCCATAGAACTCAGTCAGTACCATGCTCATGGCATGCATGAACTCGTAGCTCCCGTCATACATCGGATTTCGGTGCTGAGGAGGATCGTACGTGGCAATCCAGATTTCATCAGCGATGCTTCCTGCAATACAGCAGAAGATGAGATTCCGCAACGGAATGGTCGTGAGGAACTCAAGCCCCGTCTCCTCGTGCTTCGGATACAGAAGCACGCCTTCATAGAGCGCTCGCAGGTCCATCGTGAAAAGAGTATCGAACGGTCCTCCTCCCCACTCAGCAAGATACTCTCGTTCTCGGTCCGCTGTACGCTGACCGTAATCCACCCACAGAGCGACGGCAGGCCGTTGCTGCTGTCGAAGGAGGTAATAGGACGCCAGCGTACTATCGAGGCCAGTGCCGTGACACAGGCACACCGAATTCTCGCCGACCAACCGGTAAGGCATTCTTCTCAAACGACGTCTGTCAAGCCGGAGATCCCACTTCTTCCTCAACGGCATGTCCTGGCCGGTCAGCGTGTCGTTCAGCAGGTCCACGAACGCTCGCGACCAGTGAAACGGAGGATGCTCGAACATGACATCGTCTTCCGGATCGCGGAGGTGGTCGATGTAAGGTACGCCTCCCCTTCCTAATGGCACCTCCTGGTAGCCGTCCAACGCGGAGGTGGCTACAGCCAGAGCTGTCGCCTCCAACGCGTTGAACCGCCTGTTCAACTCTACAAACATGATTCACCCCTTTCTGCCATCCTTCAAACCTAACAGGAATAGCACCTCATCCTTGATTTGGTAGGAGTCGAGGAATATCCCGTACAGCGCCGACGTAACAGCCGTCGCCGTCTGTTTCTCCACACCTCTGCACATGACGCAAAGGTGCTGAGCCTCCAATACCACCATCACCCCTCGAGGCTCCAGAAGATACGCCAGCGAATCGCACACTTGCTGAGTAAGCCGCTCCTGAATCTGCAGGCGTCGAGCGTAGATATCCAGCACGCGAGCGAGCTTCGACAGACCAACGTAGCTTTCCCCTGGCAGGTATGCAATGTGAGCCACGCCGTAGAATGGCAGCAGGTGGTGCTCACAGGTACTGTAGAACGGTACGTTCTTCAGCAGCACGACCTCGTCATAGCCTTCTGTATTGTCGAAAACCGTGATGCAATCCTCGGCATCCTTCTCATACCCCTCGCAAAAGTATTCGTAGGCATCCACCACGCGCGAAGGCGTATCCAGGAGACCTTGACGATCAGGGTCTTCTCCAATGTACTGGATCAGAAGTCGCACTGCTTTCTCGGCTTGTCTGCGCGTAGGCTTGCTCAACAGATGCTCCTCAATAGAAGCGCGAAGCACGGCGCTGAGAGCGAGGTCACCTCACTCCGACCGGAAAAGGGGTGCAGAAACCGGTCATTACTCTCAGCGCCGCTTCCGCTTCGCGTGCGGTGGTGGGCCGCTATTTCATTGGAGGATGATTAGTCCTCGTCCTCGTCCTCCTCGTCCTCGCCTTCGAGAGCAGCAGCGATGGCCTGCACATTCTCGAAGCTGGTCAGGACGAAGTCGATGGAGAAGAACTTGTTGAGGTTCTTCTCGGTGATGGTCACAGTCTTCCCGTTATCCATCACCACGTCCAGGTTCAGGCCGAGTGCATCAGCGATGGTGAGGATGAGCCGCTTCTTCTCGCGGTTCTCTTCGGCCAGCGTCAAGACTTCGACGTCCTCGTCCTCGTCCTCGTCTTCGCCCTCGTCCTCTTCCTCGACGTCCTCTTCCTCGACGTCCTCTTCCTCGACGTCCTCTTCCTCAACGTCCTCTTCCTCGTCCTCGTCTTCCTCGTCCTCCGGCTCGTAAGGAGTGAGGTCTTCCCAGGCCAACGTGGTCGGCTTGGACAACTTGCCTTCCTCGTCAACGACCGTGGCTTCCTGCTTCTTCTTGGAAACCTTGGTCACCTTGCCGACGCGCTCCTTGCGACGATAGGTGAAGACAACGAGATCACCCTTCGCAGGCTCGTAGGCCTCGTCTTCCTCGTCTTCCTCGTCTTCCTCGTCTTCCTCGTCGTCGGCCTCTTCCTCGACGTCCTCGTCGCCCTCGTCCTCGTCTTCCTCGTCCTCGGAGCCGCCGCTCATGGCCTCGCACTCTTCCGCGACCTCGCACTCACGGCATTCCTCGGCATCAGGATCGTAGGCCTGACCGAACGCGGGGCAATCCGGACCTTCCTCCTCCTCGTCTTCGTCGTCCTCGACATCCTCTTCCTCTTCCTCGAGGACTTCCTCTTCCTTCGGCTTGGAACGACGTCGGCCCTTCGGCTTCGCTGTGGTCGACTTTTTCGTCCTTGCCGGTTTTCCTCTCTTCTTTGCCATGCCATTTCCTCCTGGACTGGCACCTCTTTTCCCGCCTACCACGACGGCGACGGTCATTCTCGTACGATACTATTGCACCGCCGAGAAAAACTCAGACGATTTCTCTCGCCTTCAGGCAAACCGATTTTATACACCGACTCACCTCACTCTGCTCCATCCCCAAGGCCTCGCCAAGTTGGTACATCCTGACACGGACTCGGTTCTGGCCGCGAACGACTCTACCCTTCCGGTACTGCTTCTCCTTTCGTTTCCGAAACCTCTCCGCCTTTTTCCACGCTTCCGACTCGTGCGTCATGGACTCCACGATAGCCCGCTCGTTTTCCGTGAGGCTCGCATACCATTCATCGACGCGAGCGCCGAAGCCATTGTCCCCCGCCACTGCTGGCAGCAACGCCTCGGCGTCATCCTCGCTGCAATCCTCGATGTGTATGATGCCTCCTGTCGGCCTACGCTTCAGCCTGAAGTACGTCCTGCAAAGCCCCTGCATAGCTGTCCTGGCCGTCATGACGATCCAGTTACTCAAACTGCCAAGGTCTTCGTCGTAGTACTTCATCGTCTGGCACAGGGCTAAGCAAATCTCCTGCACCAAATCCTCCACGTCAAACAGGCCACGTGGCACCATCCTCAGACCGCGCTTCGCCTCCTTTCGGATTAACCCCATATTCTCCGCCACCACGACACCGACATCTTCCTCCATGACATGACACCCCTTCCTTCCACACCGCCTTTTCGCTCTCCTGAGCGTTACCGCATTATGCCGCTCGTCAACCGCCGTGTCAAGAATTTTCCACTCGACCTAACTCGCGGTGGCGCTACAGGTTGCGGTCTCGTACACGGTCACTGAGAGCCGTGATTCGTACGGGAATTCCGTGTACAGCATACTCGACCGAATCAGCATGCGAATCGCCGTCGCCAAGACCTCCGCCGTAGGGTTACCAGAAAGGATTTTCCGACCAGGAATCACCTCGGCAAGCTCATCATCCTGGCGCAGCAGTGTACGATGGTCGAACTCGTCCACCACCTTCCCCACCACCTTCTTGAGCTTCCTGAAGTCCACCACCATGCCGTTCGCATCAAGACCGTCGGCTTCAAGCCTCACCACTACACGAGCATTGTGGCCGTGGAGACGACCGCACTTCCCCGCCTCCGGTCCTCGCAACCGGTGAGCGTAGCTGAAGTGGTCCTCTACCTCGACCATATACTTGTTCATGCCGTCCTCCTGTAGTGCCTCTCAAAGAACTCCGTTCCCCACTTCTCCACCATATGCCTCACCTGATGGACGTACCATCCTCGCTGAATCGGAGCCATCTTCTGCTCCCACTCCTCCGACTTCTGCGGATGGTACACCGTGGTACTCTGAGCCACCACCACCTTCTTGCCTGCCTTGTGAGCCTGGAAGCAAAGGTCCACGTCCGTCATCCCCATGTCGCCAGGAATCTCCGTGTCCACCTGGAACTCAAACGGCAACCGGAATGCCATCGTGTAGGCAGGAATCCAGAAGTCGGTGTAGACGGGGCATGGTATGACCTCACCGGTCTCGCCTCTCGGAGGCATGTGGAACGCTCGATGCCGAAGCTGGTCCTCGGTTTTCGCCTCCAGGCATCCAACGATTCCGACCTTCTCGCCGCCGGAAGCGTTGAAGGGGTGCATGAGGTGACCGAGCCACCACTCATCCAGAATCACCACGTCCGTATCCACCAGGACCAGAAAGTCTGCTCCAGTCCCCTGAGCCTCTTCCACGACCGCTGCCATGTTCTTGTGGCAGTTTTGCCGCTCCTGGTGGTAGATAAACGTGTACATCCCCCTCACGTGCCTCAGAGACCGCATCAGGTCTATCACGATACCTGACCACTCGTGCGTGTACGTTGCAACGACGACTCTGCTCATTGCCTCACCTCCAATCCCTCCTCGTACCTCACGCACCTCCTGAGCTTCTCTCCATTCCTGCTCAGCCAGTCAATCATCTCAGGAACGGTGCCGACGTAGTACAGCGTTATCCCCGCTCTCGTGTTGTGCTCGACCGCTCTGATATCAGCCGACACACCGAGACCGTGCGGCTCCTTCCGAAGCTGCACCTTCGCTCCATCGAACACGTGACTGTAGTCATTGAACCCCGGCAGGAATCCTTTCCTGTGCAACGCCTTCCTGACGGCCTTCCGCTTCGCCTTCCGCTTGACCGCTCTGCGTTTCATCGCCAAATCCTCCCAAAAAGAGAACTGGCCGGTGGAGCCTGAACTGCACTCCACCGGCCTCCGTTCTCCTGCGCGTCAGGCTCGCGCTCGCCTGCGGTGATGCGACCCCTCCGCATGATGCGGACCGCGAATGTGGAATCCGCACTGCGGACACCGCGCTCTGGTCGTCACCGGCTTGAGCTTCCGGTCCTTGACCACCTGCGCCAGAAGATCCATGTACACCGGTCCCGGCATCGACCTGAGAACAAGCTCGACGTTCTCGTCGGTAGGAGAAAACCTACCATCGAGGCTCAACGCCCTCTTGCTCTCGCTCCGCATATAGTCCAGGTCGTTCTGCCTGAAGCCGTACATCGAGCCGCCGACATGGACGAACTCGACAACCTCTTGCTCAGCCATCACTCACCCCTTTCACCGGTAAAGAGCCACCAGAACCTCCAAGAACTGCTGTACCCTGGCCTTCGCCTCACGAAGCGTGGCAATGCCACGAGCATCGTCTGCCGACGCCTGCTGCTTCCAATAGCCTTGATGGTCCTCTGACATGTAAACGCACACATCCCACGACTTCTGCCTCAGCCTGCTACATTTGTGCGCTCGCCAAATGAACGCACGGAACTTGAGACCTACCTTGTGCAGAGGACGTTCGTCGGCAGGTAGAGTGTACTCGGCTTCGTACCCGCCGAGACACTTCTTGAAGGAAAAGACCGGCGAAGTACAGATGGTAGACTGGTCCGACATGTCTCACCCCTTTTCCTGTTTCTTCCGCTTCCTGGTCCGCGCTGCACGGCGTGCTCCGACGATACGCTTGAACTTCTTCTCGATGGCTGCTGCAATCTCGGCTTTTCGATTGCCGAACTTGTAGACCCCGAGATTCTTGGCGACATCCATGAGCACTTGATGCTTCTCCTCGGCCAGCTTCTCCTTGTCCAGAGGAAGCTTCCGGAGGAGCTTCTGCGCTCGTGATGCCCGCCTCACGTAGTAGTCAAAGCATTGCCGTTGCTGCACCACGGTACAGTCGGAGCAGGACAAGCCTTCGCACTCCTCCCAATCATTCAGGAACCTGACCGCTGGCTCGATCTTGGCGACCTGAGCTTCGGTCAGTACAGGAGCATTCTCAAGCTCTTCGAGCTTCTTGGCCCCCGCCTTGTGCATCTCGATGTGGCCAGTCATCGTTTTCTGAAGGCCTGACATAAGCCGTTCCAAATCCGCCATACGGCTAATCAGGCTTTGCACGTCGTTCAGACTTACCACCCGAGCGAAGGTAGCACGGCGCTTGACGTCTGCTTTCCGCTTAACCGCCTTCCGGCTCACATCCGCTCTCCTCGGCTTGAGCGTACCTTTCTCGCTCTCCCCCTTCGGAACCTCGCCGTTCGAGGACACGTAGTATGCCGAGCCGTCCTTCATGACGACCATATTCGACTCCCACACGTCCGTCGTCCTCAAGCATCCTACCACATCATCGAACGATAATCCGTCGTACCGTTCGACCTCATGCTGGAGGCCGGTCTCTTCTGCAAACCGCAAAAACTGCTGAGTACCGCGAACGATGTTCTCCATCCAGCCCTTCCACACGACACCGGCGCTTTCACATAGCTCCACGTTGCGCCGATAATCCTTGGCCTTGACTGACGGATCGCGGAGCTTCGGTCTCGCCATTACCGCACCCCCTTCCTCTTCGGTCCTCGCCACCACACGAGTAAAGGCTTTGCAGCCTTCCAGAATTTGGCCTCTGCCCTCGTCAACCTCCTCGCACGAGTAACCTGCTTGACCGCTGTGCAGACGAAGTACTCGTAGCATTCGTCCGCTTGGTCACATTTCGCGCAGTCCTCCTTGCCGCAGGCCCAGTCATCGAGAGCCTCGCACGCTGGCCGAATGAGCGAATGGTAGAGAGCACGGATGGCCTGCGGCAAACGGTCAGGAAGGCTCAGAACAACCTCCGCACAGTCCAAACGACTTTCGTCCCTGTCCGGAGCTGAGCACCAGGACAAGAGGTTCGCCGGACACAACCGGCAGAACTCCTTACGAGCAGCGGTGAGATTGCCGCTCGAGGATGCCCTCACAGGCTTCCTCCTCACGGCCTTCTTCTTAGTGACGGCTTTCCTCTTGACGACCTTCTTCCTCTTCGCCATCAGACTACCCCTTTTCTCCGGCTTTCGCTTCGCCTTGCTGAGTCTGTGGCTCGCGCCTCCTCGATTGCTTAATATGGCCGTGCTACGTTAGATTCGGTCACCGATGTAATTCTCAATCAGCTCCCTCGTGAGGCTCTCCACCTCGGCCTTCATCCAGCCGTACCGTTCGGCACCCGGCTCGCAGTACTTCTCGCAATCCATGACGCCATCTTGAAGCTTCCGGACGATGAGGACTGCTAAGCTGCGAACCGCGTGCTCCACAACGTCCTCCTCATCCATGATGGTCTCGACAGCGACCTTCGGACGAGAAGCCTTACCCTTCAGGACGTCATGCATCACGTCACCGCTCACGAAGACCGGACCGCCATCCAGTGTCGGAGGAACTACCACCCCCGCATACAACTTGGTGAATGCCTCCGCCGCTGCCACGTCGCTGCTATACACACAGCACGCATCGCACCGCTCGATGACGCGTCTGCCGTCTTTGCGGAACCGAGCCGGAATGAAACCTCGTCCGCCACAAGCCTCGCACGTTCGCGGAATGAACCCCCCGAACGCCTCGTCGATCTTGCTCGCACAGTCGAGGTCTTTTGCATCGTAGGCGATGGAGGATGTGAGCATCCACACCCCATCGCCTCGGTCCTCGCGGACCTGACACATCCAGACCTGCTCGTCCTCCTCGGAGGCTACGACGGAGAAAGCGATTCCATCGAGCCCCTCACAGATTTCGGCAGCCGTCTGATTGGCCATCTCCAAACCTGTCACTTGCCTTCCTCCTCATGCATCCCTTTTTCAGAGCCGATGCTGCCTAAGCGATTCTGCCTTCCGACCGCAAGAAGTCAGAAAGGAAAGGAAAGGTCGTTTCCTGATCCCACCTTCTCACAGTCTCAGGCTCGACATCGCTCAGACAGTGCAGGCAGAGGTACTCGCCTTCTGCTCCGAGCACGGCTTCGTCCTCGTAGAGAAGCTCGCCGCACATCGAGCAACAGAACTTCGCTTCGACAACTTCTATCATTCTCGTCATGCTTCGCTCCTTCCAGGCCTAAGCACCGAGGAGGCGCAAGTCACAGACTCAGCATTACGCACCAAGCCCCTAATCAGCGCCTTCCGCCATGAAGCTTACGTCACGTCCTCGGATGCCGCTCCACGAACGTCTGCATCCACCAACCGAGCAGCTTGTGCCCGGCTCTCCTGCTGACGCCGAACTCCTCCTGGACGAACGGCGTTGCGCCGTACATATTGGTCACGCCGCTCTCGCGCAACGCGTCCAGGTACTCGAAGACCTCCGTGGTATCAACGGTCACCCCTTCGGCCTCGTCCTCGAACTCGCTCGGCACATCAGCCAAACGCATGGCAGTATCGCTCATTCCAAATCCCCCTCTACCAGCTCTGCGTACTCCTCTTCGGCCTTCTGCTTCTCCAGCCGAAGAGCGTCTTCTCGCTGCATGGCGTAGACGTGGTCTGGAATATCCGTATCCCAGAGGAGAAAGAAGTAATTCCGAATCTCCTCTCTGGTCGCCAGACCGGTCTCGCCGCGCGAGCGCCGCAAGGCCCGCCGCTCCTCGTCGCTGACCTCGATGGTTCCGAGCCGTACCTTCATCAGACTCCTCCCTCATCAGGCAGCTCGATCTCGCTGATATGGATGAGGTGACCGAACGGACCAACTTTGCCGTACAACACCTCATCATCCGCCGGCAGTCCTGCGAACCCTGACCGGATGGCGTAGATGATGCAGGCCGGATTGCCTCTCGCCTCCATCCACGAACCTCCTGTCAGGCGGTCCCACCAGTCCTCGACGTGAAACTCCTGTCCGCCAATACGGACCTGCGGATGGACCACGTCCTTCCTAATATGAACCGTTCGGCCTGCCAGCTGACTCTTCTCAGCGTGCATGCCACACCCCTTTCTCGCTCGAGAAAGCGGAAGGCGCTGGTTAGGAGCTTGGTAATTTCGCTCAAGCCGCTGGCTTGCGCTCCTGCGCATCCACTCGTTAGTTAAACGGTATGAACAGGTGCCCTCGGCTCGTCATGTCAAAGCCGCGCGGAGGCGGCTTCGCCGCGTCCTTGTTCCGCATAGCTTCGAACAGGAGCCTCGTACACTCCAGGTCGACCTGTCGGCAAAAGTCCACGAAGCGCAGGATCCCCTCCACCTCGCTCTCCGACAGGTCGCCGTCCTCGTACATAGTGAAGACGTAAGCCGCCGCAGTGAGCGAAGCCTTACGGCACCCTGACACCAGTCGCCGCAAGTACTCCATCGGCTGCTCATGAGCCACCTTGTTCATGGTGACCACCGCTCGATAATACGCCTCATGCAAATCCATGACTTGCTCCCCTATCCTACCTGAACAAAGCCGAAACACTGACGGCAATACCAACCGTGGCTGAGTTTGCCGCCTTTCGGTTCATGCTCCTGGTAGAAGCCCGCCGGCGGACGGCGTCCAGTGCGTTGCTGACATCCGCACCATGTCGAGCCGAGCACGGAGCCATGCTTCAGCAGCACCGCTCCGCACTCGCACTCCGCGATGATGCCTTGCTCGCTCTCCGGTTTGTACCGAGCCGTTCCCTTCCACCGTCCGGTCTCGCCGCAGCAACGGCAGAAAACATCAGCGAACTCATCGTCGAATTCACCGGCATCCTCTTTCCGCTGCTTCTGCTCCAGAGCCTTCCGAATCTCCGGTTCGAACTGGTCGCCCCGCCAGGAGTTGCTGCCGAACGCGATGTCATGCTTTGCCAGCATGTCCATATCGAATACGGCGCACTCCCCGCGGTCCTCGAACAGCACGGCGACCATCGTCCGATGAACGCCATCGACAACAGCGTTGAAGATGACGACGTCGAACGGTCCCCCGCCGATGCCGTTCCTGTGATGGCTCGAGTCCGCAATTCCGGTTATCTCGAACGACATGAGACACCCCTTTCCAGGATGTCGCAGGAGCGCAAGTCAACGGCTTGAGCTACTCGATAGCCTCGCGTAGCGGTCCTCGTCTCCGCTTGCTGAATCAGCCTCCGTACATCCGAGCATCGATGAAGCTCTGTAGTACGGCCCACGCCTCTTGCCACAGCTCGCTATCCTTATCGGCCTTCTCACAAATGGCCGAACAGATAGCTCGCTCCTGCTTGTCGAAGTCCGCTTGGAAGTCGCCAGTCGGTACCCCGTACGCCGTCGTCATCGGATCGTCGTAGAATGCCACCACGCGATTGCGGTGAGCGTTCCACACTTCGACAAGCTCGCTGAGGCTCATGTCCTTGAGGTTGCTCATCACTCATCGCCCTCCGCTTCCGGCATCTGAATCTGAACGATGTCGATAACTCGAATTCTCTGGCCCCTGTTTTCCACAAAGCACTGACGTGAAGGCTCCATCCTATCCTCAAGGATGTCCGCCATCACGCGAAGCTGAGTGGCCAATGCTACAGGATAACCGTCGCATTCGAGCGAGACTCGAATGAGCACTGGCTTAACACTCACATAGCACCCCCTCACACAAACGGCAAAGCCAGATTACGGCCTGCGTCCTCCAACCACTTCTCAAGGTCGGAGCATAGCTGCACCGTGGCTTCGTTCCGGAGGTCGTAGAAGCCTCCTTGCTTTGCCTTCGCCCACTCCAGAAGTAGAGGAATGATGAGTTGCCTCATCACACTCTGCTGAAGCGTTCGATGCGTTCGATACGCAAGCTCCATGATGAAGCCTTTCTCGAACTCACCGTCCCCGCCGATGACGTTCAGGCCATCGGCGATGCTTCGAGCCACCGCAATACCGGCATCTTCCGATGTCCGCTTTTGCAAACTCTCCGCATAATTCCTCAGACGTTCGCTTCTATCCACCGGTGCATCCCCTTTCCAGGAGCGAGGACCGCTACGTGAGGCTATCGAGCGCCAGGACTCCTCATCACGACCTCTGCCGAGCTTGCCCCCTACAGGCTTACAGCCGCGTTACCGTAACGCGGACATGCTCCGGTCGGTCGTCTCCGACCGCCGTCTTCCGGAGGTACAACGACCGGACGATCTGGCTCTCCGGCTCACCGTCCTCCGTGTACCGAACTGCCCCCTTCGTCTCGTTGAGCAGAGTGAAGGTGACGTCCGCGAGCACATCGCTCTGCGGCTTGCTGCTGGACTTCTTGGCTGTTCGCTTTGCCATCATGTACCCCTTTTGAGGTTCGTTCAGTCAGAACGTGGTGAGGAAGCTTACTTCCGCTTCCTCGACGTGGAGGCCTTCGCCTTCGGCTTGGCCTTCGAAGCCGCCGTCTTCTTACCGGCGGTCTTCTTGCCCGTCGCCTTCGGCTTGGCCGGTGCCTTGCTCCGCCGCGAGGCGGACGCCTTCGGCTTGGTGGCCGAGGCGGTCTTCTTGGTGGTCTTCTTGGCGGTCGTCTTGGCCTTCGGCTTCGACGCCGTCTTCTTGGCCGTGGCCCCCTTCTTGGCCTTCGCCGTGCTTTTCGGCTTAGCCTTCGAAGCAGCCTTCTTGGTCGGCTTCTTCTCGGCCTTCGCCTTCGGACACGGCTCGTCCAGGAAGATGTGGCCAGTCGCGACGAACCCGAACGGCGCTCGCTCGTCACCGGTATCCGCGAAACGGATGGAGCCTTTCGCTCCGCACCGCTTGCACGTCGCTACCGTGTGCCTCGGATCGCCCTTCTTGATCGCCGAGAACGCAGTCAGCTGATGGCCGTGGTCCTCGGCCTCGTAGGTGAGGCTCTCCGCCATACTGTACAGGAGACCGAGCATCTCGACCTCCTCCCACGGCGGCAACTCCTCTTCCTTCTTGGCCTTGGCCTTGCTGGTCTTCGCCTTCTGCGCCTTGGTCTGCTTCGCCGCTCCACGAGCCTTGGTGGTTTTGGCCTTGGAGGTCGTCTTCCGCGAGGCCTTCGGCTTTGCGGTCGTCGTCCCCTTAGCCTTCGCCGTCGCCGCTCGCTTCTTCGGCTGAGCATGCTTCCGGTCCGGCTTCTTCAATCGTGCTGCCATCACGAGACTCCTTGCTGAAGGAACCCGACAGAGGCCATGATGAGAAGTCCTGGCTTTGCGTTGGACAGGACTCACTGCCAAGCCGCCTGAAGGTCATCCGCTGAAGGTCTACTTCCTCTCCCTCGGCGTCACCTTGATGGTCAAGTTGCCATTTTTCGCTCGAGGCGCGGCCAAGAGATCTTCGATTTCCCTGGCCGTCAGTATCTGGAACATCTGAAATTCGACCGTGTTGACGAGACCAACGACGGTATAGGTGAGCTTACCGTCCGCTTCAGGAAACAGGTTCTGCTCCAACGCAATCCGAACTTTCAGCTTGTTCATGCTGCGCCCCTTTCTGCGATGCTCCAACAGGCGGCTTGGTATAGGACTCACTGCCAAGCCGCCTGCAATGCTCCATGCTATACTACCACTCGTCCTCGTCCCACCGCTCACCGGCAGCAGCCGGATCGAACCACCTTGGTGGTATCTGTGACACCTGAGCGACCGGCCTCGGTACGTAATCCAGCACCTCGACGTCCGGCCATGCCCTTCGAGCGTCTTCGAGCGATGTGAAGGCCTCCAACCGACTTATCATCGGTTGGCCTGCCAGCACGCTGTGCGGCTCATAGGTTCCGAACCCCCAAAGCCACACCATCACGCCGTCTCCGAAGCGGTCCGGTTCAACGGCCAATCCGAGACTGTCGTACTCGTCGTATCGCTTCTTCATCGAACACCCCTTTTCGGAGGTTAGTCCTCGAGCATGTCAGCGATGAAATGTACCGCATCTCTATCGCCGCATCGCTCGCGGAGGAGCTTCACCAAATCCTGGATAGTGTAGTATCCTTCTCGGATACCACACTCGTTCTCAGGAATGTAGAGGATTCCGCACACTCCCTGTCCGTGAGGCATATCATCCTCCTTCGCAGGAGCGTTCACAGGCGGCTTGGTATAGGACTCACTGCCAAGCCATCGGAATGGACCAGCCTCATTACCAGACGTTCACGTACGTCACCCGGCCACACTTCTCGCAGCGAGCCTCAACGGTGCCGTACTTCGTGACGCCTCGATTCAGCTTCAGCGCCCCCTTGCACCTCCAGCACTGACGTGGCTGTATCGCTCTCGGCATCACGCACCTCCTCTCAGTACTCTCCGTCAATCCACCGACCGTCGATCCATGCCGCATACCCTGTTTCGCTCTTCACATCCACGAGCCAAAGGTCTTCGGATTCCTCGTACGGTTCGGTCCTGGCTTCGGCCTCGAACGTTACTCCGTTCGCGCCTGGATGCCATTAGTGAATAGTGACGATGTCCCCTGGCCTCACAGTTGGCGGCTTCATGGCTTACCGCTCCTTCCGCGATTCCTGGTCCGTCAGGAAGTCGATGCTCCGAATCAGGAGAGCCTCGGATTCCCGAAGCTCTCGCAGCTGACTGCCGAACATCAAACCGAGGAAGTCGGTTCCCCTCCGGTCGCCTCCAGTGGCAAGCTCGATAGCATCCTCAATGTGCTTCATCCGAGCCTGCACTGCCCGCTTCGCCTGATACAGCAGCCGCACTGACGACAGAGGAGCCTTCACCGTCGGCTCCTCAGCCTTCCGCAAAGCGATGTTGACGACCTCCATGACGAGCTTTACGACTTCGCTCTCGTCCTCATTGTACGTCAGCTTTTCCATCATGCACCCCTTCCAAGGAGGTCCGTATTCCGGTGGCTTGGTATAGGACTCACTGCCAAGCCGCCGGTCGGAGGTCCGCTCAGAACATGCCAGGAAACTCGACACCGAGAAGCTCTTCCATAGCATCACGGAGGTTGTCCACGAAGTCCACGTCCCCCTGCTCCTCGAACTCGTCCAACGCCACTTCCATAACGTTGACTGCGTTCTGGAGACGCATCCACCGTGGCATCGGTTTCCTACCATAAGGACGCAACTCCACCACCCGCACCTTCTTCTTGCTCCGAACCGCTGACAAGCCTTCCAGGTACTCCAGGCCTCTCAGCAGACCGTCGGAGGCTTCCTCGACCTCATCGTGTTTCATGGTCTCGCGAAGCCCGTCGTTGTCGTCCAGAGCGTCCAACCAGTTTTGCATCTCTTCTTGCAGTAACCCCACCTCGCTGACCGCATCAGCGAGAGCTTCACCGAGCAAGACCTCGCGGTCGAGCCTTTTGTAACGAGCCATCGTGCACCCCTTTCCAGGACCAACACAACCGGCGGCTTGGTATAGGACTCACTGCCAAGCCTCCGACCGGTTCCTTCTCGCTTAGACTACAGACCAGATGACGGTCCGCGTATAGCCGCCCTTATACAGGTACAACGTCATGTTGCCGTGGTCGTTGATTTCCAGAACGTAGCCGCTGAAGTCGACCGGTACGTCCTCCGGACGCTTCGCTCCCTTGTTGGTCCACGAAGTTACCAGACCTCCGTCGTCCAGTACCATCTGCATGACTTCTCCGAACAGCCAAAAGCCAAAGCACGCCGGATCGCCAGGATTGGCCCCGAAGTAGCCGTACTCCGGAGCGTAATCCTGCAACGCCTCAATGACGGCTGCGAGGTCTTCGTTCGCCGTTTCGCTCTCGAAGAACTCTTCGCCCTCATCCGAGTGGTTGTAGGCCTCAGCCATCCGCTCACCGATTTCGGTCTGCTCAGCCGTTAGCTCGACGCCGTTGAGCCTTGCCAGACGCCTCAACTCATAGTAGCAGACGTCCAGCAGGTCTCCGGTTTTCGTCGTACCACTGCTGATCGCCCCGAACTCGCCGAACTCGGTAATCATTACGTCCGGACAATCATGCTCGTTCACCGGATTGATGTGTCCGCTCATATCGGTCATGCTTCGCACCCCTTCCTTCAGGAAGGTCGGAGGCTTGGAAGGACTCACTGCCGAGCCACCGGAAGGAGCCTCATCGTTCAATCAGCTGCCGTACGCCGCGATGACGCCCTGTGCTGCTTCCTCACTGCCTTCGGAGAATATCCACGCAATCTCCGACAGCTTGGCCACATGCTCGGCCATATCAGCCCTCCGCTCGTGCCTGTACAGCGCCTCCGTCCTGTCGAAGGAAGCCGCCAACCGCCGCATAGCGAGGTTCGCAGCCCCTCGGCCTTCGGCCAGGACCATCCGCTGCCAGAACGTACCGAGCGTGCACATGACCGCAGCAGCCGCTTCGGTTTCCTTCATGTCAGTCCTCCCCCTCAGCCTCTGCTCCGCACTCCGGACAGTGCCAATCATCGTCGTCCAGAGCGAAAAATCCGCCAAGCTCACGGATGCCCCCGATGCGCCACGTGCGACCGCACTGCGTGCAGGTCACCTCAATGGCGTCTCGGTAGGCCGACCGCATACCAGGAGGATAGTAGTAGCCGAAAGTCGCTGTCGTCATGGCCGCACCCCTTTCAGGAATCCGGCTCCAACCGATGGCTTGGACAGAACTCACTGCCGAGCCGCCGAAACATGCCTCCTTCACGTCACCTCACGAAGATGTCTTTGTGGTCCCTCACGAGCGAAACAGCTATATCCAGCAGCCGCCTTCCGGCCTCCTCAGCAGCTGCCTGCGTCTCGAATCCACCACACACCAGCAGCATCTCCGGAACTTTGCCGGTCGGTCGCAGCTTCCAGTCCCGATGGCTGATGGTAAGGTTACATCGCCAATCGGTAGGCCGTGGTTCACCTTCCCCGACATACCTTGTCGGAGGCCAGATTCTACACTGTATCATGTACGGCTTCTTACGCCGCCATGCTGACAGCCAGAATCCTTTCCCGCTCATCGTCGGCCAGCGTTTGAACGCTACCATCACTCACCTCCGCATCCGCACAAGCACCACCTTTTCAGGCCTTGCTCCGACGGCTCGGCAGTGAGTCCTATCCTTGCCTTTGTATGGCAGGCATACAATGCAACATAGCACTAAAGCATGCCTGCTTTATTCCACCTGCCTTTCGGTCAGGCTCCGTTGTTTGCTTCCGTTTTTCCAACGCTTGCGCGGCAGGCTTAAGGCCGAAGCCTCAGCGCTTGGTCAGGAGGTCATGCCTCCTGCGTTAGCCGCGCCTTGTGATTCACTTGCCAATCGATGGTTCCAATCCGGCTACGTTGTTGGTTCGCCGCTACTCCGATGCCGTGCTGCCTGGCTCACCTTGGCTCAGCCGATGTCTTGGCTTTGCCTCCGTGCCTGCAATCCGGTCTGCTTGCAACCGATCAGGCATCGCTTCGCCGCCAAGCCGATTCTAACTTCGGCTCGTGCTCGCCTCTCCGTGCTGGCCGGTCCTAAGTCCGGTCCGTACAGGCCTCCGTTCTTAAGTCCGCCTGGAGGCGCCGCGCTTCACAACGCGCCGTGGTCCGCTTCCTGGCTTTGCCTCCGCTCGCGAGGTCTTAAGTCGTCCTTCTTAACCGCCGGTCTGTCGCTCCAACCGGTTTCCGCTGCGGAGGTCGGTCCGGCCAGGAACCTACCACCAAGGCCAGGATAGCTCTTGGCGGAGGATACGTCAAGCAAAATCCTTCGGCCTGCTGACCGGCCAGATCTGGCCGGTAGGCCGGTAGGCCGGTAGGCCGGTAGGCCGGTAGGCCGGTAGGCCGGTAGGCCGGTAGGCCGGTAGGCCGGTAGGCCGGTAGGCCGGTAGGCCGGTAGGCCGGTAGGCCGGTAGGC
>Ga0180437_10000323_pt1 | contig 94679 bp, 55 predicted proteins | sample SS_ome_4_FD_132410 | JGI IMG/M metagenome (GOLD analysis project Ga0180437, IMG submission 132410) | Hypersaline lake sediment archaeal communities from the Salton Sea, California, USA - SS_3_D_1 metaG | ecosystem: Environmental > Aquatic > Non-marine Saline and Alkaline > Hypersaline >...
AGAGGAAAACCTCCGCGGTTTGGGCAATCTTTCCCGTTCGCTCGCCGCTACTGAGGAAATCGATTTTTCTTTCTTTTCCTGCGGTTACTTAGATGTTTCAGTTCACCGCGTTCGCTACGCATACCTATGTATTCAGTATGCGTCAGTTCGGGAATCCCGGGATCAACACTCGTTTGTCAACTCCCCCGGGCTTATCGCAGACTTCCACGCCCTTCAAAGCCTCCTGATACCAAGACATCCCCCATGCGCCCTTAGTAGCTTGACCACATAAATCCAAAGCTCTCTCCCGCCACTTCCACAACACCCATGCTTTCGCAAAGACGCTGCTTCCACAACGAGATAGTCCCCGCTTTCGCAGGAACAAAACTGTGGACTTTGCTATTGCTACCAAAGTAACGTTTCTTGACTTTAAACGATGCCACAGCACGCGAGCGACCACCACGGCGGTGGAGCCCAACTGCCGCAAAGCTAAAGCGCCAAAGAGATCCCGTGAACAAACACATTAACGAGCAAGATGACACACCACGATTTCTCGTCGCATGGTCTCACCCGTGACGTTCACGGGAAATTTAAGATGCCACAATTGCAAATTGCCAAATTGTCAAAGAACGATCCGAATCGACCGGCCAAGTTGACCTCACGATTCGACTGTCGATGTGGACAGGGGCTGCCTTCAATGGGCGACAAAAAACGTCGAGCGGGCTCGACAATTCTCGTCCCATGGAAAGCGGCCCGTGGCCACCGCGATCTGCGACCTGCTGGCGAGAGCGAGGTCACGAGAAACCACGAATATATCCCGTTCTACAAAAGGTGTCAAAGGGGATATCGGTCGCCAGACCCGAAAAAAATTGGGCACTCTCGGAGCCCCCTCAGAATCGCGGGAGCTGCCGGTGCGACCAGCGGCGAAATTATAGAACTCGCCAGCCCAAAAGAATAGGGGCCGGTCCTTCTCGGAACCGGCCCCGATGGCTCAATGGATTCGGCTTGTCCCGCCCAGCGGGGTTGGTCTAGCCGACGACTTCGGCCAGCGAAACACTGCCCGAGGTGGTGTGGGCATGGGCATGATTCGGACCCATTGCCCGCGAAGACTGCAAGGCGTCTTCGGCTCGCTGTAACAAGCTCGCGGCATCGTCGTTGGCCGATAGCTCGGCCATGCCGACGCTGACAGTGAGGGTAACTTCCTCGCCTCCCATCGGTATCTTGCACTTGGCAATCGCGTCCTGCATCCGCCCGGCAATTTGAGCGGCGGCGTGCAGATGGGTGCCTGGCAACATGGCGGCGAATTGCGAGTCGTCTGCCCGCGCGATCATGTCCATTTTGCGAAAAGAGGCCCCCAGGAAATCGCCAACCGTATCAAATACCTTGGCTGCTGTGGCATCGCCAAACCGCTGCTCAAACGCCTCGAATTCGTCGACTTCGATCAGCAGAATGGTCAGTTCGCCGCCTCGACGATGACTCTCGGCAATCCGCCGATCGAGCTCAGCTTGAAAGATGTCCCGACCCGGTAATTTACTCTGCCGCTCGGCCGCGACGACTTCCTGCTGCGGCGCGGGAGTCGGCACCGACTCCTCTTCGCTCGTCCCTTGTTCCTCCGTCTTCGGCGACGGAAGTTGAACGTCCTGGAAACCGATGATGCCGCCGCCGTCGTGCAAGTGACCACAGTTTCGACCGGCCGACTTCGAGGCGTAAAGGGCTTCGTCGGCACGGTTGATAATCGATTTCACGTCATCCGCGGGCGTGACCTCGGCCAATCCCTGACTGACGGTGACACTCAGTGACTTTCCTTCAAACGAGATCATTGTCTCTTCGATTGCTTCCCGCATGCGATCGCAGGCGGCCAGGGCCTCAGAGGCAACGCAATCGGACATGATGACGGCAAATTCCTCTCCGCCGTATCGGGTAACAAAATCCATCTCGCGAGAGGTTTCCGTCAGCGAGGCGGCAACGCGGCGTAGCACCTCGTCGCCAGCCTGGTGGCCGTGGGTATCGTTGAATTTCTTGAAGTGGTCGACGTCCATCATGAGCAGGCAGAACGGACGAGCCCGGCGCTGCCACTCCGCCACCCGGCGGTTCATGAAGTCGTCAAATCCCCGGCGATTGGTGATTTGTGTCAAGGCGTCGGTCCGCGCGTCAGCGGCCGTCTTTTCGATTTCGTGGGCTTGCGACTCGAGCTTCTCCTCGGCCGAATCGAGCTGTGCCTGGAGCTTCTGATTGGCTTCCAGCAACTTCGAAAGGCTGGCCGAGACGGCGGGCCCGGAGGCGTCTCCGCTAGTTAGCTCGCGGTTGATTTCCTCGACCTGATCGCTATGTTGACCCACGTCGGCACGCACGCAGCTGGCCAGAGTGTGCAGTTCTTCGAGCGCCGAGAGCGCGTTGTCAGTGACCGCGGCGGCATTGTCTTCCGCCATCATTTGCGCCGATTCGAGGGACGAACTCTGCTTCATCGAATTGGCACCTGAACGTCGAGCCCAGAGCATTCCCAAGAACAGACCGCATCCCAAGCCAATGGCCAAGAGAATCCACTCAATAACAGAACTGCCGAGCAGTGCTACACAAGTCAAGTCATACATAATCGTCATCGGCTCCAGGGGGTCCCTTGGGGCTGCAGAGTAAACGAGCAGCAAAAAAAGGACTCCCTCAAAAGAAAATCTGTTCGGTCTTGCCTGTTCTTATTGTTTCTCGATGTTCGAGGGGCGAGGATCTAACTCCTCATCCCTCAACAACTTGTTTCTCCAGGCTCCACAGGTGGATCCTCGGCGCCACGGCGTCCGATGCTGCTCCGGGAGTCGGTTAACATGTAAAAACTAGACCACCTCGCCCCGTTGTCAATGAAATCTTTTCGCACTCGCTGCCTATCCGGCGCGTCACTCGTACGGTTTTGACGGATAATCCCCATCTCTTGGAGGGGATGGACTTCCACCCGACGTGAGGAAGAGATCGACGACGCTCGACCGCTAGACAGTACGATTCGAATCGGCTGTGCGTTCCGGATTATCCGGCTTGGAATAACCGCGCGGGTTAGGTGAGCTGGTAGGGCAGGGCCGGAGAATTTCCGCGCTCCGCCGGAGGTAAGGCGGAGACTGGGCGGGCTAGAGAGCGGTCCGGGGGTCGTCGATTTTGAGATAGAAAAAGAAAAAGTGGAGACGATCGGACTCGAACCGACGACCCTCGCGTTGCAAACGCGATGCTCTCCCAACTGAGCTACGTCCCCGTAAACCCTGGCTAAGCGGTCAAATTCCAACCAAGCACTGATTCTAGCCACGCACGGACCAGCGGCTTGAGCTGAGGCACCGGCAGATCTTACGAGCGATCCTGGCCAGACAAACCGTCGTGGTGAGGGAAGGACCCTCGGGATCCTCCCGTTGTCCGTGATTAGCCTGTGGGCCGACCGCCGGCCAAATGCGCCTGCTGCCGGCCAAGACTGTCGAGCGGTTCTCCAGCATTGCTAGCAATCTCTCGGCAAGTGGGCGTACCAAGATTCGAACTTGGGACCTCATCCTTATCAGGGATGCGCTCTAACCAACTGAGCTATACGCCCGAAAAGTGGCATTCTGCCGGCAGAACCGCGAAGCACGCGTTTCCATGGGAATGAAGCATTTTAGACAGCCGGCCGCCACTGTTAAAGAGTGGCCGCCGGAGAGTCGTGATGCGGGCCACCCTAACCGCCTATCGGCTAGGTAGGCGGCAATTCGGGACGACAATCCGCCCTCACGCTAGCTAGCCAAATTCGCCTAGGCGTACATCGCACAAAATCGGTACACTCCCGCCCGATTTTCAATCCACCACCAGCGACCTAATCGAGGACGTATCACGATGCGGCGAACAGATCGAGTCAACGCCTTTCTACTGGTAGCCGGATTCCTGGGTTTGGCGGCCCCCGATGCCCAGGCGGCTGCCCCCAAGATCGCCGACGCCCTGAAACTAACGCCCGTGCAACGGGGAGTCTCTTACGACCGTCCGTCGGCAGCCGAAGCCAAGCAGTGCAAGGTGGAAGCGGAAAACAGCAAGGGAAGCAACGGTTGGATCGTTCGCAGCGGCCAAGGGCAGATTCTCCGCCGCTTCGCGGATACGAATAAAGACAAGGTCGTCGATCGCTGGTCCTACTATTCGGCCGGCGTCGAGGTCTATCGTGACATCGACAGCAATTTCGACGGAAAGGTCGATCAGCACCGCTGGCTCAACACGGCCGGTCGCCGCTGGGCCTTCGACAGGAATCAGGATGGAAAGATCGACTTCTGGCGATCGATCTCAGCAGAAGAGGTCTCCGCCGAGCTGGTGGCCGCTCTAGGCTCCGGAGATTCCGGACGCTTCGGAAGACTGCTGCTCTCCGAAAAGGAGCTCAAGAGTCTGGGACTCGGCAAAGAGATGCAGAGTCGGCTCACCAAGAAAGTCAGCGGCGCCGAGATGCGGTTCCGAACGCTGGCCAAGAAATCAGATGCCGTGACCGGCAAATCTCGGTGGGTCGATTTCTCGGCCATGCAGCCGGGAGTGGTACCGGCGGGCGAAGGCGGCTCGACCAAGGATCTCGTGGCCTATGAGAATGTCGTGGCCATGATCGAAACCGGTGGCAAACAAGGTCTCGTCCACGTCGGCACGATGATCCGTGTGGGAGACGCCTGGCGGCTAATCGACGTTCCGCGGCTCTCCAGTGACCAGGGTAACAATCTGGCCGGGACCGGCACCTTCTTCGAGATTGGCGCGATCTCCAGTACCGCATCGGCCACGGCCGGAGCGAACTCCTCGGTAGTGACCGACGCAGTCCAGAAGCAACTTTCGCAGCTGGAAGCCCTGGAACAACAAGTCGCCAAGGCCCCGAGCAAGAAGCGACCCGCAATCCATGAGCAGCGAGACAAGATTATCAAGGGCCTGTTTGAGGCGGCCAAGACGGCCGACGAGCGTAAGACCTGGGCTCGGCAGCGAGTCGACATGCTGAGCACGGCAGCCCAGTCGGGTGAGTTGCCCAGCGGTATCGATCGGCTGAACAAGTTCGCCAAGAAACTGAACAAGAAATCGGGTGACAAGGATCTGGCCGCATACTCCCGCTATCGGGCCCTGATGGCCGGCTATAGCCAGGCGATGCAGGCGGAGAAGCCTAAATTCGCTGAGATTCAGGAGCGATGGCTGAAGAATCTGGCTCAGTTCGTCAAAGAGTATCCTCGCAGCCCGGACACCCCGGAAGCGATGTTGCAGCTGGCCATTGCCGAGGAATTCGCCGGCGAAGAGGATAAAGCCAAGAAATGGTACTCGCGAATCGCCTCGGAATTCTCCTCCGTGCCGGTGGCCAAGAAGGCCCAGGGCGCCAAACGACGTCTCGATTCGGTTGGCAAGGTCGTCAAGATTCAGGGCAAGGACTTTCGTGGACGACCGATCTCGATTCCTTCGCTCCGCAAGAAGTTCGTGGTGGTGCAGTATTGGGCCACCTGGTGCGAACCTTGCAAAGCCGACATGGAAGAGTTAGGCGAACTAGTTGGCAAGTATGGCAAGAAGGGCTTTGGTGTGCTGGGCGTCAATTTGGATAACGACCGCAATACCGCGGCCGCCTTTCTGAACCAGGCCAAGAACCCCTGGGTGAATCTCTTTGAACCGGGTGGACTCGACAGCCGACTGGCCAACGAGATGGGGATTCTCACCTTGCCGACGATGGTGCTCACGGATGGGAATGGCAAAGTCATCAACCGCAGTATCCATGTCGGAGAGCTGGAATCGGAACTCAAGAAACGCCTCAAATAGTTGAACAGGCGTTCAAGCTCCTGAGCATACGGATCATCTCCGTGGCGACCTTGGCACGTGCTTCCCCCCGTCGGACTAGGGCGAACACGTGGCTGTAGCGATCCTGCGGATTACCGCAGGAGCTTGCGAAATTGTCGCCCCTGGAACGCATCTGCAACGCCGTGAATAGCCAGTCAACGGACTTCTTCGTGCTATAAGTACTTAGTTGGGGGCAGGAAAAGCCGTGCTCTGGAGGAGCTGTTTTTCCAGAGCCTGGCCTGACCACTCGGTCCTCGGCGGTACTTTGCGAATAGGTGGTTTGACGTGCTCTCACGAACAGAAAAACTTGCTCAGAAGGACTCTCGCAGGAGTGTCGCACGCGGCCGGCGCGGCTTCTCGCTGCTTGAGCTGTTGGCCGTGATTACCATGCTCGGAATCATTGCCGTCGTGGTGCTTCCGCGTATCCTCTACTCGAAGGTCACCGCTCAGGAACACACCTGCTTCCAGAACAGGGCGGAAATCAATCTGGCCATTGAGCGTTACAACATCGACAACGGTGCGCTGCCGACCGCGATGAGCGATATCAACAACTCGACCTGGTTCCCCGGAGGTATCCCTCTCTGTCCGGTCAGCGGAACGGCCTACACGCTCAATGGGACCAAGACACGCGTCGACGGCCACACTTCCGGCAGCCACTAGCCCCGGCAGGTGCTAGCCGAGTCGGACCGCTCTCGGATGGCCTAATCTCTTCTGCCTGCACGTGCAGAGCTTGTTCCCCGCTGGTCTCTTGGGGTTTGAATCTCCTGCCGCTTGAGTTTGTGCCGACATCGGACGAGGGCGTCGTACCTGGCGCGGCTGGAGTCGGCTTTGGGCGTTCTCGATGCTAGCCGGAGTGCCCAGATACGGCCGACTATCTTGCCGGAGCGACAGGAACCGAACCTACGCGGCAGAATGTTTTGACATTTTGCCCGCTGGGGGCGCAAAACCATTGATCGACTCTGTCGAGTTCTGCTACACCTGAAGTTGTCGCTTGGCCATCCAGCGACCCGACCTCGAATCGACATCCTGTTCTGAATGAAAGAACCTCGCAGCTCGTAACAGAAGCTCGCTTCTGATCGAAGGGAGGCCGTTGTGCAAGATCCGCCGTGCCAGATCGTAGGGGAGTCCCGCGTGGGCCGACTCCCCGCAGGTGCCTAAGCCCCTGGTCCACTCGGTTTCTTTCTGTTCATTACCTAGGTTTACCGCAGATACAAAGCCCGCACGGCGCCCTCCTGGCTCGTGCGGGCTTTCACTTTTTTTGGGTAGCGATTTTTTGGCGGGGCGCGTCGACTTCTCAATGCAACAAGCCCCTTAACGCAACAAGCCCTCGGCCAGAATGCCGAGGGCTTGTTGCGTTAGGCGGAACCAACTTGTCTTGGCTCGCCACCGCCGCGCTGAGCGGCCAGGTGAGAATCTGAATCCTCTGCCAGGCGACTTACGCGGAGTATTTCAGGTCAGGCTCATTAGCACTTCCTTGAAGCGGTCCTTCTCGTTGCTGTTTTCTAAAGGTGGATCGGACACCGTTCCCGCCGGCGATGATCCGCCGACGGGAACGGGCCGCTCTTGGTTAGACTCGAGATTTTCGCCAGCCGAAGAGACCGAGTGCGAAAAAGCCCATCAACGCCAACGTCACGGTGGCCGGTTCCGGCACCACGTCCAGAGCGTTGAGGTTATCGGCGACACCGTGAGCACGGAACGTCTTCAAGCCGAGGTCTTCCGCCGGGATGAAGACCGCCACACTTGGTGTAGCACCTCCGACCACGGTGAGAATATCTCCCACTTCGATCGCCAGACCACGAACCGCGTCGGTCGTGCCGACTGTCGGCGAACCGGGGGCGAGCGAGAAGAAGATCATGTCGGTGCTTCCTCCGTTCCAATCAAAGAAAACGTCCGACGGGTCGAATACGCCATTGTCGTTGTCGGCGAGAATCAGCGCGTCGATGTCGTCGTTTTCATTGAGTCCCAGAGCGGCCGCATCGGCGAAAATGCTCAACGACGAACCACCGCTGGTGGCGACAAAGATGTCCGCCCCCGAAGCTCCTCCCACAGACGACGCCGAAAGGGTATCGAGCGAGAAGTAATTCGGTCCAGCAAGGTCCTGGGCTTCGGGATGGGTATCGTGGACAACGTCCACGGCGTCGACATCCTCGACGTCGGAAATGCCGAGTCCCGGCTTGTCGCCGGCTGCACTATCGATACCGTCCGCTTCATAGACCAGGGTGTTGGTCCCCAGATCCGATCCGCTTACGGCAAAACCCGGTCCCGGGCCAACGGCCAGCAGGGAAGCAAAGATATCGGCAGATGCACCGTCACCACTTGCCTCAGACACCACGGCACCCGCGTGGCCAATGGCAGAGGTGTCGACGGAAAACAACCAGGCGTTCTGTTCTCCCGGAGAGATGCCTGGAATGGAATTTCCCTGTTTGTCCATGTCGTCGCCGCGCGAGAAGGCGTCGACTTGCAAACCGCCCCCACCGGGCAGGCCAAGTGAATTGGTAGCAGGACCAGCGGGGATCTCATTGATCGCCACGAGTGGAGGAAAGGGTCCCAGGGGAGAAACCCAGGGAGCGTTGACGACATCGGGAGTCAACGTGCCATCGCCCGGCGTGAACATATCGCCGGGGCCGCCGGCACCATTGGCCGCGGCCGTCGAGAACAGCGTCGGCTCCGGACCAATCGGAATCGCGGTCGCGGTGGACGCAATTGCAAGCATGATTACGGTGGCAACGCCGGTGGCGCTGCGGAATTTCCTAGTCATTGGCATCTCCTTCAGTGGTTAGTCGAACAAGGTGTAAATCTGGTTCATGGTGAACGATGAATACGAAAAAAGCTGTCGGAACCTTCTCACGCGATCCGCGACCGAATCCCGGACGCAGCGCAAGAACGCTCTGACAGCTCTTTTGGAAGTTTCTGCTTGTGGTTCCGAGACACTTGCTCACTCCTTCTTGGCCGAATAATACTGCTTTTGCAGGGAAAGGATCCCTGTGAGCCCAGCATGTTCGATATGCGAGAGAGTGTCAAGCACTTTGGGAAAAATTTACCAAAAAAAGGGGGCAGCCCAACAATCTCGCGCTCCAGAGGGTCTCCGTAGCGTCTCCTGTGGGAAATTGACGGTCGTTCCCTGTGGTCGAGAGGCGTTCGCGGGCCGATCTTCCGGACGCAGGATACCGATGGGGGAACTGGCCTATGAAGGGCTGAGTACTAGAGCTACACCAGGTCGTCGCTCGGCCAGATCGATGCTCGTTTGCAACGGAATGAGAATCCGTTGACATGCCCCTGGGAACAACGATCGAACGCTTCGATCGGGATCGGATGGAGTCCGATTTGCCACCGTCTGCGGCCCTGCGAGCAGATGTCGCTCTGGAGTGAGAGGGACGATCTTGTTGCGTCGGTTCGTTGAAATCGCTCCGCCTCGATTGTGCCAGCCGGGAAACCTTGATGATTGGGAAAGAGTTGGGGGCTAGCATCACCTGGAGAGCAAACTTTTCCGAGGGCAACAGACGCCAGCGTGAGGTTCGGTTCGGCCAACGATAAGGTAGAATATAGCTGGGCAGAGCGGCCTCGCTAGCGACGAACCTCGCCAGCGCGCTGGCTGCTGCCCACTTTGGAAGATGCCCCTTGGGTAGCAGGAGCGACCGCCTCAGGGAGGGCGGATAGGCGACCTCTGCCTTCGGGAAAATCCTTTTGGTGGTAAACGGATGAAACTTCGGGTCGGCTTGGTCGGACTTGGAAACGCATGGGACATGCGTCATGCCCCGGCACTAAGAACGCTTAGCGATCGCTACGACGTGCGGGCGATCTGCGAACAGGTTTACCATCGCGCGGAGAGCGCCGCGGACGAATTTGGAGCGGTGGCCGTCGACGGCTATCGAGCGCTGGCCGAACGATCGGACATCGACGCGGTCATGATGCTCTCGCCACAGTGGTGCGGAGCGCTTCCGATTGTGGCCGCCTGCGAAGCGGGAAAGGCGGTCTATTGCGGCGCCGTGCTCGATCTTGATCGCGAGGCCGCCTGGGAGTTGAAACAGCGGGTTCAGCAGTCGGGCGTGGCCTTTATGGCCGAGCTGCCGCGACGACACGCGGCCGCTACACTCCGCCTGAAAGAGCTGATTGCGACCCATCTGGGTGCGCCACGACTCGTCTTTGCCCACCAACGAATCAAACCGCGAGGCCCCAAAGACAATGGCCTGCCGGGTCGGCGTCCGACCTCGCCCTCGGAAAGCCTAATTGAGCTGGTCGACTGGTGTCGTTACATCATCGGCAGCGAACCGACTTCCGTGCTCAGTTCCGGGCACCGAGCCGTCTCCGACGAGAAGAACGACTACGAAATGTTGAGCGTGGAATTCGCCAGCGAAGACGCGACTTCACCGACCAAGGCCCAGATAAGCTGCGGCGATTACATTTCCACCGAGTGGCCCGAGGCAATCACGTTTCGTCCTCCGGCCGCCATGCAGGTCGCCTGCGAAAGGGGGATCGCGTTCATCGACTTGCCCTCGACTCTGATCTGGTTCGATTCGGCCGGACGACACCAGGAATCGCTGGAGACGGAGCGCCCTGTCGGCGAGCAGCTGCTCACACAGTTCCACCGCGCCGTGACCAGTCTCGTCCATCGCAGCGACCTGGACGACGCGTATCGCGCCCTGACCATCGTCACCGCGGCCCGCGAATCGCAAGAACTGGGCCGGCGAGTGGAACTGAACTTCGAAGACTAACATCGGTGTTCTTCAGAAGTGCCTTGCGGTGGGTCTCTGGAGCCGAGCGATCTTGGGCGGCTATCCACCCCGGCCTAGACAAGAAAAACGGGCTCCCGCCTGGCAGGAGCCCGTTGATGATTTCCTATCGGTTGTCGTGCGAAAATCGTGCCAGCGACTAGAGCGTGTAGCCATCGCGATACTCGCGACGGATTAGCGAGGCCAGTTCCGGAGCGTTCTTCGCCTCCATCTTTTCGGCGTCCCATTCCACTTTCTTGCCGGACCAGATAGCCAGGTTGCCGAGCAGGACGGTCTCGGTCAAGGCGCTGGCATAGCCGGGAAAGTTGGAAACCGCCTCGGGGCCACCCTTAATAGCGTCGACAAACTCCGCGACGTGACCGTTGGGTGCCTCGACAAAATCGACCTTCATCGGCTCGGCACCATTGAGAAGCATGAACTCCTCTCCGTAAGGATTGGGCGAATAGAGCGTGCCCTTTTCGCCCACGACGAGCGCGCCGTTATCCTTCACTTCAGCTCCGTGGAACAGTTCTTCCGCGGGTCGTCGCGAACCGTCGTACCAATGCAGAGTCAGGGCGGGGCGATCCGCGGTGGCCGGGAATTCGTATCGAATGCTCGATGATTGCGGGAAACTGTCCTTGTTGTGTGGGGTGGTCTGCGCTTCGACGGAAATCGGATCCCGCAGGTCGAGTCCCATAAAGGGCATGTTCAAGATGTGGCAGGCCATATCGCCCAGGGCACCGGTCCCAAAGTCCCAGTAGCCACGCCACTCAAAGGGATGGTAACCCAAGGCATAGGGGCGCTCCGGCGCCGGACCGAGCCAGAGATCCCAGTTTACAAACTTGGGTTGCGGCTTCGGTTCGGGGCGAACATTTCCTTGTGGCCAGATCGGGCGATTTGTCCAGACGTGAACCTCAGAGACGTCGCCCAGGGCCCCCGCTTTGATCATGGCCGCCGCTTCTCGCAATCCTCGGTTCGCGGTCCCCTGATTACCCATCTGGGTCTTTACCTTGTTCTCGCTCGCCAAACGAGCCAGTTCGCGGGCCTCGAAGATCGAGTGCGTCAGCGGTTTCTGACAGTAACAGTGCTTGCCCATCTTCATCGCCATGGCGGCCGCCGGGGCATGGGTATGATCGGGAGTACTGACGTTCACCGCGTCGACACGATCACCCATCGTATCGAGCATCTCGCGGAAGTCGGCGAAGGTGTCTTTCACCTTGAACTTCTTACTGGCACCTTTCAGACGCAAGGCATCGATGTCGCAGATCGCTACGATGTCGCCCAACTTGGCGGCATTCGCGGTGTCGCTATCTCCTTTGCCGCCGATTCCAATCGAAGCAAACTGAACTCGCTCGTTGGCCGAAACGCTATCCTCGGCCCGCAGACCGCCGGCGACCCAATATCCGGCCGTCGTAATGGCCGTGGTTTTCAAGAAATGACGACGAGATGTGTTGCGAGCCATACGGTGGATCTCCTCAACAAAGGCGGGAAGCATGGGGAAGGATGCCCGACAGACAGCGACAGGTCGGGGCGTGGTTTATCCGACTAAAACTCGGACTAATCATTGTAAACCACTGCTGGGCAGGAGAACAGGTAGCCAGCCCCCTGCTAGCGGGTTCTCTGGAGGTCGATCGGCACCTCGGTTGCTTCCCGATCGTCGCATTTGACAGCCGATTTGCCAATCTTGCCGTAGTCGATTAGGCTGAAACGGCGGTCCGACAGAGCCCATTTGCAGCGATCGACTTGCTCGCTGCGAATTGCCATCCCCCGTGGGACGTTTACCCGCCTGTCCCGGTCGGAATCCGCTGTCCGTCAGCCTGTCCGTTATTGGCTTCCGTTATTGCGGTACAGAAACCCCCTCGAGGACAATCTCGCCATGACCATTTGTCATCCCCGCATCATCTCTGCTTTGACTCTGCTCGCCTTGTCGATCGGTCTACTCCAGCACTCCCGGCCGGCCTGGGCCAATGAAGCGGCCGCCATCACCGCCCTGGAACAAGCCGATGGCAAGATCAAGAAGGACGGAGAAGGCCAGGTGGTGGAAGTCGACTTAACCGCCGCCCGGGGTGGCGATGCCCTCATGGCGCATGTGGCTCATTTCCCCAAATTGAAAAAGCTGCAGATCTGGGGAATCGACTTTACCGACGCCGGGCTCGATCACATTGTCGATCTGACCGATCTCAACTACCTCCGACTCGAGAGTACGGAAATCTCCGACGCCGGACTGGCCAAGCTAGAGCCCCTCAAGAAGCTCCAGGTGCTGAACTTGCGACGCTGCTCGCGGCTGACCGACGAGGCACTCTCCTCCTTGGCCGATCGCGAGAATCTGGAGCAGCTGCTGATCCTCTACACGAACATTGGTGACCAGGGACTGGCGCACCTCAAGAATCTTAAGAAACTAAAAGTGCTCGATCTCCGCGGCTGTACCCAGGTCTCGAACGCGGGAATCGAACATGTCGTCGACTTACCCAACCTACAGCGTCTCAAGCTGCGATGTCCGGGCGTCGACGACGAGGGGGTCAAGCTGATCTCTCGCATGAAGAAGCTACGCGGACTATGGCTGGAAGACACCCAGACCAGCGACGAGGGTCTCGTGCATCTGGCGAATCAGACCAAGCTCGACGAAATCTATCTGCTCCGCGCGCCACTGACGGATGAGGGATTGGTGGGGCTCAAGGATATGCCCCGGCTCAAGCAACTCAATCTGCGGGCCACCTATTGCGACGGTTCAGGGCTCGTCCACATCGCCAAGTGTGCCAAGACCTTAAAAGTGCTCGATCTGAGTGAAACGATCGTCGATGACGCGGCCCTCGCTCACCTGAAAGATCACCAGCAGCTGATCAAGCTGAATCTCTGGAACACATCCGTTTCCGACGCGGGCCTGGCACATCTCGCTAACAAAGAGAAATTGGAGTGGCTCAATCTCGATAACACGCAAGTCACGGATGCCGGTCTCGACCACCTCGCCAATCTAGAAAACCTGAAATCGCTGATCCTGACCGAGACCGGGGTGACCGACGAAGGACTCCAGAAGCTGACCGGATTGAGCAATCTCAAGACTCTGAACGTGGCCCAGACCAAGGTGACCGAAGAGGGGATGGCCGCCATTAAGGAGGCGATTCCAGGACTCAAGGTTGTCGACTGAGGGTCTGGAAGAACTTGTACGGCTCGCTGACAAGGATCCCGACGGCGCGCTTCTTGCCTAGCGAGGTGACGATCTCTACCTAGCGAGGCGACGATGACTACTCGAGTTCTTCCAGCCAGAGCCGGATCTCGTTGTCGTATTCGCTCGACAGATTGCTCATGACAAGTTGCCGCAAGAAACAGGCGGCTCCTTCTTCCATCAGATCGGCCGCTTCGGCGCTTGGGAACCGGCGGGCGGGATCGGGAGCCACCAATCCGCGACAGAAGTTCATCAAGAGTTCGTTGCAAGCCACATCGTGGGGCAGAATTCGCGGCAGCCGATGGGGCAACATCCGTTTCGCTTCCAGAAGCTCGCGATAGTTGGGTGAGCGGCCAAACACCGGCCGGCCAGCCAGCAGCTCGATGAGGACGTAGCCCAAGCTGGCCAAGTCGGAACGCTCCGAGTATTCACCCCCTTCGAGAACCTCCGGTGCCGCATAGGAGGGAGTACAGGTACGCACCGCGGGGGCATCGTCGATTTCGAAGGCGGAGCCAATGTCGACGAGCTTCGCGTTGCCGGTCCGCTTCAGCATGATGTTCGATGGCTTGATGTCGCCGTGGACCACACCACCGCGATGCAACGCCGCCAGGGCGGCCAGCAAGTCACGCAGAATCGCGACGGCCACGCCCGGCTTCAGTCGTGGCTGCACAGGGCCGGCCGTGACAATCACGTTGTTCATGTATTCCCAACGACGACTCGAAACCCGGTGGTGCGTCTGCTCCAGCATCTTGCGACTCAACAGTCGATTGAGATCGTATCCGTCGACCCACTCCATCTCCATCATGCGAATGCGATTTCGATCGACGAAGTTATGGACGTCGAGCAGATTGTCCTGCTGGATCTGGGCCACGCGGGCCGCCGTCGCGGCGATCCGCGCCATCGCTTCCTCGTAGGCGGGATCGCTCTCGTAACGCTCCGGCGAAAAGATCTTGAGGGCGACCGGAAGCGTGAAGTTATCGGTGCCACGACGCTCTGTAAGATAGACGACCCCCTGGCCGCCTGAACCGAGCTGGCGCAACAGATTATGGTGATCGGTCCAACTGAAACGCTGGTTTTCAATGATGTTGCTATAGCGCCCCAGCAACTCTTCGGAACACCGAGTCGTCGGCTGGCCGCCGTAGGTGAGCGTATTCTGCTCACGAAAGAGAGTCGTGGTTGCCATCGTTCGTCCGGCGGGATGTGCCGCCATGCACATGGGTCTAGGGAAAGCAGGCTTCATTGTAGGTCGCGGTTTCCTTGGAAGTCCAGCTGAATAGAGCCCTCTCGCGGAAAAAACCGCTCTGAACGAACTCTCTAGCTGGCAGTCGGGACCGCCGAGCCGGGGCGACGAGGAAACCCGAGCTGTTTGTCAACAAGATTGCGAAGTGGCTGTCCCGAGTGATAGCGGACCAGATTGTCACAGAAGAACGTGGTCATATCATCGATTCTGCGGGCCGACTGACCCGCCACGTGGGGCGTGATCAGCACGTTCGGGAGTTCCCACAACGCACTTCCCGCCGCCAGCGGCTCCTCTTCCGTCACGTCCAGTGCGGCGCCGAACAGGTGCCCCGACTGCAGGACTTCTACCAGATCGCCTTCCACCACGATCGGTCCTCGGGCCACGTTGACCAACAAGGCGTCCGCTTTCAACTTCATCAACAGCGAGGCATCGAATAGACCACGGGTTGACTCGTTCAGCGGCAAACTGAGCACCACAATATCGCATTCGCCCAACATCGCTTCGAGTCGCTCCGGGGGCCAGAGTGCTTCGACATATTCCGGCTTGTCGATCGGAAACATGTCCGTGGCCAAGATTCGCGTCTTAAAGGGTGCCAGCGTCTCGGCCACTCGGCGGCCGACTCCGCCGAAACCAACAATGCCAACCGTGCTGTGGGTCAAGTCGCGGGTCGGACGACGTATGAACTCCTTGTCGTGTTGCGCCCGAAAGAAGGTCGGCAGGCTGCGAAGCTGCGCGGTCACCAGCGCGAGTGTGTGTTCGGCCACCTGATCGGCCAGCACGCCCGAGGCACTCGACACGAGGATGTCGGAGTCGATCACCTCCGGCACCAGACAGTGGTCCATGCCGGCCGCGGACGATTGAATCCAGCGGAGGCGGCCCTGCTCGACGACTTGGTCCCAGGGGACTTCGACTTTCGCGTGCCCACAGTAGATGTCGGCGTCGAGAATTTCGGTGGCAATTCTCTCCTGCCCCGCATCGATGACTTCACAACCCGGGTCCAATTCATGAGCTTGGGCTCGAATTCGGGCCAAATGGCTGCCTTGGACGGGATAGCAGAGAACAATTCGCATGGCCTTCATTCTGCGGCTATCCGGGCTGTTCACAAGTGCCACGGCGGGTCGACATCTGGAATCCCGCCGATCCCTGCGGAGCGGCCCTACAGTGGAGGGGGAATTGCGGCGTTTCCGGAGGGCGTTGGTGGCGTTTTGGACCATTCACAGCTACAATAAGGGGCAGAGCGGAGGACCGCTCTCCCTCCCCAAATTCCCTCCCCCGTAATATCTCCCACAGCTAATCGCGCTGCTCGCGAGAAGTGAGGTCTACTCTGGCTGGCAAGAAATTCCAAATCGGTCTCACCACCGTCGTATTCCTGGTCGCCCTGCGGATAATGATCGGATCGATGTTCTATTGGGGCGCGATTCACAAGCGTGACTCTGACTTCAGTTCCGCCGGTTTCATGCAGCGGGCCACCGGCCCCCTGGCTTCGCTCTATCATTCTCAAGTGCCCGACTACTACGGCTGGCGCGACACCATCGAAACGCCCCGTCTGGCGGAGCCCACCCAGGCCGCGCGAGAGGTCGATCGCTTGGATCGCACCAGCGAAGCGTGGCGGGCCGCGCGAGATCAACTGCTGCTCGATAAGTCGGAGGCCTATAAAGACTGGCAAGAACAGGTTGTCGACGGTTGGTGGGCATCCTATCGTCGCGTTGCGCAACACTTCGGCTTTGATAAGAAACAAGAAGAAGCGGCCAACAAGAAAACCGAAGTGTATGTCGCCCGCCTGAACGATTATCTCGTTCAAGCGGCCGATGACTTGATCGCCTATCGGCATAATCTCTATCAGAATAAGCACGCCGAACCGGGTCCGGAGCTGCCGGCCTCGGCCGAGGCGAACAAGATTTGGCAAGCCGCCTTGAAGGTACGTGAATGGGCCAAGACGAGCGAGAAAGATATGATCGGCGAGCTAAGTCGCCTGGCCACCAAGGAACAAGCCGAGCTGGGAGCCTTGCCCCCCGTGACGGATTCGATCGTGACACTCGATAAGATCGTAATTTACAGCCACCTCGCGATCGGGGCCTGCCTGATCCTAGGGCTATTTACTCGTGTGGCATTCTTTGGAGCCGGTACGTTCATCCTGACAGTGGTCGCCACCCAGCCGCCCTGGGCGGCGGACGCAGCGCCGTGGCTCTGGGGCCCGCAGGCGGTCGGTTATCAAGCCAGCATCATGTTGATCTGCTTCGCCCTGGCGTTCTCCCATGTCGGTCGCTGGGGAGGACTCGATTTCTTCGTTCACAAGTTGATCGGTCGTCGCTGCTGCGGCAGCAAAGGAGACGCGTAAATGCATCAAGCACGTCCAGAAACCGCGGTCGAAACCTCTGAGACTTCCTCCGATTTCTCGCGCCGTGACTTCATTAAGGGCGGTGTCGCCGCGACTCTCGTTGGAGGCGTCGGACTGGGAGCCGTCTATTTCGGCTATGAAGGAAGTCTCGACCGACCGGTCCGCGTCGGTGTCATCGGCACCGGCGACGAAGGAAATGTCCTGATCGGAGCGATCAATCCGGAGTTCGTGCAGGTTGTGGCGATCGCCGACATTCGACCCTACAACATTTACCGAGCTTTCCACGGCGACGCATCGAGCGAGAACGCCCTCAAAGTCCGCCCCGGACTGATGCAGAAATATGGCTGGGCCACCGAGACTGAAGCTCGCAAGAACGTTCAGGTCTACGACGATCGATATCAAGACCTGCTGGCCGACGACAATGTGGAAGCGGTGATCGTGGCGCTCCCGCTGCACCTGCACGCGGAGGCCTCCATCGAGGCGATGCGGGCTGGCAAGCATGTGCTCTGCGAAAAGTTGATGGCCCACAGCGTCCATGAATGTAAAGAAATGGCACGCGTCGCCTTGACCGAAAAAAAACTGCTCTCGATCGGGCATCAACGCCATTACAGTGTGCTGTACGATCAGGCCCGCCGGGCCATCCAGCGGGGCGTGCTCGGCGATATCCACCACATTCGCGCTCAGTGGCATCGCGGTAATCTTCCCGGCAAGGATAGCTGGCAACCGCCGCTGCCCGACGAGAAGATGTCGAAGCAGCTGGAAGCTTACATTGCCGACGCCGACAAGCAGTTGGCCTCTCTCCACCAGGACGTGGCGAATGACAAATGGAATCCGGCACTGAACACCAAGCTGCAGGCCCTCGATAAGAAGCGCTGGCTGACCCACGCCCGGCTCCTCGATCGGGACGTCAAGGCGGAAAACTATGGCTACCAGGCTCCGCCCGCGCCCGGCGCCGACGGCAAGCCACGAACAGCGCTGGAAGAACTGATTCGCTGGCGACTCTGGGATCGCACCGGCGGTGGGTTGATGGTCGAACTGGGAAGCCATCAACTCGACGCGGCCAGTATCTTTGTGAACGCCTCGATTGGAGAACAGGGCAACGACAAAGAGGGCCGCGGCAAGGTCCATCCTCTCACGGTCTACGGCGTCGGCGGTCGACATGTCTTCCCGCATGACCGTGACGCGGCCGACCACGTCTATTGCGGCTACGAATTCCCGGGAGTCGGCTACGAATCGGATCCGAACAAAAAGATCGTCGTCACCTACTCGTCGATCAACGGCAACGGATTCGGCGGCTATGGTGAAACGGTGATGGGTACCAAGGGCACCCTGGTAGTCGATCGAGAACGGGACCTGCAAATTCTGACCAACAGCTCGGCCACCACGGTTCAGGCGGCCAAGAGCGATGGCGGCCCCACGCTCGACACCACCGAAAGTGGCGCCCCGGTGGCGATCCAGAAACAGGCCAGCGGCCCAGTTAGCCGCGGCTACACCGAACAGATCGAACACTGGGCCTGGTGCATTCGTAACCCGGCCCCAAATCACGTACCACGGTGCGGTCCCGAGGTGGCGTTGGCGGATGCCGTGATCGCGTTGGTCTCCAATCAGGCGATCAAAGAAGGCCGGCAGATTACGTTTGACGACCGCTGGTTCGACATCGGCGACGACCTTACGCCCGAGGGCACGGCCCCTAGCGTCAAGTCGCCAGTAGCGCCCAAATCGAGTCACGCCTAACGGCAGCTGAGTAAACGGTAATTGTTCCTGGTCGGCGACGAGCCGGCTCGCGACAAGACAAGACCGAGGAAAACGTCATGAATCTGACGGAAGAAGAAAAACAAGTTGGTATCCAGAACTTTGGCGCCGCGGTTGGCCACAAAGACGTCAACCAACAGATGCTTGAGAAGACCGTCTCGGACGAACTCCGCTCGAAGCATGGCCTGGGCGCCCATTACTTCGGATACGGCACCGTCGAGGATCCGGTGCGGATTGGTGTGATCGGCACCGGCGATGAAGGCAATGTGCTCATCGGGGCCCTGAACCCGAAGTACGTTCAGGTCGTGGCCATTGCCGACATTCGACCGTTCAATATCTACCGCGCATTTTATGGCGACAAGTCGTCGAAGAATGCGCGGCGCGTGCGGCCCGGTCTGATGAAGATCTACGACTGGCCCGATGAAGAGACAGCCCGCGAAAAGGTGAAGGTCTACACCAACGGCTACGAAGAGTTGCTCGACGACGAGAACGTCGAGGCGGTCATTGTTGCGCTGCCGCTGCACCTGCACGCCGAAGCGTCGATCAAGGCGATGCGCAAGGGCAAGCACGTGCTGTGTGAGAAGCTGATGGCCCACGACGTGCACCAGTGCAAGGAGATGGCTCGCGTCGCCAACGAGACCGACAAGCTACTGGCGGTCGGACATCAGCGTCACTACAGCGTGCTGTATGCCAATGCCGTGGAACTCATCAAGAGCGGACTCATCGGCGACATCCATCACATTCGCGCGCAGTGGCATCGCGGCAATCTGCCAGGCAAAGACAGCTGGAAGCAACAACTGCCGGACGACAGCATGCGAAAGGATCTGGCCGCGGCCATTAAGAAACTCGAAGAACAGGCCCCCAAACTCTTGGCCGCCCAGCGAAAGACGACCGACTTGATCACCAAAGCGAGGGGATCCTTGAAAGTCGATCTCACCGAGGATCAAGTCAAATTGTTCGATAAGTGGGATGCGGAGCTCGCCGCCTTGCCCGAAAAGACGGAAGGAGCCCTCTGCAAGATCAAGAGTGCCGCCGGCAAGGACAAGCCGCTGGAGCTTTCCGACCGCCGGCTCTTCACCGATGTCTCCAAGCAGACCGATCGCGTCGCCAAGGTGCAAAAGGCCTACTCCGATCGCCTCGGCCGACTCAAGATCGGCGGCGACCAGAAGAAGGCCTTGAAAAAACTCAGCGAAGAAGTCAAGAAGCGAACCCAAAACGTCAACGACGTCAAAGACAAGGCCGAGCTGCTGCTCAATCGCGTTCGAGACGCGGAGATCGCCAATAAGGTCGAAGACTATGGCTACCAAAGCCGCACAGTCGCGGGCAAGGAAATAGCAGCCCTGGAAGAACTGATCCGCTGGCGATTGTGGGATCGTACCGGTGGCGGACTGATGGCGGAACTTGGCAGTCACCAGCTCGACGCGGCGGGCATCTTTGTCAGCGCCCAGCGCAAGGACGGCGAGAAAGCGAGGCCTCTGAGCGTCACCGCCGTCGGCGGACGCCATATCTTCGATCACGATCGCGATATCGACGATCACGTCTATTGCTCCTTCGAGTTCCCCGCGCCCGAATACGACGCGAATGACCCGGAGAAGAAGCACAAGAAGGTCGTCGTGTCTTATTCCTCCATCAACGGCAACGGCTTCGGAGGCTATGGTGAAGTCGTCCTGGGAACCAAAGGGACGCTGATCATTCACAAGGAAAAGGATGTCATGCTCTTCAAGGGCTCCGACACTTCGACCTACGTGAAGGTTGGCGGGGGCAAAGGGCGTCTCCGCCTCGACGCCTGGAAAGCCGGGAGCCGCGAAGCACAGCTCGCCGGACTGGCCGTCGAAGACCCGGCCAGCCGCGGCTATGCCGAAGAGATCGAACATTGGGCCTGGGCCATTCGCACCCCTGACGGCGAGGTTCCGCTGCGTTGTGGACCCAAGGTCGCCTTGGCCGATGCCGTGATCGCGCTGACTACCAATCTTGTAATGGCTGGCACCGACTCGATCGCCACCGAGAACAAGAAGCAAGGCCGCGTCGACTTCGATCCGGCTTGGTTCGATCCCGACAACGACGCCACGCCCGAGGGTATCGCCCCCGACGTGAACCGCAAGGAATACGAGGTGTAACACCGAAGAAGGCGAATCGCCTTGCTCGGCACGTCAACACTCGCTCAGCGGATCTTCACCTTCTGGGCTATCCCCCTGTCGCCCTGCATTCTGTTCATAGACAATGCAGCATTCCATGCGTTCGATATTCGAAGAAGGAGCATTCGATGGAGAAATGGCCGCTAGGTGTGTTCGCAAGCGTTGACGCAGGCTTGGGTGTCAAGCTGGAGGTCGCCCATGAATTGGGGGTGCCGACCATTCAGCTGCACACGCCCGCCAAACAGACTCGTACCGAAGAGAACGCGCGCCGGTTTCTGGCGGAGCTGGAAAACTTGGGCATGACCATCTCCTGCGTCTTCGGAGGGTTTTCCGATGAGAGTTATTCCGACATCCCCACGACGAAGGAATCGGTCGGGCTCGTCCCTCCCTCGACACGGGCCGCGCGGGTCCAGGAGCTGAAGGAGATCAGCAACTTTACGCGGCTGCTAGGGGTCGATGTGGTCGGTGTTCATATCGGTTTCGTCCCGCACGACAAATCCAACGACCTCTACCACGATGTGGTTCGCGTGACGCAGGTCGTTTGCGATCACTGCCAGAAGAATGGCCAGGCGTTGCACCTGGAGACCGGACAAGAAGCGGCCGAGACTCTGCTTCGGTTCATTGGCGACGTCGATCGCGAGAACCTGTTTGTCAATTTTGATCCCGCCAACATGATTCTGTATGGTTCGGGCGAACCACTGGAAGCGCTTCGTCAGATCGGCTCGTACGTTCGCAGTGTGCACTGCAAAGACGCGCTTTGGTCGGACAAACCGGGCGAGACCTGGGGCCAGGAGGTTCCTCTCGGGCAAGGCTCCGTCGGTATGGAGGATTATCTCCGCACTCTCGATGAGATTGGCTACACTGGCCCGCTCACTATCGAGCGCGAGATCCCCCAGGAGCCGGAACGCCAAAAGGAAGAGATTGGCGGAGCCCTCGATTTGCTCAAGAGCCTGAAGACGAAACTGGGGGTTTCGACGGTCTAAGACAAGGGCCAGGGCCTCACTGCGACTTCGGCCTCTGATCTCTTCGGCGGGGCCGCAGAATCAGGATCGCCACGACGATGACCAGCACGATCGGGAAGAGCTGGCGGAAGCGGGCGAGGACGATGCTGCACAGCACGATCATCGGTAGGAACCCTGGAGGGAGGGTCTGCAGATGCGGATAGGCCAGCCAGATGATCGCCAACACAACGCCGACGCGCATGCCGATTCCCGACCACGACTCGGACGCAGTGAACAGTTCGGGCTTGAAGAATAGGGTCAAGCCGACCGCCAGGAAGAGAATCGCAATAATACCTAACGCGTGTCGTTGCATGGAGTGATCGTCGCAAACTCACGCAAATTTGGCGAGAGCAAACCCACCCCGCGCGACTCTTTTCTTTCTCACTGAGTTCTAGATGCGATCGAGGCTGTCGATCCAAGTGACCAACTCGGCCAACTCGCCATCATCCAGATAACGGGGTGCCCCGGCCAATTCGAGTTGGGTCACTGGATACTTCATCTTCCGCAGGACCTCGATCTGCTTGGCGATGGCCACTGCCTGTTTGTGGTCTTTCGAAGCGACGACGTAGATCGCCAGCCGATTGGCCGGATCGGTCGCCGGCGGCCGAACCGAAGACGGAACCGGCGACTGCACGGACGCGACGCCCCGTACAAAGTCTCGCCGGGAGAAAGCCACGTGGAAGGCCATCGCCCCGCCACCTTCGTGACCGTGCACCACCACCCGCGTCGGATCGATAGCATAGTCTTTGGCGATATCGTCGTACGCCCGGCGAATGAATTCGAGTTCGTCCGCGGCCCAGCGCTGCTCGTCGCGGGAACGGGGAGCCAGCAGAATGAGATTCCGCTCGGCGCAGTGATCCTTCCAGCGAGCGACGAGTTCTTCGGCGTCAAACTTGCCGGGAGCTGGCAGCCAAATCACCACGCCATAACGAGCTTCCGGATGGTAGTTCTCCGGGACGTAGACCGAACACTCGTTCTTAAACTCGGCCAATTTCAGATCGAACATGCCGGTCTGAGGGCGGGCGCCCTCGAAAGGCTTGCGAGACGGTTCGGCGACGAGCGACTCCGGTGAGCGCTCCGGGAGGCGCGAGAATGTGACATCTATCGACGTCGATTCCCCGTCGCGGTCGATGGTGAACGACGCCTGCTCGTTGGGAATAAAGACGTTCAACAGCTCACGCAGCGAATTGGCTTCGCTAATTACCTGATCGTTCACCTTCGTCAGTCGATCGCCCACCTTGATGCCGGCCAGCTCGGCGGGGCTGTCGGGGTAGACATACCGCACTCGAACCCCACCCTGCTTCGCCTGCTGATCCACGTTGTTTCGGCTGGGCAAAATTCCCAAGAAGGGATGGTCGTAGGGAACCAGTTTGTCGGTTAGCTCCAAGGTAGCGCGAACTTGCTCTTCACCGCGGAGCAGCAGCATCTCTAGTTTGTCGCCGGCATAGAGCGGACCGACAACGTGCTTGAGCTGCGATTGGTTGATAACGGTGGTTCCGTTGACCTCCAAGATACGATCCTTGGCCTCAACACCTGCCAGCTGAGCGGGACCTCGTGGATGAACCGCCGCGATCTCCGGAACCGCGCTGACCATGTCGCGTCCCTTGATGCTGATGCCCATCAGTCCGCGGTGCAATTCCTCTCCCGACTTCAGCCGTGGAACGACGGCCAAGATGTCATCCAGCGAAACGGCAAAGCCGATCCCCGAGTCGTACCAGTCGACGCCACTCATCCCCATCTCAGGAAAGGGAGATAGCGGCGCCAGGATTCCAATCACACGGCCTTGGATGTCGACCAGGGGCCCGCCGTAGTTGCTGGGTGAGACTTTGGCATCGGTCTGGATCGCCTTACCCCAGACTCGGTTGAGCGCGCTGATAATGCCGACCGAGACGTTGGCTTGATCGGCTTCGTACATGCGGCCCACCGCCAGGGCCCAAGCTCCCACTCGTAGAGAGTCGCGCGGAGCCGCAGGGGCAACAGCCAGGGGATCGGCGTCGGCCGGCAGGTCGACCTTCAAGAGCGCGATCTCGCGATTGTGATCGGTGGCGACCAGCTTCGCTGGCAGGGTGCGGCCACCGGGAAGGGTCACCAGAATCGCGGTCGGCTTGCGAGCAAAGTTGAAGGAGCTGGATACCAGGTAACCGTCCGTGGAAATCACCAACGCGGAGGATGTGCTCTGACCGACCGTGGCGCCAGAGACTTCACTGCCGCCAATGGTTTGGATCTGCACGACGGAAGGGGAGATTGCCTCCAGCGCCGCGCGCATCGCCTGCTGCTCGCGATCGGCAAGATCTTCTTGAGATAGAGCCGAGATCGGAGTCAGCAGCCCGACGAGGCAGCTCAATACGAACAAGAGGCCCAGCGTTCCGAGGCCTTGCAGTGGGCGGGTCGAATTCACTCGGCGGCCTCCGTCGTGTTGCGGAGCAGCAGCGTCTCCAGCGTTTCACCGCGACGGACCGTCAACGCGATCTCCTCGGTCTGTTCAATCAATTTGGCCTGCTCCCGCAGATCCTTGAGCGAACGCACCAGAACACCGCCGACAAACAACACCAGGTCGTCGGATCGCAGTCCGGCGCGGGCGGCGGGCGAATTGGGTCGTACCGCGTCGACGTAGGCGGGCGTATTGTCGACCACATCTGGTACCAAAACGACTCCAAAGGTGCTGAGGTCGAGTGGGTTTCTGGCCTGTCTTGCCGACTCAGGATCGCGACGTCGGAACTTGCCCGACTTGATATCGTCGACCGCCTCTCGCAAGTGCGCGATCGGCATGGCGTAGTTCAGCCAGGCATCGGAGCGCTGATCACGAAGTTCTTTTCCCAGCATGCCGAGAAGTTGGCCATGCTGGTCGGTCAGCGCTCCCCCGGTCGCTCCGGGATTGTTCGTCATGGCATCGACGACGTAGACCTCGCCACGATAAGGAGTGGTAAAGGCGCCCTGGCGGCCGGCCAGCTTGGTCACCGCGGAGATGACGCCGCGTTGAACGCTGGCCCGCTCGTCTCCCGTGGCCACGCCGTAGAGATTGCTGAAGGCCAACACTCGCATTCCCGTTTCACCATCGACGGCGGCGGAAAGATCGAAAAAAGGGAGTTCGGTCGCCTCCAGTTTGAGCACCGCCATATCGAGCCCGGGATCGGCTCCGACCAGATCGGCTACGAATTTGCGACCATCGTCAAGAATCACGGTGACTTCGTCGGTATCGAGCACGTAGCTCCAGGTCGTGAGCACATGGCCGTCGTCGGAAATCAGGATGCCGCTCTGATAGGCCTCAAGACCGCGTAGCCCGCCGGCACCGTAGACCTTGACGATCATCGGCTGCACGCTCGTGACCGCCTTGGTAACCGGCGCGGCGGCAGCCATGCTACCGAGGCTACAACTCCAACCGACCAAAACAAGCAGGGTAAGCCGGAGCGACAGATTCGCGATGGACACAAGTCGAGACATGTCGGACTACTCTTCCTCCGCCTGGAATTCGATCGATTCGATCGATAACTCGGTATAGGTCTCGTCGCCATGGCGGACCACGATCTTCGCCGGCAGATAGCGGCCTTCCTCGTGACGATACTGTTCGAAATAGAGCTCGCACGGATCGACGTCGTTATCGGGAAACACCTCCATCGTGCGAAGCTTGCCATCGCTCGGGTCGAAGTGGAACCGACACTCGACCCCGCCATAGGTCCCGACTAGTACATCGAACATGTTTCGACGTAGTTCCGCCTCGTCGGCAGAAGGTTTGGAGGGCACCGTGCCGAGATAGTAGATGTCGCCAAAGTTCTCGATGCCCTCGCGGAGGAACCGCTGCCAGAGGTGCAGAGAAATCAGCAGGCCACCACTGCCGGGTGGATCGGTGATGTCGTAAAGCTCGTCGCCAAAGTCGGCCTCCACACGAAAATCGGGCAGTTGCAATTCGCCCCGAGTGGGAGTCAACGTGAAATGGGTATCGCCGGGGCGAGGAGTGCGACCGCGACCGAACCACCGTTGGGGAAGTTCTTCGAAAGCGCCATTGGCCTGGAAGGCCTCCCAGACGCGACGTTGGTGAAGGTCGTTGAAATAGTAGTTAGCGTATCCCTTGCGCTTCTCGTAATGATCCTTGACGATCTGGGGCATCTCCGGCTTCTTGGTTCCCGAGCCCACCAGGCGAGGTTTCTTCGGCCCGCCACCTGGCTGCTCGCCGCCCTCTCCTTCGGCATCCCTATCCTGATCGTCCTCGCCGGGCTGCTTCTCCTGGGGTTCTTCGTCTTTGGGGGGCTTTTCCTGCTGGGGTGGTTTGCCTGGCAGCTCGACCGGGCGGCCCTCAATTCGTTCGACGAGTTCTCCCGGGGCATGGGTTCCATCGAGGCGTACCACCGTGTGCAAGGTATCGCCTTCCTGCCGATAGCTAACGGGAATGCGCCAGCCTTTCGGAAAGATACCCAACACGTTCTTGAGGCCGTTGACGGTGCGGATGTCCCGTCCTCCAAAGCGCAGGATCTCGTCATCGAGGCGGATGCCGCGGCGGAAAGCGTCGCTGTCGTCTTGGATCATCGTCACGACAACCCGACCATCGTCGTCACTTGAGGCCCGCGTACCCCAGGAGGCATGGTCGACGATGCGCCCGCTGTGCAGGTAACCCATGAAGTTTTTGATCTGATTGATCGAAATCGCGTATCCCACTCCGACGTTAACGCGGCCCCGTTTTTCAAACGAGCCTCGACCATTGATTCCGATCACCTTGCCTTGGGCGTCGAACAAAGGGCCGCCGGAGTTTCCTGGGTTGATGGCCGCATCGGTTTGAATGCAATCGGTGTATTCCAATAGCGTGCCGGCGGGATATTGATATCTCTGCACGCCGGAGACGACGCCGTACGAGACCGTCGGCCGATAATCGGTCGCCAGCAAGAAGGGATTGCCGATCGCGTAGACCCAGTCGCCAACCTGCACCGCGCTGCTGTCGCCCAGTTCGGCGGTGGGGAAGTCGTCGCGTCCGAAGAGCTTGATCAAGGCCACATCGCCCGTCGGATCGACCCCGACGATCACCGCATCGTACAGCTGACCGTCGGACATGCCGCACTTCATGGCGACGCCCGATGGCTGGGCGACATGAAAATTTGTGAGGGCGTAACCGTCTGGGGAGATGACAACACCAGACCCGCCACCGCCGCCGCCCGAACCGAACACGGCCACGGTGCAGGCGGTGGCCTTTTCCAGCACCGCCACACGCTCCGCCTCGGCGCGCAAGACCGCCTCGTCCACTTCGCACCATGCGTTCGAAGAAAAGAGAAGCAGCATGGTCCAGCTCAGGACGCAGGAGCCGTAGGGAGTGCGAGTTCTCATTTTACGATACGTGCCTCGCATAGATTGAGATGATCTCCGGTGTCTCCGTTCTCGCCATAATCGACGAGAATCGTCAACTGTTCGACTTTCTCGATATCCAAGTCGAGCGACTGGGGTGACTGGCTACCGGAAATCGTAGCGTCGAACAGGACCTGATCGTCCCCGCGAATGACCAATTGCACGTCTCCCCGAGCCGCCTCGCGTTCGTCGATGCCGGCAATCGCCTTGAACCGAAGCGCGTCGGCTGGCAGCTCAAACGTCATGGTCGTGCGACTCGAGATGGCCAGCCCGCGGTCGTATTCTTGAATCTCGTCAGGGCCGCGCTCATGGTGGTACCGTAGTCGGAGCGCCGCGTCCTCGTCTGAAGTCGCCCCCAGCGCGCGATCGCGGCGCGGCGCCAGTTGGGCCGCTCTCAGCTTCTCCGAAATGGTCGCCGCGGAGGGTGTCTCGAAGAGTGGACTCCACTGAACGTCGGTCGGCTCCAAGTCGCTCAAGTAAACCACGTTATCGTCGACGAATTCCAGACGATCGACCAGTTCCAAGGGGCGGGCGATTTCGATTCCCGCGGGCGTCGTGACGTGGAGAACCTGCGGATCGAGACGCAGTTGTGAAACGACAATACGGGATCCCGTGCGGTCGAACAGCTGGCCGCGACTGGGAGATTGCTCGACCGCCTCGGCCTGCGAATAGACCAGTCCTTCGACCTTTTTTCTGCCCACGGGGATCCAGTCCGCATCGAGTTGAAACTCGACCGATTCGGCCGAGACATTGCGGAGCAGACCCTCAAGATAGTCGATCGCTTCGCCCTTGCGGATAACCAGTAGATCGCCCGCGGCGTTCACGTTCAGGGCTCGCTGCCACTGTTCCGCTTGATCGGCGTTCTGCTGTTTGAAGCGGACATGGCGGAGACGATTGGTCGGGATCGAAATCTGAGTGCCCTCGAGCAGCACGACTTCCGACGAACCATCGGCAACCCTGTAAGACTGGGCCTGTAGAACGGTTCCGTCGACCAAGGTGATCCAGACGGCGGGAAGCGCCGCGGGTTCCGCGCCCGCCCCGCTGAACTTGATTGCCTGCACATCTTTGATCGCCAATGTGTGAGACGCATTCGCGTCGCGAATCGTCACTTCCTGCTCATTCACCTCATCGAGGGTGCCCGACTGTTTCGTTCCATCGAGCGCAAGCACCTCTATCTCAGGCAGCGTCGCGCCGAGCAGAGAAATCGGAATCAGCAGCAGAATGAAAGTCATGGAATAATTGGACGAAGGTGCTTCAGACGGAGGAACGGTCCTCGATGGTTACTTCGAGCCTTTCCTCTTCAGTTTGGACAACTCTTTAAAATACTCTTGGATCACTTCTCGATAGTGGGGAGGAAGATCGCGACCCATTTCCTGCATGGCCTCTTCCCGCTCCTTGGCCGGTAGGCCTCCCCAGTCAGAGGTTCTGCCAAGTCGTTTCTTGTCGACTTCGCCGCGGCCCTTGCCCTCGGGAACACCGGCATTCTCAGCCGGTTTGGAGCTTCGATTGGAGCCTTGCGCGCGTCCGGCCGAGGCTTGCTGTTGCTGCTGCTGTTGTTCTTCCATCTCCTCGATCAGCTTATCGAGCGATTCGATGACTCCATCTTCGATTTCGCGAACCTTCTTGTTGGCCCGACCCAGATCGAGCCTCCTCTGCACATCGTTCATTCGTCGCGAGATGTGGTCGAGTGAATCGTCTTCGAGTTGCTTCAAGTCACCGCGCATCAACTGGGCAAGTGTCCGGTAACGTTCCGGAATGTCCTCGGAACGCTCCAGTAGACGATCGAGAACCTTGAGCCCAGCTTCTTTATGCAATAGGCGGTGATGGACCACACCCGAGTAGAACAGCAAGGCGGCCGGATCGACTACCTGCTCGGGAGTCAGCTCCTGGAGAAGTTCTAGAGACTCGTCGTAAAACTGCTCCTGGGCCAGGGCTCGAGCGGCAAACAGTCGCAAATTGTCTCGGACAAAGGGGTCCACTTCTTCCGCGTCCAGCCAGGCGACTTCGGGCTGTTTTGAAAGCGTCACTCCACTTTCGATCTGCTTGACGAGAAGTTCGGCCTGGGAGTCGGTCAGCGCGAACGTGGCGGCCGACCGGTCGAGTGAATCGATCGCGACATCGGAACCGATATCCGACCAGAGTTCGGCAAACTTGTCGCGCTGCTGGGGACTCATTTCCTGCGATTCGAACCAGCGAACAACCTCCTCCTGGACGGATCCGGGGGTGGGAACTTCCCAGGTGGCGGTGTTCCCCAAATCGTCTGCCCAAGCCGGTAACGCGACAGTTGCACCGACGACCAAGGCGAGAGCCGCAATCGGTTTAGCGAGTCGTGATCTATTCATCGAGATCGTTTCCTTTATCGATTCTTACCCAGAACGATATCGCGCGTGATGTCCGTGATTCGCTCCTCACGCTCAGCCAGCCGGCGAATGGTCGGCGCCATCCACTCGGATTCGACCTCACCCGAATCGATCATTTCCTTGTATTGCTCAGTCCGTCGATTAACCCGCATCTGAAGGGCGCGGATCATTTTGATTTCGGCCAAGTAGTCGACCAGTGGTGGCTCTCCCGGCTGGCCGGCGGGGGCTCCGGGGGGTGGCGAAGGGGGAGTTCCTTCCTTGAGGTCCTTACGGGCCTTTTCCAAAGCCCCGATCACTTCCTGTAGCGCTTCGATGATATCGGTTTCCACGTCCTGTGTCAGCTTGCCGACTTTGGCGTCGGTCAGTCGCTCGGCTACCATCTCCATGTCTTCGCGAATCTGACTCACCGCCTCGGGCAAAGCCACCGATGTACCATCTTCTCGCAAGAGCACCATCGCCTTGTCGACTTCGCCGATAATCTTGATCTCTTTGCGGGCCAGTCGATCCGCTTCGATCTCATCGGCTCGATCCCGCTTCTCTTGAGGCTTTTTGTCCATGAGCACCGTCGCGTCGTAAACGGCCTGTTGCATCTCCAACATCTTGCGAAAGCGGCCTTCGAGCAACGCCAGAGTCTTCTCCATCTCCTCTTCGCGCATCTGGCGAAGGATTTCTTCCAACTCCTGCTTTGCTTTTTCCAACTGGGCCAGGGCCTCTTCCTGAGGCTGCTTGGCTTCGTCCTGCTTGGCGTCTTTTAGTTTTTGCTCCGCTTCGCGCATCTTCCGGGCCGCCTCTTCCACGCGCTGCCGGGCGGGAAACGGATCGGACTGAGGAGCCTGGGAAGGTTGCCCTTGCTCTTGAGAAGAGCCTTCGCCCTGCCCTTGTGAGGGTGCCTGCTGGCCGGACGATTCCTGGCCGGGACTCGGACTCGACGGCTGGGCATCGCCCGCTGGCGGCGATTCCTTTGAGTCGGAAGGATCACTCGACTCGGAGGAATCCTCCGACGGTTGTTCGGAGGAGCCGTCTTGCTGGTCCGACGGATCACTCGGTTCTCCGTCAGCCTCGTTTGAGCTTTCGGATTCGTCCTGAGTCTGGCCCTCGTTACTGTCGCCGGACTTAGCGTCGGAGTTACTGTCGCCGGACTTGCTTTCCCCGGGTTGGCCGTCGCCTTCCTGCTCGCCGCTCGGTTCGCCTTCTTCGCCGTCCGGATCGCTCTTGTCGTCGGACTCTTCCGCTTCCGCAGAGGCTTCTTCGTTTTCTATAATCTTGTCGGCGATTTCCCCGGTCCGCCCGGCGAGACGCCCTTGGCGCCCGGCCAGTCGCTCGGGGTCGCCACCTCGCTGACTGCGCGAACCGATCTCTCGTTGCGAGCGGATAGCACGATCAATGTCTTTGATGTAGCCCTTGATTCGATCACGCTCGTTGCGGTTCTTGTCCGCGCGATTTTCGGTCAGCAGCATCCGCAGTAAGGCCTGAAGATCCTGCTCGACCTCTTCTTGCCGACCGGAGACGTCGTCGAGGTCGCGCAACAGATCGCTGTCGAGCAGGTCGAGAATCTCGCCCAGCTGGTCGTGAATGCCACGCTTCCCGCTCTCCGAGACGGCCTTCTCAAGCAGCGCGGCACGTTCCGGGTCGTCCTTGCGGGTCAATTCGGCCAGCTTAAGCAGCTCGCTCGTGAAGCGGCGATAGGTGTCGGTCAGTTTGCCCTGCTCCAACCGCAGCCGATCGGCCAGTTGTGCGCCCTCGGCGGGCTCCGGCTGGTCCTCCGCCATCGCTTGAGTCGCGATCGAGAACGACAGCAGGACGGCCAGTGGCGCCAACAGCATCCATCTGCATTTACCCATCGGTCAAACTCCTCGGCCGGCGAGACTTACCCCTCGCTGGCAATTGTACACAGGTCGGCATGACAGGCGAATCGACATGTTATCGGGCAGGCTCGGAATGAACCAAAAAGCCGTGAAACAAAGCCCCTCAGCGGTACTCAATTCTATACTAGCTCTCGATTTCGGTCGGAGACTCATCAGTCGAGGAGACCTCGGCGAAGTTCCCGCTTCAATTCCTCTCGACGCTGTTTGGTCAGGCGAGATAGCTCGCGGTGCTCGGCGATGATCTTGCGAAGCTTGGCCAGCGATTCCTGGAAGTTGCCAAAATCTTCCATCTTCAAGAGGACCTCCTCAAGCTCCTCCAGGATCGTCGCCAGTTGAGCGCGGGCAATATCGATCGAATCGACGACTTGACTCCCGTCGCGAAGCTGCTGGCGAGTTTGGCGAAGTTGTTTTGCCCAGGCGGGATACTCGTCGGCCACGACACGTTTTAGGGGATCGGAGATCCCGACCTTCAAACGCTCTTCCGTCTTTTCCAAGTAGGAGACATTGTTGAAGACCAGTTCGCTCAAAATGGAATCGAATTCGGCCGCGATCTCAAGTATTTCGCTCTGAGTTCGATCCTTGCTTTGCAGCGACTCCTCGATCGCCAAAATGTTGAGCGGGAGACTGGCCGCAGCGGCCCCGCCAGCCTCGGCAGCTTCAGCATCCGTCTCGTCTGGTTTTTCGGTATCTTCCTCTTTGTCTGTATCTTCCTCGGCAGGGCGGGCGACCTCCCCGGTCGGGTCGTCGGACGCAACCAGTCGCTCACGTGTGCGTCTCAACGTATCGCTGACGCGGACCAGTTCGTCGGCCACCGAGGAAAGCCGCTGTCGAAGCATGACTTCCTTCGACTCTAGTCGGGCGCGAAGTTCGTCCTCGGTAATGACTTCAAATTCGTAGCGTTCGCTCTTGCCAACATGAGGCTCGTCGGCGAGAGGATAGTTGTCCGCCGCTTCCACCATCATGGTGAAACGCTCGCCCAACACCACCGCTAAGGTGCTCACATCGAGCCGGGGACCGGTGTCGCGGGTTAACTTGCCATCTTCGGGCAGCGGAAACTCGACTTCCTGTCGATCGAGATTGGTGCCGTCAACGCTAAACCAGGCGCGAGTCAGCCCATGGTCGTCCTCTATCTGACCTTCAATCGGGATCTGCGCCCTGGGTGTGATCGCGTTGCCAACTCCCACCGGCCGCAGGTCGACTTCCGGAATCCCGTCGAGGGTCGCCAAGAGTCGCAGCCTGATCGGTTGTTGATTCGATACGCCGTCCTCATCGAGCAGGGTAAACAGCAGCGTCATGTTCTGGGACACCTTGCCCAACGCCAGTTCCATCCGCGTCGGGTCCTCGGCATCGATGGCGACCGACGCTCGATCGTCGTCGATCTCTTCCCCCGCGATGCGCCAGTCGGCGGAGCTGAGCGGCTTGCTGGAGCGGGCGCGGACCACCACGTTGGTCCCTTCCGGGAGACTCATCATGCCGGTGACCGGGAAATCTCCGTTCTTTTTGCCGAGATATTCAGGGAACTCGCATCGCAAGACAATCTGATCAATGCCTGGCGGTTGGACCGCCTCGATCACCAAGTCGTCAATGCGGTCATCCTTACCCATCGCTCCGGTGCGGACGGCGACCACGCTGAAAATGGTTCTCGACTGGAGATCCTTGAACTGGTAGCGAAATTCCTGGAACTCGTCCCGTCCGGGAATCGCCTTGCCCCGTTTCGTCATCGGTGGTCGGTCGGCGGCCCCGTCGCCACTCTCGTAATGTATTTCGAGGGAGTCGGGCGGCGTCCAGTCGTCACGGAGATCGGCTCGTGCGACCACATCGAGATCGGTCCCGATGGCCACCTTGACGACGCGTCGACCACTCTCATCAGCTGGAAAACCATCGACATAGATCTTTGTAGCGCGCGGCCAGGTCGTCTCGTCCAACATGACCGTGCGGTCAAACCAGATCTTGGCCGCCTGGGGCTGAAGCGAGGCGAAGGCGGCGCCAGATGCCAGAGCCAAACCGGCCAGCACGAGAGAGACCACCAAGGGGCGTCGGCGGAGCACCTGGCTCAAACGAAACTTCTCGGAAAGTTGTCGAGCCTCGGCGCTCGTATTGGCCAGCATGGTGGCATTCAGACTGCCGGTGGCCGCGCCCCGGTTTGAGAGCTCCACCGCCGTGACAAGGCGATCGCCCAGTATGCCGAAACGGCGTTCCAGCAGCAGGGCCATGCTGGAGTCGCTCAGTGGGATGAACAGCGGAATCAGGACCCGGCGCACGAAGACGAGAAAGATCACTACTCCGGCGACACCCAGCAAGACCACCCTTGCCGGCCGGGGTGGTTCAAAGATCCAGTCCAACAGCAGACTGACCCAAAATACCACCACCGCCGCGGCCAGCACGATCGCCAAACCGCGACAAGCGAAGTAGGCGCGGATGAGCCACCGCAACTTGCCGAGTCGCGTCTGGATGTCCGCATCGAGTCGAGTTGTTCCGGTAACAGTGGCCATATTCGATTGGTGTAAGTTTATGCCAGTTTCAAAAGACGCCGCAGCAGCCATTCCAGACAGAGCAGACCGCAAACGCCAAACATCATCCACTTGGCCCAGTATTCCGCCCAAACTTTATCAATGTCTCCGAACTTGGGAGTGATCTGCGTGCGATCGACCAGCAGGCTCTCCAAGGAAGGATCGCCGGAAGCACCCATGGCCGCCTGAAAACCGAGGTAATAGTGCCCCCCCGTCGACTTGGCCAACGAACCGAGAACTTCGTCGTTGCGTTCCGGTCGCTGATCCTCGGCGGCGCTGCTGGCGACGCTGATCGTTTTAGAGAGGGGATCCTCATCCGAGTCGGGTAGCCGCAAGATGAGACGATAATCGCCTCTCTGGCGAACCGCCAATTCGCCTCGGTACATTCCTTCGCGATTTGAGTCGGGCTTGAGCGACAACTGGGTCGTCGCGCCATCCGGTTGGAACACGAACAGATCCACACTCTCCCGCTTCAGCGGGCGTCGTTGATCGTCCTTCAAATGAGCGACGATGGGGACGTTGTCGCCAACGTAGTAACGCGACTGCTCCAACAGCAGCACGTCTCCCCGCCGGGAACCACGCAGCAAACGGCCCTGAGAAACATGTCGCACAAGATTGATGTAGAACTGCTCAAACTTGGCGTCACCGAATCGACGTAGTCGCCACATCTCGCCGCTGCCGAGGTAAAAGACTCGACCCGCACCATAGAAATGGCTGGCCATGTAAATCGGCTCATCGACGGAGCTCTGTGGCAGGGGGTCATTGAAGTGGGCATAGACCGTGGCTCCCGCCTTGGGGCCGACCACGGGATAGGGCCCGTAGACGCCACGGAAGATGTCCCAAATCCGGGAATCGCTCGTCGACTCCTCGTCGAGCCGCAAGAACTCGGCCGCCATTCCCTCGCGAGTCAATTCGATTGCCGCCGCCTTCTCGGACGAGCCTCGCCGGAAATTGAGTTGCGCAAAGCGCTCGTGAAACTCGACCGGATACATGTCTTCGATGGCGCTCATCTGTGGATTCCGAATCCAGCTGTTCACCGGGTCGCCCGCGTGCACCAGGCTCGGAATGACAATCAGCCCCCCCGCCTCGTCCGCGACCCATCGCGAGAGGATATCGACCTGGGAGCCTGAAAGTCGGGTCCAGTCGGGATCAAAAGCAACGATACAGTCGTAGTCGAAGAGTTGGTCAATTTGGCTGGGAAACTCCTCCAACAAGTTGTCGGCATCCTGGCTGATGGCATCCTGAGCACTCTGCAGCACGACGTCGACCTCGGTGCTCTTGTCGCGGTAGAGCATATTCCGCAGAAAGCGATAATCCCGCGTCGGTCCGCCGGCGATCAGGAGCACCTTAGTTTTTCTCAGTACAACCTCCACATAGAATCGTTGTCGACTCTCCTCAGCGATCTGATTCTCACCAGGTCGAATGACGGCCAACTCAAACGCGTATCGTCCCGGGTCCGCGATTCCGTCCACGACGAACTTAACCGCTGTGTTCTCACCCTCCGATCCAAGACCGACTTCTTTCTCTTGAAACACGCTCAGATCCTCGACCGGAGCGACGGCATTGTCATCCTCAACTTGCGTCAGCAGAACCTTGGCGCTCCGCCCGTCGTAACCCCGGGAATGCAGGTAGGCGGTAACCTCGAAGGGGTCTTCCGGCATCGCGCGGGCCGGCGCGGCGAAGTCGCCTATCCCGACGAATTGCGGCCTTCTCTTCGAGCCGAATCCGATGCAATGGATCGGAACGTCGGCTTGGGCTGCCAGGCTTGCCGCCTCGGAAGACTTGATCCCGGCATTCTCTTGCCCATCGCCCAGTACGATAATTCCGGAGAGCGTGCCACTGCGCTTTTCTTCTAGTAGGTAGGCCAGAGAAGCCCCGAGACGCGTCTCGGAACCGCGGCCCTGGAGTTCTTGTTGCCAGTCGACCACCAAGTCCGTTGGCGCATTCTCTTCGTCAGGCTGTTCAAGCGGCTGCGGTGCGGGCAGGGCCAGTATTTCTCTCACCGTCACTTCACCCCTGCCCGTGAACGTCCAGAAACCGATAGAAACGGCCGCCAGCACGAGAACGGTCCCGGAAACCAATAGTATCGCACCGCGACGATCTTCTCCCGACTTTCGTAACAAGTACCAACCCAGACAAACGATTCCGGCGGCCAGCACCAGGCTGGCGACAAGGAGTTGAGACTGGGACGCGTCAATTTCCTGGGCATGGCCTGTCAATTCCGAACCGGTGCCGCCGAGCGAGGCTTCTTCCACGATCTTCGGCAACGTCGCGATCGCCGTCGGGCTATCGTCCTGATCGAATCGGTAGACGTGGACATCGTGTGTCTGACGAAGCCGAGGGATCAATTCGCCATCGGCCATTTCCTGAATCACGCGATCGCTGCGACGGATGGGAGCCGACGAGGATGAATCGCCCTCGCTGTCGGCGCGTTGCATACTTTGGCTGGTGTCGGCCATCACCACGATCTGCGAGTTACTGACCAGATCGTGCTGCTCCTTCCACTGCGGTTGAACATAGATGGCCAGCAACCCGAGTAGGGCGAGGATTCGCAGGCCGCCCAGTAAAATCGCTCGGCGGGTTCCCAACTCGACACAATCGAGCAGGTACATACCGATGACGAACCAACACAACACCGCGAACACGACCAACGGCGCAATCCAATCGGTAACGGACTCGATGCGTCCGAACTCGAAGGTAGTACGTACACCCTGCTGCACGACACTATCGGCAAGAAGAATCCAGTCCTGTCCCATTAGCGGCGACCTCCGGCGAGCGTCGGATGGTAGCTTGCGGAATAGGCCAGTAGTTGCTCAACAATCAACAGCACCACGAGCAAGACGAAGTACAACCAGTATTCGCCCAGCGGGAAGCCAGCCTCATCAACCGGTGATTCGATGAGTTGATCCGCTTCGTAGTAATCGAAAGGAACCCCTTGGAGCAGCGTATTGAGATTCTCCGGGGCAATCCGCGTCAAATCGCTTTCTCCAGCGGCCACATTCAAGGCAAATCGACGCGTTTCACTCTGGCCGTCGGCACGGGTTAAGCGTGCTTCGTAGATACCGGGCGTCAACGTCTCTTCGAGAGTCGCGGTCATCGATTCTGAGTCGTTCTCGTCGATAGTCGCTTCCCGCTCGACGACCTTATTCGAGGGGCTCTTATTCGATGGATTATTGCCGCGCAGGAACTCGACATTCGGCTGATAGTCTTCCACGGAAAGATCGATCGCCAACGGTTCGCCTAGTTGTCGCGAGGCATCGCGGAGTCGCGCCACCCCGGAATAGAACTGCGTGTCGAGCATGACCGGAACAAAGGTCGGATTGCCGGCCCAATTATTCCAGTCGGGGGCCGCCGTCGTGAGCACGGCAATGAACCGACCTTTGCCGAAACGTTTCTCGACGACCAGCGGCTCTCCGTTGCGGAGCTTGGCCACAACTCGGGTCTCCGACGTGGCCGCCGGTTCCCAGCCCTTGGGGCCGGCGTAGTATCGATCGACCAGTACCAGATTGAAGACCTTGGTGCTCATCTCGTCGGCGGCGATCCGCTTGAAGATCGGATGGGTCGGCTCGACGGCGATATCGGGCACCGCCTCACTGCGTTCGACATACAGAGCCGTGGGAGAAACCAGCGGCAGCGGGAACATTCCCTTTCCGTCCCGATAAAGATTCTGATTCACGAAAGCGGTCCGAGTCGCGTCGCTGGCAAAGAAGACCACGCCACCGCCGTTCTCGACGAAGGTCTCCAGGGCCTCGATCTGGGCGGCCTCTAGTTGATCGATATTCAGGAGATAGACCGTATGAAACGAGTCGAGCGAATGGTCGCGGAGGTACTCTTTCCGCTCGATCTGAACTCGCCGCCCGGTGCGGACCTGGGTGTTCGGCTGGAGCGCTAAACGGAGAAAGGCTCCGTTGTCGGAGCCGATACCACCGTCCACGATCAGAACGCGAACATCCTCGGCCACCTCAATCACACTGAATCGCTCGCTATCGACCGGCAAGGCGTCGGCCGGCAACTGCGCCGAAACACCTTGATCGCCGGCCCTGGGAAAGACGACCGGGAATCGCTTTCGCACCTTGGACAGGGGAGCGATTTCGTCGATCACCACGACGGGGAGTACGTCTGCCGGCCCCTTGTCGCCAGAGGTTTCGTCGAAGGTACGGCTCTCGACACGGACGCGAAGATCGCGAACCGTTTCCGTACCGTAATTGGCCACTTCCATTTCCATTGACAACTCGACGCCGGTGGCCCGCACTCCGGGCGTCGGCGCCAGGGCGGTAATCGCCAGATTGGCTTGCTCGCGATCGACGCATTGAACCAGCTGAACACTGGCCACGGCGTCCTGCAAATTGACCAGGGCCTCGCGGATTGCCGAGGCACCTTCCCATTGAGTCGTGCGGAAGTCGGAAACGATATAGACCACCAGACTTTCGTCTTCGGCGGCCGACACGGCGCGCCGGAGGGCCCCAATCGCGTCGAGCGGTCCGGTGGTAATCGGCAAGGGCTCGATCTTACTTAACTCTCCCTCCAGGTTCATCAAGAACTGATCGGTCACCTGCTCCTGAGCGACAAGCGGTGGAAGATCGCGCTGGGCATCGGAAAACCGCACCAGCGAGAAACGATGTCCGGCGTCTTCCACATTCGCCCGCTCCGCCAATCTTCGCACGACCTGTTTCGCGCGAGTGAAGGCGGTTGTCGACTCCCAACGCTCGGCCATCGACCCGCTATCGTCGAGCAACACAACGTGATGGGACTTGCCGCCTCCAAACAGCTTGCTCCAGTGGTCCTGCAGTTTGGGGCCGGCCAACATGAATACAATCGCCGCGATCGCCAGCACGCGAAGCAGGAGCAGCAACAACTGCTTCATGCGGACCCAATTGCGATTCCGCTTCTGACTGGCCATCAGAAATGCCATGGCCGCCCACTGTACGCGCCGATGGCGCAGCAGATTGATCAAATGGATCAATATCGGCAGGCTGGCCAGCGGCAGCATCCAGGTAGTGAACAGCGATTCGAACGAGAACGACATAAACTTGTTTCGGATTCGACCGCGTCAAGCGGTCTTATATTAGTTTCGGTGGTGCATCCCCAGGCGGTTACTCAAGTAAGCGGACAGAGCGGCATCAAGCGGCTCGCTGGTCCGCATCAAACGATAGTCGATGGCGTTTTGGGCGCACTGGCGACGGGTCTCGGCGAGGAAGCGATCGAGCGCCTCCAGGTAACCCTCGCGAAGTGCTCGGGGATTGCAATTTAAGAAGTCGGACGACTCGAGCCCTTCAAAGCGAGTCGGACCGCTGAACGTAAAGTCGAGTTCCTCGTCATCCATAACATGGAACACCATCACGTCGTGGCCCTGCATCCGCAACAGCCGCAAACCCTTGACGAGATCGTCGGTATCGGTGAACAGATCCGAGATCAGCACCATCATGCCGCGGGGAGGATAGTTCTCTGCCACGCGCGACAGCACGCGACCCATATCGGTCTTCTCTGCCGGTTCGTCCGCCGCCATGGTCTGCACGATGTCGTTGAGATGATTTCGTTTGCTGCGGAGCGGCACGATTTTGCGAATTTCTTCGTCAAACGAAGCGCAGCCGACCGCGTCTTGTTGCCGGAGGATCAAGTAGGCGAGACTGGCCGCGATCGTACAACCATAGTCGTACTTGGTCATCGCCCCGCTGCCGTAGCGCATGCTGGCCGACACGTCGACCAACAGCGTGCAGCGCATGTTGGTATCTTCTTCGAACTGCTTGACGTAGAACCGGTCCTGCTTGGCCCAGACCTTCCAGTCGACATGCCGCAGATCGTCTCCCGGCGCGTACTCTCGGTGCGAACGGAATTCGACCGATTGCCCGAAGTAAGGGCTACGATGCATCCCGGACAGGAAACCTTCGACAACGTGACGTGCTCGAAGTTGCAACCTGGAGATCCGCTGTAGCGTCTCAGGATGCAAGAATTTCTTGGAATCGCGCATGGCCGGTTAGTTCGTCTTCCTTCGCCGGGGTTACTTCAATCAATTTCGCTATCACATCGTCCGGCGTAATCCCTTCACTCTCCGCGGCAAAATTCATTACCAGGCGGTGTCGCAATACGGGCGCGGCCAGCGCTTGAATATCCTCTGTCGAGACATGGGTCCTTCCATGCAGCAAGGCCCGGCTCTTGGCTCCCAGAATCAGGAACTGCACGGCACGAGGACCTGCTCCCCAGTTGACCTGTTCGGTAACAAAGTCGGGCACTCCCACCTCGCCAATTCGCGTTTGACGAACCAACGACAGGGCATAACGAATCACATGGTCCGTGACGGGCACTTCACGGACCAGTTCCTGCAGGCTCAGGATCTCTTCGGCGGTCAACACCGGGTCGATCGTCTCTGAAAGCGCGGCCGTCGTGCGTCGAGCAATCTCAAACTCTTCGTTGAAGCTCGGATACTTGACGAAGACCTTGAACATGAACCGATCTTGCTGCGCTTCGGGCAGCGGATAGGTTCCTTCCTGTTCGATCGGATTTTGCGTCGCCAGCACAAAGAAGGGATCGGCCAAGGCATGCCTGACACGGCCGACCGAGACCTGGCGCTCCTGCATCGCCTCGAGCAGTGCGGCCTGGGTCTTGGGAGGCGTTCGATTGATTTCGTCCGCCAAGATCACATTGCCGAACACGGGGCCTTCCAAAAATCGAAACTCACGCGCTCCCGTGCTCCGGTTTTCCTCGATGATTTCCGTTCCGGTAATGTCGGCCGGCATCAGATCGGGCGTGAACTGAATGCGATTGAACGAGAGATGCAGCGCCCGTGAGAGAGTGCTAATCATGAGTGTCTTGGCCAGCCCCGGAACGCCTTCCAACAGGCAGTGGCCGCGACTGAACAGACTGATCAAGATCTCCTCAATGACGCTTTCCTGGCCGACAATTACTCGACCAAGTTGCGAATGGATCTTTTCCCGTGCGGCGCTCAGCTTCTCGATGGCGGCGTTTTCTGAGAGAGGGGCGTTCGTCATATGTGCGATAACTCCAGCATTCTACTTTTTTGTTCTTTGTATGATGAGTCGCCTGCCAGCATCGGATAGAAATCTGGCGGCAACGGTTCGAGGTGTCGACTTTGTCGGGTCTACATGGAAAGTTTTCTGTCGATAGGAGCTTGATTCGTCACGGCCGCCGAGGAGGGCGGGCACTTAACGTTGATAAATCGGAACGTAACCGTTGTCTAGCTGCAGGATGGTCAGATTGATGGCGGTATAGTAAACCGATCCAACGTGACCACCCGCCCAATGAGCGTACTTGGTGCCGTCATCTTTTGCGTCGGCCGCAATTTTCTTGTAAATCGCCTTTCTGTACTTCTCCCAGTCGTCACCCGCTTCGCGATACATCACTTGCGAATAATAGTAGTGGGAGTAATGCCAATGCCCGGAGCTATCCTCGTCAACTTTGGCCAAGTATCGTTTGCAGTAGGCGAGCAAACGGGGCACATACTCACTGTCGTATTCCCCAGCGTTAAACAGGCAGGCCACCGCCGCGGCAGTAATCGCCGGACGCCCCCCGCCACCCTTGGAACTGTACTGCACACCGCCATCCTCCTTGCCACCTTTGATGGTGCAATTTCGGATGTAATTCATCGCATCGTCGATAATCTTCTTGGGCACCTTGATGCCCGCGTTGCGACAGCCTCGCAGGCCCTGCACCTGAGTAATCGTGGTCGAGCCTTCGTCGAAGCCTTGCCCATCCTTGGCACTCACGTAGCCCCAGCCCCCGGCTTTGGTCTGGGCTCTTCCCGTAAAAACAACTGCCCGGCTGAGCACGTCGATCAACTCCAAGCGACGCGCTTCATCTTCTTCTTCGCCAAGCACCTGTGAGAGAAAGAGCATGGAAAACCCGTGGCCATAGGTATAACGGTCGTCCCGGCTCGGATCGCCAATCAGCCCATTCTTCTGACTTTGGCGAACCAAATAGCCGACCGCTTTACTAATGTTCTTGGCGTATCTGCCTTGAGTGGTGGTCGAGCCCTCGCACAAGAAGGCCATGCCCGCCAGCGCTGTCATGGCGGTGGGATAGCGATTGCCACCGGCATTCCAGTGCCCGTCGCGCGATTGACGCTTTGCCAACCAGTCGAGTCCTCGTCCGATGAGCGCGCCTCTTTCCGAGTCGGTCGCTCCCTCGGCTCGGGCGACGCGGACTCCCAACGGGCTATCGGCGCAGAGAGCGATCGCGGCGGCGAGGACGACGATTCGTGATAATGCTTTCGTCATGTTCTTCTTGTCCCCGTCGCTTCCAGATCGGACCGCCTTCCGAAGTGGCTGCGGCGGCTCCCGATGAGATTATCTCTGGCCCTTGTCGTCCTTGGCAGCCCCTTTGCCCTGGGCCTTATTTCGGCCACCGCCAAGGGCGTTGCCGAGATCGCCAATAGCGCGCAATCCTTCGTCCAGAAAGCCCATCACGGCGCCGCTTTTCTCGCTTTGAATCGTCTGAACTCGTGGTCTCGGTGGCCTTGGCCCCGAAGTGAACTTGACATCCAGGGCAAAGTTGCGGTTGCCTTGAACCGTGGCGCTTACATGGATGGTCTTTTTGCCCGGCTCCGCGCGAACGCGCATTCCGGCAAGCTCCGTTTCTCCGTTGAAGTGCGAGATGCGACCGTATCGATTCCTCGACAAGCCGACACTCACGGGTGGCCCCGCCAGGGCGCCCGTCTGTTTATCGAGAAAGGTGAACTCCGCCTTGGCCTTCGGTTTCAATCGACAAAAGACGAGCACCGGTAACTCTGCCGGCTGATCCACGGAGTAGGCCTGATTCTCGATCGTGGCGGGAGTCGCCCACAGGGCCTCTCCGGACTCTCGATCGAACGTGTAGATTCGACCCGAGAACTGCGCTATTCTGCCCGCTTGAACGCCGCGAAATACGTTATCCGCCGGTTCCTCTGTTCTCTGATTCACGAACACCACGTAGCGATCCTGGTCGCGTGTGACATGCAGACCACGCAGTTGGGGTTCCTTCGCAAGTCGTTGTTCAAAATGCAACTCACCGCTGCCCAGATCGATGACCCGAAAACGTCCCCCCCGTTCCATGATGGCGACCTGATCGTCGCCGACGAGCGAACCTTTGGCGCTGGGCGCAATCTCGTGAGCCCACACATCGCTCTGTCGCCAGGGGTCGAACAGGACCAGTTGAACCTGGCCCTCATCCGTGGTGCGCCATTCCAGAATCATCCGTCCGCGCGTGGTCCAGCGACGGCTGGGCGAGGGAATCGGAGCCGACTCGACAAGTGTCTCGCCGTCCATCGATCGCAAGATCGTCGCGCGCGAGCCAGCCCCTTCGGTAAACGCGTTGTCGGGGCGGGCGCGATCATCGCGAAATGCCACGACGAGGACTTCTTCATCACCGAACAATTGCACCTGGTTCGATCGCCCTTTGGCAAGGAAGTTGTGGCGGACCCAAAGCGGCTCCCCGGTAGCAACATCCAGCGAAATCAAATCGCGCCCTCGTGCCTGCACAATCCCTCCTTGATTGACGGGGCCCAAGGCATCGTACGGTTTCTCGCTCCGCCGGCGTTGTCGATTGCCCGAGTCGGACCAAGGACCTGGAGCCACCCGCACATTGGCGAACATCATGTTCTGTCTGTATTGGGCATAAGGATCAAAGGACTGTCGGCTATGGCCTGTCCGCCAGAGGACGGCGCCTTCGGCGGTGTCCTGCCGAAATCTATCCAGCGCGACCAGTTCATTTCCGATGCTCAGGAACATACGATTCTCGACCAGCCGCGCCGAAGGATCGGAAAGGGACAAGTTATTGCCCTCGCTCAACGGAACCGTGATCTCCCAGACCGTCTCCCCTTGGCCGTTGCGGACGACGATCTCCTGCTGTTGGGGTACGAATTCCATGAACAAATTTTCTGAATGGGCCTCACCTCGACTGAGGATCCGAATTGGAATCGTGTTCCTGACCCCCGATTGTCCAACGCGATCGTAGCTCACCGCGCCGGTCGGCCAGGGCGATTGACCTTCGAGTTGGCGGCGCACCTTCTGCTCTACCGGAAGCGCTTCGACCAGAGCGCTGCCGGTCTGACCCTCAAACACCACGATATCGGACCACTCTCTTAGCAATCGCCCATAGTAGACGGCCGCTTCCGACGATTGAAATGCCTGTTCGTAGAGACGCGCGAGTTGAGCTGTCGCCCGACCGCGAGTCTCCGGAGGCCCTTGGCGACTCAAGGTGGTAAGCAGAGCAACTTGCTCGGAAAGACCAAGGCGATCTGAAAACTGGTCGAGTATCCGCTCTCGAATCCGGATCGCCGCCGGGTGACCATCGTGGTAACGAAGTAATTCGTATAGCTTGGCCGGCGTATTGGCACCGGCGAGCGAAGCGATATCTTGCTCCAACGTCGCGTCATATTTCTCTTTGGTCGCGTCGTCCAAGCGGGGATACAGCGCCCTCAGACGTGCTTGAATCCAGTTGGAGTGTCGCACAGAATAACCCGGACTCAGTCGCACCAGCGCGTTATTCCGACGGGACTCGGCGATCAGATCGAGATACGCATCGAGTGCGGCCGACCGTTCATCCAACTGCTCTCGACCCTCCGCAATGACTTGCAAATAGGAAATTCTCTCCGCGTGGCCGGCGATGAGGGGCTGCAACTCAGCCACCATCGGCTGATTGGCGGGATAGTCAAGTCGCAATCTGCTCAGCAGAGATTCAAATAAGAGCCGTCGAGCGACCACCTGTCCCGCCTCGATTCTGTCCTTCAGCGGGTCTTCGCGCGAGACTTGCTTTGCCAGACGAGCGAATTCGCTTCGCGCCTGGCGCAGCTTCGGAATGGCCGCCTCGTGATCGCCCACCTCCACCGAAGTCTCGGCGTCCGTTGTCAGCGCCCATGGATCGTCTGGAGATTGTTCAAGCTGATCGGCAATCTGTAATTTCAAAGCGGCTAAGTCGTAGTAGAGTTCGAGGTACTCGGTACCGAGAGAAGCGATCTGACCGCGGTAACAGATCAGATTGCCGGGAATCGATCCATCTCCCAGGGCGACTCGCTCGACAAGCTGCTGTTCCTCGATATCGAAAATCAAGAGTTCCCCACCATTGCGGCCCGCCACGGGCAAGTAATAACGATCCGCGACACAAAAACCGCGTCCACTGGGCGCCAGGTCCTGCTCGAAATCGACACCTGTAAAATCGTGACGACGACCACTCAGCAAATCGATGCTGGCAATGGCGTTGGTACTGACGACGATGACCTGATCACTATAGACGGCCCCCACGTAAAGATTGGGATGGTCAGCCTGCCGCTTATCGGTCCAGTGAAGTTTGCCCGTCGCCAAATCGAGGCAGTAGAGTGTTGGTGAATCGGAGGGATTCACCAACACATGTCCCTCAACGATGGTCACTCCATCATCAACCGAAGCCGAACCGATCGTGAGCGATCCGAAATTCTGTGGCTCAGGAACAGGTCGGCCGAAGTTGCGTCGCCCGCCGCCCCAAGAGACCGGCATGCCACGACGTTCGTACGAATGCCCCCATAGTAAGTCTCGCGTCGTCAAATCGACCCCGACGACGGCCCCGACGCCAGTCGGACAAACGAGGATATTCTCCGCCGCGGACGGACTGAGCCCCGTCCGCCTGCGATCGGTGTTGTAGGCGTCGCTGCTGGCAGGCACAGCGAGCTGTTGTGTCCATTGAATGCGCCCATCGGAACCGAGAACCACCAATCGAATCTCGCCCGCAAGTTCGACGATCGTGTAGATGCTCCCATCCAGCGGTAAGGGGGGACCCAGGAAAAAAGCTTCCTCCAAACGCGGCTCGATCCCCTGAGGTCCGCCCACCGTCCAGAGTCGCTTTCCTTCACTATGCGCTATGTCGTAGGCGGTAAGTTCATTTCGTGCCGGAGCCGGTTCATTTGGCTCACCTCGAAACCCCCGCATCTCCTCGTCTTCCAAGTCGACCTTGGGCGGCACGGGCAAGTCTTCAATCGCAAACACGGTCGAACCGTCGCTACTGAGGGTTCCCAAAGTGCGGTCTTGCCAGACGCGTTGACGAAGCGCGACTTCGTCCTCGGTGGGCAATTCCATGCCTGTCGCATCCTCCGCATCGTCGGCCTTCTTCCGACTCAGTTGGTCGATTTCCCACAATCGCTTCCCCGTTTCGAAATCGACCGCGACCAATCGGTGTGGACTGCGCATGATAATGAGATCGCGCAGCGCCAGGGGATAAGCCGCTGGCACCGCCGCCTGAACCTGATCGGTGTATTCCGCGCGCGCCGCGGCGATCAATTCATTGGTCCCGGCATGACTACTGATCCGCTGTCGCCAGCGAGGCCGCAAGAGCAGAGGGCGCCCCCCGGAACTGGCAGCCGTTCTGGTCGCGTTACCTCCCACCATCTTCCATTCCACGGCCGGGAAGGAAGTCTCTGGTCGTTGCTTGTCGAGCGCCTCGATGAGACGGTCATTGACCCCGTCGTCGGCAAAGACAGAATACCGGTCCCCGTCGATCTCCAGTTCCGCCTGCGGGCTTCTCTCTCGAAGGTCTTCGGCAACCGCCAACGCCTTCGTCGGCTTGCCGACTCGTGACCAACAAGTCCAGAGCATGACCGACAACATGGGATCGAATTCATCCGAACCCGTGGCCATGGAGATCTGTTCAAAGCACAGAGCGGCGGCGAGGAATCGCCCGCGGTTCATATGGTCGTAGGCCAAGAACATCAGTGCTTCCTGGCTGGCGCGCGTATGCGGAAAGTCCCTCGGCACCTGCGCCACGGCATCGACATCAACGGACTCGAGGGCTTCGACGAGTCTTCGTCGCGCTGTCTCTCCATATTGCAATTCGTAGGCCCGGTGGGCTTCCGGCGGAAGTTCTCCGATCATCCGCCGGGCCTCGCCTCGAAAACTCTTGCGCCATCCCAATGCGATGGCCCCCATCTCGTCACGTCCCGCCTTATCTCCTCCCGTCTTGGTCTTGTCCGGCAGGATTAAGAAGTCTTCGGTCGCCGACAGTACGGAGGTCAGGACTTGCACGGCCTCGCTATAGCGCTCGCCATCGAGTAACTCTTGGGCCATGTCCAAGCGCTGACGAACCGACCGATCCGGCTCGGCGAAGACGGGTTCGGGTCGCTGCTCCCGATACTGCCCGCGGGCGATGGTCGCGGAAGCAAGCAGTAGCAGACATGGCAAGATTGCCACTTGGCGAGAGAAACGAACCCCGGCAACGCGGAGCTTGAAGAGCCGCTGGAAGGTCTTGGCGATGCCTCGCTCGGAGAGAACTCGAAACAGTTGCTGTTGCAATCTTTGCTCCAACGTTTACCTCACTCGTGTCTGTTGGAATCGCTCTTGGATCCGCTCAAGTCGACCAACTATTCGATCGCCTAGCGGCCCGCGGATCAGACGCCCAACGGCAGGAAGCGGAGCCTCGAATTGGGTGAGGCATTCTCTCATCACGAGGCTCCCGAACTGTGGGGTTGAGCCCACCCGAAAGGTCCCGGATTTTCGCTGGCCAGTAGGTTCTTCCGTGGGCTTGGCAATTTTCCATGGTGCGAATGAAGGTCGGTAAAATTGGCTGGATGGAGTCCCGTAAGAGCGATCGGTGTGCCGTCGGCACCGCAACGTCCGCGTCTCACTAACTCCCTTCCAATGCCCCTAACCTTTTATTCTCCAATATTTTACATGTGTCGCAGGGGACTGACAAGAAAGTGAATTCTGGAGGGCGCAACCGATCAACGTTTGCGTGTCCACGCGTCCATTCGTCGGCATGGACAGTTCCTTATGCGTCCGGAGCCCCATTTTTTCGGTATTTTTCGCGTTTTTGGGACTATGCGCCTTGTTTTTTTAGGGCTTATGATCTTCAATCATGCCCGTTGCCGCTGAAAAGAGCGGAAATCTAACGGACAGATGTTCTCATTCAACAATTCACAAGGAGGAAAACTCATTATGGCCAAAGCCACGAAGAAGGCTCCGACAAAGACGGAGATTCTCAACAACATCGCTGACGCGACCGACCTTTCGAAGAAAGACGTCGCCGCGGTCCTTGAGTCATTGAGTGACGAGATTCGTAAAGGCCTCAGCAGCCGCGGTCCCGGCATGTTCACGATTCCTGGTCTCGTAAAGATCGAGAAGAAGAAGATGCCAGCGCGTCCGGCTCGTAAGAACGTTCCCAACCCGTTCAAGCCAGGCGAAATGATGGACGTTGCGGCCAAGCCGGCCTATACGAAGATCAAGGTTCGCGCTCTTAAGAACCTCAAGGACATGGTCTAGTCGACGCCTTGGTCGATGTCCCATACGCGATCTCTTAGGGTCCGTGTGCTAGACACCTACACCGCTCCGCTGCGCGGCTGAGCTGACAGGCCGATTGGTCTCCATCAGCGAAGTATCACCGCGCTGCGGAGCTGTTTTTTGCGCGAAGACCGCGACAGCGTCGAGGCTGGAGAGCCTGACCGGGCGAATCCAATTGCTTTCAAGTCCCTCCGCTCTCTCGGAGCGATCTCGATATCCTTTATCCCGAAGTCCCTCACTAGGGCACGGGAATCGGGCAGTCGAGCGAGTCCGCAATCGCACGCATGAGTTCCGCTTCGGCAATCGTGACCTCACCATCACTAGCCACGGAAATGGCCACCGCCTGCAACAGCAATTGCTTGACTGGCGCCGAGGCCTGCTCGAACTTGTCGAGTGCCTGATGAAGTAACGGCACGCGGCATTCTCGGCGCGGCAGTAGCTTCGCGGAATCCTGTTTCTTCATATACGCCTGTAAGGCCTGCTGAAAAGCCTGGGCCGCTTCCGCCTCGTCGCGATGCCCCGCATGGGCCAACATGGAGAGCAGGACGATCGCTTCTTGCCGTAATCCGTTGACCGCATGGAAGTGGGGGCGCGAAGGCTTACGTTTCTCGAAGTGGCGATCAAGACGGAGAAGAATCAGTCGCTGCATGACAAATTCGAGCAAACTGACTCGTCGATCGGCCGCGATCAGCTCTTGCACAAGGCGACGAAAGTCGTGGTACTGTGCAGGAGCCAGGTCGTGGAGTGTTCCTTGAACGATCTGAATCAACGGCAGCCGCGACGCGCGATCGAGCCGGCCGAGTTCGTCGCCCAATCGATTCGTCAATTGCGACATTTCCTCGCCTGCCAGGTGGCGCACCATGTTTAGCTGAACGTCGCGAATCTGCCGATCCTTATCCAGTAGCATGGCGAACACAATCGCCCGGGCACTGTAGGGATCGTGGGCCGCCTCTGTAATTTGAGGCGGAATCGATTCGATCACTTCGGAAGCCCGTTCCACGTTCTTCATGGTCGGCTGCCCCATCGAGGCCAGCACAACCGCCGCGTTAATGGCAGATTGATTGCCGAGGCCCGGGATCGGCACCGGAAGAATCTCCGGAATGGCAGGATCTTCTCGTTTCCTTTTTTGTTTCGCTGTTGGTGGTCGTTCCTGCTTCTCCGTCCGCGACAGCTTTGCGGTCGGGCTGAATTTGCCGTCGAAGCGAGGAAGGACCCGCTGAATTCGATCGGTAAGTGGTGGATGGGTGGCAAACAAGCCGTTCGACCAACTCGGAAAAGCACAGCCAAAGAACATGTGGCTGGCGATCTCCGCCTCGGGAGAGACCATTCTCGATCCGTGCTGCAACCCGCCAATCTTCTTCAAGGCACCGCCGATTCCCTCCGGATCGCGCGTGAACTGCACAGCCGAAGCGTCGGCCAGATACTCCCGCTGTCGGGAGACAGCCGACTTGATCACCCGGCCAAAGAACAGACCGATGAATCCGACCACGTAAGCGGCCAGTCCGATAATGAAAATGGCTCCTGCCCCGTCCTCCTTGTCGCGACGACTACGGCCGCTGGAATAGGCGGTGGTGCGGAGCACGAACTCACCCATCAGGGCTAACAGTTGAATGCCGTGGAGGATGCCGACGAGGCGAAGGTTGAGCCGCATGTCGCCGTTGAGAATATGGCTGAACTCGTGGGCCACGACACCTTGCAGCTCATCGCGATTGAGATACTCGATGGTGCCGCGATTGACGCCGATCACGGCATCGCCAGGCGTGTAACCGGCGGCAAAGGCATTGATGCCATCTTCGTTCTCCAACAAGTAGACAGGGGGGACCGGGGTGCCCGAGGCAAGCGCCATCTCCTGAACAATATTCAGTAGGCGGCGTTGCGAGAGATCGTTGGAATTCGGTTGCACTCGACGACCGCCCAACATTTCGGCCACGGCCTGACCACCGGAACGCAGCTCGAGCGTCTTGAGGCCGCTGCCCATCGCGACGGTCGCCAGAAAGCAGAACGTCACTACCGCCAGAATACCGGGCTGCCACCAATCGATCGAGCGTCCATCGGGGCCCACCGAAGAGAGCGCGTAGACCGTGGCCCCATACAGCAAGGCATCCATCAGCACGATGGCCAGCACGAAGTACAGGATCAATCGACCTGTGTTGCGACGGGCAACGTCCTGGCTTTCAAAAAAGTCCATTCGCGTATCGGAGCCTGGTTGATTGCCGGCAGCTGTCAGGCACGTACCATGTCACGCCCGAACGCTAGAATTCGACCTGAGGGGCCTCGCGCTGGCTCTCTTCGGTAATCTCAAAGAGCTCCGCTTCGGTGAATCCCATCATGCCAGCGACGACGACCGCCGGGAACGTCTCGCGAGCGGTGTTGTACCGCATCACCGAATCGTTGTAACCCTGCCGAGCGAAGGCCACCTTGTTCTCGGTGCTGCTCAATTCTTCCTGCAGCGAAAGCATATTCTCGTTGGCCTTGAGATCGGGATACGACTCGGAGATGGCCAGCAACCGTCCCAGTGCGCCGCCCAACTGACCTTCGGCCTGGGCCAGTTTATGCATCGCATCGGGATCGCCCGGCTTGGCCGCCGCCGCCTGACCGGCCGAGTAGGCGGAGTTGCGGGCCGCGATGACCGCTTCCAGGGTTTCGCGTTCGTGGGTCATGTAGCCTTTGGCGACTTCCACGAGATTGGGAATCAGATCGTAACGACGCTTCAACTGCACATCGATCTGCGCGAAGGCGTTCTCATAGCGATTGCGGAGTTTGACGAGATTGTTATAGATGCCAATCACAATCACGATCAGCAGCACAACCAGGGCAGCAAGCGCCCCCAGCACGGCTACGACAATCATCCCGCCGCCCATGCCACCACCTTCTTCCGCGGCCAGCAGCACGCCACTTATCAATTCGCCAACCATCGTTCTCCCCCAGCTGTGATAGAAAACGGGACCGGGACATCTAGGTCCAACGATTGCCTATCCACTCTAGCAGAATTACCCCGAGAAGCTAGCACCAGAAGGTCCGCGCGCAGCGCGACCGAGCTGCCTCTTATCAGTTATTCGCCACTCGACTCGCGATCTTGGAGAAGTTTGAGATTTCCTGAGGAAACAACTGCAAGCCCGTTACTTCTCAGCGGGAATACCCGTTACTTCACAGCAGGTATGATGGCCCCCGCCTCTCTTCCTTGCCGCAACACTTCAGCGGCCTGAGCCTCATCGCCCAAGATTTGCTGCGTCCAATACATGGAGAGAACGGTCGACGTATCCCAGGGCCCCATCACACGATTCAACGCTCGGGATAGCCGAGAGACCTCGTCCTGCTTCACATAGTCGGCGATCTGCTCCGCCAGCTGCGAATCGATATTCTTGAAAAATGCCCAAGCGTAAGTCCCCTGTGCATCGGGGTCGACTTCAATTCGTCGGCGGTGGAGTTCGGAGCAACGCTGAACGTCGTCATTCGCGACTATGAGCTTGCTCAAGTCGTCTCCACGGGAAAGGGCAAAGAGCAAGATATTGTCCCCCGTCAGAGAGCGACCGAATTCATCTGCCAGCTCGGCATACCCGGGACGCTCGCTCAGGAGAGCATGATGTGCGCGCGTCATCAAGGCACCGATCAGTGTATTGGATGTCGCGCTCGACGGCGCCGCCTCATGCGCTTGCTCCGCCAACTGAACCATTCGATCCATGTCGATCTCTTGCCCCAGGGCATCGAGGGAACGCAACGAAGAACTCAGTCCACAACTTACAATGGCGAACGCGATCTTATCGTTATCGCGTGATGCCTCGATCATTGCCTCCATCTTCTTGATATGCACGTTGAGGCTAGAGATGATTTCTTCGTCGTCCGTCCCGGCGCGGTACTCGTCCACCTTCGCTCTGCTGGCGGACAGATCCAAGTCAGCCTCTTGGCATCGTTGTAATAGATCACGCAATTCCTCTTCGTTGAGCAGGAAGGTATGAACTGAATTCAATGCTGAATAGACATGCGAACCTTCGGGAGCCAATACAAGCAGTCGCTCATAACTGGCGACCGATTCTTTCAGCCAACGGTTTTGCCGCATTTCCTCAACCATCGCCTCCCGTTCCGCCTGGCTGAGAAACAGGTAGTACAGCAGCCTCACATTGAGATTCGCGTCGGCTTGCTTCAGGTCGATCCGATCCTGGGCAACATCGAGACAGGCGGCACCCAGTGCCGCGGCGGCAAAGTTCCCCTGCAAGATGCTGTCGCTGGCACTGAGATTGACAGCTCGTTGCGCGTAATCGAGTCCTTGAGAGTAGTCGCTCGGTTCGTTTGTCAGCGCGTAGAGGTCCAAGAAGGCCACCGCCAAGTCGCTGAGACTGATCGCCGTCTCAGGCTGTGCCTGATGAACAGATATCGCCTCACGAGAGTACTTCTCTGCGAGTGATTGATTACCCTCTTCCAAGGCCAGGCTGGCTTGGGCCGCGAGCAAGGAAGCCTTGGTTCTTGGCTGCGACTGATCGGCACGTTCAAGCCAAGTGATTCGATCGTCGAGATCGATGGCAGACAGAGCCCTGAGCCAAGCCGCCTGCTGTCGCTCATTCCGCTCATCGCTCGCCTCATAGGCCTCTTCGAGTAGCACTCGAGCCTCCGTAAAGTTTCCCAGATCTCGCAACGCCATGGCCACCGCGAATAATCGCGGGAAAGTCCTTCCCTTCGCCAGCAGTTCATCAAATTGCTGACGTCCCTCATCGGCTCTGCCTAACCAGTAGTAGACTTGACCAAGATACTTCTTGTATTCGTCCGAATCTCCGGCGGCGCCTTGGATCGACAGGAAGGTCTGCTCCGCGCGTTCGAGTTCTCGCTGGCGAACTTCCGGGTCACTGGCGTTCTGCCCTCGCTGGAGCTGCACCATGCCGAGGTCGAGTGCAACTGGAACGACCGCCGTGAGCTTGAAATAATCCCTGCGCGCTTGCTCGATGACCTGATTGCCCTCCAAACGACCGGCAATATACTCGTTGACCATCGCTTCTTGATCGGCTTCGGAACGTTGATCGAAGGACGAATAGCTGAACCCGACGGCGGTCCCCATGTTCAATTCCCTAAGAATCTCGCCAGCTTCCGCCTCGTAGATTTGATCAAATCGACTCTCCGCCATGTGCAACTCTTCGAGCCGCTGTTGGGTATAGGGCATGAGCAACTCGTGAGACAACTCGAATTCGCCACGACGAGCGAGAATCTGACCTAACATTCGCGCCCCATCCGTACCCTTGAGAGAATCTCGATGGCGCATCAACAGGGCTTCGCACGCTTCCCACTCCTGACGAAATTCGTGAACTCGCGCCAGACGAAGAGCCATCTTCCGGTTCTCCGGATGCGCTTCGACGTAGGGTTTCAATAGGGTCAGACGCAGCTCGTTGATCTCGGCGGGGTCCTCGATGAGCGGAGCCACCGCGGCCAACAGGTCGACCGCGCCCGGCACGTCTTCCGGGCCCTCTGTCTTGGCGCGTTGCAACGCCAATCCAGGAAGATTGTCGACCGCAAACGACTCCTGGCCCGCCTGTTGCAACTCGACCGCCATCGCAAACACCTCGGCCGCCTCGCTCATGGTCGCTCTGTCGAGCGGGCCGTCGAACAGGGCGACAAAACGCTGTGCGGCTTTGGACTTGTAGCTGGAAGTGCCCGTTCCCAAGTCACGATAGACCTCGGCGGCAGTCACCACCTCACCAAATTCCAGCGACTCTTCGGCGCGGTCGAATTCTTGGCCCGCCTGATACTCCGCCGAGCCGACATAGCCGCTCCAGAAGATCCCCCCGACGACCGCCACACCGGCGAAGACCACCAGGGCATTCCAGATTTTCGAGAGCATCGATAGCGGTTCTTTGCCCAGGAAGTACCAACCCCCATCTTCGGCGTCGGCAACGCGATAGGCGGAAAGACAGAACAGCGGAACGAAAAGGACCGTCAAGCACAACGTCTTGATGTAGGTCTGGGTGTGGCCATCGAGATCGCGCTCGCCATACATCGTGGTCCCGATACCATTAACCGTCCACAGGGCAGGCACCCCGCTAACAGGTCGCATCTCGGGAAAGCGATCGCTCAGATTCAACTCGTCGTCCGCAGCTGGCGGTGTCTGAAAGTCGTCGTTAGGCATGATGATGTTCCCGACCAAGAAGACAATTCGGGGAAACGGTCGACCGCAGAAGACAATCGGTCTTCGACCAAGAGCGAGCTACCCCAAAATAGGTTAATCCAAGAAAACGGCCGTCTGCCGTGCGAGCCAAGAACTTAGAATACGGCTGCCAAGCATGAGTTTCCAGCACCCGAGACAAGAAATTCGTTGCCGCCCAAGACATGGACGTAAAGACGGGAATCGTTCCCAACCCCAACCAGCAATCGTTTGGGGAAAATCCCCGCCACTCTCGAAGAATCGGATCGACTAGGCCCGCGATCCGCACTGCCGACACGGCCCCGAGATTTCGCGGAAAGAGCTTGATTTCTCGGGATCAATGGCTTTTAATTAACAGGGTACTGCCAGCGAGTAGTCGGGCTGGATCCGTAAACGAAACGAAGGACAGAGGGGCAAATCCATCATGAAAATTGGGGCAGGCGGACACAACTCGCGACGAGGTTTCTCGCTTGTGGAACTGCTGGTCGTCGTGGCGATCATTATTCTCGTCATGGCCATTCTGTTACCGACTCTGAGTCGAACACTGAGTGATCGTCGACAGGTCGAGTGCGCCAACAATCTACGCAACATTGGCCTGGCGCTGGCGAGTGCCAGAATCCAAGGTGGGCAATCTCTGGCGGCGGATGGCTGGGAAACCGAAATCGTGCCCTACTTGGGCGAAGATGCTCAGCCGCTGCGTTGCCCCGAGCACGACTCGCCGTCGGTCAGCTACGGCATGAACAACCATGCGCACCGTTTCGATGATCTCGACGCCAACCGCATCGCGATGCTCGACTACCAGTCGACCGTCGCCAAGATCGTCGTGCGAGATATCCGCCAACAGGATGCCTGGTCGACATCGGACAACAGCTATGCGGCCCGGCACCTTGGCCAGGTAAACGCACTCCTCCACAGTGGCGCGGTGCGTCTCAAGACTCCCGATTCAATCGATCCTCGCACAACCGATCTGTGGCTCGGCAACTGGCGCCCCCATCAAGATGCGTTTGTCATTTCCGGCACTGTCGATGCGGCCAAGCCCGACAACTCGAGCAGCCCTGGACTGTTGGCTGCCAACAATGAAGACCCGCCGACCCCAGAACCTCCATACGAACCACCACCATTTCCCGATCCCCATTATCCACCCAACTATCCACCGATCGATCCGTTTCAATGTGGCGAAACGTTGATCGTGGCGGATGACGCCGAGGACGAGCACTTTTCCACGACGTACGATGCGGTCAACAACTACACGAACTTAATTGAGATCTTCCCCGGTTTCACATTACCCATTCACAATTGGGAAGCCTATTTTCGCTTTCCTGGAGAGGTGGGATACGCAGCGCCCACGGATCTGATCGGTTCGCCCGTCGATGCAAACTATCGACAGGCGGAAGGTCATCAGCAGCCCGACACCACCGCGGCCACATTCACGTTCGATGTCGATCCTGGCAGATATAACATCTGGGTCCACTGGCCTGGACACACAAGCCATTCCGACACGACGCCAATCCAGGTATTCGACGGAGAAATGGAATATGAAGGTGCGATCGTCAATCAGAAAATGTCCTCCGAGCAATATGCTATCGACTCGGGCAGGACGCCCCTTTATGAAGACGACACGGCTGGCGTGAACCATGGCTGGTATCCGATGGGCGAATATGAAAGCGAGTCGGGAACGATTCGGGTCGTCATCTCCGCCGCCGCTGGAGCTGCGGATGGAATCGCCGGTAAGGAACATTTGGTCATCGCGGATGCTGTCCGCATCGAGTGTTCCCGTCCATTTGAATACACGGAAGAAACCTGCTCCGGCGAAGCACCGCCGCCCGCCGATGAAGCCCAAGCCTCGCTAACGGCCGGCTGGCAAACTGAGAGCAACCAAGACGCCTACGGTGGCACACACGCGCGGGTAGTTGCTGGGTCGGGTGACGAAAAGGCTACTTTCAGATTCGATGGCGTCGTTCCGGGCACGTACCGTTTCTGGACCACGTTTATTCCTAGCGCTGGCCAGGCCACCAACGCGCCCTTCACTGTTTTTGATGGCAATAACGAACAGCCCCCCGTGCTGGTCGACCAATCGCAAAGTTATCGGGGTGTCGACCTGGAGGGCGATGGTCGACTGTGGCACCTGCTGGGTGAATACGATATTCCGCACGTCAATAATATTCGCGTCACCGTCTCGAATGATGCCGACGGAACAGTGATTGCTGACGCGGTACGAATAACCTGCGCCCACGGAACCTCCGACTGTCCCAACGGTATTGAAGGCCGGGAATGCCGACGACAACTGGGCGAGGACTACGGAGCGACCGAAGAGACGGAAGAAGCGGTCGAGAATGGCTTGAATTGGATCGCCCGCCACCAGTACGAGCCGGGCTATTGGAGCTACCACCACGGCGCGTCTTCCGCCTCGTATCTGGCGGTGCCGGAATCATGCCTATCGCAGTGCCCCAACGAAGGTCAGATGGACGACGCGCGAGTGGCGGCCACCGGCATGGCCTTGCTCCCGTTCCTGGCCGCTGGAATCGGCCCCACGGACTCTGAGTACGGTGCCGTCGTCGCCGCGGGAGTTAGCTACTTGCTCGACCAGGTAGTCACGGATGCCGGGGGCACGGAAAACGGAAAGTTTCGAGAGAGTGAATTCTCGCGGGCGGTCGGATATGAACAAGGAATCGGCTCCCTCGCTCTTCTCGAAGCTCTCGGAGTCTGCCGGCAATCTGGGTTTGGTGACATTGATGAAACGACGTTAAATCAAGCTTGTCTCTTAGTGGTACAAAGGATCGTTTTATGCCAAGTCGATCCCCAAACGCTTCCTCTCGCGTTTCGAGACAAGGGCGCAGGGTGGAGATATTTCTGTCAAGATTACGGCGACATTTCAGTCACAGTCTGGATGGTAGAGGCCCTGCTTGCCGCCCAGGCGGTCGGCATCGACTACGAGTCAATGGACGAGCGGGACACGATGAGAGATGTCCGAGATCTGTTGTGGGCACTTCAATCGGACTTCCTTTCTGATCCGATCCATGGAGACTACGGCTATCGGTTCGGCTATATAAATTGGGTACAACATTTCCCTCCACTCCTGGAGGGTGCCGGTGCCGCAACTCAGATTGGCCGCCACCTATCACTGATGACCGGAGCTTCACCGAGGGCAAGTGGAATGAGACGTTCCGCCGATGAAGAACTGGCCCGCATCCCGAGCGACTTCGAGAACGAATCGTATCGCAACTACCATGCCCATCAGTTCATGCATGGCATGGGTGGCGACTATTGGGAAGCTTGGGAACCGGCGATGCGCGAGTACTTACTGGAAACGAATCCACCGGCCAGCGACGGACACGTGCGGGGAAGCTGGGACATCGGCGACTCGACCGGCCTTGTGACTTCCAACTGCGGCCGCCTGTGGGATACCGTCGCCGCCACACTGGCTCTGCAGCAATACTATCGCAATGCGAGTTCCGCTGGTCGGCTCCCGTCGACATTCCAGCCCGGCGATCTCGATGGCGATGAAGACATTGACGTGGTCGATATTCTCAAAGCCTTTGAGAATTTCACCGGCCCCAATTTCGCACCTCCCCCCTCGGGCTACAACAAGACTCGGCCCCAGGGCGACGTGCACCCACCCGGTGGCGACGGCGACGTCGACTCGCAGGACCTGCTACTGCTGTTCGAGGCCTACACCGGACCGTCGGGCAACTGACACCGGGGACAATAGTCGGACGATAACTCTGCGCACCCTCCGTTCTGCGGAAAATGAGCCCCCCAGTGTGTGCTGGCTAACATCCTGCGGGCCCCAATTTCTGGCGGGCCACGGCCTTCCTGTGTTACGATGGAAGGCATCGTATTCCCCTATCTGACACGAACTTGGGTTGGCCGCGGCGATCTGTGAGCCGCCGCGCAGGGAAGCCCAGCGTTCGAGCTGAACCGGAGGAAGAGGTCGCCACGGCTCGTACTCTCACACTGCCCATCGCTAATGAGACGCCCCTCTCTTCGAGCGATGGCGGCACGCACCCCCGTTAGCCGTTTGCTATCCTGCCAATAGCCCGCCCTAGGAACTGAATGTTCGCGCAGTCTGGCCAACACCGATGTAAGAAGCGTAATAAACGCCGCAGGCGTGGTCGACGCTCCTTCCGAAAGCCCCGATCCGATCACAAGCAGGGCTTTCGACCGCAGCTAGAACTGCTCGAAGACCGCTGGCTGCTGGCGGCCGATCTCGGAGCGACCGTCCAAGAGAACCTCGTTGCGGCCGCGGAAATTGTGGCGTTCGATAAACTGGCCCCACTGGGGAACGACCAGGGTTTCACGTCAACCGATCAGATTGCGCATCTGTTCGCCAGCGACAACTCCGGGCTCCGTTCCTCGGCAGCGGTCGGCACTTCCTCCACACCGCAGAGTCAGAGTCCTTCTGGATCACTGATCTACGTGTCCCAAAACACAGGCAGCGTGTCGACTTCTGGTGAAGTCGACTCCTTCACCATCGATCTGGATGCGGGACAGAGCATTGCCGTGGTGGCCGATCCGGCCGCTTCACTCCAGCCGACCATCGAGCTGTTTGATCCCGGCAGTTCATCCCTGGGAAATCTGACTGCCGATGGCGCTGGCGACGATGTTGTGTTGCAAACATTCACCACCACCAGCGCCGGGACCTATACGGTAACTGTCACCGGAGACGCCGGTTCGACGGGCGACTACACACTGGAAATCCTCCTCAACGCCGCCAGGGAGTTGGAAGAACACGACGGCACGACGAACGACACGTTGCTAACGGCGCAAGACCTCAATGCAACGTTCGTCAGCCTGGGAATCGGCGCCGCCTCGCGAGGCGGCGTCATCGGATCGGGTTCAAACGGAGTGGGTATCTTTCCCCCTCCGTCCGCAAGTCCTTCGGAAGCCGATCTATTTTACAACCCCACGACAGGAGAACTGTTTCTCGATTCGACCGATGCCCCGGGCGGCACCTTTACCGGCTATGTTCTGGAGACGCTGCAGTCGCCCGGCTTCTTTGAGGAAAACCACGTGCCGTTCTTGGGCGGTATCGGCACCACCGCCGACGATGAAATCTCCGAGGCCAACTTCTTTTCCAGCCCAGGTTTGTTCAACATCGGGGCGGTAATGCCGACCGACTTGGATCAGGCCGCTTTTGAGGCCTTCTTTTCCGAATCGATTTATACCGGTCAATTGGGCAAGGGGGTCAGCAACTTCGATCTGATCGTGATGGACGTTCCGACGACGATCGATCACTACCAGTTTAGCCTGAACGCTGGGGAGTCGACGGCCCTGGCTCTAGCGCGAAGTGGAGGGGGTGAGATTTCCTTGGAACTGCTCGACTCCGCTGGCAATGTCCTGACCAGCGGTCAAGCTGTCGATAATGTCGATCGGCTGATCAATGACTTCGTGGCCCCCACGACCGGCACTTACTATGTGCGGATTACCAGCAGCGTCGTGCAATACTCTCTGGCAGTAACCCGCGAGGCGGTGTTCGATAGCGAAGCGAATGACGCGCTGGCCTCTTCCCAAGATTTGGGCGTAGCTGGTACGGCCCTGGGAGCGATCGACACCAGCGACGACTTCTATCACTTTGAAGTCAACGCGGGAGATCTACTGACGCTTTCGACCGCCACGCCAGCGGACGGCCCCTTCGAATTCTCCAACACACTCGATCCGGCTCTGGAGTTGTACGATCCAACCGGCACACCGGTCGCCACGGACTCTGGCAGTGCGGCCGACGGGCAGAACGCCTTGCTCGTTCACTCGGCAGGTCTGAGCGGAACCTATACGGTGCGCATATTGGCTGAGGCGGCTACCACGGGCGAGTACGCTCTGGATGTCAGCGGCCAGACCGGATCTGCAGCCGAGTTTGAAGTCACTTCCACCGATCCGGCCGACGGGGCGTTGCAGGTGACTCCGCTCAATGAAGTTACCGTCGAACTTAGTGACGCCGTACGGCCCACCTCGGTCGACGCGGCCGATCTGACAATCGATGGAACGCCGGCGCTGGCGGTCACAATTGTCGACGCCGATACCCTGCGGTTCACCCTGCCAGCGACAGTCGACGGTCTACACGACATTGCCATCGCGGCGGGGGCTTTGCACGACCTTCAAGATCAACCGCTGGCGGCGTTCGCCAGTCAGTTCACGCTCGACACCGTCGGCCCCCGCGTGATCGACTCTTCCATTCAGGAAGGCGACAGCGTGGCGGCAGGGTCATTGCTGTTCACGGTGCAGTTCGATCGAGAACTCGACGCCACCAACCTGGACGTCTCCGATGTGCTCTTGAGCGGCCAGTTGAGCGGGAACCATGGCGCGAGCAGTCTCTCCTACGATTCGCTTACATCGACGCTCTCGGTCAGTTTCGATGACCTGGCAGACGACGCTTATCACTTGACGCTTGTGAGTGGCGACGGCGCGTTCGAGGACCTGCTGGGACGAGATCTGGACGGAGAGCCGCTGGCGTTTCCTCTTCCGCCGAACCTCTCGGGCGACGGGATCGTCGGTGGCAATTTCGTAGTTAATTTTGTCACCGATCAAGATGTCCTACCGTTCTTTGATCCGCTACAGGCTGTCGATCCTCTCGGCTCGCAAATCTACGTCGGTGATGCGACCGGGGTCGTGCGAACCGCTGGCGACGCGGACAGCTTCACGATCGACTTCGACTCCGGCCAGGCCATGACGATCGTGGTCGACGGCGACCCGAGCCTGCAGGCGGTAGTCGAGATTCGTGATCCGAGTAATTCCGTTGTCCAGAGTGCCACGGCAACGGCCACCGGCGAGACGGCCGTTATTCAAACGGCCGCCGTGAACACGGCCGGCACCTATACCGTCACGATCAGCGGCAACGCGGCAACCACCGGGGCGTATGCGATCGATCTCGTCCTCAACGCCGCGGTCGAAGAGGAGTCGCATGGAGGCGCATCCAACGACACGCTTGCTAATGCCCAGGATCTTGATTCTCGATTCATCTCATTCGGTCTCGGAACCGAGGAGCGAGCCGGGGTGATCGGCAGTTCGGACACGAGCACCAACTTTGTGGCCTCGCAAACCCAAAGTGATCTCGTCTCCTATCCGAACGAATTGACGTATGATTTTGGTGGTGGGGCCATGCCGGCCGGGGACGGCGTCCTGACGGTCACGGCGAATGCCGACCTCAACCTCGCATTCGAATTTCTCACGATCGATGCGGAAGGACTCTTCACACAGAACCTGTTCATGCAGGACGGGCTTCAAGGCGAGTCGGTCGTCACCACGGTCGAAATCTCACAGGCTGATCTGGCTGCCTTGGCAGCGGACGGCACAATCACGATCGATGTGAAGCCAAACCTGCAAGTCAACGTGTTGTCGTCGGATGAGCTGACGCTGGAGCTTGTCTATCCAACGTATCCGGCGACCTCGGACCTCTACAGCTTCAGCCTCGCCACTGGGGAGTTGGCTTCTCTTGCTCTCGATGCCACCACTGCCGGACACCTGTCCCTGGAATTACTTGACGCCAGCGGCACGCTGCTCACCACCGGCGCGGTCGGCGAGAATATCGATCAGGTCGTCGATAGTTTCGTCGCCACAACGGCGGGCACCTACTACGCACGCGTGTCGGGGAACGTGGCGGACTATAGCCTCGTCGTCGCTCGGGGTGCCGACTTCGATACCGAATCGAATAACGGTCTCGGCGTGTTGGCCCAGGACCTGACTGCCAGCGGCACTGCTTTTGGTGGACTCTTTGCGGGTGACGTCGAGCCAGGTCGGAGTTTCGGTCTCATTCAAGATCTGTTGCCCTGGTTGGCGGAATCCAATAACGCCATCATCGAGGAACTTGGCCACGATCTGACGCTCATCAAGTCCTCGGATCTTGGCACGACCGACCTCTCGACTTTCGATGTCATTGTCCTGGCGAGCGATCAAGGCACAGCAACCTATACCAACGTCGCGAACAACCTCTCAGCGGTTGAGAGCTTTGTCGACGGTGGCGGCGTGTGGGTGGTCAACTATGCCGCGGGCGACGTGACGCTGCCCTATCAGTTTGATGTCTTACCTGGAGCGGCGGGTGTCGTCGTTGAGGAGACGCTTGGCCCGGACATTAACGTGCTGGATCCCACGAGCGGCTTGATCAACGGCCCCGGCGGAACCATCACCGATACGAATCTCGACGGAGGGTTTTGGTCGATTCATGGCTCTACCGATTCCTTGCCTGCTGGTGGGAACGCGATTCTCTCCAGCGGCGATCCGTCGGAGGTCGTGGCCTTCGACTACCCGTCGGTCGATGGACATGTCATCGTTCACACCATTCCGATTGAATTCTACGGCGGCGGCCCTTCGACCCTCGGTCGTACTTTCCACAGGAATCTGTTCAATTACGCCGCCAGCCTGGCCAGCGAGGTGGCTGATCACTATCGCGTCGAAGCGGTGGCCGGCGACGTGATCTCGGTACAAACCCTACTGCCCGCTTCGGGAGCAGACGAGTTTGGCAACCTTCTCGATGTGGAGATCGAGTTGTACGATCCTTCCGGCCTGTTGGTCGCCAGCGACCCAGCAGGATCGCTGACACATACCGCCGCTTCGACCGGAACCTATACGGTTCGAGTCGTCGGCGAAGCCGACAGCCAGGGCGAATATGTCATCGAAGTCACTGGACACAGCGGTGACTTGCCGCTGTTTGAAGTGGTCGCCAGCGACCCGAGCGACGGCGGACGAGTTGGCGTCGATACGATTTCGGTCACGCTCGATCTGTCGGACGCCATGCTACTAACCAGTATCGAAGCGGGTGATCTGCTTATTGATGGGACCATTCCCGCAATCTCCGTCACGGCGGTCGATCACGACACACTCGAATTCCAGCTGCCGGCGCTCATCGACGGGCTGCACACGGCCACGATCGCCGCTGGGGCCATTGTCGACTTGCAAGGGCAACCTCTGGAGTCGTTCAGCAGCGAGCTTACGATCGACACCATTGCTCCGCAGGTCATCGCCACCTCCATCGAAGCAGGAGAAACTCTCTCGGCTCGCTCGCTCACCTACAGCGTGCAGTTCGACGAAGAAATTTCCACCGCGGCGCTCAACTCGTTCGACCTCCAACTACTCGGCGCGGTCCACGGAGGACACGTACTCCATACGTTTGACTACGATCCGGTCTCCTCGATTCTCACCCTGGAGTTCATCAATCTCCCGGAAGATGACTACACCCTGACGCTGTTCAGTGGCGATGGATCGTTTGAGGATCTCGTGGGCCACGATCTGGACGGCGAACCGAACTTGTTGACGACGGTCCCCTCGGGAGACGACGAAGCCGGGGGCGACTTCTTCTTCAGCTTCACGAACGAGTACACAAGCGTCCCCTTCCCCGCCTTGCTCCGCGCCGAGTCGCCAGTCGGATCGCTGATCTACGACAGCAATGTTGCAGGCTCCATCAACGAGGCGGGCGATGTCGACAGCTACACTCTCGACGTCGATGCAGGCCAGACCGTGACGATCGTTCTCGAGTCCGATCCGGCGTTACAAGCGAACGTCGAACTGGAAGACTCGGAGTCGACACCACTCATCTCCGCCACCGCGAGCGTGGCTGGCAGCGATGCCGTGCTGCAAACGGTCACCCTTTCCGTGGCTGGCAGCTACACAATACACGTCCGTGGTGCGGCCGGCACCACCGGAGACTATTCCATTCGCGCCATTCTCAACGCGGCCGTCGAAGCCGAATCGCACGATGGCGATAGCAACAACGACATCCTGTCCGCTCAAGACTTGACCTCCAGCTTCCTGAGCTTGGGAACCGGCTCCGCGGACCGCGGCGCGGTCGTCGGCAACGGTGGCAGCGACCATGACGTCTATTCCTTTCCACTGATCGCCAATCGATCTGTAACGTTGGCTCTCTCCGCGCGTCTGGCGGGCGGACTCACACTCGAACTGCTCGACTCCGGCGGTAGCGTGTTGGCCACCGGCGTGCCGACCGCCGGCAACATCGTGGGTCGGTCGATCAGCGATTTCGTCGTGGCGACCACCGGCACCTACTTTGCACGCGTTGTGGGAAGCGAGACCCCTTATAGTCTTGTCGTCACTCGCGGAGCCGATTTCGACGTCGAATCGAATGACAGTCCTACCGAAGGTCAGACGACCGGATCGGAGCAGACCGCGCTGGGATACCTCTTCGGGGAGCCAAATGCCGAACTCGGTGAACCGACAGGCCTCGACGCGGCGGAGAATTCCGATTCGCCCGCGTCGCCCGCCGAACTCCCGGCGGCCAACGATTCGGTCGAGTCGACTCCCAATCGTCTGATTGTCCGCTTCAAGGAGGTCGCCGGACTGGATGTCGCCGCCACTGTCACTTCGTTGGGCGGGACTCTGATCGAGGAGTTGCCGCTGATCAACGGCGCGGTTGTCGAGATCGATCCGTCGTTGCTCCCTGGGACGGAGCTACCCGGCACTGGGCAGGACGGTCCGCTGGTCTCGACCGCTGACAGCGAGGGACATTCGACCGCCGCTCTGATCAATCTGGCCAGCTCTTGGCAGTCGAATGATCTCATTCTTTATGCCGAACCAGATTACGTCCTGCAGACGCAGGCTGACCCGGTGCTCCCCAATGATCTGAATCTGACCGCATTGTGGGGAATGCACAACGTCGGCCAGACCGGTGGCACCGTCGACGCCGATATCGACGCGCCCGAAGCGTGGGCGAATTTCACCGGCACCACGCAAGTCGTCATTGCCGGCATCGACACCGGTATCGATTACAACCATGAAGATTTAGCCGCCAACATGTGGCGAAATCTGGCGGAGCTGAACGGTACGCCCGGCGTCGACGACGACGGCAACGGCTTCATCGACGACATTTACGGCATCGACACCGCCAACGACGATTCCGATCCCTTCGACGACAACGGCCATGGGACGCACACCGCGGGCACGTTTGGTGCGGTCGGCAACAATGGCGTGGGTGTCGTCGGCGCGAATTGGGATGTCCAGATCATGGCGCTCAAGTTCTTGGGTTCCAACGGAAACGGATCGATTTCCGACGCAGTCGAAGCGATCGCCTACATGACGATGATGAAGACCGAATACGGTGTGAACATCGTGGCCAGTAACAACAGTTGGAGCGGTGGCGGTTTCTCACAAGCGCTCGAAGATGCCATTGCCGCCAGTAACGAAGCGGGCATCATGTTCGTCGCGGCGGCGGCAAACTTTGGCGCCGACAACGATGAGTTTGCCGAGTATCCCGCCAACTTCGATCTCGACGGCATCATCTCGGTAGCGGCCACCGATGACAACGACCAGTTGGCTGGCTTCTCCAACTTCGGAGCCAACACAGTCGATCTCGGCGCGCCGGGCGTGTTCATCTGGAGCACCACGACGGGCAACACGTACGAATACAGCAGCGGCACCTCCATGGCCGCGCCCCACGTCACCGGCGCCGTCGCCATGCTGATGGCCACCAATCCCCACGCTTCGCTGGCCGAAGTCAAGAATGCCATTCTCTCCGGGGTCGATCAGGTCGAATCGCTGGAAGACAAGACCGTGACTGGCGGACGACTGAACCTGGCCAACTCGCTGGCGCTGATCGGCGATGCCGGCGACTATTACGACATCGAGGTCGTCGCGGGTGATGTCTTGACCATTTCGACCGCCACGCCGGGCGATGGCCCGCTCGACTTTGTCAATCAGCTCGATCCGTTTGTCGAACTATACGATCCGTCGGGCACGCTGATCGGAACGGACGACAACAGCGGCGGCGACGGCGTCAATGCAAGGCTCGAACATACCGCCTTGACCAGTGGCACCTACACCGTCCGCGTGGCGTCGAGTTCCGGTTCCGGCACCTACGTCGTCGACATCGCGGCCGCGCCGCGGGTCGTCGGCGTGGAAGTGAACGACAAATCCCAGCTGAGCGTCGGCTCCATCGAAGGCGCACTTCGCGGCATCACCTCGATTGACGTCACCTTCAGCCGACCGGTCGACTTCCTGTCCACCGACGTGTTGCTCGAGAGGGTCACCTTCAGCGGCAACGTGGAAACGGTGACCGCCACACTCACTCCGGTCGCGGTTGAGGGCAGCGGCAGCGACACGCTCACCATTACATTTGCCAATGGCACGGTCGTCGACACCTGGCTGAAAGTCACATTGCTATCCGACGGGATCATCAGCACCAAGAACATCGCGCTCGACGGCGACGCGCCCGCGGGGGGCAGTGGCCGAGGCTATCTAGCCGACGCCAGCGACTTGCCGAGCGGCGACGGTGTCAGCGGCGGCCATGGCGTGTTTTTCGTCGGTAGCCTCGTCGGCGACGCCAACGGGGACGGGGCGGTCAACGTGGTCAGCGACATTCTGCCAGCCTTTGCAGCCTACACTGGCGAGGTCGGCGCCGCGGGCGGGCGAACCGTCACCGACGGCGACATCGACGAAGATGGCGACGTGGACGTCTCCGATCTGTTGGCGATGTTCTCCGCCTATGGCAACAGCCTCGACATGTTGCCGACGTTGTTGCCTCCCCCGCTGCTGCTGCAAGCGAGTCGAGTGAGTGACGATGCCTCGACCGAGCAACCACCCCTCGCCACACGGCAGCGTCAACAGGCGGTCGACGAGGTCCACCAGGAGGTCGCGTCCGAGCCGGTCGAGGATGACGGGCTCGTCGAACGAGCTGACGACGATGGCGATGATCCCTTGGACGTCGATGCCAACGCAGACGTCGTCGACTCGACTGCCCAGGACACCGCCGCGGTCGATGCCACGCTGGAGTCGTGGTAGGCCGAGAGTCGGTGCGTGCGACCTCAAGAGGCGGGGAATTCTTTCGCCTATTCCCGGAAATACGGGGTGCGTGCCAAAAAATTCAAACCGGCTGCTGTGAAACGACTTAGCGGCGCGCGACTTGGGGCAAGCTTATCGCGCAAGTACGCGGCATCGTTGGCCTTAAGTTCTTTGGGGCCCACTTTGGGCCGACCCCAAAAAACTCGTCGACACCATGAGACTCGCCCCACCGAGTCTCATGTCAGACAAGAGATCGGTTAACGAATAACTAAGTTGCCAAAGAGCGCGCGGGCAACACCGTCAGAGATTTCTGTTCTGCCCACGACTGCGCGAGTGGCAGCCGAGATGAGCTTAGCAGACAAGTGGACGATTTCCAAATATTTTGCGGTCGGCCGCAGGCCGTGCCTCCGGGCCCGATTCTTGAGATAGAAGCGGCTTATTCTTCGGCGGGATAACCGAAGCGATCGCCATTTCTTGACATCGTCTCTCCGATCGAGCAGAATACCAAGCTAGTAAATTTGCTTTGAATGGCTGACAGGAATAGCTAGTGCCGTGACCAATCACTCTCGATTATCTCCCAGCGGAAAAGCTGCCCGGACCCTTCGTGGCGTTGTTGAAATTGCGACAGCGTCGAAGCGGAAGGTTCCTGGCAGCTTTTTTTGTTAGGCGTGAATTCAAATTTGACAACTAGTAAGACATCGAAAAATTAATGGGGTTTCTCATGGGCAAGCCGGGATGGGCACGTTTCCTGTTGGTGATCGTCTGCGCACTGTTGGTGACGAATACAGCATACGCAGTGACATATCAGGTCACACGCATCAAAGATGACGGCAGCCCTAGAACTTCTGGCCCTCGAATATCTGGAAACCATGTCGTGTGGAGTAGCGACGACGGCAACGATAATGAGATCTATCTATACGACATTGCCACGGCTACGACGACTCAACTCACGAGCACCGACGACTACGACGAACTCAAGCCGAGAGTATCCGGCGACAAGGTCGTCTGGGAACGCAGTGGATCGCATGAAAAGTCAGAGATCATTCTTTACGACATCTCGTCGGGTGCAACAATGCAGTTAACGAGCAACAACATCAAGGATGTTGATCCCGAAATCTCGGGCGACAAGGTTGTTTGGTACGGTGATGTTGGTGATGACCAGGAGATCTATCTCTATGATGGTGCGACAGTCACTCAGTTGACCAACAATGACTACTACGAGGCTTCCCCACAGGTTTTTGGCGATAACGTCGTCTGGTATTCAGCTGAGAACTCCGCTGTGCTTGATATCTATCTTTACGATGGTGTATCAACCGAACTGATTGCCAGCAATGGTGCTGGAGGAGCGGATCCTCAGGTATCAAGTGAAAAGGTTGTTTGGGTGGGAAGCGACGGCGACGAAGAGATCTATCTCTACGACATTGCAACGGAGGCTACTGTTCAATTGACGGATAACGGCTTCGATGACTCGAGGGTTCGCATCTCCGGTGATAGGGTTGTCTGGCAAGGAGATGACGGCAACGACGGAAAGGAAGAAGTCTATCTCTACGACATCGCCACTGATACAACCACCCAATTAACAAGTAATGACTTACGCGACGTTCGCCCTCAGGTCTCAGGGGACAACGTTATCTGGATGGGCCACGACGGTAATGATTTTGAGATTTTTCTCTATGATGGTATTTCAACAACACAAATCACCGATAACTCTTCAGACGATGAAGCTCTTCAGATCTCCGGGGACACATTCGTCTGGCGAGGCAACGTGGAAAGCCTGTTTCTCGCAACTCCGATAGATCATCTCTCTAACGGATCTTTCGACACTGAATCGGACGTCGATTCGTTGAATATCGATATGGGATTTCTCCCCCTCAATGCCGATTCGCCGTCAGTCGACTTTGAGATCGCGAACCTTCTTCCTGCCGGCGCTCAGCTGACAAACACAGCGCGATTAGATCTGCTCAACCTGACTGGAACTGGAGACACAGGAGTACTCACTACAGATCTGGCTCCGTTCACAGAACTGGATGCAGGAGCATTCATGAATTTCCAGGCCTACATGGATACGAGCCTGCCAGGATCGTTTGAGGCCACCTACGAATTGAGTTTCACGGATGCGGTGGGAACCGACCAAACTCTGACGCTCAACCTCAGCGGCGAAGTCGTACTCACCGATGATCCGAATATTCCCGATTTAATCTACAACGCCGCGACGGGCGAAGTGATTCTCGACCCCGACGCGAGTTCGATCATTGGCTACACGTTGCAAAACACGAGTGACGCCTTCCTGCCAGAGAATTTCTCCGCAGTCCTGGGCGGCGTTTCGACGGCGATACCCTCCGAACTCTCCGAGGCCGCCTTGTCGAACGGCTTTGGCAGCATCGGAAACGTCTTTCCGGTGGGCATGAACATCGCGCAGCTCGTAGAACTACTCACCGTCAATCAGGTCAGTACCGGGCTCGGCGCGCCGCTGGTGCCGTTCGACCTGATCGTCATCGGTGAAACACCGGCCGTGCCGGAGCCTTCGACCTACGGCATGGCGGCGTTGGGGATGTTGGGACTCGCTCTCTGCGGTTGGCGACGACGGCGCGCTTGAGTCGACTCGACTCGGCGGATCACCAGGGCTTCGCATCCCAAGCTGCACGAACGACCCAGCTTCTACTGATCGAGCCGTCATGCTAGCGATGCTAGCTGGCCATCGCCTCGTGGGACCATCCGTGTGGGGGGCCGGCGGTCGACTTTCTCACGGCAACACGCTGCGGACCGCTCTTTTCAAGCGAAAAACGTCGATTCGCTCTGGCGTCTGACCCTGGTTTTTTGGTATCTCCACGCCGTTCGTTCATACGCGCCCAGGGCCCCCACTCTGCGCGCCGGTTAAAACACGCGCTCCGGCAGGAAATCGGTGCGCCGGCGGGAAGGAAACACCGCCAACACCTCGTCAGGAAGGACGGTTCGTCACGTGTCGACGCCACAAACCCAACGTCAGAAGTCGAGCTTCTCACAGATCCGTCGCGACGCCGAGCACCGCGGCTCGTTCGCCAGTGAGAACCGCCAACCGACAGCTTCGCCAAGTGGCAAGGTTCGCATCCGCGATACCGAAGTCATTGCGCCCAACTTCAAGATGCGGCTGTCCGGCGTGACATCGACGATCATTCAACTGGTCCCCTTGATGAAAAAACTGGGCGTCGGCATCGCCACGCTTGGCCCGGGGCTGCCCCACTCGCTGCCGCGGGTTCGCTACTGGCAATTGCCGGCATTGTTTTTCCGACCAAAGGGAAATCCGAATCGCGTCTGGCACGCCCGGCGGAATACCGAGATGCTGGGCGGATTGATTCTGCGATATCTGTTTCGGTTCCCGCTGCAACTGTTGTTCACCTCCGCTTCGCAGCGGAAACACACTGGCTACACCAAGTGGCTGATTCGACGCATGGACGCCGTCGTGGCGACGAGCCGGAAGACGGCCGCCTACCTTGAGGTGCCGCATACGGTGGTGATGCATGGCATCGACACCTCCCGCTTTTGTCCGATCGACGACTTGGCGGCGGCCAAGCGGACATTGGGACTCGACCCGACCAAGAAGATCGTCGGCTGCTTTGGCCGCATTCGGCACCAAAAGGGAACCGATCTGTTTGTCGATTCAATGATCGCGGCCTTGCCAGAGCGGCCCGAGTGGATCGCCATCATCGCCGGACGAACGACGGCCGAGCACAAGGGTTTTGAGAAACAACTCCGCCATCGAATCGAGGCGGCCGGACTGGCCGATCGCATTCTGTTCGTGGGCGAGCACACCGACATCGAACGTTGGTACCAGGTGCTCTCGCTGTTCATCGCGCCGCAGCGATGGGAAGGGTTTGGCCTGACACCGTTGGAAGCGATGGCTTGTGGTGTCCCCACGATTGCCAACGACGTGGGGGCCTTCTCCGAGTTGATCGTCGAAGGCAAGACCGGCGTGGTCATAGAACCGGACAACGTGGAGACGATGACGGCCGCGGCCAAGGTCTACATGGACGACGAATCGTTTCTGGAGAAGTCTGGAGAGGCGGCCATCGAGCACATCCATGAGAACTTTCCGCTGGAGCGAGAGGCGGAAAATCTCTGCGGCATCTATCGCCAGTTGATGGCCAAGTCGCCGCCGCGATTTAAGGATCGATATTGGTTCAAGACCCTCAAGTGGCATCTCTACAAGAAGCGACACGGCAAGCCGACCTGGGCCGCTCGCTACCTGTTCGATGGCCTGGTCAGAAAGCTGACGCCAGAAGACGTGGTGATCGACTGTGGCGCGAATGTCGGCAAGTTCGCTGAGCTATTGGCCCAGCGCGGTTCCACCGTGCATGCCTTTGAACCGGATCCCTACACGTTTGAGCGGTTGTGCGAGAACACGTCGCACCTATCGAATGTCATCTGTCACAACAAGGCGGTTGGAGTGGGGCAAGCGACCGTGAAGCTCTACCGCACGCCCGACTTCGACGACTCGCCCGAAGCGGCGTCGATTAGTTCTTCAGTCTTCGCGGACAAGACCAACGTCGACGAAGAGAATTACGTCGAGGTGGAACAGATCGACCTGGCTGGGTTTATTGAAGACTTGGGCTGCCAGATTCGCCTGCTGAAGATCGATATCGAAGGCGCCGAGGTGCCGCTGCTGGAGCACATGATCCAGGAGGGGAGTATCGACTCGACCGACATGATCTTTGCCGAGACCCACGACACGCGAATTCCGACACTGGCCGAGCGGACGATGTGGCTGCGAGACATTGCCGCGGAACGTTATGCCGAGAAACTATACCTCGATTGGGAGTAGACCCGTCGCGAATTCGTCGCCGCCGGGGGCAACCAGAAAGAGCGCCAACTTCGATCGCTCTAAAGAACTTATGCGAAGCAAAGCCGCCCAATATCCGTTCGAGCCAGGTACCATCCTCCCCTGGAATCCAGGCTTGGTCCATAAGGCCGAGCTGACCTTCCAGTACCACTTTCGCAAGCGGCAGAGTCCGCGTCCGAATTCGGTGCGGCTGACGTATCTTGGTAACGAGCGTCCCCGGTCGTTGACCGACGAAGACATGCCGTTGATGTTCGTGACGCATAACAACCTACGTCTATTGCGAGCGTTTCTGCGGCACTATCGCGGGATGGGCGTGACACGGTTTATCTGCGTCGATGATCAATCGCACGATGGCACTCGGGAACTGCTGCTTGAGCAGGATGATGTCGACTGCTTTGAGAGCGATGTCCGCTTTCGAGACGCGGCGCGGGGCAAGATCTGGCGGGAGATACTGTTCGAGCTCTACGGCTACGATCGTTGGTATATCAACGTCGATTCGGACGAATTCCTGATCTACGAGAGCATCGAGACGGAGCCGGTTCAAGAGTATGCCCGGCGGCTGTTCGATCGCGACATCCGCCGCTTGCCGGCACCGATGATCGACCTCTATCCGATTACCGGACTGGATGACGCCGTTTATGACGGCTCCGATGATCGCATGCCGTGGGAGGTGGCCACCCACTTTGACGGCGACGGCTACCAGATCCGACTCCAAAGCAAAGGCCTCAATGTTTACGGAGGCGCCCGCTCGCGGGTATTCGGCGAAAAGGCCGAGATGATGAAGTATCCGCTGATCTATTGGGACGAGGACTGCTCGCTGGGGCGTTCCATTCATCGCCCGCTGCCGGGGCTGTATAACTTCGCCCCGGTCGTCGGCTGCTTGATGCACTTCAAGATCTTCTCCGATTTTCGGCAGACGACCGAAATGGCGATTGAGAATAGCCAGCATATTTTGGGCGCCGACTTTTATCGCAACATCCAAGAGCAACTCGACATTCGGGGAACGGTCCCTTTTAAGGACAACTGCTCTGTGAAATATCGCGGACCCCAGGACCTGATCGAGCGGGGCTTTGTGCTGCCGCTTGCATCCTAAACACGGAGGGCCCGACGTCATGACCGACGCCGTCGCCAACGGAAACCAAGTAGACCAATCGCCGTTCAGCTCGCCGACCGCCAAGGGGGTCGCCACGTTGCCGGTCTCCGCGTTCATTATCTGTATGAACGAAGAGGAATATCTGGCCAACTGCATCGAGAGCCTGGGACAGTGCGAAGAAATTGTGATTGTCGATTCCGGCTCGACCGATGGAACCGAGCAACTTGTGCAACAGTATGTCGACCAGGGCTGGCCGATCCGTTTTATGCACGAGGACTGGCGAGGCTATGCCGCTCAAAAGCAGTTCGCCTTGGAGCAATGTACCCAGCCGTGGTGTTTGAGCATCGATTCGGACGAACGGCTCGACGACTCGCTACAGGCGGCTCTGCCGGAGTTGATCGAAGCTCCTGAGAATATTGTCGGCTGGCGGGTGGCGAGGCGGGCCTACCTGATCGGATTCGGTTACACACCGGAGTGGGTCCGAGAACGACACAATTTGCGACTGATACGAAACGGCCAAGGCGCGTTCGATTTGGCGCAGCGTGTGCATGAGGGAATTGTGCCCACCGGCGAAGTACTCAAGTCGAAACGAGGGAGTCTGCTGCACTTCCGGCCTTTGCCGATCGACGAACAGATTCTGAAAGAGAACAAGTACTCGACGCTCAAAGCCGATCAGGTGATCGCGGAGGATCGTCCCCGCAGTATCGTCCGCATGTTCACCAGTCCCGGGTTCTATTTCTTAAGGCTCTATTTCCTACATGGCCTGTGGCGCTGCGGCATTCCAGGCTTCATTCAGGCCGCGACCGGTTCGGTCTATTCGTTCCTCACCGAGTCGAAGGTCTATCAGCGGCGGGCGCTCCAGCGCCAGGCGCCGTTCGACGACATGGATCGCCCGGCGATCGTGCAACGTGAGCCGCGGAAGGTGGAAGTGGCCGAGGCGGCTTAGCGGATCGACTTGGCGGACCGCACAATCGAACAACAGGCAACCACGTCGCGCAACATACGTAGCGAAGAAAGGAAGCGGAAACGATGAAAGTCATGCACTTTCATTTTGGCAAAGACGGCGGGGCGGAGCGATTTTTCGTCCACCTCGTCAATGCGCTCGGGCGGCGAGACGTCGAACAGAAGGTCGTTATTCGACCTAACCGCGTATGGCGAAAGGAAATCGAAGCGGTGGCCGACATTACCGAGAGCCACTTTCGAAATGCTTCGATCGATCGTCTGCTGCTGCCAATGCGCGTCAAGCGAACAGCCCAGACTTGGCAGCCCGACGCGATGTTCTCGTGGATGCCCAAGGGAAGTCGGCTGATGCCGCGTTACGACGGCTGTGTCCGAATCGCGCGACTGGGCGACTATCCGCTACGGCTCGACTACTTCAAGAACATCGACGTGTTGGTCTGCAACACTCCCGGCATCGCCGAACATGTGCAAGGAATGGGCTGGCCGCGGGGAATCGAAGTCATTTCGAACTTCACGAACACCGAGCGAGTCACGCCGATCGATCGTGAGGCACTCGACACGCCGACAGATGCCCGGGTGATTTCGACCATGGGTCGTTTCGTTCCCCGCAAGGGAATCGACGTGGTTATCAAGGCGGTGGCGCAAATGCCGGACACCTATCTGTGGATCGTCGGAGACGGCGAGCAGCGTGACAATCTGACGCAGTTGGTGCGAAAGTTGGGGCTGGAAAACCGGGTCCGTTTCGCCGGCTGGCAAGCCGACCCCCGCCCCTTTGTGGCCGCCAGTGACGCCTTCGCCATGGCTTCGAGCCACGAACCGCTGGGCAACGTCGTGCTGGAAGCCTGGGCGCAACGGGTGCCGGTGGTGTCAACGCGTTGCGAAGGCCCTTCGTGGTTTATGCAGGACGGCCGCGACGGCCTGATGATCGACATCGCCGACGACGACGGCTGCGCCGCCGCGTTAACCCGCATTCTGGACGATGCGGCATTGGCGAAACGACTTGTCGAGGGAGGCGAACAGACCCTGCTACAACAGTTTTCCGAAGAGGCGGTGGCCAGCGCCTATATCAAGCTCTTCGCGTCTCGTCCTGGCAAGAACAAATTAGCCCAGGCCGCTTAGCGAAATCAACCGCTTTCCGAACGAGACGACAACCAGACGAGACAACAGCAATCAGCCCACGGGCAAGAACTCATGAATCTTCGCACCCTTCGCGCTTATTACGATTATTACCTAGGCAAGGCGGAATACCTGTTCATACACATTCCCAAGAATGCCGGGGTGGCGGTCCGCAAATCGAAATTACTGGCTGGTCGACTGGTCGGCTCGGAACCACGGTTTCACAAGAGCCGCGAATACACCCGGCAACTCTCAGCGGCGATGACTTCCAACGGGGAACATCATGGCTTTCACCATGCACGGCTGATCGATATCGATCCGGCGGTGAAGACGCGACTTCAGCCGGTGGCCGTGATTCGCAATCCTTGGTCGCGAGTCGTCTCGCGGTTTCGCTTTGCTCAGTTCGCCATCGAGATCGGCACCGCCGATTCGGACTATACTCCCGAGAGCTTTGAGGCCTTTCTCGACGAGCGCCATGTCTATGGCGAGAAGGAATTCTATTGGCATCGGGCCATCCGAGGGTGGTACCCTCAACTCGACTACGTTGTCGATGAACAAGGTTCGATCTCGGCTCACCTGTTGCGACACGAGCACCTCGGCGACGATTGCAAACGCTACTTTGGACTTCGCGAGGCTCCGCAACGTCGCAATGTGAGTGGCAACAAGAAGACGACCAAGACCTACCAGGACTACCGTGACTACTACACTCCGGAGACGATTCAGATCGTGGCGGACTGGTACGCCAAAGACATCGAAATGTTTGGATTTGACTTCGATACCGCCGCGACAAGAAACGTCTACTACGCCGACGCGGCGTAAGCTCGCACGGTCCGGCTTGTCTAGCGCGCGATGACGCAAGCACTAGCAAGGTCACGGCCGACCAGGATAGCCCCATGTCGACACCCCCGCCAACCGATCGCCCACTCACGGTGATGCAGGTTTTACCTGCACTCGAGCAGGGGGGCGTCGAAAGAGGAACGCTCGAAGTTAGCCAGGAACTTCGTCGCCGCGGACATCGAAGTGTTGTCGTCTCCGCGGGTGGACATCTGGTCGAGCGCCTCGTTGAAGATGGAACCACCCACTTGTCGCTCGATGTCGGCAAGAAGCGCCCCTGGACGCTGCTCAAGGCATTCGCCCTGTGTCGCGAGATCCTAGAGCACTCGGTCGACCTGGTTCATGTGCGATCGAGAATGCCGGCCTGGGTCACGCTGGCCGCCTGGCGGATGATTCCATCAACGAAGCGACCGCGGCTGGTGACAACCGTGCATGGGTTGAACTCGGTCAACCGCTACAGCCGTGTCATGACACGCGGAGAGCAGGTCATCGCCGTCTCCGAGACCTGTCGGCAGTACGTGCTCGACAACTACCCCGACGTCGATCCCAAGCGAATGACGGTAATCCATCGTGGAGTCGACGGAGCCCAGTTCCCCTACGGCTACTATCCGAGTTCGACCTGGATCGACAACTGGTACCGCGAGTACCCCCAGCTGCAAGAGCCCTTCGTGGCGGTCATCTCCGGAAGAATCACACGTTTCAAGGGCCATCTCGATTTCATCGAGGCGGTCGATCGCACGCTCAATCTCGGGGTGCCGGTGCACGGCCTGATCGTGGGCGCGGAAGACCCGCGTCGCAAGAAATACGCTATTTCGCTGCGCGAAGAGATTGCCCGGCGGGGACTGCAATCGCACATCACGTTCACCGGTCACCGCGACGACATTCGCGACGTCATAAGCGTGGCCGACGTGGTCGTCTCGACTTCGGCCGATCCGCCGGAGAGTTTTGGGCGGGCCGTATTGGAGTCCGTACGATTGGGCCGGCCCACGCTAGGCTACGATCATGGCGGTGTCGGCGAGGTTCTCGCGGAAGTCTACCCGGAAGGTCGCGTACCGCTGCATGACACCGCGGAGATGGCGGCCAAGATGGCGGAGGTCTATCACGGAGAGTTGTCCCCGCCGGCGCAGACCAAGGCGTTCGATTTGCAAACGCTGTTGCGCGCGGAAGTAGATCTCTACGAGAAGATGGTTCACGGTCCCGGGGCCCTCCGTCGGGCGGCCTAGGCTTGGTGGGCTTCGCACACTGTGGTGATTCTCGCTCTGAACAGCACCGGCGCTGTCTAGGCCGCTCGCTTGTCGGCCGCTTCGCGCCCCGCTTCTGCCTCACCTTGATCGCTGGCGTCCGCTCCGCTTCGCAGCCGTTCGTCCGTCTTGAGCAATCGCAGTAGATTCAGATAGGCGATCGTCAGGGACATCGCCAGCCCCGTGGAGCCGCGGAAGATGAAGCGGCGACCGAGGTAGCACTTGAGGAACTGAAGCGGAAACTCCGTAAACAGCCGCAGCCGCAACAGGGGTAGTGGTCGCCGACAACGATCGCGGGCCAACTGCGAGGTATAGAAGTTCAGTTTATCGACCGTCGTTTCCCAAGAGCGGAAGGAGTGATGATAGATGCGTCCCGCCAGACGGCCCACGGAGCCACTCTCCATTTGCACACGATCCTTATACGGATGATCGCTGCAGCGACCGTAACGACGGTCGTAAAGACGCACGATGTGGTAACTGTAGGCGAACCATTTTGGTTCGCGCTCCCCGGGCAGGACATCGGTGACACGCATCCGTAGCGCCTGATCTGTCGGACCACCCGCGGCAAACAGTCGCTGAATCTCGGCCGCCAAAGCGAGGCTCACTTCTTCATCCGCGTCGAGATTGAAGAGCCAGTCGTTGCGGCACTGCTCTTCGGCAAACCGCTTTTGCGGTCCGTAGCCCGGCCAGGCGTTGAACAACACCCGGGCGCCAGCTCTCTCGGCCATTTGCACCGTTTCGTCCTCGCTGCCAGAGTCGACGACAACCACCTCGTCGACCCAATCGACGACCGACGCAATCACACGGCCGATTCTCTCGGCTTCGTTCTTGGTAATGATATAGACCGATATGGGTAAGGACATCTAAGCGGCTCGTTTCTCTCCGGTCGGCAGAAAGATGAAATTATTGGAACGATGGTGCGGGCGGCGGCGGTCCCACCCCTGGCCAGGATCAGGTTGCTGATCGAGCAACTCCCAGTCGAGCAATCGGCGGTTGAGCAGAACGTAGGCCCGATAACCGAGCGACTGCACATACTCGATCGTTTCTCCCACCGGCTCTCCAGTAAGGTCATCCATGATCTCGATCAACAGCACCGGCCGGTCTCGTAACAACAGTTCACGGCTGCCTTCGAGCACCTCGCGTTCGTGGCCTTCGACATCAATCTTGATGAAACCGACGTCTTCGATCGGCTCGTCATCCAGCCTGCCCGTGGGAACTTGGAAGGTCACCATGCCTGAGCAATCATCCTGTGGGCTGACCTCTTCGTCGCGCCGCTGGTTGGGCGTTGAATGCTCGACTCGCAGACCGCCCGCGTTGTTGCGGTACCCGCGCCGGGTGCGTGGCACGCGGAACTCCGCCTGGCCACCATGATCGGAGAGGGCCACGGGGGAAACGCTCACGTTGGCCTGCGCGCGACGTTGGAGAATCTCCCGCATGGCGGGGTTCGGTTCGTAGGCGAACACGTGGCGACTGATTCGCGACAAGAAGTAGGTGTACGATCCGCGATTGGCGCCGGCATCGATGCAATTTCGCTCCGGATCAACCAGAATCGGCAAGACGTGTAACTCGGGTTCGTACCGCCGCAGATCACGTCGTGATCGAAAGTAGGCGTAAAGCCGCTGGGGGATGAGCGCGTGGCGAATTCTCTGCCATGGGGAAAGCAAGGTTGGCGGGGAAGACTCAGACATTTCAAATCGCGTAGGCGGGTTCTTGATCTCGGTGAACGAGTCGGGGTTTCACGAATCAGGCCGCCCTAGCTGGCAGTTGCTGATAAACATCGAGGGTCCGCTCGAGCATCCGCTCGACCGTGAATTCTTGGGTAGCCTGTTGCCAGCTCGATTGGAACGCCAGCTGGGCCGCTTCTGGATCCGTCAGAGCGCCATGAACGATGCGCGCGAGCGACGCGCTATCTCCATAGTCGCACAAGTACGGCGGCGGAATGATCTGTTCAGCGCCGGGGAAACGGGTCGACGCAACGGGTCGCTTGAGGTGCAACGCTTCGACCAACACGTAGGGAAAGCCTTCGCGCTGGGAGGTAATGACAGCCAGGTCGCTGCTGGCCAGCAAGTCGGGGACATCGCGGCGATAGCCGGCGAACCGCACCCGCGACTGCAGCCCGGCATTTTGGGCGGCGTGCTCCAGGCGCTGCCGCTCGGGCCCGTCGCCAACAATCAGGAGCTGGGCCTCGACATTCCGCCAAGATTCCAACAGGAAATCGAAACCCTTGACCGGCGCCAGGCGACCGACCGCCACGACGACCGGCTGGCGATTGTGAAAGCCAAACTCTTGGCGGAGCCAGGCGGGTCCAACATGCGTCGACAACTCCGGTGGACGAATTCCATTGGGAATGACCCGGGCCGCGACAGGCAACTTCTCGCTAATGGCACGACTCACCGCGATTACTTCTTCGAACGACTGGAAGACTTCGTTGTGCCGTTTGAATCCATGCACGGTCGCCACCCGTCGCGCCGGCAAGGTTCGACGCAAAGAGTGCACCATGGCCGCCGCCTTGTTGGCGTGGGCATGGATCACGTCGGGCCGAAACTTGGCGAGCAGCCTCTGCAGACGGAAGAGCAAAAGGGGGTTGCGGCGACTGGCCGTAGAATCGAGCGGCGAGAAGGCGACGCCCTGACCGCAACGCTCGGCATGGGCGGGATGGGCAATGACCATCACGTCATGCTGGGAGGCGAGTCCCGCGCAAAGCTCTCCAAAATGCTTTTCCAGGCCGCCGGAGACCGGTCCACTGGCCATCACCTGGGCAATGCGGAGTTTGTTCATGTATACCACCGGGAGGCGCGGGAACGATCGGCATCCTGGCTTGTAACCGATTGGCCATTTCCGACACAAGATCAGCTGGCAGGGCGTGCTAGCAGACCGTCAATCGGGCAAGAGAAATAGCCTGCGTTGCTGGGAAGCTGCTTAGCTAGGCGGCTCGCGATGCGGTTCGATACGGGTCGGCCCAGCGATCGTCATCTTCGTATCCGAACTCCATCAAGCGATCGCACAACTCGGGCATTTCGGTCTGAATGAGCGACCGCAGTCGCTCCGTGTACTTGGGGTCGCGCCACCGCTCGATGTTGTGGGTACTGAGGGGTCGCACTCCGTTGAGCGCGGCCGCATCGAAGGTCCGCGGGACCGCCTGGTAGAAGTCGGCAAAAGGCCGCGTTACTTCCCAACCGATCAGCTCGGCCAGTCGCTTCTGCACGGACTCCGGCTCGGTGACGAGATCCTCATAACGGATCGTGGTCACATCCGAGGCTTGTTTGGCCCAATTCCAGAATGGGTAGATCTCTCGCCAGCGGGCCACGGACACATAGTAGTCGTCCGGTCGGCGGACATGGTGCGATGTCAGCACGGCTCGCGGGTCTCGATTGAACAGCACGAATTTGACGTTAGTTCGCCGAGAAGCATAGAACTTGCGAATGTCCTCGATGAAGTAGATATCACGGGGCCACTTGGAAAACAGATAGCGATGATTCCGCAGGCTCGTGCGAACAATCTCGTAGGCTGGCCGTTCTCGTCCGAAGGTGCGGACACCCTTCACGCAGGCCTCGACCATAAGTTGGCACAGCGTCGATCCGGATCGCGGAAACCCGCACATGACCACGTGTGTCTGTAGCGGTGAAGTACCGAACAGGCCGAGATCGATCACCCCGTTGACCAGGCCGGTGAGGGGAGCCAGCAAGTTTCGCGGCGTGCGGGCGCGGAGCTTTCGCTCGAACAGACCAACATACTCGGCCGGGAGTGTCGGGGAGTCGATCATCGCTTCAGATGGCTTCACTTCAGCTGACGTCAATTGGGATGAAAGGGACGGGCTGGTCACAGGAATCGGGCCTCATCTCGGTCCATTCGATTATCTTCGCGGACGCCTGCCGTCGCGGAAGGCTTCCGACAGCCAAGATGGCCGTCAAGGCTGGACGCTATCGCCCGGGGAGATGTGGGTCAACGTCGGATCGACGTATTGCCGATCGAGCGCGGAAAATTCGCAAACGCTAGCACTGCCGTCAGGTTGCCTGGGAACGCGGCGAGTATACATTTCAGATAACTGTTTCACCGGTTGTCCGACGGGAGAGCCGTGGATTGAGTTCACTCTCCGGGGTAGTACCACCGAATGCTGGCAGCACCAGCGACGCATCTTGGGAACTGCTGTAGGCAGTCGGCGCGAATGCATCTAAGGTCCCAAGTTCGAGAAGTTCCGACGTATCGAAGAATCCTCGTGAGGCACGGCATCGACATGGCACCCATTCTGCAAACGATCGAACGGTCGCTGGCCGCGTCGCCGATTCGCGAACATCGTAGCTGTATTGTCTGGTGTCTTGTCGATGGCAAGCCGGGACACGAGAACCAGGTTCGTGGTCTCGTCCGCGCTCTCTCGGAACGGTGCGATATCGATTGCCACTGGATTCGCATTGAAAGAGACCAACGCCAGTGGTGGAATCGATTGCGGGGAAAGTTCCCGCAGGGCGCGGGCCTACCTCGGCCCGATTTCATCTTGGGGGCCGGCCACCGCACACACCCGGCGATGTTGGCCGCCCGACAGGCCCACGGGGGGCAGGCCATCGTATTGATGAAGCCGACCTGGTCGATCGACTCATTCGATCTCTGCCTGATCCCCGAACATGACGGAGTGGCGCCTCGCAAGAATGTCGTGATGACTCAGGGAGTGATTAACACGATCACCCCTTCCTCCGACCAACACGATCATTGTGGGCTGCTGCTCGTCGGCGGGCCGTCGAAGCACCACCATTGGAACGATGAGGCGGTCGCCCGCCAAATCGAGATCCTCGTGCATGAATCTTTTGACGTCGACTGGACCCTCTCCACTTCGCGACGGACCCCCGCTTCGTTTGTGGCCTTGTTGAAGTCGTGGGGGTTGCCGCACTTGGAAATTGTTCCTTTCGAAGAGACAACGCCCTCCTGGGTGCCGCGGCATTTGGCCTCGGCCGGGCGCGTGTGGGTCAGTGAAGACAGTATCTCGATGGTCTACGAGGCGGTCACCTCTGGAGCCCATGTGGGGCTCCTGGAAACGGGCCGCCGGCGAGATGGCCGCGTGGTGCGGGGCGTCGAGCAGCTGCGAGCCGAGGGTCGAGTCACCTCGTTCAGTCACTGGCAAGCCACGGGAAACATGAACTCCCCCTCGGGGACTCTGAACGAGGCCGACCGATGCGCCGAGGTAATCTACACCTCCTGGCAGGCGAACCGCACCACTGCGGACGCCGCGATCTGAGACATCGGTTCGGCTCACTGAGACATCGATCTTCGCTAAACGTGATCGATCTTCGCTAAACGTGGCAGTGGATGCCCCCAGCTACCTCGGCTACCACAGCTGCGGAATCAGACGCCAGCGAACTCGATCGGCGTAGCGGGCATAGTCGGGGCTGCTCATCAGCAGACGTTCTTCGGCGGCGATCCGTAACACGCAAAACGGCACGGCGACTGCCAGAACCGCCAGCGCGGGCCACGACGGAGCGGCCGTGCAACAGGCCACGACCATCAGCAATTCGCCCAGGTAAGCCGGATGGCGAATGACGCGAAACGGTCCTCGCACCACCGTCGAGCGGAGAGCCGGCAAGACAGCGAAACTGCGGCCCAACGAAATGAAACCGAACAGGGCCAACATGGTGCCGCACAAGAACAGCAACTCCGAAGGCAGCGGCCACTGGTGAAACAGTGGCGCACTGCGGATCGCCAACCCTGCTATCAACAACGATGGCAAGCTGGCCCAACACGACGCAATGGAGCCGCCCTCTTGCAGTGGACCTCGGAACAGAATCAGTCCGCCCACGCACAAATGCAGGGCGGTGATCGCCAGTCTGACCGGAGTGACCGACGGCTCGTCCGTGGCCAGCAGCCCGAGGAAGGCCCAACTAAGAACCGACATCCCGAGCAAGGCATTGAAGCAGCGCTCTGAACGTGACATGCGAGTTCTCAATACAACCAGAATCCCCAGTTAAAGAGATAGGACAGCAGATTGATCAGCAACAGCAGGCCAATCCAAATCAGCCAGCCCATGCCACTGCCTTCTCCTTTGGACTCGGCCTGACTCAAGTGCTGTTCGACCTCGCCCACGAGCTGATCGGAAGCCTCCTGAGTCCAACCCGATTCGACCAGTTGCGCCGTCACCTGCGATCGACTTTGCCCTTGGGCCAGCGACTCCGCCACTTGTGACGCCGCGGCGTTCAATTTCTCTTGTGCTTCTGGTGACAGTGCTTCTTCCGACATAGTTAACTCCTTAGGTCAAGGAATACGGATTGATCGCCCAAGAAAGACCCGGCCCCGGAATATTTCCTGATCAGTCTAACATCGAGCCGCACGATTACAAGCAGATTTCACGATCTGTTGCCGGTTTACGGGCAACCGTGGTCCGCCAATACGGCATGACCCAAGCAAGACTCTCCGGCACATTGGCCGTCTCGGCTGAGGCGTTAGAATAAAGGTGACCGGTCCATCGCCAGCCGGACCATTCGAATCGTGGCTGGTGTGTGACTTCCCTGTTTAACCAACGATGCGACCACGTCGAATTATCCGTGGCGCTTTCGCAATCGACCAACACCCCCGAGAGCCGTTTCATGACCGCCAGTTATATCGTTAGTGCCGCCCGTACGCCGATCGGAAAGTTCCTCGGCAGCCTCGCTTCGCTGTCGGCCGGAGAGTTGGGCGCCGTGGCTGTGCAAGCCGCGCTGGAACGGGCCGGCCTGGATGGAGACTCGGTCGAAGAAGTGATCATGGGCAACGTCCTGGCCGCCGGGCAGGGACAGGCGCCAGCGCGCCAGGCGGCCTTGAAGGCAGGTTTGCCGCCGACGGTGGCCGCGGTCACGGTCAACAAAGTTTGCGGCTCGGGACTGAAAGCGGTGATGTTGGCCGATCAGGCGATTCGCTGCGGCGACGCTCGCGTGATGGTGGCCGGAGGGCAAGAGAGTATGAGCCGCGCTCCGTACTTGTTGCCGGGAGTTCGCGAAGGTTGGAAGTTCGGCAACCAGCAGGCCATCGACTCCATGGTGCACGACGGCCTGTGGTGTGCCTTCGAAGATCAACACATGGGCGTCTCGGCCGATTACATCGCGGGCAAGTGCGAAGTCAGCCGCGAAGATCAGGACCAGTTCGCGGCCGCCAGTCATCGGAAGACGGCCGCCGCCGTGGACGCCGGCAAGTTCGACTCGGAACTGGCCCCAGTCACCGTGCCAGGTCGAAAAGGAGACACGATTGTTACGGCCGATGAAGGACCCCGGGCTGATAGTACCGCCGAAGGGCTGTCTCGATTGCGGGCCGCCTTTAGCAAAGAGGGCTCGGTCACGGCGGGTAATGCCTCGCAGCTAAGTGACGGAGCCGCGGCCGTGGTGGTCGTTGACGAGTCGACCGCCGCCGAGATCGACTCGCCGATCAAGGCGCGGATCGTGGCCGTGGCCACCAGCGGCGTTGAGCCCAAGGACATCTTCATTGCCCCGGTGAGCGCCATGGAAAAAGCGCTCGCCAAGGCCGAGTTGACGGTCGGCGATATCGATCTGTTCGAATTGAACGAAGCGTTCGCAGCGCAATCCCTGGCCTGTATGCGGCCGCTGGAAATCGACCCAGAGAAGACGAACATCAACGGCGGAGCGATCGCCTTGGGTCACCCGATTGGCGCCAGTGGCGCGCGTGTGCTGGTGACCCTGCTACATGCCTTGGCCGATCGTGGTCTCCGTCGCGGGCTGGCCTCCCTCTGCCTGGGCGGTGGCAACGCCGTGGCAATGATTGTCGAGCGGGAGTAGCGACATCACGCCCGCTCTTCGCCAGTTCAATCGAGGCCGCCCGGCGCGAGTACGCCTGCGACTACGGAGACTTGTTCAACTTGGCGGCGCGGCCTTGCATCTCGCCATACCACGCGAGCACTTTTTCGGTCAGTTCCTTGACCACAACGGGATTTGCATCGGCCAGGTTCTTCGTTTCGCCGGGATCACTGGGAATATCGTAGAGCTGTGGATCGCTCCCGTCGAAGTTGCAGAGCAGCTTCCAAAGCCCGTCGCGCACCGCCAGGTCGGGAAGATTGACGAAGCCTTGATAGCTCTTGCGGTGCGGCGGCCGGCTGAAAAAGAGCGGTGCCGATCGCGACGCCTGCGATTGTCCTAACAGGACCTCGTGAAGATCGAGCCCATCGTAGGGTTTCTCTTCAGGCTGGTTGACCCCGGAGATCGCCAGCAAAGAGGGCACCAGGTCGATGGCCGCCAAGACGGAAGTCTTGTTGCGCGTGTTGATCGCCTCCGGGTGCAGTCGGCCTGGCGCCCACACGATCAGCGGCGAGCGAATGCCGCCTTCGTACAGTTGTCCTTTGGACCCCTTCAACACGCCCCCCTGCCCGGCGCCCGGCTCGTGTCCATTGTCGGAACAGATCAGGATGACGGTGTCCTTGCGCAGCTCGGGATCGTCTCGGACATGATCGAAAAGAGCGCCCAGCTGCCGGTCCATTTCCTCCAACACCGCCAGGTAGAGGGCACGCTTGCTGTCCCCCCACTTCTCCACCGGGGGAAAGAAGGGACTGTGAACGTCGTCGGGCCAGAGATTGATATAGAACGGTTTGTTGTCTTCCTGAGCCTGGGCAATGAACTGGAGTGCCGCGTCGACAAAGCCACCGGTAATCTCCGAGCGCTGCATCCAGGTGACCGGCTCGCCCAGCCGCTCGGCATGTTCCCAGATGCGGCCTGGCTCGCTATCCCCGGGCCGCATCGTAAGCGGTAACAGCTTGGCGCCCATGCCTTCAAAATTGGTCAACGATTCGTCGAATCCGTAATCGGCGATCGGCGGCGCGTCGTCGACGTCTCGCTGGCCACCCATATGCCATTTGCCAAAGTGGCCGGTGCGGTAACCGGCCGCCTGGAACGTGCGAGCCAGCGAGGGCGCGGCGGGATCAAGCCAGTTGACCATGTCACGCTTTTGGTTCTTCTCGCGGTCGGCCAGGTACGAGGTGATACCCCACTGCTGCGGATATTGTCCCGTCGAAATCGCCACGCGCGAGGGCGAGCAGATGGGCGAATTGACATAGAACTGTTCGAAGGCGATGCCTTCAGTTGCCATGCGATCGATGTGAGGCGTCTGGGCTTCGAGATTTCCGAAGCAGGAGAGATCGGCCCACCCCATGTCATCGATGAACACCAGAATAATGTTAGGCGAACGGGCTATCTCCGTGGCGAAGCCCGGGCTGGTGTGGACCAGGCAGGTTACCAGCAGGGCGAGAGCGATCGTAGCGAAGCGTCTGGGGATCATGCGAGTTATTGTATCTTCCGCCCGCAAACTTTGCGCAGTCCCCGCCGAGACGCTCGTTACCGTGACCGGCAATTTCCGGACGTCCGTCATCGCAGGATTGATTGACACCGATGAAGTAATCCATACGGACTCTTGAAACCCCAACTTGGCCGCCCAACAGGCGAACTCTCATGGCAACGCTTCCCGCCGTTCGGGCGACACTGCTAGCGACGATGGCGCTGCTCCTGCTGGGCGATGCTCAGGCGCAGACCCAACCGCCTGTCGCTGCGCCGGCGGTATCCAACCTGGAACTGCTAAGGCGACTGGAAGCGGCCGAAGCGGAACTGCGTTACCTGCGAACCCGCGACGCGGCTCACGAGGCCTGGCAGGAATCGATCATCAGGCGACTGCCCGACCCGGACAGTTCTTTCTCACCCGCCAGCTACTACAGAGACAGCGCATTTGGCGGTTGCCCAACGTGCCTGGACGGGAATGGCTGCCACTGCGAGAGCCCGCCGCCCTGTCCCGGCGCGCCCGACTACTGTGACGATTGTCTGGAGGGGCTTTCCTGGAACAAAGGTGGCTGGCGAATTGTCCCCTTTGGTCGCTTGCGGGGCGAGGTGATTTACTCCTCCGCTCCCTACACCAATGACGCGATTATCGCCTTCCTCAATCCCAACAATCCCGGGGTCGACGAAGACGCCACTTCGGTCCATGCCAAACAGTCACAACTCAACTTCGCCATCACGGGTCCCGGCTTCGACGGCTGGGATGTCGGCGGTCTGTTCGTGATGAATTTCATGGGTGCTCAGCCACTGCGCAACTTCTCGGGCGTGAATGTCGTCATGGCGTATGGCGAGATCAAGAATGAGCGTTGGCGGTATGCCTTCGGCCGCATGCTCGACCTGTTTGGACCGATTCACCCGAATACCGTCAATCAACTGCAACAACGTGGCGCCGGCAACATCGGCATCTATCGTGGCGTGGTTCACTTCGATCGTTACTTCACGATCAGCGATCAGCAGCGGTGGACCGTTTCGGGTCGCCTCTCGCAGCCCGATATCAGCGACTACGCTGCTGTGCCGGCGATCAACGGGCAGAACAACGGCTGGCCAAATATCGAGACCCGGGTGGGGGTAGAACTTGGCCCGACCTGCGCATGGGGCCGTCCGCTTGAGATCGGCGTCTCTGGCGTGATTGGCGAAACCCAGGCGGTGCTGCCGGCCATTGGCGGCGGACTCATCTTGCCGGCGGCGGACGAAGTCTCGCAGACGCGCGGCATCTGTCTCGACACGCAGATCAAGAGCGAGCGGTGCGGATTCCGTAGCGAGGTTTGGTGGGGCCGCGGTGCCGGCACCTACTTCGTCGCCTCGCTCCAGACGATTAACCCGGAAACCGATCAGGCGATCGAGTCGGTCGGTGGCTGGGGCGAGATCTACTACAAAATATCACCCTGCCTGACGACGCACGTCGGCTATGGCATCGATGACCCCAAGAACAATGATCTGGGGCGTCTCGACACGACGACACCCGGCCCGGGGCAGATCAGCTACAACGACGTCGCCTGGTGGAATCTGCTCTACAATGTCACGGACAATTTTGAGCTGGGCTTTGAAGTGAGTCGCCGACAGACCAAATTCCTGGACCCAACGGCCGCCAACGAAGGCTGGCTGTTCCACTTCTCGTCGACGCTCAATTTCTAAAATCAAAGAGCCTCGCGATGTTTGCCTTCGTCATGCGTCGCCTTCACCGCACCGCCGGCGTCTTAGCTCGGCGGATGCACCACGGAAGTATCCTTGGTCGCTATGCGGCGATAGTAGTTATCTTCCCAGGCGTGCTTCCTATTGCCCAGATGATCTTGGGAGTACGGTTTGATTCCGGTTTCCCAGACGCTGACATAGAGTGGATTCGGCTTTGCTTCGGGGAACGGTAATGCCTGGTCCGCATAAGGACAGTTGCTGACGATGGCGTACATGTCCTTCTCGGCATACCATTCGATCCCGACTCCGTCGTCCACAGATGGCGTCGGAGAGAGCCGACAACGGGTGACGTGCCTGTCGTCCTGTGTGAACAAGTTGCCTTGGAAGATGTTGATATCGTTGCGATCTGCCAACGCCTGGACCACACGCCGTCGCTCGGTCTCGTCCTTGATCGCTCGAACGGCCGGCAGGCGATTGAAGGCATGAATGAAGTTCTCGTGGCAGCTGTTCACATTATCTTCTGGACCATGCACCATGGTGATCCATTCCGCGCAGCAGTGGGCGGCGAAAAAGACATGGCTGACGTCTTCATGCTCCAGCTTTTCGTAAGGAAACTCGTCCGCGACCATCGTGGCGATCTTTTCGCAGAAAAGACTTTGTGTCCATACGCCGCTATACAGCCGCTGATTGAGACCTTCAAACGCGCTGGTGTTCAGGTGGTCGCTGATCTGAGACAGGTCGGGCGTCACGAACATAACGTCCGCAATCTGGGTCCGGCCGTTGTGTTTGCTAGGGCGTTGCTCAAAGCGAATGACCTGCCCCGCTTTTAGAAAGAAGGCGTCTCCCATGTGAGCATCGTTGGTGCCCTCGTAGACCAGTTTTCGCGTACCGTTCGTCTTGGTAGCAATGACTTTATTGTAGAAGTCTAAGTCGGGCCCGACTTTTCTCTCGTACGTTGCCGCAGGATCGACATCGGCGTCGTAAGTTGCCTTCTCGCCGTCCGCTGCACGTGCGGGCCGCGCGTGAATGCCGGCGGCTGCGAGGACGCCCGCTGCCGCTACTCCCGTCCCTGCTGTCTTGACAAAGTCGCGTCGCGACGTGGTAGGCTGTTTCTCGTGGTCGGACATCGGTTTATCTCCTCTGGATTCCCAGTTCGATTTTGGGCGGACACATGCCATACATTAGAATCAATGACATCGACCCTTTCTATGCGATTTGCGGCAATTTGTACTCTAATCGATCAGGCAGATGTCTTTGATGAATTCGTACTCAACGATCATACGCTCACCGGACTTTGACGCTTTTCGAGAGTGGGAGTTGGCTCACGGAATTGAAGCGGACCGCCGGCAGCTCTCACGCGGGCGAGCCATTTTTGAGGCCGGATTTGCCGCGTTCGGCACAGCCCTGGTGTTGCGCTATCGTGAGGCACAGCGCTGGCTGACAGAGTATGCTTTGCCTAAGGGCGTCGTCGAAATCTCCCTTGGACGATACGCCGAACCACCCAACTGGTGTGCCGTTGAAATTCCCGCTGCCTTCGCCGCCATCCAATTGGGCGGCAGGGACTATCGAGCAGTCATGCCGGGTGGAGAAGCGTACTGCATTTTGATTCCGAATTCGATGGTTGAGGACTGGGGGCTCGTCCCCGAAGAAATCCTCGGCCGCGCTGAGTCTCCACGACAAGCCGCAGCTCCCATTTCGGTCGCAGTGTGGCATCGCATCACATCGATTGTTGACGCGTGGATGGAACGCGAAGCCACGCCGCATGCGGATTCGCTGGCACAAGAGGCAATCCTAGGTGGTTGCAAGGCATTGGTGGACGCGTGCTTCTCTAACCACATGAAACGACCGGCTGTTCCCAAGGCGGGTCTGGTTGACGACGCCAGGGATTTGATTTCATCTCGCCTCACGACTTCGCTTACGGTCGGGGAAATCGCGGGAGATCTGGCGGTTTCCCGTCGTGTCTTGGAGAGGGCCTTTCGCCAGTATCTCGGCATGACACCGTACCAGTATTTGATTGTTGAACGGCTCCACGCGGCACGCAGCATTCTCAAACGCCGAGAACACACAGTCCTTGAGACTTGCGCCGCGAGCGGCTTCCAAGACGCAAGCCGCTTTTCCGGCATGTACGCACGGCACTTCGGAGAGTCGCCTTCGGAAACCCTAGGACGCAGGGGGCCTACAGCTTAGCTGCCGCACGTCGACCCATTTCGGCCGACCGAATTTCAGACGTAGCTACAACGTGCTCTCTCTGACCAACGGATGGTGCCAGCAGCGGAAGGCGCCAGCGTACTGGTAAACGGCGTCAAATGGCGTTTCGATTACTTCTTGACCTGCGCTTCGCAAGCCTTTGGCCAAGTAGTCGAGCCCGCTGGCGATCATGATTGTCTTGTCGTCGATGACCAATCCGTTGCAAGCGAGTTTCTCTTTGGCGTCCTCAAACGGCACATCGAGCAGCTGCCAGTCTTTAAGGAAGGCGGGAATACCGTCCACAAACGCATCGCGGCAGATAATTGCCAGACCGGGTCGTGGGGTCGCCAGGCAACAGTCGAGATGCAGAAACTTCTTCGTCAGCTTGATCTCGTGAACGCGGTACTCATCGCCCAGGTACTGCTGTAGCCACTCGACGCCAGCCGTGTTGCTGGCGTTCCCTGAGACCCCCACGTAGATATCGCGACCGAGCAAGAACACATCGCCCCCCTCGATGAACGGCCCCGGTCCCCAGCCACCCTGGGCATCCTCAGGGCTGGGCACCGCCGGCGGCATGGAGACGAATTGGGCATTGCTATCGGCCAATCGACCAGCAAGTGCGCGACGAATGCCAAATCGCTCTCGACGTCGGGCGGGCAGATACAACTCGGTCTCGATAAACCGGTTGCCGATGACGAGCATCGGATCTCGCGGAAAGAACTGAATGGCGCTGGCAGGAAAGATATTGTCGAGGTAGGCCGCTTCGACGTCGTCAACCGGTTTCGGCCGATGGACGATAATACCTCGCTGCTTGAGAACCGCAATTGCCGCTTCCATTTGATCGAATGCGGCTTTGTAGGTCGCGGGATCAGCCTGCTCGAGAGTCTTCCCAGGATTCGCCTCCATGAATTTGATGCCTTCAGTGGGGGCATAGTTATAGACGCACTTGGGCAGTTCGGTCGGAATCTTGAAATAGGGGATGCCACAGACGACTTCCTTCAGCGTACCCCATTCGTGGTGAACCATGACGCGACCGGAAGTTGACACTTGGCTATCTCCCTCTGCTAAGGATGCGGATGAATATCCCGTTAAGGAGCTAGCGGCCGCGAGCGCCGCAGTGGTCTTCAAGAAGGTCCGTCGATCGGTCGGGCCGTGTGACATGGTCTCATCTCCGTACAACTAAGTGGCGTCTCAAGTTAGGGACTAGGTTCATCGTAGGAGGTCCGCCCCAGGAACGCAAAAAAAACGGCGTGGTTTTCTTGTCCGTGCATCGACGAACCTGAAGCCTCTGGGAGGCCCTAGTCTACTCCACTGATTCCACGTAACTCGTGCGAATCTTTCGCATAGGTATTTCTGGCACCGAGTCTGGGCAAGTGTCATCCGGGCGATAGAATAACGGAAGTCGTTTGCTCTTCTCGTATTTCGGCAGCGCGTTCGCGCCTGACATGCTGAAAGGAAAAGTCATGTCCGCTCGACTTCTGATGGCGGCAAGCGTCGCCCTGCTCTTCACGCCCTCGTCTCTAGAAGCCGCGCCGAAAAGTGTCGACGGCAAGGTGGTGCTGGCCAATCTCGATCGTTACCACGTCACGCTCCGTATGGGGAAATCGAGAAAGGACGTCCAGCCAAAGAAGGCCTCGGTCCTGGCGCCGAAGAAATATCCGCTTGAGCTCGAGTATTGGTCAGGCAACACCCGCACCGGCTGGAAAAAGCTCACCATCAAAGAGGCGGGCGTTTACGGGCTGAACTATCGGCGCGGTCAATGGCAGCTGGCCAAATTGAAATCTGGAAAAACGCCGCAACAGCGTGTGACGGCCCGCAAGCCAGTGGCTCGTAAGTCGACCGGACGCCAGGCAAAGCCGCGACGACAAGCGAGGACCTCAATACGTCCCGTTGTTCGGCGGCCGCTCAACGCCGATCGTCGCCGCTGGTCGTCGCTTACCCGTGCGGCCTGGTTCGCCGGTTCGCTGTATCAGTTTGTGCGGGACGAACAAGACCGCGATCTGCTGAGACATCTGCTTATCAATGGCAAGCTGGAAGACTGGAAGGATTTTGATCGCTGGCTTGACGGCGAGAAGATCGCGGTGCCATACAAGGAAGAACTAAAGGACGCCTTCGACTCGTTGGCCAAACTCAGCGACGAGGACTGGAAAGCGATTGCAGAAGCGGACGACAACGACTGGGCCACGACACGTGAAGAACTCGGGGGCCTATTCTCGGAGGACGAGTGGAAGAACGTCACCGGCGACTTGGCCGACCTGGGTAAAGAAGAATTTTGGCAGGACGACGTCGACCTCAATGACCTGACCGACCTGAATGTGGCCGAAGAACTCGATCTGGGCGAGGACGTCGACCTGGAGGCCGACTACGACCTGGCCGATTTGGACATCGACGACGCCAACTACGACCTCGGCGACTATGATGACTATGGCTACGAAGATACTGGCTGGGATGGCGGTGGAGATTTCGGAGGCGATGATCTCGGTAGTGGGGATCTCGGCGGTGGGGACTTCGGCGGCGACGACTTCTATGGCGACGACGACTACGGAGATTTCGGCGGCTTCGACGACTTTGATTTCTAACGAGATCGCTCCCATAGACAATAGACAACTGAAAACAAGCGGATCGAATTCTGCGTCCGAGGGCGCGGCAGGACTTTTCTTGGAGAGCTCAGACATGCCAATAAAGCAAACGATTGACCGCCGAGATTTTTGCAAGACGGGTGCCATCGCCGCCGCGGGAGTTGCCTTGAGCACGCTCGGCGCCAGCGATGCGAGGGCCGCGTCTTATGGCGACGAGGAACTCTGTTATCTGCCCGCCTCCGTGCAATTGCAGTTGTTCAAGCGTGGATTGCTCTCGCCGTCGGAGGTCCTTGAAGCCCAAATCGCCAGGATTGAAAAGTACAACCCGAAGGTCAATGCCATCACCTACAAACACTTTGACGACGCCCGAGAGAGCGCCAAAGAGTCGGAGAGGCGCTGGCGAAATGGTACCGCGCGTCCACTCGAAGGAATCACCTGTGGCGTGAAGGACGAGCATGGCATGGCGGGTTGGACCATGACGCAGGGCTCGCTGCTCTTCCGAGACTCGAAGCTGGCTGAGACCGATCCGATGGCCGAGTTTCTGACCGCTGCCGGCGCGATTCTGCACATCCAGACGACCGTGCCCGAGTTCTACCTGCACTTCTGCACCTGGTCGCGACTGTGGGGAGTGACGCGCAACCCGTGGAATTTGAAGTATTCGGTTGGAGCCTCGTCCGGCGGATCCGGGGCGGCACTGGCGGCCGGCTTCTGCACGCTGGCCACCGGCTCGGACATGGGCGGATCGATTCGCCTCCCCTGCGCCTGGAATGGGCTGTACGGCTACAAGCCACCGTATGGTCGAGTGCCGACCGAACTGCCTCTGGCTCCCTTCTCGGGTAGTGGTCCAATGGCCCGCACACTGGAAGACATGGTGCGAATGCAAAATGTTATCGCGCACCCACATCGCACCAGCACCACAACGCTGCCCCACGAGCCGCTACCGCTACGCTACCCCGCGGTTAAGGGCATGAAAATCGCCTACGTTCCAGACCAGGGCTGGGCCGAGGTCGACAAGGAGGCCCGCGCGTCGGCCGACGCCGGCGTCGCGGTTTTGAAGGATCTCGGTGCCGAGGTCGACATGGTCGAGGCGAAGCTTGATCTGACCGGCAAGAAGATCAGCGAGCTGTTTTCCAACATGGCACTCAGCGGTTCGATGGGTGGCGGGATCGCGGCCCGCATCGACGACGTCGATCAGATGACGCCCTACGGACAGTACTTCACGAAGAAAGCCGCTAGTGGTAAGTATGGCCCCGCGGAGGCCGCCGCGTTTGAAGTAGAGCTTCGCAATCTTCACGCCGCTTTCGATCGCCATCTCTGGAGCAAGGGATACGACGTCGTCATCAATCCGACTATCGCCATGCCGCATACCCCGGCTGATTACGACTACACCACCGCCAAACCGACCATTAACGGCAAGACAGTCCATCCGCTGGCCGGCGTTGTGCTCACCCCGCTCTACAACTTCCTGAATTGGTATCCGGTCGTCAACGTACCGACCGGGCGGACTTCAGAAGGACTGCCGATGGGGATGCAGATCGTCGCCAACTCATATCAAGACCAGGCGGCGATGCGAGCCGCGTCCGCTTACGCCGCCGCCGCGCCTCCGATGTTTAGCGGTGAGCAGATGCCAGATTTTCGCAGCTAACAGCAAGAAGCCGGGTATCGGGTGCGCGACTTCAAGGTGCCTGCTCTGTTAGCTAGCGACGACACGACCCACGC
>Ga0180437_10000325_pt1 | contig 94539 bp, 98 predicted proteins | sample SS_ome_4_FD_132410 | JGI IMG/M metagenome (GOLD analysis project Ga0180437, IMG submission 132410) | Hypersaline lake sediment archaeal communities from the Salton Sea, California, USA - SS_3_D_1 metaG | ecosystem: Environmental > Aquatic > Non-marine Saline and Alkaline > Hypersaline >...
CCGGGTTACTCATTATCAGCAATTGGTATGCCCCTGAAACTTGATGAAAAAAGGGAGTTCAGATATTCTTTCACACCGATTAAGAAGACGATTTCTGACTTCAAAGACTTGCTAGAAAAAACCACAGATGTGTTATCGCTACTCGATGTGGACTTGTTGATGAGTGGTGGGGTTGATTCAACGCTTCTGGCCTTCATGATGGACGTTTCTACCAAAAAAGGATTCTATCTCATGTTTGATGAATCAGATCCAGAATTACCATACGCTGAAGAGGCAGCATCTAGCACGGGTATACCTCTAAAGATCTTCAAGATGACTACTGAAGATGCATTAGATGCAATCTTTGAGTGCCCAAAATCTCACATACAGCCTACTGTGGATTTCTCAGCCATAAACACCTTCTATCTGATGAACCAAATAAAGAAGACAAGTCGTGACACAGTCGCGATCCTTGATGGCAATGGAACTGAATTCATCCTTGGTCCAATGATAAAATCAAAACTGAGGGGGTGGCAACTGATACGGTATGTTCCCTGCCCAATCCGGAAAATGATTCGTAGGATATACTCGACCCCTGATGTCTTCACATTCAATCTCAGAGTGATTCGGTCACTCATACCAGTTGCGAGAGCAGCAGGGTGTAGAGTTGATGTAGCTCCAAATCTTGTGTTTCCCATGGATGGTTTTCTGACAACAGGTCTGGACAAACTCGATGCTCTATATGCTAAACAACTGAGTAGTTTTGTTTCCTCAATCTCGGATGCTGCGGATTTCAAATCCTTTCTAACTATTGCTAGTTTGTACACTAACTGCTATGTCATGTTGGCAAAGACTTACGAAGTTGGAATTGATCCCATTAAATCGATATATCCATTCTTATGGAAGTCTTTCTTAATTGAGCAGGGAACAATGTCCTGGAGCACCAAAGCACGAAATTCAATGTTCAAGTATCCATTGAAGAAGATGCTAGAGGAATATATGCCCATGGAATTCGTGCATAGACAGAAGTCAGGATTTACGCCACCCATGGAGAGATGGATACTCGATAGTCGTGTGAATGAAAGAGTTAAGCAGGTACTTGATACTTTAAGTCCAATAACACAGAGGATTGTATCACAAGGAAATCTGACCAAGGCGTTCATTAAAGCCAGAAATCGAAGATCATACCCCCCTCAGCTCCTCACTTTGTTATGGGCAACCTTATTCACAGAGCTTTGGTTACGAGAGAACGTGCATAGTGGAAATCAGATTAGTGATTGAAGATCGACAAGAACAGGAATTGCGTGAAAGATATGATAGGATTAGTATTCTGCAAACTTTCTGATAAGAAGTTCAAGGACAAAATTAGTCCGTTACTAGCATCTAATTGTTTTACAAGCCTGAAGGTGTTTCGTAACACTCCAGCAGAACGTTTTCCTCAAGTAGTCTATTATCCTGTTGCAAAAATCCTCAGAAGATTTCCAGTACTCGGCTTTCTATATCGTCTAGTTACAGGTTGTATTCAGGCGGCAATGGAAAGGGATTCGATAGTGATCTCCTATAATGCGATTCCCCATGGCATCATTGGTCACCTAGTTTCACGTATCAGTGGGAGGAAGCATGTTCTATCACTTATCGGAACAGACGTACATTACTGGTTCCGAAATTCAATAGTCCGTTCACTCATTTTGGCAATCTGTCGAAAAAGCTATAGAGTCATAGTTACAGGTAAAACATCAGCATCAGTTCTAAAGTCGTACGGAATCGAAGAAGTTCAAGTTGTGAGAAATACAATTGATGTGACTCAGCACTCAATAGAGATTGCCCAAGAGCGAGAAACAAACTCAATCATTTTTGTAGGTGGGCTCTCTGCAAACAAGCGAGTCGATAGAGTCTTACTACTTATTGAAAAAATCAAACAACTTGGGGTTATACTAAGCTGTTCAGTAGTTGGTGACGGAGAAGAGTATCACAATCTGAAGACGCTTGCAAAACAGCTAAAGATATCTGAACAGGTTGAGTTCATGGGACATCGTCAAGATGTCAGCGAACTGATGAGGTCACATTCAGTTCTGTGTCTCTTTTCAGAAAATGAGGGATTTCCAGCAGTGGTTGCCGAAGCACTTTGTAGTGGACTATTTGTGTTTACAATAGGTGCTGGAGACATCCCAGACATTGCAAAAACAGCCAGTCCTCTTTTGGTATATCGACAATTTTGGGATGTGGATTTCTTTGCAGAGAAACTCATCACTCTTCTCACACAACCAACCGATGTCCCGATGGCGAAACATGTCCAATACTATCGGGACTATTTTTCGTATGACAAAGGCGGTGCAGACTGGAGAGCAGCTCTATCAGACTCCTGTTCTGCATGATTAGTGTAGCACCGCAAGTAGGTCAGCTGATCATGTTGTAAGATTGAATTTTGACCTCGCCTGAGGAGAGAATATTGACAATTTTCTCAGATGCGTTTCCGTTTCCATAGACTGTTGCATCATTATTGAGTTCTCGCCCCCACATCTTCTCAATCTTAGTTAGTAGGTCACCACCGATAGGTGATGCAAGTACATTTGCACCAGCATGTAATGTTTCTACCCACTCAGTATTGTCACGTATTGTTACACAAGGAGTGTTCAATAGGTATGCCTCTTTTTGCAGCCCACCTGAATCAGTAACTAGCAGTTTCGAATCGCCAACTAAGTTCATCATTACATCGTAAGAGACTGGAGCGATCACTCTGACGTTCTGAGGTTGGATTATCGATGTTTCCTCGAATATCCTTTTAGTTCGAGGGTGGATAGGAAATATGATTTCGAAGTCAAGAGTCCCCAGGGTGTCCATGATTGACTTGAGTCTACTTATATTATTGACATTCTCTCGTCTATGAAGAGTGAGTATAGCAAAACTCTCAGATTCAAATTCAATGGATTTTAAAAACTCCGAAGAAGAAAATTTGTCTTGGAACAACGAAGGTCTATTCTTAAACAAATCATACATCGTGTCTCCGGTTTGGAATATTGATCCTCGTACGTTCTCAGATTTGAGATTGGCTGCAGCGGTTTTGGTTGGTGCAAATAGAGCGGCAGAGCCATGATCAATAAGTCTGCGATTGACCTCTTCCTGCATTCTCATGTCATTACTTCTTAATCCAGCCTCCAGATGACAAGTCGCAATATCCATTTTGAATCCCACAAGTGCAGCGGCAAGTGCAGAGTTCGTATCGCCAGGTACAATCAGGTAATCAGGTCTGTTTTGCTCAAGGATATCTGACAGTCGTCTAATAATCTCATATGTTTGGTATGAATTAGTACCGCTCCCTATCTCAAGATTGTAGTCAGGTTCACGAATATCAAGACGCTCTATGACCTGAGCTGCCATCTCGTAGCTATAATGCTGGCCAGTGTGAATGAAAGAATAGACTAGATTCTTCTTTTCGAGGGCAAGGAGTAGCGGAGCAGTTTTGATAATTTGGGGACGTGTGCCTGTAACAACTACAACCTGCATGTATTTTCATCATTTTCTCGATTTCATTAACTTTGCGTAAATTGCCACTCCAAACAGAACGACAGCTGCCATCACCAAGAACCAAATTGCATGGTAATAAAGAATCTCCTGAATCGGAACAAATGAGTCATTTGGATCAAATCCATTTGAGAACTCCCACGCATCAGGAATATTATCCATGTCAGAATCAGAAGAGTTCGGATTAGTACCTATAGCAATCTCAACTGAATCACTCAAACCATCAGAGTCTGAATCCGGACTTAATGGATTCGTATTACTTATGTAGAACTCATACGAGTCAATGAGTGTATCGAGGTCAGTATCATTCTGGAGAGGATTTGTACCCAGTTTGTTCAATTCGATGAAATCACTCAGCAAATCTTCATCTGTATCATAGGCCCACGGATCAGTTTCATGAAGATACTCCATGAGATTTGTCAGTTCATCTAAGTCTGGGTCCAAATCAGCATTGTTCATAGTCGCATTCAAATTGTGAGTGACCTCCCAGAGGTCAGGCATGCCATCATCATCAGTGTCCTTGGATAATGGGCTTGTACCTGTAAACATGACCTCGTCAAAGTCCGACAATCCATCAAAATCTGAATCGGCGGCTGTTGGGTTCGTGTGATACTCTATGGCTTCTTCAAAGTCTCCAAGTCCATCAGAGTCGCTATCTGAGCTTAATGGTGATGATCCGTAATAATACTCTTCAATCTCTATCAGTCCATCCAAATCTGAATCTGTGAATGAGTCATCAACGAGAGGATTAAACCCATACCTAATCTCCCAACCATCAGGAGCTAGATCATCATCGGTGTCAGCATCTGTTGGAGAAGTTCCGTATGTAACATATTCTGAGTAATCGTTTAGTTCATCATTATCTGAGTCACTATCAATTGGATTAGTTTCAAGTGCGTATTCATCCTTGTTTACGAGACCATCATGATCTTTGTCTTCATTACCATCATCCTGTAGAGGATTCAGACCATAGGTTACTTCCCAGCCATCAATCATAGAATCTGAATCTGTGTCAGCAATGAGGGGATTTGTGTGGTAAATGCTAATTTCCCAACCATCCCGAATCTTGTCAGCATCGGTATCAGGGTCATTTGCATCGGTCCCGTATCTCAGTACTTCATCTGCATCAGAAAGGTTATCATTATCAGTGTCTTCATCGGAAGGATCGGTTCCATAGGTGTTGATCTCCTCCACATCAGTCAATTCATCTGAGTCAGAATCAATTAGTAGCGGGTGTGAGCCAAATTGATACTCGTTTAAGTTTGTCAATCCATCTGAATCAGGATCTTCACTTGAGTCAGCTCGGAGTGCATCAAGACCCACTGCAACCTCCCATGCATCAGGAAGTGAATCTGAATCAGTATCGTTGCTTAAGGGATTTGTATTGTAAGTCACGATTTCTGCATAATCATCCAGTTCATCACCATCAGAATCGGATTCCAGAGGATTGGTCAGATAGTTATTAACTTCTACATAATCAGACAACTGGTCCTTGTCGGTGTCATTCATATGAGGATTTGTTTTGTTTTCATACTCCTCCAAGTTATTGAGACCATCTGAATCATCATCATCAGCTGAATTGTACAGAAGGGGATTCAGATTGTATTGTATCTCCCAGGGATCGGGTATTTGATCTGAATCTGTATCGCTCAAATTAGGATTCGTGCCAAATATCTTCACTTCATCAAAGTCTGTAAGTGTGTCTTGATCAGAGTCAGGAGTGTCAGGTTTCGAATTGAATAAAATGACTTCCTCATAATCATCAAGTCCATCAGAATCCGAATGGGGGTTCGTAGGATCGCTATTGTTGAGATATTCTAGCACATTTGATAGCTTATCGTGATCCAAGTCACCAGTTGCATCATCATATAGAGGATTTAATCCATAGGAAATCTCCCAATCATCAGTCATAATATCTGAGTCTGAATCGTTTGACCCAGGTAAAGTCCCCAAGGTGAAGACTTCATAAGAATCCAGTAGTCCATCAAGATCTGTATCGTTTAGTAGGGGATTAGCATCATTTAGGAACTCCTGTAGATTAGAAAGTCCGTCAGAGTCAAAATCATCCAGAGAATCATTGGTGGTAGGGTCAAGACCGTACTGAACCTCCCATCCATCCAACATTAAGTCATCGTCACTATCGTCGTCATTGGGATCTGTGAGATATATGGATATTTCATCCGAATCGCTGACATCATCATAATCAGAATCAGGATTTGTGGGATCGGTATTGTAGACAGCTAGTTCTTCAAAATCACTCAAATTGTCCGAGTCAGTATCATTGTTTTGAGGGTTCGTTCCATTCAGATACTCATCTAAATTAGATAGCAAATCAAAGTCCTCATCTCCAAGAGAATCGTTCACCAATGGATTAAGGGAATACAGAGTTTCCCAACCATCGAGCATGAGATCCAAGTCTGTATCGTTATTCAAAGGATTTGTGAAATATATTTGAATCTCTTGATTATCATTAAGATTGTCAGAATCTGAATCTTGATTGAGAGGATTAGTAGAGTAGACCATGATTTCGCTGTAATCTGAGAGATTATCAAAATCGGAATCATTGTTGTTTGGTTGAGTTCCATATACGACTACTTCAGCTAAGTCATCTAAAGCATCACTATCAGTATCATTGAGATTCGGATTAGCTCCGTATAGATACTCTAGCAGGTTAGATAATCCATCCAAATCTACATCACCTGCTGAATCATTCCCAAGTGCATTCAAACCATGATTAATTTCCCAGTTGTCTGGCATTAGGTCATAATCTGTATCTTCATTTGTTGCGTTTGTATTATAGATGAAAACCTCGTCGTAATCACTGAGGAAATCATCATCAGAATCAAGCTGTAACGGATTGGTACCATATACTCTTACCTCCAAAGCATCGTTTATACCATCCGAGTCCGTATCATTACTACAAGGATTCGTACCAAGCAAATACTCGTCAATGTTAGAGAGACTATCTGAATCTATATCACCCATGGAGTCATTACTAACAGGATTAAGACCGTTCAGAATCTCCCAAGAGTCGGGCATCTCATCGGAATCAGAATCATTACTTAGTGGATTAGTCCCGTAGACAAGAATTTCGTTGGCATCTGATATCATATCCAAATCAGAATCGGGTGTTAGTGGGTTTGTCCCATAGATGTTCACTTCTTCATTGTCATCAAGAGTGTCTTCATCTGTATCAACAACGTTTGGATTTGTACCAAGAATAAGGACCTCCAAGGCGTCTCCAAGATTATCGAAATCAGAATCACCAAGCAATGGATTAGTATGGAATACTTCTACTTCCTGCCAATCACTAAGATTGTCCGAATCAGTATCGTTTGATAATGGATTTGTGTTGAGGAAATTCAATTCTCTGAAGTCAGCAAGTCCATCCTGATCAGAGTCTGCGCTGAAGCGGTCGAGCCCAAAATCATTCTCGACATAATCAGCCAATCCATCAGAGTCAGAGTCACTGAAATCTGCTACTCGCAATACAAAAACATCAGTTGAGCTTGTGATGAATGAACCCAGAATATTGACTCTAGAAGCGTTGAGAGTTCGATATCCCGCAATGAATGCATTCCCATACGAGTCAACGGCCATTGAACAAATAGACTTGTCAGGATAATCGCCTATAAATGTGGAATATAAGATTGAGTTATATGATGCATTAAATTTAGTGATGAATGTTCCAGAGGTCTCATTGGTTACCGAGGGATTTGTAGTGACTATTGGGAAATCTGGAGATTCTGTTTCACCACTGACATAGACATACCCATTGGAATCTATGAAAAGACTCTCCCCGAAGTCGTTTCCTGAGCCGCCGAAATATGTAGAAAATAGAAGATGGTTTCCACTAGGACTAATTGCTGATATGTAGCAATCTGAACCGCCGTTCTGAAACTCATATAACGCATTTAGTAAAGGAAAGTCTTCAGAGTATGTGGTACCAAGTACAAAGGCAGACCCAGATGTATCAACAGATATAGATTCAGCCTGGTCAATCCAGGACCCTCCAAGAAATGTAGAATAGACCAGCTGACTCCCGTTTGAGCTAAGCTTGTATACAATCGAATCGCGGAACCCATTATAGGTGTAATCTATTGCGTTTACAATTGGAAAATCATTGGAATACGTATACCCTGCAACAAACGCACACCCTTCATTATCCAAAGCAATTGAAACCGCAGAATCAGTTTGCGAACCTCCCATAAATGTTGAGTAGTTCAGGTTTTCACCGTTCTTATCCAGTTTGACAACAAATGTGTCAGAGAACCCTCCTCTGAAGTTGAGGTTGTAGCCATTAATGGTCGGGAAATCAGAAGAACATGTATAGCCAGCAACATAAACTTGACCGGATGAATCAATGGCAAGAGATTCAGCATAATCGTTCTTTGAGCCACCTAGCAAGGTCGAATAAACTAGATTATCACCATCACTGTTCAGTTTCAGTACGAAACTATCATAAACTCCACCATTGAATGAGTCATCAAAGGGCAGGTGAACAGGGAAATTTCGTGATTGAGTTCGTCCAGTCACATAAGCGTTGCCAACACTATCTACTGAAATGGCGGTGCCAATATCATTGTCGCTTCCACCAATGAATGTAGAATATATGATTGAATTATCAGAGAGATCAATCTTGAACACAAAGCAATCGCTATCGCCATCAAATGTAGTATCTGGTGTGCTTCCCAATGAGAATACAGAAGAAAGAGTGTATCCAGTAACAAACGCGTTGCTATAGGAATCAAGACTGAGAGAGAAAGGAATGTCGAAATCTGAACCTCCAATGAGAACTGAATGCAATATTGATTGAATTATTATTGGGTGGCTAGGTTGTCCTGCATCAAGTGATATTCCAAAAACACTTTCCTCAAGTTCTACAAAATTAGCCGACAACAAGGATTGTGCCTGGAATCCCTCAATATCATCAAGAATGATTTCAGTTTGGTCGTCTTGAAGTAGGATTGATTTGTCTGTAATTTTTAACAAGTCCACACTCGAAGTTGAGATTTGAATTCTCGAAACATCAGCCTCTTGTGATATCAGGAATTGTAAAACAACACCGGAAATCGTTGCAGTGCATATGACGCTAATTCCAGGCCATACTTCTTCAAAATTCAATTTTGTGAAGCCTCTGATGCCCGTAAACCTCAAATCGTTACCTTTAATGAAATTCGTCTTATGTTCAGATTCATTTTCTCCTTTAGGTTTGATGTGTCGGTTGGTTTCGAAAGTAAATGAAAAGTGACTGCTGTCCTCGGAACTAATTATACTTATTCTATTCTCTGAAAATGCGATAATTTCTCCTGCCGTTCGTCCGATAAATAAGATATCTGAAGGCGTTGCTTGACCAACATTCTCATAGAAGAATCCAATTAAAGCATGATTGATTTGGGTGGAAACTATTTCGTGAGGATCAAAAAGGTTCTGCGATTGTCCTGTGTTTTTATAACCTGAAGTTGTTACATTGATGAATGTAGAACATCCCAGTATTGAAACTATTGAAATGACTATGAGAGTGTGTTTCCACTTCATCCAATGGTATCTCCAAGTGAGATGTGAGGAGTTCTGACACTTAATCAACCTTTTCCGCGTTAGAGTGAACTATTAATCTTGAAGCATGTTTCGTGCTTTTTCTAGCCCCTTGATATCATTGATTGGAATCCATGTTCCTGGAGGAATGTTGACCGCAAACAGTTGACTTTCCTTTACTAATGTTGGACAGATGACATTCTCAAATGATGATTCAATTTCAAGCGAAACGAGTTTTTTAAAATAATCATAGACTCCAGGGTCGAACATGGTTATCCCAATGTGAGTAGGTATCGCTATAGGAGGATACTTGAAGATGTCCTGCACCTTACTCTTCTTGATAATCATCCCCGAGTATTGAAAGGGAGTTTCAGGAACAACAAGAAAAGTAGCAATACAACCGTTCTTACGACCCTTTAGATGACCCTCTATGACAGCCGCCCCATACGAACCTGATTTCCAAACAATAATGTCATCAGGATTGTGGATTATCGAAGTGAGCTGTTCGTCAATCGTACCATTGTTCAGAGCATGAAGAATAGCACCAGCATTCCCCACTCTTCTCCCATCAGGATCGCGAGAGTATCTGATCTCAACCCCCCACCTAGAGCCATCACCCAGATGGTCTTCGACCTTCTCTGCGAGAAACCCAGTCAACACCACGAACTTGTCAATGCCGCAGTCAACGTAGTCCTCAACTGTCTTCTCGATCATGCTCCTCTTGCCATCAATCTTGAGCATGACCTTGTGTATGTCCTGACTATGGGTTTCAGTGCGAATGCGAGTACCTCTCCCTCCAGCAGGCATAACAACAACCGTCTTTGCCTTCTGCTCCTCAATCTCTTCCTTGCTCACGGTGGTGATGGTGTCCTCAGTGTTGATCCTCTCACGAAGGTCAGCCATGATAGATTCTAGGGTGTCGGGCATCTAGACTCATCCTAAGAATGCCACACCTCTTCAAAAGGATTGTCAGGATGAGGGATCACTCTTCAGGCTCCATCTCAGCAGCCATTTGAGCCATCTCTTCAAAAAGAGCAAGTGTCTTCTTTGCCTCCTCCTCGTTCAGCCGCTCGATGGCGTACCCTGTGTGAACGATGACATACTCACCCACCTTCAGGTCAGGAAGGAGCGTCACGCAGACCCGCTTGCTGGCACCCCCAAAGTCCACCTGAGCGTAGTCACCATCGATTGACTGCACCAGGGCGGGGACTGCTAGACACATGGTTATTCACGACCCATCCTTCGAGCATTGTCTTTAGAATCTTGTGAAGTGGTAGAATCTAGCTCACATGATGATGATAGACACCGAGCTCATTCGCAGTGCTGAAGGCAAGGTCCATCTCCTGTGATGTCACTGGTCGGGCGATGTCAGCAAAGCGCTCCCTCTCATGGCGGACTCGATGCTCAGGTCGATACTGCCCCATGATGTTCACCATCGAGTTGGGCATGTTCTCGGAGATCCACTTCAGTATCGGGATGGTACAACACTCCACATGGTTGGGCATCACCAGATGGCGGATGATGACCTCACCAGACTTGTATGCTATCAGATGGTTCCGCGAGACCACATCAAAGTAGTTCGCCACCCCAGAGAGTCGTTCTGCACACTCGTTGTTCCCATACTTGAAGTCTGGGAGCCACACATCAATCACATCAAAGAGGAGCTGCATGGTCTCCTCCGAGCAGTAGAGGTTCGAGTTCCACAGTTGTGTCACATTGGATGTCTGATAAACTAGAGACGCAAGGATGGTGTGAGTGTTGGGAATGGGGTCTCCACCCACATAGTTGATGTTCAACGCACCCTCTCGGAACAGAGCCTCTGCAATGGTCGCCAGTCCCTCAGGACCAATCGGGCTCCCAGAGTTTGGATTGGTGGAGATGTCGTTGTTCTGACAGAAGACACACCCAAAGCAGCATGAGGAGAAGAAGATGGTGCCACTGGGGACAAGGGGAGCCTCCTCGCCAGTGTGAAGGAATGCTGAGGAGACCCTCGAGGTCGCTCCAAGCTTGCACCAGCCATGCTCGTCCTGAGTCCTGTCAGCGCCACACCGACGCTCACAGAAGTGACAGTTGGCTAGGACTCTGTGTGCCAGTTCGATCTTCAGGTTCAGGAAGTTCCGCTCAAGGTCTGGGGCAGGGGCTGGGACCTCATCATTGGAGTCCACCTCTGCAACGAGCCTACTGAACCTCTGAGAGTCATCACGGTGTGCCTTCCACAGCTCCTCTTTGGAGGAGTCCAGTGGAGTGTCGCAGGTCTGCGTCTTTGCCAGCAGATACTTGGCAGTCCGCTCTTGGTCGATGATCTTCCTGTACCGAGAGAGACGGCTGACCACCTTAGGATCATTCCATGCACGTTTTGCGTCTGGACGAATGAGTCTCCACATGATATAGAAACAGAAGCTGTCAGAGGATAAAAGCACTATGAGATGAGGGTTTCATATCATCGAGTGCGATGAGCTCGCAAACATATGTGCAATTGTGGCTGCAAGAGTGGTGACACGATGCTTGAGCCATAATGAGGTGATACTCCGGTCGCGCTCCAGTACTCCTCGTGAGACCAGTAGCCCTGACTCAACTGGAGGCACTGAAGAAAAGATACACTCCTTAGGGATGACACCCTCATCAATGAACCAGTTTTTGTACTTCATCGCATAGTCTTGGTTTCTCTCAGGATGATTGAAGTCATCCAGCCGTAACCAGTTCAGTGCAAAGACAACATCTGCATCCCTGAAGGAGCCCTCAAACTCATGCACCTCGTCAAACAGCACATTGGAACACATGGAGGTGTCCTGAGCGACCCGTCTGACTCTGTTGAGGAATGAGAACTCTGGCGGAGTGACAAGACGGACATTGGCACCAAAGGCGAGAGCTGCGACTAATAGGCTGTGTGCAGGAGCTGGATTCACAAAGGACTTCCCGAATCCCCAGGTCACCACGACTTGCTTCCCCGACACACTTCCAAGACGTCCCTCAAGTCCCAGTAGAGTCGTCAGAGCATCCTGCCAAGCATAGACATCATCATGAAGACTGACCAGAGGGACATGAGATGCTCCAGCAAACTGATTCGTGAGGATGCGACCCTCGCCAAATGTATCACCACTAGAGAACGCTGTCAAGAGAAGGTCGACAGCCTGGCTTGACATCCTAACCGAGTCCAACATCGAGTCCATCGACATTGTTGATGCATCCTTCCATCCCACATCAATGAGGTTGTGACCAAGACGGGTAGCGGTTATTTCTGTCACCTGATGTTCCAAGGGTGACTCTCCATGAAAGATGCGACCGATGACCCCCACCTTCTGCAGTAACTCTCGAACAGCAGAGAATCCAGAGGAGTCTATGCTCTTAGCTCTCTTGACTATGTCCTGGAGCATTGGCCTGCGGGGCAGTATATCGTTTTGAGGTGTCATCGCTGACTTCATGTAGCAGTCTTCGATAATATGTTTTCTACAGGAACATTGCTGGGCAAACCATATCAGGAGAAATGAGTCCAGACAGGTGGGAGTGCTGAACATCATGCCAGTGAGTCCAATTGACTACGGGAGATATGGCCATCCTGAGATGACCTCAATCTTTGAGGAGGAGTACAGGCATGCACTCTGGCTCAGAGTCGAGGCGTCTGTTGCCAAGGCACAGGCAGAGCATGGTCTGATACCAAAGGAGGCGGCGAAGGACATCGAGAAGACTGCACATCCAGACAAGGTCACCCTTGCACGGACCATGGAAATAGAGGGCAAGACAAGACATGATGTGGTGGCGCTCTTTGAGGCCATTGCAGAACAGTGTGAGGGGGCAGGGGCAAGATGGGTCCATTTTGGACTGACAAGCAATGACATCAAGGATACAGCCCTTGGACTCCAGCTGAAGAGTGCCTATGAGGTTCTCATCCCTCAGCTTGATGCTCTGTGTGAAACCCTCATCAAAAGAGCAAAGGAAACCGTGGGGCTGGTGGCTGTCGGACGCTCACATGGACAACATGCAGTACCCATCACCTACGGTCTCAGGTTTGCAGTCTGGCTTGATGAGATGCTCAGACATAGGATGAGACTACAGGGGGCGCAGAAGCGGTCAGCTGTTGGGAAGATCTCAGGCGCAACAGGGAGCCACGCAGCACTGGGTCCTGATGGGATTGCAGTCCAGAGGACTGTGCTGACCGAGCTTGGTCTGGGAGTACCCATAGCCTCGACGCAGATAGTCCAGCGTGACCGACTGGCTGAGACAATCATGGCCCTGGCCAACTTGGCCTCAAGCATTGACAAGGTAGCCACGGACCTCAGAAACCTCCAACGTACAGAAATCAACGAAACTTTCGAGCCCTTTGCGAAGGACCAGCAGGTGGGGTCCTCAGCAATGCCACACAAGCGGAATCCTGTGACCTGCGAGAAGATTTCAGGACTTACGCGGATAGTGAGATCCTTCGTGCCGCCAGCCCTCGAGAACGTTGTCAGTTGGGAGGAGCGTGACATCTCACATTCATCTGCTGAGAGGTTTCTGATACCTCAGGCGTTCATTCTGACAGACTATGTTGTGAGGGAGATCAACCGGGTCGTGGTTGGACTGACAATTGATGAACATGCGGTGAAGAGAAACCTCGATTTTTCCAAGGAGTCGATTCTGAGTGAGCTCGTCGTGACCCACCTCACAAGGGCAGGGTTCGAGCGACCAAAGGCGCATGAGAAGCTCAGGGCACACAGTCAGGCGGCCCAGCAGAGCAATAAAGGACTGCTTGAGGTTGTGAGGAACGACCCTGACCTGAAAGAACTCCTGAGAGAGGGTAGCCTTGATGTTGAGAAGTATTATGAGGACATAAGAGAGGTCTCCAAGAGGATAGTGGAGGGTGCAGTTTCCGAGTACCGGAAGGTAGTTCCTCAGTAGACAAGATGATATGACTGTATGAAACCGACAGGAGTAGTGAATCACTGTGAAGAAGCTATTAGTCACCCTGACTCCAGCTGAGAGCAAGAGGTTGATTGCAAAGGGGCTCCTCGCCCTAGACCTCGTTCAAGAAGCCCTTAGTGAGGGGTACCTATGCATAACACTGGGGACCACCTCAGGCTACCTCGTGGAGGAGATCCTGGGAGAGTATGACAAGACACGTCATATCGCAGGAATAACGGTGCCAAAGGGGCTCGCCATCACCGACAAGGAAACTAGGACTTCAGATGCCATCTTCCACAAGGGAGAGTACATTGAGAACACCAAGGTCATCGATATCCTGGATAAACTGGGGCCAGGAGATGTGATCATAAAGAGCGCAAACGCACTTGATGAGAACTATGTGCCCATAGTCCTCCTTGCCAGTGAAACTGGTGGAACAGTCGGGTCGTTTGTGGGGGCTGCAGCGGCCAAGAACATAAAGGTGATTGTGCCGGTGGGCCTTGAGAAGTCGATACCTGTTGCATATGAGGAGTTCTGCGGACAGTTTGGCAAGGATGACTGGGACTATGCCATTGGAACCCCTGTGGGAGCCATAGCACTCACGGAGGGGATAGTCTTTACTGAGATTGAGGCTGTTGACGTTCTCTTTGGTGCAGTTGCCATCCCGATTGCAGCTGGTGGGGTCAATGGCGCAGAAGGTTCAATAAGCCTCTTTATTGAGGGAGAGGATGAGGAGCTCGTACAGGCTTACGAGTTCTTTCTTGACCTGAAAGGGGAACCACCATTCCCAAAGGTTGACCGCGTCAAGTGATGAGAGAGTACAAGACCATGCAGAGTGATGTTGTGATTTCAACTATAGGACTCACCAAGATCTTCGAGAAGGGAAAGAAACGAGAAGTCGTTGCACTCGACAAGGTCAATCTGGAGATCCGACGTGGAGAGGTCTTTGGGCTCCTGGGGCCCAATGGTGCGGGGAAGACCACACTCATCCGTATCCTCGTTGGCCTACTTACCCCCACAGAGGGCTCTGCCACCGTCCTCGGAAAGGATGTCATTGAAGAGATAAATGACATCAGAGAGAAGGTCGCGCTATTACCCCAGGAGGCTGGGATCTATAACAGACTCACAGCCCGTGAGAACCTCGTCTACTACGGAGGGCTCTATGGCATCCCTGAGAAGGAGCTGCACCGACGCGCAGACACGCTTCTGGACCTCGTGGCACTGCGAGACCGAGAGGACTATCAGGTGAAGGGGTTCAGCGGAGGGATGAAGAGGAAGGTATTGGTTGCCCGAGCATTGATCATCGAGCCAGAGATCGTATTCATGGACGAGCCCACCACAGGCGTGGACACACTGGGAGCCCGGGTTGTTAGGAATGTCCTGAAACGTCTGAGCCAGGAGGAGAAGAGGACTATCATCCTGACAACTCATGACCTCAATGAGGTCTCTGAGCTGTGTGACAGGGTGGGCATTCTCAATGAGGGAAAACTCGTGGCAGTCGGCAAGCCAAGTGAGCTCGAGCAGAAGTTCAAGGCAGCCAACCTGGAGGAGGTGTTCACCGGCCTAGTGACAGGCGAGGGTGTCTACGGAGGTGTTGATGTATGAAGCGACCTCTGTTGAACATGAAGACTGTCTGGATGCTCAGGAAGGAGGTCAAGGAGGTCATCCGCTCACGGTGGCTCATCCTTGGGTTCATCATCAGCCCTATGTTTGCCTGGTTCTTTCAGGGAGCATTCTTGTCATTCATCGTGGCTCAGACATCAGAGGAGCCAGAGATGGTCTACATCACAATTGAGGATGATGGAGTGTGGGGCAGGACCCTCTATGAGGCTCTGAACTCCAGCAAGGACGCACTACTCATCAACCCACTTGTTAATGTCACAAGAGAGTATGGAGAGAGCCTTGTGGCAGAGAAGACCGTATCGGTGTGGGTATGGATACCCGAGAACTTCACTCAGGAACTGAATGACACGACCACAAGTACCATGGTTATCTGGCTGAACACTGGGAACTTCCGAGCCCAGGCAGCAGCAGCACGTATCGATGGGTTTGCCAAGGCAATCATAGATGAAGTCATTGTGGTCCGAGACCTTGAGATTGACTGGTACACCATCTCGCCAGAGGCAAACTATGGTCATCAATTGGCAATCTTCTTAGTCATGCTGACCTCTGTCTTGGCTCCAGCCCCATATGTAGGACGGTCATTTGCTGGTGAGCGAGAGAAGCATACACTGGAGGCACTTCTGGTCGTGCCAATGAGTCGGCTCAAAATCCTGGGGTCAAAGCTCGTGGCGGGACTCATCCTCCTCCTGATCTACTCATTCTTCACAGCAGTGGGCATCCTGACCTATAACCTCTCAATCATCCTCAGAGTGGCAAACTACCCTCCAGACATCAGAGACCTCAACATCAACATCTACACAGTGAACGTGCAGACGATACCCCTCATCATCTTCTGCCAGCTGCTCGTACTCCTCTGCGCCATTGGCATTGGCATTGTCATCTCCTGCTTGGCAAAGGATCAGGCAACTGCGGAGTCAGTCAACAACATGGTCATGCTGGTACCCACCTTTGTGATAGGCATTCTTGGTTTTACAGGCAGCATCCTGCAGTATGGAGGGCCTTTTGGGGTTTTCATCCTAGCAATCCCATTCACCCATGCGATACTGTTCCTGAACGCTGTCCTGAGTGGGGTTGGCACTCCCATTGCCCTACTTGGGAATGTGGCTTACCTGATAGGATTCACACTGGTGTTCCTCATAATCGGGGCGAAACTCTTCGAGAGAGAGGCCATCATCAACTAACGGACTGGCCACTTTGGCAGGTTGTCGATTCCAGCTCGATTCATCAGTGCTGCACTGTGCTCCCTGGCTTTCCTCATGACCTCCTCCTCATTGAGAGTCAGGAGTCGTTTGTTCTGCATGAGGACACGACCGTTGACAATCACTGTGTCGACATACTCACCATTGCCAGAGTAGACCAGATTTGACACAGGATTTGTGTGTGGTGTCAAGCCCAGCTCATGGAGGTTTATCAGGATCACATCAGCGAGCTTTCCCTGCTCAAGAGACCCCACCCTGTCGTCGATACCCATGGCAACAGCACCACCTAGTGTCGCCATCTCGATAGCCTGCTCCGCAGTCACCACGAGCGGGTCATTGAAGTATGACTTGTGAATGAGCGCTGCAAGGCGCATCTCCCGGACCATATCATAGGTATTGTTTGAAGGACCACCATCGCACCCCAGCGAAACCGGCACTCCAGCCTGGAGCATCTGGGGGACCTTTGCAAATCCTGATGCAAGCTTCATGTTACTCGCTGGACAGTGGCTGATGTTTGACCTGCTCTCAGCAAGGACCTGGAACTCCTCATCCTCGAAATGAATGCCATGTGCGAACACCATGTCAGGACCCAGGAGGTCATGGTCTCGAGCAAAGGTCGTCAGATTGGTACCAAAGTTCTCTCTCACGTACCGGACATCATCAATGACCTCACCAAGATGCATGGTCATCCTAGTCCGTTTCTCCCGTGTCCTACGTGCCACATCCCTGAACAGGGCAGGAGTGACCGCACCAAGCGAACGAAGACCATACCAGACCTGAATCCGACCGTCAGCCTTACCATGCCACTTGTGATACATCTCATCGGTCTCCCTAAGACTGGCATCAGTTTCCTCCACCATCCCAGGATACATGATGTCATCGCTGTCTGCATAACCAGTGGAGTCCATGATGATCTTGGACAGTGCCCCTCTCATGCCCACCTCTTCCACCCTCTTGGCTATTCCATCAAACCCGTATCTGGTGTGAATCATACACTCAATGAAGGATGTCGTACCAGTCCGTATCATCTCAGCCATACACAGGTCTGCAGAAACTCGACCATCCTCCTTGGTGAAGTTGCCCTGGAGAACCCAGACGTACTTCTTGAGCCAGTCCACCAGAGACACGTCATCCGCACAACCCCTGATAAGTGCCTGTGCAAGATGGGTGTGAGTGTCAATGAGCCCAGGCATGACGAGCTTGTTCTTTGCGTCTATGACGAGCTCGGCTCTTTGACCCTTCAGGTCATCAGACTTCCCCATATCAATGATGGTGTCATTCTCTATGAGGAGATACCCATCAGTGATAGTTTCACGTTTGGGATTCAGTGTCAGGATGTAGCCATCCTTGATGAGAATCGATCTTGATGACAGGACCTACCACCTCTATGGAGTGATTACCAACAACCGCGTGACATAACACTTACGGTGTATGTGAACTAATCAGCAATCTGGAGCTTGATGACAATCTTCAGACCCTGGTCAGGTTTACCCTTGACGCGGTCCATCACCTCAGGCGCGGTGCCATATTTCTCAGCGAGTCTCCTAACAAGATGTACTCCAACGCCTCCATATCGACGAGTGGGCTCAAAGAGTTCGATTTTCTTCTCATGACTGAGCCCTGGACCATTATCAGAGATACTCAGCTCGAAGGTGTTGCCCGACACCTTGCCCTTGATAATGACCTCTTTCTTTTCATCTTCAATGGGATTGTGAACCACAGCGTTTTCAAGAAGGTTCCAGACAAGCTGGCTCAATGCCTGATCTGCCAAGACCATAACCTTGGATGGCATCTTTCCAATCTCGACCCTCACGCCTCGCTGCTTGAAGAGCAGCTCTGACTCTGCCTGAATCACCCGCACGATGTCAACAGGACTGAGCGGTTCAGTCTTTGCCTCCTCGGCCTTTCTGACCTTCTGAATGAGCTCAAGACACCGGAGAGCACCATCCATGACATATCTCTTTGAACGGAGAATCTGGTCAGCTGTCGCATCCTTATCAAGGAAGTCGCCACCAGCAAGAATGAGCTGAAGTTGATTCCCTATGTCGTGTAACAACAGATCGAGAAGGAAATAGACCTCAGCCTCGGTCTTCTTCAAATCTGAGACATCGGTGAAAATAGCGATACTCCCCAAGAACTCACCATTGAGCCCCTTCAATGGTGACGCAGAAACCATGACTGGCACGGTCCCTCCGGACTTGTGTTTTAACAGAGCCTCATAGTGCTCAATCTTACCCTCCTTTCGCCGTTCCATTTTCTCATGAACCTTGTTCTCAGTCCATCCATGCATGATATCAGTTATGGGGATGCCTATGAGAGATTCCGGGTCATCACAGCCCATCATTCTACACAACGCTTCGTTGGCGAGGACCATCACACCATCAGCATTGTCCACTCCCAGACCGGAGTCCATTGTCTCGATGAGTGATCTGTACCTATGCTCGCTCTCCTGAAGAGCAAGGGCACTCCGTTTTTCATCAGTGATGTCAACAAGCTGAGCGACTGTCATTATTCTGCCATCACCACTCCTGATAGTCCCCACGTTCATGCGAATATCGACGACTTCACCGTCTTTCCTGATAACTTGGAATTCGTAGAGTGATGGTACCGTTATACCTCTTTGCCGCTTTCGATACCTCTCAGCAACAAGGTCTGCGCTGTCGGGATGCAGAAACTCTCTGAAGTCATGACCAAGGAGCTCGCTCCTCCTATATCCAAGGATATCACACATTTTGTCATTTACATACTCAAACTTGTAGTCATCATCGACAATAATCATGCCGGCAAAACTGTAGTAGTCAACCATGAATTCCAGTATCTCTTTTCGCGCAAGCATTTTCCCCTCGGCAGCCTCTCTCCGACTCAGGTCAACGATATAAACAACATAACCGATAATCTCACCATTTTCCACTACCTTATTCGTATAGACTTGAGTGGGGATTCGTACATTATCACCTCTTACAACTCGTATCGAGATGGAAACTGAAGGTTCTCCGTTCCTGAGTCGTTTAAGCCCATCTTCTACAAGTGAGATTTGCTCAGGTGCAACAAGGTCTGCAGCAGTGATGTTTGAGGCAAGGGGTTCATCAGACAGTTGTAGCAGCTTCAGAGCGGGAGGGTTTGCGTAGATTAGTATGAACCTCTTGTCGAACTCGAGAACAGGGATTAGCATACTATCAACTACTTGTCTGAACTGTTTTCTACTAGGGGACGGTTCTCGCTCATAGGATTCTGTCATGGTCCCACTTCTGTGTCCATTGCTAACTCCTAACCTGAGTGATAAGTGGTGACGGGCGTTTGGCGCTCGTAAAGCGGACACATATACTTTAGTAAGATGTATTCGCCCTAGGACAACATCTTAAAGTGATGAAAATATGAGGGGGACGACTGTACAAGTTTCGGAGAGATCACTTCTTGAAGAGATTCCTTGCAATCGACCTGCAGAAATGTACTGGATGTAGAAACTGTGAGCTGGCTTGTTCTGTCCAGCACACTAAATCCTTCAATCCAAGACGATCGAGAATACAGATTCTGAAGGACGAAACCAGAAACCTTGTGGTACCCATGGTCTGCCTTCAGTGCGAGGACCCGCTATGCGAGTATGCGTGTCCGAATGGAGCAATCAGACAAAATGAGAAGGGAATCCTGTACGTGGACAGTACGTTGTGCATTGGGTGTATGAACTGTGTCACAGCATGTATCTACGGGGGAATCGAGCTGGACCCGAGGACACGCAAGGCAATAAAATGTGACCTGTGTGGTGGAGACCCGGCTTGCGTCAAGGCTTGTGAATATGGAGCCATCAGTCTTGTTGAGGCCAAGACCGAAGGCCTCAAGGCGAGGAGGGAGGGAATCGATTTAGCCTATCAGACGATTGGAATGAAGACGGGAGAGGTGATCGAATGACATTTCCATACAAGGGATATGCTGGGTACTATCTTGATGTAGACCTGACAAAGGGGAAGGTCCACAAGAAAGAACTGGAGAAGGAATGGGCACGGCTCTATCTTGGTGGGAGTGGGGTTGCCGCAAAGATCCTCTGGGAGAGGACGGGTCCAGATACAGAGCCTCTTGGTCCAGAGAATGTCTTGGTTTTAGGAACGGGGCCACTAACCGGAGTTCTGTTCTCGCCTTCAGGGAGAATGATGTTTGCATCAAAGAGTCCCCTGACTGGAGTATGGGGAGAGAGCCATGTTGGAGGGTTTCTGGGAGCGGAGATCAAGTATTCAGGATTCGATTTTGTGCTCTTCAATGGACGGTCTGAGAAACCGGTCTATCTGTTCCTTCGAGATGGCACAGCAGAGCTTCTTGATGCATCTCACCTCTGGGGTAAAGAGACCAATGTGACAACTCAGATGATACGAGAGGACCACAAGGACCCAACAATAAAGACTGGAGTCATAGGTCCTGCAGGCGAGAACGCGGTACTGTACGGGTCAATCATTGTGGACTTCTATCGGGCCGCTGGAAGGACTGGCCTGGGATCCGTACTCGGGTCAAAGAATGTCAAGGCTGTGGCTGCAAGTGGTGCTCAGGGGATCGAGGTCCATGATATGGACAAGTACTTTGAGGCCAATGAAATAGAGATGGAACGGATCAATGATCCCCTATGGACTGAATCACTCGCATCTCTGAGAAAGTATGGTACAACCGACCTAGTAGCAATAATCAATGAGATTGGTAGACTCCCAACAAAGAATCATTGGACTGGCTTCTTTGAGAATGCGGATGATATCGGTCCAGAGATCATAGCTGAGAAGTACAGGATTGCACAAGAGGCGTGTCATGGATGCGCAGTTGGATGCAAGTACATCATTCGTGTCAATGGGGGTAAATACCCAACCGGTCCCATTGGTGGGCCAGAGTATGAAACAATAATGGCCTTTGGTTCGAACTGCTTGAACAGTGATATTGAGTCTGTGTTCCATTTAGGTAAGAGGTGTGATCTACTTGGTTTGGATACCATAAGCACCGGAAAGACAATCAGCTTCGCCATGGAGCTCTTCGAGAAGGGAATCATCGGAACAAAGGATGCTGATGGGCTAGACCTAAGCTGGGGCAATGGAGAGACGCAGGCAGCCCTTGTGGAAAAGATAGCCAGACGGGAGGGGTTTGGAGATCTTCTTGCGGATGGCGTGAGAAAGGCTGCTGAGAAGATTGGTGGTGATGCCTGGAAGTATGCAGTGCATGTAAAGGGTCTCGAGGCGTCAGGACAGGACCCACGTGCACACCAGAGTATCGGACTCACCTATGCAACAAATGTCAGGGGTGCGGACCACCTAAGAAGCATATCATGTATTGAAGAACTTGGATACCCTGAAATTGCAGCTGCCAGATTTGGAGAGGAGAAAGCTGAAGCAATCTTGGAAATAATGTCACCAGAGTATAAGGGACAATTGATTTGGGACATGGAAGATCTCTATGCAATTGTAGACTCAGCTGTCATCTGTAAGTATGGGACTATGTGGCCACCTATGTACTATTTTGACACCTTTGTGAATGTGATTCCTCCCTTGACTGGCATGACCGAATGGGCAGACATGAAGTTTGTCAGGAGAGTGGGTGAGAGGATAAGTCATCTTAGGAGAGCCTACAACCACAGACTTGGCATCACGAGAAAAGATGAAAATCTGCCACATAGACTCCTGAAGGAACCAATGCCAACAGGACCCTCAAAGGGTGGTCTCCCAGACCTGGATCAGATGCTGGATGAGTATTATGAGTATCGAGGATGCGACAAAGAAACTGGCTACCCGTTTGAATCAAAACTCACAGACCTCGATCTTGATTTTGTGATTGAAGACCTGAAACCGCGTGGAATGACAAGGTAGTTACGCATTACTGACATGGCAGGATTATCCTTAAGTGAAGAGCAAAGTCGAATGATGGAGTAATAGCTAGTCTGTTTTATCCATTTAAGGGCGAAAAGAAGAGATGATTGAAAGGAGTATGATGCAGCAGCAGATTACCCTGTACACGTTGGGAGCTATTATTGGTGTAATCTCAGGAGTTACCTCAATCCTGTTTAAGCTGCTCATTCTCTATATGAGTAGGGTATTCGTCATCATTCCACAGGTCTTGGGTGTGGTTGGATGGGTCGTCCTTCCAAGCTTAGGGGGTCTGCTTGTAGCTCTTATTGTCTTGAAATATGCCCCAGAAGCAAAAGGTCATGGAGTTCCTGAAGCTATGGAGGCATATAGCCTCCGTGGGGGGAACATCCGTTTTCGTGTGCCAATTCTAAAGAGTATTGGTTCAGCCATCAGTATAAGCACTGGTGGCTCCTGTGGTCGTGAGGGGCCAATAGCTCAGATTGGAGCTGGTGTTGGGTCTATGGTTGGGACTCTTCTTAATCTTGACAAGAGGGCAAAGAGGACACTTCTTGTGTGTGGTCTCTCAGCTGGAATAGCTGCCACCTTTAATGCACCTCTTGGAGGTACTCTATTTGGGATAGAGGTGTTAGCTGGAGGAGTAATTGGCTTCTCAATCCTCCCAGTCATTCTGGCATCGGTTATCGCTACAGCAATCTCATCTTATGTGCTTGGTCCAGCGGCTTCATTCCAAACACCAATTTTCAATCCGGGACATCCACTCGAGCTGATTTTCTATCTTGGTCTTGGAACAATTTTGGGAGTCACTAGTGTTGTATGGATGAGGGGGTTCTATTCTATCGAAAATCTTCTTGAGAAACTCCGTACGTCAAAATACCTCCTTCCCGCGATTGGTGGACTGCTTACAGGACTTATAGGCGTAGGAACCATCTATCTCGAGTCGATATTCGGGTACTCTGGAGAATTCTCACCAGACCAACCCTATTATCCAGCAATTATGGGAGTCGAGTATGCCTTTGTTGATGCAGTCTTGATGAACAAGGTAGCTATCGGTGCGCTCTTCTTCTTTGGATTACTCAAGATTCTTGCGACAAGCTTCACTCTGGGATCGGGTGGATCAGGGGGTGTCTTTGCACCAACTCTCTTCATGGGAGCAGGATTTGGAGGGGCGTTCGGTTTGGTCTGTTCGATGATCATCCCGGGTGGTATTCTTCAGCCAATGGCCTTTGCGCTGGTTGGTATGGCCGCTCTCTTTGCTGGAACGGGCCGAGCACCAATCACATGTATTGTCATGATAATGGAAATGACAGCAGATTATTCTTTGATATTACCCTTAATGATCGCAGTTTCTGCATCATATCTAGTTTCTTCCCTTATAGAACCTGAGAGCATCTATACCATGAAATTGGTAAGGAGAGGCGTGCATCTAAGAAGTGGCGCGCACATCGATGTCCTACAGACCATCAGAGTAGGTGAGATAATGACTACTGACCCAACAGTGCTAACAACTGAGATGACTGTGTCCGATGTCTTTTCAGTTATTGACCGGACACAACATACAAAGTTTCCTGTAATCGATAACGATAACATCGTTCTTGGTATTCTGATTGCAGAGGATTTATTCAAGAAGCCAGAGGAGGAGGGGAGGGAATATTGTGTGAGAGACCTCATGAATCCCGATTTCCTACATCTCCCTCCTGATTCTACTGTGGACAGTGCGCTTCAGGCTATGATCAAGCGAGATGAGGGGCATGCTGTAATTGTTGATCCAAACAAGCCCAGACGAATGATTGGCTACATAACAAAGGCAGACATACTCAAGGCACACGAGATTGCAGCCATAAGGTTACAAAAGGTTGGTGTGGATGTAGAAGATATTGGCTCGGAAGAGGTTTATAGATAAGAGGAGTATCTTTAAGTGATGGGTCATAACCCGACAAAAAGCAGATGGCATACTCGCACGCCCATATAGAAGGCGACAATCAGAGATGACTCAAAGGGAAACAATGAAGAGACAGGTTATCTTGTATGCATCAGGAGCTCTGATTGGTGTAGTTTCAGGCCTTGCAGCAATTATCTTTAGATTTCTAATTCTAAACTTTAGTGTCTTATTCCTCTTCTTACCGCAGGTGATGGGAATACTCGGATGGTTGGCAGCCCCCTTTGTGGGTGGGCTAATTGTTGCCTTTATCGTTGTGAAGTATGCACCTGAGGCAAAAGGACACGGAGTACCAGAAGTCATAGAAGCATATGCTCTCCGCGAAGGTAAGATACGGTTTCGTGTTCCTCTTCTTAAGAGTGTGGCATCAGCAATTTGCATAGGCTCAGGCGGTTCATGCGGTCGTGAAGGACCAATCGCTCAGATTGGAGCTGGTGCAGGATCTGCTGTCGCATCTGTTCTGAATTTCGATAAAAGAGAAAGAAGAACACTTGTAGTATGTGGACTTTCATCAGGAATTGCTGCCACTTTCAATGCACCATTGGGTGGGTCGCTCTTTGGAATCGAAGTATTAGCAGGAGGAATAATAGGATTCTCAATCCTCCCCGTCATACTTGCATCCGTTGTGGCAACAGCACTTGCCGAACTTGTGCTTGGAGGGTCTGTTTCATTTCAAGCCCCACTCTTTGTCATGGGACACCCGATAGAACTTCTGTTCTATCTTGTTCTTGGCATCGTATTTGGAATAGTGAGCGTCATCTGGATGAGGGGATTCTATGCGATTGAAGACCTGCTTGAAAAACTACGTGTTTCCAAGTATCTTCTTCCAGCAATTGGTGGTTTGCTCGTTGGAGTTCTTGCTTTAGGAACTATTTACTTTGAAGACATCTTCGTATACTCTGGAGAAGTCACAGCAACGCAACCATACTACCCGGCAATAATGGGAGTAGGCTATGCATTCATTGATGCGACTCTGATAGGAGGCGTGGCATTAGGAGCCCTCATCATATTTGGTATCTTCAAGCTTCTTGCGACCAGTATCACGCTAGGTTCAGGAGGTTCTGGTGGCGTGTTTGCACCAACTCTATTCATGGGAGCTGCTTTTGGTGGTGCCTTTGGACTACTTTTCTCAGTGGTTGCCCCGTGGGCAGTTACACAACCAATGGCCTTTGCGTTGGTGGGCATGGCTTCATTGTTCGCTGGAGCTGGACGCGCCCCGATTACCTGCATAGTCATGTTGATGGAGATGACCGCTGACTACTCCCTGATACTTCCCCTTATGATTGCAGTTTCTGCATCATATCTGGTGTCTTCATTGATGGAAACTGAGAGCATATACACGCTCAAACTGTCAAGAAGGGGTGTGAGGCTACAGAGAGGCACTCATGTGGAGGTTCTCAGGACCATTCATGTTGGCGATGTGATGACAAAAGACCCGACGATGTTGCATCCTACTATGACCACATCTCAGGTGTTTGAAATCATTGACAAGACGCATCACACAAAATTCCCAGTGGTGGATGATTTTGGTAACATAATTGGGATAATGATTGCTGAGGATCTATTTCAAGCTCCAAAGGAGGATGGGAGAGAATACCAGGTCCGAGAACTCATGAATCCGGAGTTTCTCCATCTTGCACCAGATTGTACCATGGATAGTGCACTTCAGGCCATGATCAATCGAGATGAGGGGCATGCAGTCATTGTCAATCCATCAGCGCCTAGCAAGATGATTGGCTACATAACAAAAGCTGATGTTCTCAAGGCCTATGAGATTGCGATAATCAATCTGCAAAAAATGGGCACAGATGTGGAGGACATCGACCCAGCTGACATCATCGATGCTGAGAACTGATACTACTTAGCGACTAGGCAAACACTTTATGTCAGTGGTATCAGAAAACATACTATGACTGACATTACCACTGAATTTGCAGGACTGAAACTCAAGAATCCAGTCATGACTGCAGCAGGTCCATCTTCTAGAGATGGTATGACCCTACTGAACGCCGCGGCTGGGGGGGTAGGAGGTCTTGTTGCAAAGACCGTCAGCGTCAAGCCAGCAGATGTACCCCATCCAAATATGGCTGCACTGAAAGAGGGCAGAGTTGGATCTCGAAGAGGGATTCTCAATGCTGAACTCTGGAGCGAGCTATCTATTGAACAGTGGTTAGAGAAAGAATACGCCATAGCTCTCAGTTCAGGTCTACCATTGGTGGCTAGTGTCGGTTACACACCGGAAGAGGTTTCTCTGCTTGGTCCAAAGCTCGAGAAGGCAGGAGTGCATGCCATCGAGTTCAGTACTCACTATGTGGGGGGTCATACCAAGATAGCAAAGGCACTGAGAGAGGTCGTGGAGATACCCATCTTTGCCAAACTCAGTCCAAAGGGCGATGTCGTGGAGATAGCCAAGTCCCTGGAACCATATGTTGATGGAATAGTTGGCATAAACACCTATGGTCCATGCTTGAGAATTGACATCGAGACTGGTAAACCCATGCTCGGAAGCAGTGACGGTTATGGATGGATGAGTGGTGCAGCACTGAAGCCGATTGCATTGAGATGCATTGCAGAAATAGCCAAATCTGTGAAGATACCGGTCATTGGAGTAGGTGGAGTCGCATCCGGTGCAGATGTCATAGAGTTCACAATGGCAGGAGCAGCTGCAACTCAGGTCTGCACAGCCGCCATACTTGAGGGGCACACAATCTATGGAAGGATAGCTCGTGAAACAACAGAGTGGCTCAAGATTCATGGGTATGACTCACTGAAAGACATCAGAGGGGTTGCACTCCCATACATGGATGGAAGTGCTACTTTGACTCCACCGCCCATGGTGGACATGGAGAAGTGCACTCTGTGTGGCCTTTGTCCAAAGTCATGTGTCTACGGAGCAATCACTGTGGACAAGGGAAAAGATCTCTTCAAGATTGACAGGGACCTCTGTCAAGCCTGCGGTATGTGTATCTCTGTGTGTCCATATCATGCCTTGAGTGTGGACTAGACCCAGAGCATTGTGTCAAGATTCCTAGTGAGGAGTTCCGCCTTTCTCTTGGTGACCGCATAGTCATTCTCTATCCTGACACCACCAATCTTCTCAAAGTAGACACCAGGTTCGATTGCCATGACATGTCCTTCAATGAAATGATCCTCCCGACGATACATACTTGGTTGTTCGTGTACCTCCAATCCAATGCCATGACCAAGACCATGGGTCATGCCATCCTTTGCCTCGGGATTGAGTCTTCTAGAGTCAAACCCGAGTTGCTTCAGCTTTGTGAAACACGCGAGGTTCACATCATCAATCAACGCACCATCAGTGAGCGCGTCCACGGCTGCATCTGCTGCAGCCTGAGCAGCCTCAAACATCTCTTTCACTCTCTTCGAGGGGGTTCCTTTTACAATTGTCCGTGTGACATCTGCAATGTATCGCTCCTGCTTGAGTCGAGGGAACACATCGAGGATTATTGGAACTTCAGCCTTCAGTTCATCATCTGGACTGCCCAGATAATGCCAGTCAAATGCTTTTTCACCGACTGCAAGGATTGTGTCCTCAGAACACTCTGCGTTCCTGTCCAGTAGAAAGTGCTCGAGGGCAAGCTTCACTTGTCCAACGGTCAGGGGCATACCGTTGTACATCAGTGTCTTATTCGCTCCCACATCAGAGTCCTTTATGAGGTCAATGACTCTGCTGATGGCTCCAACAGTGGCATCCCCTGCCTTTCTAATCTTTTTGACCTCTTCTAAGGACTTAGTTGCTCTAGCATCAGGGACTAGGTCACGGACTACCTTGACATCATAACCCAAGTCCTGGATAATTACGAGTCTACTTGTTGGAATTTCATCTGGGACTCCAAGTGTCCCACCGGTGAACTCGTCTCGAAGCATGGGTGCAATAATTGCATCCTCATTGTTCCTGACGGCCTTGTCCTCCTTGAGGAGTTGGACAATGTGCTCGGTCAGATTATAGGTCTTCTTCACGAAGCTCTCCTTTTTGACACGGTCGAGAGCATTGAACGAGGAACCAATGATTCCCGGTTCACCCTTGTTCTTCAGATACAGAATCATATCGCTTGATCGGAACCCTGTGAGCCACAGAAGATTGGGGGAGCTGAACGGGCTATCGTACGTGAACAGACCATCAACTTCATACTTCTCCATTAGAGCGTCCATGTCATCTATCATACTGGTTCCCCTTACACTGAGAGATGGGTCAGAGAACTAAAGAAAAACACTTCCATTCATGACTGCAAATAGGGTTGCATTCGGGTCTCAACCTGCACCCGATCAGGCATATCATAGGGACCCAGGGTTTCTACATTGTAAGACGAGCATGTTGCTGCAAAGAGACCAGCACGCGCCACATTCGCACACCTCATGTACTCTAGCAGGAAGCCAATAGCATAGGTATCTCCACACCCTGTTGAGTCAACCTGTGCATCTGCGAGGACAAGCGGAATGTCTACCTGGGAATTATGGGTGTAAATAGTAGAGCCCCGATAGTCTCTCGTGACAATGACGATTCTGGGACCAATGTCAAGAATATGAGATACTACTGAGAGCTCGGACTCTTCTGCATTGATGGCGTTGAGTTCAGAGTCATGCAGCTTGACGACGTCCACTAGTCCAAGTATCTCATCACTCTTTTGCCAGCTCTGGAGAGACACAAGGCCGTCAGCAGCTATTGTTCTCAGATAGCCTTGAACATCCAGTGAGACCAAGGCGCCCTCCTCACGGGCTGTGTTATAGCATTGCTTGTCTATCTCACTTCCTGAGAGAGGAGAGAAGTGAACGATGCTTGCCTCAGAATGCGCATCTGAGAAATCTGACGGCTTGATCGGAGGGGCAAGCGCCTCTACCCTTTGTGTACGTTCACCATCTATGTCATATTCATTGATGAATCGAGTTGTCTTTGGACCCTCCTGATGGAATCCAGCGAGGTTGAGGCCTGATGCAATGAGGTCTATCTTATAGGTGGCATTAAAATCAGACCCGACCTTGGTCACAATACCTGCGCCAAAAGCACCGATTGCAGGAGCCAGCATTGCATATGCTGTGCCACCACCAAGCATCTCTGTTCTAGTCTCTGGCGTGACTATCAGGTCTCTACTGAGGTGTCCAACCACAATTATTTCCATTCTATGACCATTGGTCTTGTTTCCGACTGTTTCCTATAACTTCTCTGCCTGAAGGGGCAGAAGGCAACGGTTTTAATCTCTCATTCCTTCTCGGTATGTTGGGTGTGGAATCTTGGCCCATGTCTTGGTGAAGTTCTTCGCGACTGTCCGTGAAATCACAGGAGTCAAGAGCATAGAGCTCGAGGCAGATAATATCAGAGAACTTCTGGACCTGCTTGTTCAGACATATGGGACCAAGTTCAAGGAAACAGCTCTCAACAAGGATACTGGAGAACTCAAGCAGTTCTTCTCATGCATGGTGAATGGTAAGCGTATTGAGCTCCTCGATGGCTATGCAACCATTCTCAAAGATAACGATTCTGTGGCGTTGTTTCCACCTGTTGGAGGGGGATGAATGAGCAGTACTGTCACCTCAACGTTCCGAAAACATAGCAGAGTGACCGTTGACCTTGTAGTGAAGAATGCTAAACTTCTGCTGGAGTCCGGGATGACTCATGGAGGAATCGGAGTCGTAGATGGAAAGATTGTGATTATCGCACGCAATGAACACCTTCCAGAGGCTGAAACAGTCATTGATGCTGAAGGCAAGGTCCTGATGCCGGGACTTATTGATGCTCATGCACACATCCATGACCCAACGATGCTAGAGCACGAGACCTTCACCACTGGCTCAAAAGCGGCAGTGGCAGGTGGGGTCACCACGTTTGTTGACATGCCCCTCACCAATCAGGTTGACACCATTGGGGCTGTGGAGGAGAAGATCGCTCGGGGGGAGGAGATGAGTGTCACAGACTTCACATTCTATGCAGGGATGATGAACTCTGAGAATCATGTGGCAATACCAGTCCTCGTCGAGAGAGGGATAGCAGCCTTCAAGGCTTTCAACTCAGCGCCTTATCAGACAAGTAATGGCGTCCTTGTGAAGTGCCTGAGTGCGATATCTGAGTATGGGGGACATCTCACAATTCATTCTGAGGACCAAGGCATCTTGGACGAGTTCAGCAAGGAGATGGAGGGAGATTGGGATGCTCCCATCAGTCACTCACTCGCCAGACCGAACCTTGCTGAACAGCTAGCAATCAGACAGAACATCGATATCGCAGCACAGACAGGAGGGCACCTCCACATTGCACATGTGACCACCAAGGAAGGGGTACAGGAGGTGGAGAGAGGAAGACTGCGGGGCGTCATGGTGACGACAGAGGTCTGTCCGCATCATCTCGTCTTCTATCGGGACGACATGAATCGCTTGGGTCCCAAGAGCAAGATGAATCCTCCTCTACGGACCAGAGAGGACAGAGCAGCACTCTGGTCGGCTCTGCTTCGAGGCGCTATTGATATGGTGGTCAGCGACCACGCACCCTGTCCCATTGAGATGAAAGAGAGGGGCTCTGAAGACATCAGAGAAGCGTGGTCAGGAGTTGATGGGATACAGACCATTCTAAGGATTCTCATGTCTGAAGGTATCAACAAGGCACGCCTCTCATACTCACGACTCTTGCGGATCTGTTCTCGAAATCCTTCAAGGATATTTGGTCTCTATCCAAAGAAAGGCGTCCTCCGCATCGGAGCAGATGCGGACTTCGTCATTATCGATCAGAATAAAGAAGAAAAGATAACGGCAGACATGATGGAGTCAAAATGCGGATGGACACTCTACGAGGGTATGATAATGAAAGGAGTGCCTGTCATGACATTCGTCAGAGGTGTGCAGGCTTTCAAGGAGGGGCAAGTGACCGTGAAGCCAGGTCATGGTAGGTTCCAGGCAATGGGCAGTGGGGAGAAACCTCTCGGAGAATGAACCTTGACTGAACTCAAGTTTGTATTTGGAGACCCGCGAGTATGCTCAGGATGCATGACTTGCTCAAACACCTGCAGTATGTACTATTACAAGGTGATCAGTCCTGAACGAGCGCGTAACAGGGTTCTCAGGATTGAGCCAGCTCTTGACTTTCCTCTCTTCTGCAGAAACTGCGAGGATGCACCGTGCATAGCCGCCTGTCCAGAGCAAGCAATAACACGCACCTCAAAGGGTGTTGTGATTGTCAATAACAAGAAGTGTCTTAGCCACGGAGAGTGTGTCAAGGCATGCCCGTATCATGCAATTCGAATTCATCCCGACACTGGGAAGGCGTTCAAGTGTATCCAGTGCGGACAGTGTGTAGACCGTTGTCCTGCAGACGCGATTTTCATGACCACTGAGAGAGAGCTCGCAGAGAGGGACAAGGATGGGAGCATGAGAGGATTATACGAGAAACATAGAGAGGAGATCTACGACAAGGAGGAGGGGCTATGATACACGGAGTTGGTGGTAAGACTCTCTGGATAGACCTGACAAGGGGAGTAATCGAAAAACGTCCCTTGGACGAGGAGATGATCAATGAGTACCTATTGGGTGCGGGATATCTGTCAAGAGTCCTCTTCGATAACATCCCAGTAGGCATTGACCCCCTGAGTGAGAAGAATGTCCTAGGAATGGCAACAGGGCTTCTCACTGGGTCCATGTTTCCTCAAGCATCGAGGCATGTCATTGCGGCACTTTCACCACTGACCGACGTCTGGGGTGAGAGTCATGCAGCGGGGTTCTGGGGGGCAGAGTTGAAGTTTGCAGGCTATGATGCAATCATCTTCACAGGGGCATCCGCAAACCCGGTATATCTCAATATTAGAGATGATGTTGTTGAACTCCTAGATGCAGAGGATGCTGGAGTCTGGGGAAAGGATGTCTTTGAAACTGATGACATCCTCAAGTCCAAGCATGGGAGGAAGATCAGGATCCTCTCAATAGGACCGGCAGGAGAGAACCTCGTGAGGTTTGCAGCCATCATGAACGACCGAGACCGTGCCTCAGCACGCTCTGGACTAGGTGCGGTCATGGGGGCAAAGAAACTGAAGGCGGTCTCCGTGAGAGGGACTGGGAAGCTCACGGTTGCCGACCCAGCAAACTACCTGAAACAGATGGATGTGTTTCACAAGCGGATGATGGCCAACCCGTTCACTCCAGGCCGCATAAAGTATGGTACGACGAGCCTTGTAGAACTGATGCAGCATATTGGCAGACTGCCCAGCTACAACATGAAGCAGGGCGTCTTTGACGGATTCGAGAAGATAAGTGGTGATGCCATCAATGAGAAATACCTTGTGAAGGCGAGGGCGGACTTCTCATGTCTACAACGCTGCGGACGTTACACGGCTGTCAGGACCGGACCATATGCCTTTGAGGGGGGTGCTCCCGAGTTTGAAACCCAATCATCCATGGGCTCAAGATGTGGAAACGACAATCTTGAGTCCGTGTTGTTCGGCCATCATCTCTCAAATCAGTATGGGATGGACACAATCTCACTTGGAGCAACCATCTCTTGGGCAATGGAGGCATGGGATGAAGGACTCCTGACAGGTGATGACACTGGTGGTATTGATCTGAGCTGGGGGAACCATGAAACTGTGGTGAACCTCACGCGAATGATAGCATTCAGGGAGGGCTTTGGGGACATCCTTGCAGAAGGTAGCGCGAGAGCTGCTGAGAGAATTGGTAGAGGGACTGAGAGGTTCGTCATGGCAGTGAAGAAGCAGGAGATTGCTGGGCAGGAGCCACGAGCACAGAAGTCCATGGGTCTAGCAGCAGTCACAGCAGCCCGTGGAGCAGACCATCTCTATGCATTCCCAGTCCTCGACGAAGCTGGCTTTGACGACGAGATTAGGGAACGTTTTGGGAAAGAGTACCTACCTGAGATGGCAGATCGTCTGAATCCAAAGTACAAGGGCATCATGGTCAAGGAGTGCGAGGACTTCATGGTCATGGTGGAGAGTGTGGGTCTTTGCAAATATGGCACACAGATTCCTCCAGAGTTCTTCTACAATGACATAGCCCTCGCTCTTAAGATTCATAATGGCCTTGACATGAAGGGAGGGGATTTGCAGATCATTGGTGAGCGCATCGTCAATCTCAACAGGTTGTTCAATGCCAGGCTGGGCATCACAAGGGAGGATGACTGCCTACCTGACAGACTCACAAAGGACAAGGCTCCTCTAGGACCATCTGCAGGTGAGGTCGTGGAACTCGATTTGATGCTTGACGAGTACTATAGGGAAAGAGGATGGGCACTTGAGAGTGGCTTGCCGACTGAGAAAACTCTCAAGAGATTGGGGTTGACAAAAGAGGGAAAAGAAGTTGGGTTATTGTAGGCGAGAAAAATGACATCGGACAAGTTTCAGACAAAGGTACAAATGACACTCGAGGAGTTCCATACTGCGACTCATGAGAAGCTGGTTTCCCTCATCCGTGAGATGGAGAGAGTCCTGGGGAGAGAGAGAGCCCATCAGATAGTATCAGACTGGGCAGAGAGAAATGCGATAAATGACATCAAATCGGTCATCGCTTCGCAGAAGAAACCCCCAGAAACCTTCGAGGATGTTAAGGTCCTACTGAAAGAATGGGTTGAAGACCTCAACACGAACAATATGGAGACCGTTTCCATAGTCGAGGAAACAGATACCAAGTCTGTGTGCATCGTGGATGAGTGCATCTATGGCACAGTCTTCAACAAGCTTGATGCCGCTGACATCGGCTATTTACTCTACTGTAAACATGACTTTGCTACAACGCCAGAGATACATCCAAACCTGGGACTAAAACGAGAGAAAACTGTCATGCAGAAGGATGACTGTTGCGACTTTGAGTACTATTGGAAGTGAGAATAATCCCTGTTCAGTAGTTAATCAGATGTATTTCTACTCGCAGGTTGCACAGACATTAGTGATTGTGTCCTTCACACCATCAACCTTTCGGAGCTCATTGACTACAAAGGAGCTCAGCGCCTCAGGTGTCTTGAAGACGCACTTAATCAGAAGGTCATATGCCCCATAAATCAGATAGGCCTCTTCGACCTGCTCGAGGTTGCGAACCTCATCCAGAATAGCTCGCGACTTTGTCGACTCGACCTTGGCCATGATAAAGGCGATAATCAACTCAATTCCACCATCGGATACTATATCCTTGTTCTATCTTCTTCTCCCAGCATAAAACTGTTGCTAGGAATTGATGTCAAGAGCAGGAAGCTTAATAGCAGGGGCTTTTTGGTGCCGACAAGTCCAAGGAGGCTCATGCGTGTCTGGCATCTCTCCAAAATCAACTGGCGTTTCAAAGTCAAAGGACGAACCAAAGAAGACAGACCAGTTCGAGCCACGTATTCTTGCCTTCTGCTGTAACTGGTGCTCATATGCTGGAGCTGACCTAGCAGGGACGAGCAGGATGCAGATGCCGCCGAACGTCAGAATCATCAGGGTAAACTGCACAGGGAGGATTGACATCTCATTCATTTTGGATGCCCTACATCAGGGAGCTGATGGTATTCTGGTGTCTGGGTGTCACCCCGGAGACTGTCACTATACCAGTGGCAACCTGAAGATGGAGGCACGATTCGTACTCCTGAAGAGTCTGCTAACGCAGGCGGGAATAGAGCCCGAGAGAGTACATCTACAGTGGGCTAGCGCAGCTGAAGGTGATGTCTTCTCGGAGGGTGTTACTATGATGGTTGAGCGTATCAAGTTGCTCGGACCAAATCCGGTCAGGAGAGGAACTTAGATTATGGCAAAGACCAAGCGAATTGCACTTGCACAGCTGAGCTCATGTTGGGGATGTGACCAATCACTCGTTGACATTCATCTGAGGCTGCTTGATGTCTTGCCAAAGTTGGAGATTGTCTATTGGCCAGCAGTCGTGGACTACAAGCTCCATGACCTGGAGACACTCCCAAAGAAATCAGTCCATATTGGCCTGGTCGAGGGTAGTTGCAGGACAAAGGAAGACCTCCATCTCCTTGAAGTCATGCGAGAGAAGAGCAAGATTCTCGTTGCCTGGGGGTCATGTTCAGCATACGGAGGTATTCAAGGCCTTGGCAATCAGTGGGAGCTGAAGGACCTCCTCAACAGAAAATTCCTCGAGATAGAAACAATCACAGAAGGGAGGATTCCTGACGAGAACGTACCTGAGTTCTTAGAGAGCATTAGACCAAATCCAGACCTAGTAGAGGTTGATATGATCCTCCCCGGTTGTCCTCCAACGAGTGACAATACTCTCGATGCCCTTCTAGCGCTTCTTGACAACAAACCCTATGACCTCCCTGACAAGACTGTCTGTGACCAGTGCCCCTTGGAGAGAGAGGAGAAAAAAATCAAGCAGTTTCACAGGACCTTTGAGGGGAAAATTGATCCGACAAAGTGCCTGCTTGATCAGGGATATCTGTGCTTGGGATTTGCCACTATAGGTCTCTGCGGAGCACTCTGTCCATCCAAAGGTACTCCATGCAAGGGTTGTTTTGGACCGCCACCATCGGTCTCTGACCATGGTGCTAAAATCATCTCTGCACTGGGAGCCATTGCTGATATGCCTGCAGAGAAGCTCAGAGAGGCATTTCCAGACCCAATTGGTTCATTCTATTTCATTGACTATGCATCCTCCTATCTTTCTAAAATCAGGGATAAGATGAGAAAGGATGCAAACCGATAGACGAGCTCGATTCACTTCGACTCATTGAACCTGAGATGGTAGGTGGTGCCAATCACGCTCATGTCTGCAATGTTATCAGTGACATGAAGACTAATTCCACATAGTGAGGCAATACCACGGATGAGAAGCATACCAAGTCCCACTAATGGTTGGTCAGGTTTCTTCAATGACTCTGTGGAGTTCAGAAATGCCTTGAGTTCCTCGGAGAGCCCACCACCTCTGTCACTGATATCCAACTCAACAATATTAGCTTGATTGACTTTGGCACTGACGAAAAGAGAGGGACTTCCATGTTTGAATGAGTTGTCAAGAATGTTCCAAAGAAGCTCATCTACCAGCCTTGAATTATCAATCATGGTATCCATAGGTATCTGAACTTCTATCTGCTCAGGAGTGAGACTATACTCCTTTATCACTCGCTCTACTACCTTCTCAATAGTCAACGATAAGGGGATCTTCTCAGAGGCAATCTTCGCTTGGTTGATGGACACTATAATGTCTCTCATCTCATCAACGAAATTTCCAGCGTCTTCCAACACCTCATTTGCTATGTTAATCCAGTGGTTCTCCATAACATCTTCTCTCTCAGTCAATTCGAGTGCATTTCTAGCTGTCTGGATATAGTTTCTAATGTCATGCTGGACCAGACCAGAGATGATATTTGAGATTTGATATTGATTCTCAAGGTCTCTGGTGACCGTTCCTGTGAACATCGTTAGCATCGATGATGCTGTAATGATGACTCCTAAAGCCTGCAAAGTGACGAAAAGGTCGAATAAACTAAAGTTGATTATTGTGAAAGGTACGATAAACCAAGAACCTGCCCATATCATAAAACCAAGGACCAACCACCAATTCGACATGTGTCCGGTAGCCTCAAAGCGAAGGACAACCCGAGCAGAGAAAATACAGACATATGCAACATAGAAACCTAGAGGCATAAAGACGTACTGAAACCCAAGTTCGAAGATTAGACCCAGGAGTAGAAAACAGGTGAAGAAAGTAACTCCCCCTGCGTAGAATCGTAATCGATTCTTGGTAATTTCTGTTGTGCGGATTCCATCTTGGATGAGTGTGATTCCAATGAACATGGTATTGATGGCAATGAAATCGAGAGGGGAGAGTCCCACAGGTGATGAGGCAAAACCACCTTGGAGAGCACCAACTGTGTAGACCAACCAACCAATGGCCCAGATTCTGTAACCCTGTCGCTTGGAATAGTGGATCAGACCCCATGCCACGGTGACATAGAATATAATGAACGTGAAAATAAGAATCAAATCAAGCACAAGGTCTGTTGCCTGCATCATCAAGAAACTCCACTAGTATCAAACACGGTCTTGCGACTAGAAATTTGAAAAGGGTAAATATACGTAGCTATGATATATTCCAGCAATATTTCCCTTCATATTTCGCGAAATAACCTGTGTCTACGAGAAAAGAGGAGAAGTCAGTAGAACTATCTGCTGGTTTCTCACTCAGAACAGAGGGATAATTCAAATGAAACTTGGAGAGTTTGTGAACGAGAATCACTTTCCCATCTGGGGTCTTGCGGGATCAGCCATCGGTCTTGTCTTTATTCTTACCCCCCAGCTGTTCTATACCGGGTCTCTTGGAGAACCATATTCAATGTTCAATCATACAGTGTCAGAGCTTGGAGAACTCGGAGTTTCCGAACTGGCGTGGATGTTCAATGTTGGACTCATGCTGGCTGGAGTGCTCTTCACACCATTCATGATTGGGCTGGGACTATATCTGGACAACATCGTGGGCAAGATTGCGGCAGTAGGAGGAGTCTATTCTTCGGTGTCAATCACTCTCGTTGGCGTCTATCCCATGAATTTCATTGTTGAGCACTCAATCGCAGCAATGTCATTCTTCCTGAGTGGTATGGTCATGACCCTGCTCTGGGCACTCGCAATTCTTGCCCAGAGAGAAATCAGAATCAACAGACTCCTCTCTCTGGGAGGATTTGTGAACATGACGATATTTGCGCTGTTCCTCTATGGACCTTGGGGTGGGTTTGGCCTTGACCCAAGGCCTGAGTTCTCCATGAGGATAACACTTGAGTGGGCGATATACTTCGCAATCGTTGGTTATCTGCTGCTACTCTCGACCTATGTATGGAGAAAGGAGAGGGCTGGAGAGAGCCTCTAGGGCTCACTCCAAGTACAACGATACTCGACCTGGCAGGGCAAATCGTGCCTTGTTCTGCGGGTCATAATCTGGTTTCTCAGCACTATGTATGACGACATCAGCACCCAACTCTGATGTCAGGTATTGGGAGGATTCGTTCAGAGCGGTCATCTCGTTTTTAGCGCTTGAGGAGTGTGGCCATAGACCATTCTCTTTGGCAATCCGGTCCACGATACTCTTGATTTCTTTCCCATGTTTTCTGAAGTCCTCATTGGACATCAGGTGCTTCATGATGTCACCCACAATCATGGATATGTCTGCCTTTCGAATACTGCTCATGGCTTTGAACATCCAATCAGGTGCCACGTAGATGTGAATCTTCTTTGTCTTCTTTCCTTTCATCAGCTTCATGATCTCTCTGACATCACGGATAGTTGACTCGATGACTAGTCGTGTAGTTTCCACCTCTGAGTCTATCATTTTCTTGTCTGGCTTTGGCCATTCTGCCAGGGAGATATACCCCTCATGTCCCATCTTTGACCAGACTTCCTCACACATGTGCGGCATCAATGGCGTGGCTAATCGAACCCAGATGTTGCAAACATAGGCCATTGTAGCCTCACGTTCTGCTTCGGGGATTCCTGGTTGTTTCAGATACTGATTGGCTGTACGGATCATCTCTGAGGTCACACTTATGGCATAATCTCGCAGTCTGAAGCTTTCGATCAATTTGGTACATGTGTCCACCAGAGTGTTCACACGAGATACCATCCAACGCGTGGCCATGCTTGGTCGTTCCTTCTTGGTGAATACTTTGGGATTTTTCTTTGCATACTTGAACATGATGTCACTGAACTGTCGGGTCCTTCCCATCATAGATGACACATCACGTTCATGCCACTCCATTAAGGAAGCAGGTTCAGCAGCAGCCATTGCGTAGACCCTGAAGACATCTGCTCCATACTTCTTTGGAACCTCCACCAAAGGAATCACACGTCCTTTACTCTTGCTCATCTTTCCACCAGCCATGACCAGATATTCACTGATGCTGATTTTCTGAATCCAGTACTTCTCCGGAAAGATTGCCACATGGTGAAAGAGTGCGAAGCTGAGATGATTAGGGATGTGAGCGGGATTGGTGTGACGCTGGTCATTGGGGTACCAGTATCGAAACTCACTCTGCATGGTCTTTAGCAAATCTGGACTGATACCAGTTGCCTTACTCACACTAGATGCTGTCCCCTTGCCCAGAAAGACGAAATCGAAGAAGGCGGGTGTCAGCTGTTCGGGTTTCAACTTGTTGAATCGAATGTGATAGGCAATTGTATAGTATGCCATGTAGATTGTCGAGTCGGATAAGGACTCGATAATCCAATCTGGATCGAATGGAAGTCTTGTTCCGATTCCGCGTCGTCGTGCACATGGGCGCTGGGTCAACCAATCGAATGTGTTTTCGAACAAGATTCTGAAAGCGTCAGGAACAATCTCCATCTTCCGCAAGGCTTCTCTTGTTTCTTCCTTCCAACCTGGACTTGTATAGTCCAAAAACCACTGACCTGCGAAGACCCCTATCACAACATCAGTCCCACATTTGCATATCACAGGTTTCTGATCAGGTTCAAAGAAAACATCAATCCTGTTGATGGACCTCATCCATTCCACGACGTCTTCCTTCACATCATGTATCTTCCTCCCAGAGAACTGTTGGCAGTTTTCCTTCATCACTCCATCATAGTACTCAGCCTTGTAGATCTCTTGTGTTGCATCCTCTAGCTTCTCATCTTCATTTTGTGACTGGATGTTTCTACTCTCAACAGCATCCTTTGCAGGAAACTCACTATAGCCCTCGATGTCAATCATGCTGATAATCTCAATTTGCCGTACTTCTTCTGTTGAGATGCCATACTTCTGTAGTCCTGAGGGATCATCCCATAGGTCTCTCAGAGCAATGTAGTCAAAAGGAGCATGTCCTGGTACAGAGTACACCACTCCTGTGGCATTGTTCACATCAACAAACTCTGCTGGTAAGATCAGAATCTCATGATTATCATGAATCGCCCTGAACTTCTTGCCTATGATCTTTGATCCGGGGAATGTTTCTAATACCTCAACATCTTTTGCTTGGAACTTCAGCTTCTCTACAGCAGCCTCTGAGACCAACCACTTCTCACTGTCAACCCTCACCCAGACATACTTTTTCTTGGGATGAATCCACATGTTGGTGACTCCAAAGATGGTCTCGGGACGTAGAGTGGCTGCGACCAGGAATCCATCCTCAAAGGGCCATTTTATCGCTGTGAATTCCTTGACCTTGGCAGTTGTACCCTCCAGTAGGTCATCCTCTCCAACAGGATTCTTGCAGTTCGGGCAGTATAACAAGGGGTAGTTGCCCTGTTTGACATACCCCTTCTCCTTGAACTTCAGATATTGCCACTCAATGAATTTGTTATACTCCTTGTCACCTGTCGTGAACTCCCGCCGCCAATCTATACTGTAGCCTAATGCGTCAAAGTCTTGGGAAATCACCTTGGCGAAGAAGGAAGCAGTGATCCACGGGTCTGTGAACTTGGCTAGTTGAGCTTCCACCTCATCCTCAGTGTCAAAATATAGACGTAGATCACGCTTATACTGTTCAATTGCGACAGGGTCACCTGCCTTCACACGGTCGACCATTCCCTGAATGGGAGTCCCTGTCATGTGTGATGCCATGGGAAACAAGACATTGAAGCCCTGCATCCTCTTGTATCGGGCAATGACATCGCCAATAGTGTAGGTCCTGCCATGTCCGATGTGCAAGGCACCATTCACATAGGGATATGGCACCGTGAGGAAGAACTTCTCTCGTTTGGGGTCAGGATGTGCCTCAAAGACCTTGTCCTTTCTCCAGCGCTTCTGCCACTTCTTCTCAATCTTAGCAATATCACTCATGTCCAGTGATCTCTCCTGATTCTGAAGGGTTGAAACATTCCAAGATGGTGTCCTCTATAAAGGACTCGCAAAAGGAGTGTATGTTAGTCTTCGAGAACACAATCCATCCTGGTTCACTCTCTCCAACTGTGAAAGAGAGAGTCCCTTATTAGAGCTATGGTCAGCTCTGATTGACTAGAGATATTGTGAGAAATGGGTGGAGAAGAATGGACCACCAAGAAGAGTATATGGACATCCACAAGGAGCTCTTGCCTTATGCTGTGGTCCATCTGTTCTTCATAGAACTGGAACAGAAGGGAGATGTGAAGTCATACTGCAATGGTGCGAATGCCACAGGTAGATGGATATTTCAAATCTTCAACAGGGAGTTTGTTGAGGAACTTGCTCAAGTGATTAACAGGGCGTTGGGTAAAAGACGAAAGAATCCACCCGTCCTTGAAGTAATGAGTGGTGATGGACGGCTTATTGAGTTCCTGAAACCCCTGATTAAAAGACGGTGTATTGCAACGGATAGTAAAGATGGTAGGTATAATATTGGATACCCCAAATGGGTGGAAACACTGGATGCAATGACAGCTGTGGAAAAATACTCACCTGCATTCATAATCATGTGTTGGGAACCCTATCTATCAACAGTTGGGATAGATATTGTGAAAACAAAAGTACCAACAGCATGGATAGGAAACCCGAACATGTGCGGTCACACAGATATCTTTGAACAGCCACACATCCCAATGCAGAGCAAATACGCTCTGAGTAGGCATGACTACTTCCTAGCAAGGAACTTCAAGACTGACATCTTCTTCTTCAACTGCAAGCCGGAGTGGATCCACAGCTGAACTTGAGGTCTTACACTGCTTCATATTTTCCCATCCTATGTTGAAATCATTAGTTGATAGAAGGTCTTGTCATGGTCAAGGCGATTGTTGATGCGGTGGATATCGACCTAAAAACAGGAACAACTCTTGGGTACTATACCTTCGGACAAGAGCGTCCGAATGTGTTCATCCTTGGAGCAATGTATGGTCGCTCGGCCACGGATGTCTATGCGAGCTACCTCATCATGAAACATCTTGAGGGACTTGATAGAATTGACGGATCGGTGACATTCCTCCCAGTGTCAAGTCCTCTCGCTTTCCGTCTTGGAACAAGGGTTTCGCCACTCGACTCAAAAGACCTTGACACTGTCTTTCCAGGAAATGAGCATGGAACTGTGACTGAGAGGACTGCATGGGAAATCTGGAGGAGGGCATCACAGGCAGACTACATCATAGAACTTAGGACTGGGTGGTTGAACTGTACAAGTCATGTTGTTGCGATGCATAGGGACTACATACATGTGAGGAATCTTGCCTCACAGATAGGACTTCCATATGTCGTTCAATCAACTGGAACCAGAGGTGCACTGACTACTGAGGCAGCACATGAGGGTATTCCAGCAGTTTCCATAGAGATGCGAGGTGACACTGATCAAGTGGACTCACAGGTGGCTGTTGGAGTCAAAGAAGCAATACTCAATCTCCTGCGAATCAAGGACATGATTATCGGAGAGAAACTAGAAGCCTCCAACTCACTCATGGGAAGACTGCAGCATGTCAACGTTGACACTGAGGGCTTCTTTATACCTACTGTGGATCTTGGAGAACCTGTGAAGAGTGGGGCTGTGCTAGGACATGTACAAGACAAGGGTGAGATAATGACCCCATTCGATGGTGCGGTGATATCTCTGAGCCGAATCAACTATGTCTTTGAGGGAGATATGATTGCTCGCATTGCTCCCCCACTTGGAGAGCAATGGCCTTCTATGGCTGTTGAACAGGAAGAGACTGCTCCAGTGAGAAGGAAATGGTGATGATGAGCAACGATTGGCAAGAGATACAACATCTGATGCGCATCAATGTGGGGGATAAACGTCTGAGGGAGGGAAAGAATCTCCTACTTGTGGGTAGCTGTTCGGACAGGTTTCCTGACATAGTCAGAGAGATTTCGGAGAGGGACGGAGGTCATTTTGCCCTTCAAGTGTGTCTTGAAGAAACCCATGCAAATCAAGCAGGTTTCAAGATTGGTTCCATTGTGAGATATTCTGACATCAAGAAGCTCACAGCTCTTACCGTGGATGGAAGTCCTCACTGTGTGCAATTGCATTATCTAATAGAAGACATTAAACGTCATTTCACACCAGACATTGAAACAGCTCACTTTGTCATTGAGAAGGGACAACTGATGGAGATTTCAGCTGAAGCAGTGAAGCGATCGAGGCATCTGTCTAAGATTCAGAAGATGATGGAACACTAGCCAATGCGTGGGAGGATGAACCCTGCCTGCTTCTTGTACTCTAGATACTCGTTTCCATAGTGCAAGACTAATTTCTGCTCCTCAAAGTATGCACCAATCAAAGTATAGAGAATCATGCACAATGAGAAGACAATCACTGGCGGGTAGGGGTAGATGAGTGCAATAGCTGAGAATACCAAGACTGTGGCCAGATAAAGTGGGTGTCGGATACGAGAGTAAATACCATCTGTGATGAGCTCAGCTTTCCTGTCAGTTCTCATATCAGCGACAGTACTGACGGATATGACCCTTGACGCCATTAATGCTATAACAGCGCCAAGTAGACCCATGAAGACTCCAGGTATAAACAGGATTGGTTGAATCAGAGAGGGATTAATGACGAAGTATATCCAGTCATAGAAGTTCATGGATAGGAATGCTATCAGAAGGGTGATTAGACTCGAAATAGTAAAGGCTCGAGCATATCCCTCTTTTCCCCATCGGTCAATGATTCTACTTTTGACCCTGAGTGCGGACATTCCTGAATGCTGGATCCCAAACAATGTAGAAGCTAGTACGATGTAGAGATACTCTATCATGCTGATTTATCCTCACATGTTCTAATACGGAATCCTTATAAGTTAACTATTGTGTATTTAACAATAGTTAATATATTCACATGTTGGTGAATAAAAGATGATTGAAACTGCAAAGAACCCATTCTCCGCCATGGAGATGTGGGATGACACAATGGTCACCGTCAATGAGGGTGACGAGAAGAAGAAGAAAGTAGATGCCAAACGTTACAGAATCCGTTATCTCGTTGGAGAGAGTGAAGATAAGAGATTCATAGATGGTGGCACCGAGGATGTCGCTGAGCTAACTGAAAAGACAATATTCCTGGCGCCATCAGTGCATCGCCTCGAAGGCGACCCGTTCCACTACGATCATTCTAGAGTGGAGAGCATAAGCGGAAAAGCAAGAATCTCTGAGAAAACAAAGCAGCTTAGCCGCCATCCAGCCTGTGAGGACCACAAGACAATAGAGGTCACCTTCGAGAGCCCTGGAGTTGAGTGTTGCGCCATGTCAAAGGAACAGGCTGACAAGATGCATGTCCCACTCCAGTATATGGCAGGATACATGCTCGGTAAGAGTGATGGTGTCCTAAAGGTTGCACTCTCAAAGACTGTTGTTGATAATGGTACTGAGTACTATGACAACATTCACCTGATTCCAGAGTCAGCGATCAAACAGATGTCCTGTCTGGAGTGATATCAAACAAAGAGGTCGAACGTCCGATCATCTCCTTGACTAGCTGCCCCCACACAGCTAGACTTCCTTTCGCTTCGGGCGTTCGCCTCGCCTCTGTTTTTATTCAGCTGTACTTATCCTAAAGGTAAGTGAATCTAAAGCATGACTGGATTCAGGGAGGACATCAGGTCAACTGTTCGCAGGTTTGTGGACTGTATCAATGCGGGAGATCCGGAATGTCTCATGACGTGGCAGACGGAGAACTTCACATTCATTGATTATGATGGAGATATGACACAAGGACGGGATGGTTAGCCAGCATACTTCCACAATAATCCAGGTTATACAATACATGTGGAGCACATGATCACTAGTGGTACAGGCGTGGCTGTTTTGGGTAGAACAACAGGGTCTCATGTTGCTCCAGAGGTTGAGAAGAAGGAAACAATCCTCCGGATTGCTGAGGTGAGAAATGACTTAATCTCTGAATGGCGACTCTACTCAGACACAAAGGAAATCGAACAACAATTAGAAAGTGACATTGATGAGTGAGGAAGAGAAAATCAGGAGGTCAATCATGGATTATTATCATGAGGGGCATGTGCAGTACAAGCCAGAGCTATACGACGAGATTCTTCACAATGAATGGAGGTTCTTCTACTACGATCAAGAGGGAAACTTCAAGATTGTAGACAAGGAAATATACAAAGCTTGGTATAGACCAGAGAAGAGGAATGACAAACTCGTGTGGTACACAGAAATTTTGAATATCGATATCACGGGAAATAATGCATCAGTGAAACTGAAGATTGGGAATCAGACTGTTGAATACATTGATTATTTCAACATGATGAAGATCGATGATCGTTGGTGGATAATCAACAAACTCTCCTCTGCTGAACAATTTGACTGATTATGTCCATACGTATGTATGAGGATAGTGTGTTTTTCTTGCAAAAACAAGAGAATGATGGTGCAATAGCTCACTGATGCTTAGACTTATATACGTAAATAATAGCGCTTGGGGAAGCATCCTCCTTGGGCTGTGATTTTGCATATCCTTTGGCTAAGCATGTATGCGGCTATACCTCAAGTGGATGTAAACAGGTGAATCAAAAATGGCAAGACCGGCACGAGCCGCAATGAACAATCGGCGGGGAATGGTTGTGTGTTCTGTATGCGGTGGTAGTGATTTTTACCAAGACTTGACACGCGGTGAACACATCTGCACCTCTTGCGGGTGCGTGATGAATGAGAGAATCGTAGACAATGGACCTGAATGGCGAGCATTTACAGCAGAAGAGCGGAACTCTAGAGCTAGAACAGGTTCTCCAATGACATTGACAATGGCAGACAAAGGTCTTGCTACAACTATTGGCTGGAGCGACAGAGATGCAAATGGACGCGCAATTGCCGCTAACAGTCGCGCAGCAATCTATCGAATGCGAAAGTGGCAGATCAGAACCCTTGTTCATAGCTCTCAGCATCGGAATCTAAGCATCGCAATGAGCGAGATGGACAGACTCACATCACAACTTGGAGTTCCCCAAGAAACCAAGGAAACTTCTGCACTAATCTATAGAAAGGCCCTGAGCAGACGCCTTGTTCGAGGTAGAAGCATTGAAGGCATGGTGGCTGCGACTATCTATCTCTCTTGTAGGATTCACAAAATCCCAAGACAGCTTGATGAGATTGTCACAGAGGCGAGAGTGAATAGAAAAGAGCTTGGTCAATGTGTCCGCCTTATACTTCGCAATGTCGATGTTAAAGTCCCGATCCCTTCAGCAAATGACCTGATGCCAAGAATCTCTGCAGACCTTGGTCTTGATGGTAAAACCGTCAGGACAGCGATGAGCATCATCAACGATGCTCGCGAGAGAGGTATCACGGCAGGCAAAGACCCTGGTGGACTTGCAGCCGCCGCACTCTATATTGCAGGTATCATTGAGGATGATCGACGTACCCAGAGAGAGATTGCTGAGGCATCAAATGTCACTGAAGTAACTGTACGTAACAGGTACAAAGACCTAGCCAACAGTCTACAGATTACTATCAAACCATAGTGGTTGGGAATTTTCCCAACTACTCTCATCCTATTTTGCTCTACACTAGATTCATTTATTGAGAACTCCTAGAAGATTCTAGATTTCAATGAACCAGTTTATCCTAGCTTTGTGTGGACTTCCCTCCTCTGGCAAATCCAGATTGGCTGATGCAATTCAGAAGGCAATGGACTATGAGATTGCAATTGTGAGAACCGATGAGTGGCGGAATGAATCATACTATACTAATTGGAATCCGGAAAAGGAGAAACCCGTGCGTCAGGCTGCCCTGAACATGGTTGAAAAATTAGTCAATGATGGAAAGAGTGTCATTCATGACGATACAAACTATTACACCAGCATGCGGCATGAACTGCTCAAGATAGCTCTTGACAACAGATGTGCATTTGCAGTCATTCACGTGTCTACACCTTTGGATGTGGCATTAAAATGGAACAATGAGCGAGCTGGTACAAGAATTCCTGATGAGGTCATTGAAAGAATCAATGAACGGTTTGATTTGCCTGGGAGGCGTTATCTTTGGGATGATTCAATAATGGAAGTGAATATGGCAAATCAGGATATGGACAAAGCAATTGTAGAGATAGTTGATAGCATAATGGAATTAGAAATAGCAGTGCCAGAACCACGCTTGGTGACGAATACTGAATTTGAAAGACTAGATACTGAAACAAGAAGAACTGTATCTGAATTTCTTGAGAAGCATCAACACTTGAGAGAGAGTAGGGAAGTTTCAAAAATTAGACGAAACGTTCTTAGAAAGGCTTCCAGAAGGAGGTTTTCTGTCAGGAAGGTCAATGAGGTGCTTCTTGATGAGTTGAGGGAACTCCTTTGACTAATGATCAAAAACGAGGGATAAAGCAACACTGGATGTATCAAGTGAAAATTGATGGCGGCCTCCTAAGAGAATCGAACTCTCAACGCTTGCACGTTCATGGGTTTGAAGCCCACGGAACCAGACCACCGGTCCTGTAGGAAGCCATTCGAGGTAACTGCTTTCATATTCAATTTAGAGGTAGCGGTTTATCACTTCATGGGTCGCTCTCTTCCACTCAATGCTTTTCTTGGCAAGTTCTGTAGCGATGTTTCCAGGCAGTGGTTCTTCACGTGGTAGAGATTCGATGTTAGATAGCCATCCAGAAGTGGATAATGTCACATGATGCATGCTCTCCTCTCCCTCAGTGGCTTTGATTATCATCTCTCGTCCATGAGCGACTTGGACATAGACAGCGCTGAGTGGGGCTTTGTTGAGAATCTCACGAATCATTCGGTCCCAGCAGGTCTTCGCAACAAGCGCACGTTTCAACTTAGACTTATCCTCAGTTGCTAAAGCATCAAACTTTTCTAGGGAGGCATTTATTGATGCCAAAAGATCATCTAGGAAGACACTCAGAGCGACCTCATCCATACCTTCAACCTCAACCTCGATTGAGGATTTAGCTCCATCGATTGAGATCTGTACAAATGCCTTTTCTCCAGCAATCTGGAGTGAAAACTTTGCAGCACCGTTGAAAACCTGACTCTCGGCTTCACGGTACTCCTCCAATATGACATTAGGTTTCGAGGCGACTGAGTACCAGGTGATTCTGAAGACTGCTGCAGAGTCATCAATGGAATAATTCATACTTCGTGAAACCTTGGCCATATCATCTGTAGCATCCATGAGTCTTAGCCTCCCTCAAGGGTTTGAAAGATAACTACTGGCTTCCTTATAGAATTTGGCTGTGGCTGTTTCAATGTCATTTCTTGAGGCGCCAATAGCTGCATTCATCACCAAGTAACTGTGGGGATAGTCATCAGTTGAAGATCCATATTCCCCCCTGGCAACAGCTCTTGGTCCTGTCACCCTCGCAGTATAGAGTCTTGCGCCAATCTCCTTGACATCCACACCATCCATTGTGATTGCACATGCAACTGGGTTCCACACTGAGAGTATCCGCTGACCAAGTTTCTCTGCTGCTTCGTTCATCCTCTCGTGTAGGAGCTTCAGGTTTGCGACTTGTTGTTGTTGAAGACCCCTGTAGTTGTCAAGACCGAGTACTAGCAGAGCTGCGAGAGTTTGCACGACTGGGGCTGCTGATGCTCGTCCAGCATAGGTTTCAGCAACTTGTTCAATGAAATCTGTCGATGGAGACACGACTATCGACCCACCCACAGGAGCAAGGAAGTTCTTGTCGCTGCTCTGGACAACTGCATCAACCCGTCCGGCATCAGCAGCTGATCGAATCTCTCTCATGGTCCTCTCAGACTGCACTCCATATGCATTATTTACTATCAATGGAACTTCGTACTCTGCACAGTGTTTCGCAATCTCCTTTACTGGATCGGATTCTCTTGGTGGAAAGAAGGTTGTTGTAGTTAGGACTGCGTTTGCTTCGTCTTCTTTCAGTTTCTTCTCTAAGACACTCAGGTCAGCCTGAACCGCATCCCCGATGATGATTGTTGGAATCAAGATTTCTTCTAGACCTGCGAGTGCGATTGCTCGATGTGGAGAGATGTGGTCAACACGGGGAAAGAGGACTCTTTTGACCCCATGTTCTCGCCGGAGTGCTCCTAAGATGAGAGAGATACTCATCCCTGTTGAAAGAGGAGTCACAATACCTGATTTCATGTTACTCAGACCGAGCTTACGTATTGCATCCAAGGCCACACTGTTAGCCACCTGGTGCATCAGTGATGCTCCGGGAGCCTTTGGTTGCGGTGCCGCAAGTTGCCCACTTCGACCTATACCGTGATTGAATCCGGCAGATAGACGACCAATGAAAGGAGATGCCACACGGGCTTCTCGCTCACCAACCCTTGCAGCATCAGGATCCTTGTCAGTATCAAACGAAGAGAGTAACTGTAACATCATCTCAACTTGATGATCGGTGAAACCCTTTTCAGGGAACTGGCGTCTGTTCAGAACATCTCGAACTGGACCCAATAGAGAGTCCACCGTGGTTCTTCCACGCAATAACATACTCTCTGGAATGTTCTTCTCGAGGATGCGATCTATCTCATCTTTGTCCAAATCTGTATTCCTCCTCTGTCAGGCGTTGATAATGTATTGGTTCTGATTCCTTCACTGGACCTTCAAACACGACAGCGACAACGCCTCTAGTGCCAAATGTGTGCTTAATAACACCCACGACTCCATTTGTGGTGAGGACTGCTTTGCCAATCATCCGCTCTGCAATGTCCTTGGTCGATGCGATTCCTTCCACAAGGACATCATGGTCTCGAATCCGTTGTACCTTTCCAGTCCGCCTTCGAGGTCGTGAGAGGACTATCCTATCAGGAATATCAATGACCATACCTGATCCAACGATTCTCATCTGTGTAGGTGATAGGTCAGTGCGAAGCAGGAGCACCCTGCTGCCTCTTGCAAGCGCTATGGGTTTCTGAAGCAGTAAGGCTGCTTGAAACACCTCAGTGTCTACTTCTTCTTGAACGACTCTTGCATCATCAATCTCCTTGAAGGGCACAATTTGACCTGTGACCAACGGCATTCCTGCTGATACACTCACGGTCATCCTTTTCGTGATTCTACCCCGATATAGTGGATTGATACTCAATTGGGAAATGAATCCTAGAGCAGAAGACATACTTCCAGGTGTGCATAGATAGTCACCCCTAGTCACCTCGGTGTCGTCAATCTCCGGTACATTAACACCGACTCTATCACCGGCCATGGCGGTTTCTCTCGACTCACCAAATGTCTGTATTGACCGGACCCTACTCTTCTTGCCAAGAGGTGCAACCTCCACCAAGTCGCCGATTCTCATCTTGCCCTTCTGGATAGTGCCTGTGACAACAGTGCCATGCCCCTTTATGGGGAATGCATGATCAATTGGGATGGTCAAAGGACCATCTGTATCTCGTGTTCGTGGTGTCAAAATATGTAGAAGTGCAGCCCTAAGTTCTTGAATGCCTTCACCTTTCGTCACAGAAACTCGAACAAACTCAGCATCAGAAAATGGACCATCTCTAAGAATTTCTCGCATCCTCTCTTCCACGCTAGTAAGCATAGCCTCTGACACAAGATCAATCTTTGTCAGAGCAACCAGTATGCACTTCACACCCATGGACTGCAGGACAACAAGATGCTCACCAGTCTGTATCTTGGGACCCTCATCCGCAGCTACAACTAGAATTGCTGCATCGATGATGTTAGAGCCAGCAACAACACTGCGAATGAGATCTGCATGACCAGGGGCATCAACCAGAGTGACTAGGTACTTATCAAGAGCAAACATTGTGAACCCGAGATCAATAGTGATGCCACGCTGTTGAGCCTGTGGGTGTTTGTCTAGTCCAGCAGTAGACACCTTCTCACTTAGTGCCTTTGCGAGAGCTGTCTTGCCATGATCGATGTGACCCATCAGACCCACATGTACAGGGACAAGATTGTCCATATCCTAGCCTCAGGTCAGAGAAGATACCTCTCGCATAAAACCTTAGTCACACCCGATTTAATGACAGAGTAGTTTATTGGGACCAGTATCCGACGAAAAGACATGGTGTCACGGTCTCTTGAGAAGATGATGCTGATAGCAATTGGCCTCTCAACGGCAGTCATTGTGGGTGTACCAGTGTTGATGTATGCGATTGATACAATCAACACAACTTCACAACTACAAGAGGTGATGCTAGCAGCAGAGCAAATGCACAACGCAACAAGGGAGGTGGATAATGGTTTCAGTAATACTACTTCAATTACTGTATGGATTAATCCGGGAGTTGCAGTGAGTGCAGATGGAAATACGTTGACAGTTTCATATAACAATGATGGGGGACTTCCAAGGACATGGTCCGAAACATACAATCACGCCATATCAATAAATCAACCCATAGTAAGTCATACAAACAAAGTACTGTATTCTATGGAAATCGTCAGGATTGATGACACCATTCATATCTCATTTTTTGAAGTACCAATTTGAGGGCCGGCAGTTCGATTAATAGAGCACAACGTTTTTAATCTGGGCTCAGGTTCACGCCGCTAGCACCCTCAGGTGAGGACTGAAAGTAATGGCAGAAGATGTCGATAGAATCGACGAAACTGGTACTGACGAGGAAGAGTCCAAGCCAGAGGAGGAGAAGCTAGAGGAGAAAAAGCCAAGAAAGACTGGGCGTAGATCGAACCCCTTTGGATTGATACTGAACACCAGGATGTTACGCAGGGTCTTCCAGATCCTCGCGTTCATCGGAATCAACGGCTACATTTTGCTATCGTGGTTTCATATGCCCAATGTTCAAGCATTCTGGTTGTCCATATGGCAGAATCTACCAACACTACCCATTTTGGCTCCACTCGAGGCACCCTTTGGAGTAATAGCAGGCTCATTTGACACCATGATACGAGAGTTCGCAACGGGTATCTTTCCATTCTTCACGCTAGGTGCTATGATAATCATAACCATCACCGTTGGCAGGGCTCCCTGTGGATGGATCTGCCCCATCGGCACAATTCAAGATTTCATCACCCTACCGAAACGGACTAAAATTCGACCAGCTCCTGGAACAGAGAGCGAACTTCGAAAGATCAAGGCATATGTATTTGTCATTGTAGCATTCCTTGCAGTTTGGGTTGGATTTTCTAGAATCACAGGCACTGCAGAGGCTCTTGAGAACACCCTTGGTGGGTTTGTCAATGATGCTTTTGCACCCTTGAATCCTGCATACATTCTATTCGTTGTACTACCGAACCAACTATGGCCAACAGGCCTTGATACTCTATGGTACTTCACTCAATGGGAGTGGGCACTTGCGCAGATGGGGTTCGTCATTTTCATATTTCTCATCTCATTCTGGGTCCCCAGATGGTTCTGCCGATGGCTTTGCCCTGCTGGATGGTTTTATAGCATATTTTCGCGGGACTCGATAATCGGGATAGGAAGAAACCCAGCTCGGTGCACACCAGATACCTGCAATGTCTGCGAAGTGGTTTGTCCAATGAACATCCGTATTCGGAGATATCCGTACCAACATATGCATAGTCCAGACTGTATCCTATGTCTCGATTGCAGAAGTCACTGTCCCAATGATGCAATTGTACTGAGATTCTCATAGACCAAGGGTTGAAGCAGACTTCAGAACATCGTTGAAGGCGGTATTGATGTTCGAATACATCTCCATGAGCTTGAGACCACTCTCTGTGACTCTTGCACCACCACCACCTTCAGTCCCGCCCTTATAGGTTTCAACAAGGGTAATACCTAGTTTCTTCTCAATCTTCTTGATGACTCCCCAAGCATAACGATATGACATCTTGAGTTTCTTGGCACCCTGAGTAATTGTTCCCTCTTCATGAACCGACTTCAATATAGCAAAAGCTCCAGGTCCAAAAATGTACTCTCCGTCCCGCTCAAACCAGAGCTTATAGTCTGGCACTAGATCGAAACCACGTCTGTCCTTCGCACACATATATGACCACTCCATAAATGGGGTTTGAGGACCAAGCTCGGGATTTGATCTGCGTGATCTAATGACCCCATCTAAGTCGTTCGGGTTTTGTTTCTTTCTTGAAGACCTTCTTCACCGTTTTCCAATGATCAGCACACAGGTAGACCGTTCTCGATCGGGCATCTTTCACCTTAAGATTGGCTTTTGCCACGCTCTCAGAAATCCTATCCCTCTTCATAGATCTCTTTGAGGGTTTCCTGCATCCAACTATACTGCAAATCTTATCCTCGGACACTTGGGACACTTCAAATGAACTACCAGTTGTACTGTATTATAACTATAGCGCATTGATATCAAGCGTTCTCGCCCTTTGGGGTGAAAACCCCACCCTTTGAAAAGTCAATAAACACGCATTCCTCATCGCCAAGGCGGAGTTTGACAGATTCCGAGTCATCAGCATGTCCCATAACCGTTGTCGCAAGACCGTGCTTCTCAGCGATTCGCCTTACCTCTGGAAGATTATCATCAGACGTTGCAACAAGAAATCCTAGTGAGATAAACATCCGAACCCAGTCATCCAATGGAATCTCGGATGGACGTGATGAATCAAGATTATCTAAGTTTAGAACGCCTCCGCATCCAGAGTATTCCAACATCATGGCAGCAGTGCCAATAACTCCAGCTACAGAAACATCCTTTGCTGCGGTCAGTACTTTTTCGTGGGCAAGTTCATTCATCACCGAAAGCCGATTAACAACATCTTCAGATGATCTTCCCGTGACAGAATCCCAGCCAAGTGGGTAACTCTCGCCCCGTTGTCCAACTCTGTCGAACAGGAGTATAAGGACGTCACCAGATTTAGCTCCACCTGCTGTCAGAAGGTTGGACTTCATCACTTTACCTGTAGCAGAACCAACTACATAGGTCGAGCTGGAATGAGGGTTTGTGTGCCCTCTGACAATGGGAATTCTAAACATCTGCGACCCAGTGATGAGACCATCAAGTAATGCCTCGCCAATTCCAGAGTCGGAATATGACAAGGCAACTGCAAAAGATGTTGGAGTCCCCCCAGCTGCATAGATGTCCATCACATTTGCTAGGACTGCATTAAATCCAGCTGCCCGAGGGAAGTTTAAACAGAGGCTCTCAACAATCCCATCTGTGGTCAGCAGGACATACTCATCAGACTCTGTGCCAATCGCTGCAGAATCCTCTCCAAGACCATGGGGTGTGTTGCCATTGAAGGACTCTAATCGTAGTTTATCAATAATGGAAGGGAGTACAAATTTCCTTGTGATTCCATCGAAGCTCATGAGGAGCTTCAAAATCTCATCAAGACGGCTCAAGTCAAATCACTCTATGTCAGGGAGTAGGTGTTGTTGGACCAGGAAGCAAGCCAACAGCAAAAGCAGCTTGTCCCAGCAGGAACCCGATTCCTAGGAGTGATATTCCAACCATGAAGTAGATGAGCGCCCTCATCTCAGGGCGGATTTCCTCGAACACTTAAGTTCACCTTCGTGACCAGCGAACTAGGTGTCACTTATAGACATTGTGCCATGAGATGCAACTCATAGTAAGTTGTTTCATCTCAATCGAAATTTCTTCGCGATTTCTTTTGGCATTGAGTCAGGATATGGTTCATCTAGCTTGATGAGAACATCCTTCTGGATGGGCAAATCAGTTTGTTTGCACTTTCCGTCTTGCGTCATCCTTCGAGCGGTACACTTCGAATGAACACACCATCCTTGATCACACTCCTCGTCAATCCAGGTACACCATACAATCTGCTTATTCCCCTGCTTTCGGATCTTGAGCGCAGGAGGTCTTCTTTCACAGACAAAGTTCTTGCACAAGGCAGTGCATTCTACATTATTGCTAACCATGTCAAATCGCTCCAGAGTCTGTTTATCTTCATCTCTTCTCAGCAATCCTGAGTAACGATATCAGTCGTGCTTGGCCCCCTTCCACTATCCTGATGCTTCTCTCAAGTCGTGCTTTCGACGAGTCATATGAGTCTCGTGAGATGTCACCAATCTTGAACTTGGCCTCGACTCTATTGACCTCCTTATCGAGTTTCTTAAGCGTCGTCTTGATACCTTTCACCCATTTCTTCACAGTTTTGATTGCTGACTTCAAGCTCTCTCGTTGCTCTTTAATTGAGTGAAGAATTTCTGTTCGTTGTTCCTTGTAGACATCCTTGTCAATAGTATCTGAAATCGTCTCTAGTTTAGCCAACCGTTCCTCATCCTTGTCTAGAGCGTCTAGTATCCTTTCAAGAGTCAGAGATGACGAAACCGCAGACAGTTCTCTTCGACGAGTCTTCGTTCTCTCAAATGCATCCCGTAATTCTTCAGCTCTAGCAGTGAGAACCTGTTTGTCAGCCTGTTGAAGCTGCAACGCCTGTCTAGTTGCCTTGGTTTTCTCGATAATGCTATCAAGCTCTAAGTCAACCACGTCAAGTTCAGACCGAGATAGAAGTATAATTGCAGAGTGTTGATCCATCTCTTCAATCATCACATCAAAATGAGGTTGAATCACCGACGGGGTATCTGCTGACTGTAAAATCTGCTCGTTCACTTCCTCAAACTCTGGTTCCGCTTCAGAAGACCTGGGCACCACCTCTATATCTAGTGGTTTTCCACAAATCTTACAGAAACGTCCTTCAGGCACTTCCGAACCACAGAAAGGACAGGTAACAAGCGGGTCTGACATGACTTTGCTCCACCCATGACAAAGATATAGATCGGACAACTGCCCGGTTCTAGATTCATTCTTTTCATGTTAGCGTGCCCAGTCGACTGCTCACTTCATCCAGCTGGGCTTTTGTTGTGACAATTGTATCTGCACCATACGTTGGAAGAACCTTCAACTCCTCTACGAGAAGAGCTATCGCCTTCGATGAGTCAATCTCTTTCTTGTCAAGAGACCCATCAGGAAACGTTAGTGATGCTTCAATCCATTTTGATTTAGTCTCATCAGATGGGAATAGACAATAGATATAGTCATCATTACTGCAGATGAAGGAGGGAGTGTTCTCCCAAGCTTGTGCTAATAGTACACCAAAAGCTTTCGCGTTTTCAGCTTTATCAGCCATCAAGATAACCTCTGGGGCTAGATGTTGTAACCGTCAATATAATTGCGAACTTAATTGTTTTGCTCATAGACTCATGAGGTTTTGTTAGGGTCTATGCCAGACGAATGAGTAGTAGGCAACATCACCAGTTTCCTTCACAGTGGCAATAATGAATTTCTTCCTCACACTTGTTGCTAGTCGCCCCGCGCGGACAATATCAAGAGGAACCACTCCTTTCCTTTGAGGAATCACATGTACAAGAAAGGGGGCATGGTCCTTGCCCGGACCATGTTCATATACAGCAAAATCTGTGCCAAACTTGAGACCAGGTCTCACAATATAGCCTCGCTCCCGAAGCTGTGAATATACAATGAATCTATCTTTGAAATCTTCAGACCAGTTTGATCCTAAATCAAGAAGGTCGTCAGTGCTCAGAACAGCATCATCATCATGACCTCGAACCCTCAGTCGTTTCTGCTGTGTAAGATAGACACACTCGATAAGCGATAGTTCTAGTGGCTTGTCAAAAACGGAACTCTTAGGTTTTCTAATACCAACAGGTTGACCAAAGTAGCCTTCCTCGTAGAGCCGCATGCCATGCTCTGCGTCCCAGACGATACCTCTATCGCCAACTAACCTTGCTTCTGCGACAGGGATTGTTTCGTTCAATTCAGTGCACCGAACGGATCATGTGTTTAGTGTCAATGAGAGGGATCTAATTACAATTGCAACATCTTCACTGAAGTTAGCTATATCCTCAAGCATATTGATGCAATCACGGAATCGTAAAACAACAGCCAGAGGGATATTCAATGGATAAAGAAGAGCAACAATACTTCGCTGTACAACATCAATCTGCTTTTCGATTCTACAGATCTCATCAGCACGTTTCTTCGATTCCTCCATGTTGATAGAGAGGAATCGTACAGCCTCGCGTTGTTCACCAATCTGCGAGATCATCAGCTTACCCAGCTCGGCGATACTGTCCTTTAATTCACCATCAGGGGTCCACTGACCTACGACAGCAGCAAGGTGGTAGCAGGCTATTTCTGCACCATCGACCAGTTTGTCATTGTAATGCACAAGCTTGAGTAAATCTTCACGTTGCATCAGAGAATTTGCCTTTGCTAGTTCGTTTAGGATGGTACGCTTCAGGGTGTCGCCCTTCTCTTCAAGGGCAGAAATCTTTTCCAACTCTTCCTTGTCAATTGACTTCTTGCCTTCGAGCCAATCTGTGATTGAATTGACGACTATCTTGTTTGCTGATAGAGCCACACGAAAATGCTCTTCCAGCATCTGTGTGATGTTTCCAAGCTCTGAACTCATGAATCTACCATTGTCAAGAACCATGATGCGCACCGTATGAGCTGGAGTCGGTTGGAGTAGCTTTTTAATTCTTCTGGACCACGACAAAGGCAGGAGAAACCAGTAGTGGAACTCTGGCAGATATTGGTTGCCCTTATCCAGGGATTCGTAGAATGGCTTCCAATCAGCAGTGAAGGGCAGGTTGTGCTGTTTCTGTATAATTTCACTCCTGTCCCTACTGATGAGATTGTGTCACTTGTAGTGTGGCTTCACCTAGGAACTGCACTAGCTGTGATTGCCAGATATCCAAGACTGATTTTTGAAATATTGAGTCTAAAGGATAAGGCGCTGTTTAGACTCCTGCTGATTGCTACAGTGGCCACAGCCATCACTGCTGTGCCCCTCTATTTCTTCCTGAAGAGCAGTCTAGCACCGATGCATGGAGAACTTCTGAATGTGTTAGTAGGTGTATTGCTATTGGTCACAGCCATTGTCCTATATCTACCAACTAGGCATACTGAGAAGGACCTCACAGACACACAGAGAGATGTAGAAAACAGAGAAGCAATAACAACCGGATTAATCCAGGGGTTGGCAGTTCTACCAGGTCTGAGTCGGTCTGGAGTGACAATCTCTGCACTACTAATGCAGAGAGTGGAGAAAGAAACAGCCATGAAATTCAGCTTCTTGATGAGCGTCCCAGCTGTAATAGGGATTCTTATCCTCGAGATTCTTACAGGAAACACCCTTCCCTCAGGGATTGGGACTCTGGATCTCATTCTGATAGAAGGAGTCGTATTTGCGGCAGGTCTAATATCTATGGAGTTTCTATTGAAACTGGCAAGAAGAATCAGCTTTTGGAAATTATGCCTGGTACTTGCTATTGTGGCAATCTTATTTGGAATCCCAGCATTCATCCCGTAATAGGTTTCACTCGTGCCTCTTTTGGAACATGATAGCTATGGGAGCGTTGGCTTTTCGCCACTCTGCAAGCTTGCCTTCATAGTCAAGAGGTATTGGATGTCGACCATGATTGCCAACCACAATAAACAATGTCCCCACTCGTGCCTGTCTGAGAAGTACCTTGATCCAGTTGTCAGTCCTCCGAACAATCTTCTCAAGGAGGGTCTTTGGGGGAGTTCTATGACCGTACTGGGCATACAAGCTCTCAAAATCTAGAAAGTGAAGATACAGGAATTCACTCTTGACAATGTGCTTTGTCGCCTCAATATAGGTTGCCATATCATCACGAGGGCGCACGGTGGAGGTGGCATCGAAGTCACAGCTGAGCATATCTTCCTCTCGACAGATTATCTTGGTCGCTTTTCCATGATTCTTGACATATCTGACAAGGTGGAAATGGTTTGTCGGTCCTTTTAAGAGACTCCTGATGAGTGGGATTGCATAGGGATCATCAGTTTCAAGAAGAGCTAAAGCTTCCATGTTCTTGATGAGAGCTTCTGGTTTGTAGACCACTGCTTCAAAGAGACCAAAATTATCAATCATTACTATGACGATTGCCTTGGGAGTGAACTTCTGCAACAGCTCCTCATTCGGAGGATAAAGACCTTCAGGCGGCTCTATTCCTAGAAGCTTCAATACTGTCGAAGGAAACTCCAGTGCAGTGGTTCGAACCTGCGGATATGACATGCATCTTTCCTCAATGGGTATCCTGTTGTATTCTTGTTGTCCTCAAGAAGCTTGCGTCATCCATCGTCTGTTCCTCAAGCTTCTTTAACCTATGGCGGATGGAAGAGTTAAAAACCTCAACGGAGCGAGTGAGCAACAGAGGCAGGTCAATGACCCTACGGGACATCATTTACAAGGACACAGTCAAGTTCATACTTTCAGGCGGAAAGGGAGGGGTTGGCAAGACCAGTAGTGCAGGTGCAATGGCAGTATTGTCAGCCCGACATGGTTTCCGAACACTTGTACTCTCAACCGACCCTGCTCATAGTCTGAGTGATAGTTTTGATCAAGACCTTTCAGGTGGAGAGGTTGTTCCCATCAATGGTTTTGACAACCTATGGGGAATGGAGATAAATACTGAGAAAGGAATGGAGGACTTTCAGAAGGTCATGGGTGATGGAGCGATTGGACCAGAGGCACAAATGGCTGCAGGTCTCATGGGTGACATGACAGGAATGGCTCCACCCGGTTCAGATGAAGCCATGGCTTTTGGAAAGATACTCGAGTTTATTGAGGACTCCTCATACGATCGTGTGGTCTTTGACACCGCTCCCACTGGCCATACACTTAAGCTTCTCGAACTGCCGGATTTGCTGGACAGTTGGCTTGGAAAAATACTCACGCTAAGACAGAGACTGAGTTCCATGATGGGGGCTCTTCGGGGTTTCTTTGGTGGCGATGACCAAGAGGATAACTCATGGAAGATGATTCAACAAACAAAGGACAAGATTCGTGCTGCAAGAATTGAACTTTCCGATCCAGACACAACTCAGTTCGTTGTTGTGATGATACCCGAGGCAATGGCTGTGTTTGAAACTCAAAGACTTCTGGCAAGTTTAAATTCTTGGCACATCCCAGCAACTCATGTGATTATCAACCAACTGGTTCCACCAAACCCATCATGTCCCTTCTGCTCGAAGCGGCATGAAATGCAGCAGTCCAACCTCTTAGACATAAGAGAGCTGTACTCAGACATGGACCTCACGGAGGTTCCCCTATTCGATGGAGAAATAAGGGGTATTGAGGGTCTTACTCATCTGGGACAGATACTGATTGGCGAAGGTGATGAGTGATGGTGAGGCGGTCCTTGAAGGTGAAGATACTCTCAGTATTTATGATCTTCTTATTTCTTGCATCTTTCATTATTGCAATTTATCTTCTTTATCGTCCATGGGGTTGAGAATAAGAGGTATTAGACACCCTTGACGCGTTTGACCACAGGCGGACGTATCTTGTAAAGAATTCTTCCGCCACAATAGGGACATTTCACACCTGGTAGTGTCTTCAGACCCTCTGGAGTTACTTCTTTGTGACATTTATGACAGACATATACCATGGTGAACCACTGATGGTTGACGCGGAGCATGTCAATATGAAGCTTTTCTTACGACCGTTGGGGGTCTTCAAGGTTCACTCACAACTTCACCCGCAACAAGTCCGCTACTCAATACCTTCTTGATTCTTACACAGAGAGGCGTACCCGCTGAAAACCCACCAGGAACTGTCATGAGTGGACCTTCTTCAAGGGGATAGACCATTGTAAATCCATGATGGGTCCGGGATGGTTCTGCCGCTATCCCTCGGACCACCATCTCAAGATACTGCTCCTTCTTCTGACGGTTTATCTTCTCCGCCTCCTTCCTTAGAATCAATCCAAGCTCATCCTTAAGTGAGGACTCTGGATAACCTGCAAATGCTGAACCCGGTAGAGGCCTGAAACCATAGAGAATTATCCTCTCTGCGCCAGCATCACTGACAGAACGCATCATCTGGACCGATTGTTGAGTAGTTTCATCTGTTTCTCCGGGGAGTCCGTAGATCAAATAGACAAAAGGTTTCATTCCGTGGTTTCTAGCAATACTCACTGCACGGATGACATCGTCCGGACTCCCACATTTTCCAATCTGTTGCATGTGGTATTCTGAACCTGTTTCTAGGCCGATATTCGGAGAGCTCGATATCATTGAGTTCTTCAGAGTCTTAGCCACCTCTTCTGTGAAGAGACAGGCTTTCATGTTTTCAATAGCAATATGTACATCCCCATGAGAAACCTGTGGGAGTGAGTTGAGTCTATCAAGGAGATTCTTGATAGCAGTCAAGTTCGCAGGTGGATGACAGGGGTCTGTCAATGGCTCTGTTCCACGCATGTAGTCCAAAAATCCTGGCGCCTCTAGAACAACTCTGTGAACCCCCAAGTCTAGCAGTTCCTTGACCTCTTGGACAATGGACTCAGCAGACCGACTGCGTGGAGGACCCCATGTACTAGGAACACTACAAAAGCCACATCCTGGCGGAATGTCTTCAGGACACACCATCCTTGTTGCAGAGTCATCAGAGTCACAGTTTCCGCATTCAGTACATTTTGTTCCATCCATAATGGGATACTTTGTTCTCTTGAAATTCGAACAACCACGGAGTATCTCAACATAGACCTTGCATGCTTGATAAGCACGGTAGTCGATGATTCTTGCTGTTGAGGGATGGAATCTCTCCGTGAGATCTTGTGATGAAAGAAGTGCTCGTGCAGGATTAATCCTAACAACATTTGACTCGAGAAAGGCAATACCCTGAATATCTGGGAGAGAGATATCTTCGTCAAAGTAGTCATTGCGAAGTAGCTCATCTAAAGTTGCTTCACCTTCACCAATAACAACGAGGTCTGGTCGTGTTTCTTTAAGAGCTGTTTTTGGATCTGTTGAAATCGGACCACCAAGAACAACCCTTCCTCGTGGATTGTATTGCCTCCAGCTCTTCACCATCTTCTGGACTGCAGGTAGGTCCATCGTCATAGCACTCACGGCGAGGTGTTCGTAACGTTTCATGAGACCTCTTCTTGAGAGGATTTCTTCCACTCTCTGTATAGCGCATTTTATCTCATGTTTTTCAAACACCCCAGCAACCGACCGAGGTCCACACCCAATGGAGTCTCGAGAGCTTGTTCGCTGACCCGAGCCTGCGCTAAGAGCATCAACTATTAGAACCTGACCTGACATATTCGACCTGCATCATGCAGCTGGAAGGCTCTTTACTGTTACCCAACAGAACTTTTGCACCTACTCATAGCACTTTTAAGGCGCTAGGGGTACATCATCCTCCGGCAAAAAAATACAGCCAAAAATAAGGAGTACTATGCTGCGTGAGCGACGACGAAGGCGGAATATGCCCGAATTGTGGTTTGCCTCAGGACCTGTGTGTCTGTGAAACGATAGCACAGGAAGAGGCAAGGATTTCTGTGTCTGTTGAACGTAGAAAATGGGGTCGTTTGACCACGATTGTCGAAGGTTTCGACAAGAACATCGACCTCAGCGATTTGTCAACCAAATTGAAGGCAAAGCTTGCTTGTGGAGGTGCTGCAAAGCATGGCCACATTGAGCTTCAAGGAGACCATCGAGGAAATATCCAGGAAGTACTGTCTAAACTGGGCTTTCCTGAAGAGATGGTCCAGGTTGACTGGTCATATGAGGTTACAGGGAGAAGGTAGCGACCATCTATCAACTCAATAAAAGGCAAACCCGCTGCAGGTTGGACCATAAAATAATACTAGGTTCAATCTCATTATTATCCAAGTGTCATGGAGTCAATCCCTAGTTTCTTCACGATTTCCTTGTAGCGATTCCGGACAGTCACCTCAGTCACACGTGCGACCTCTGCTATTTCACGTTGTGTCCTACGTTCATCAAGCATGATAGAAGCCACATAGATTGCTGCGGCAGCAAGGCCCAAGGGATCCCGCCCTATTGTGAGACCGATGTCTCGACTTCGCTGGAGAATCTCCACGGTTCTCAGCTGCACAGGACTAGACAATGATAGTTGAGAGGCAAAGCGCGAGATATAGTCGATAGGGTTGCTGAGAGGGATCTTGATAGAAAGGCTTCGAAGAAGTAATCGATAGCATTGGCCAAGCTTCTTCTTATCAACTCGAGAGGCATCTGCCACCTCATCTAGAGGACGGGGCTTCTTTCTGATTCTGCATGCCGCATAGAGGGTAGCTGCGACCATAGCCTCAATAGAGCGGCCTCTCACAAGTTTCTGGATGATTGATTTCCGATACAGTAGAGCTGCCAGTTCACGGATTGGTCCAGGTATGCCTAGTTGAGAAGATAGACGCTCCAGTTCAGACATTGCCTGTGCCAAATTCCTATCCATAGAACTGTGAACTCGTGATCGTATCTGCCACTTCCTCAGGCGATAAATCTCTGAACGTCGGGTAGGACTGAGTTTCTTTCCTGATGTGTCTCTATCTCTCCAATCAATAACTGTCGAGAGACCTTTATCATGAACGGTGTATCGCACAGGTGCACCAACACGACTTCGAGCATCGCTCTCTTCTGAGCTGAAAGCCCTCCATTCCGCACCTGTGTCAATCCTATGATCAGAGAGTACAAGTCCACATCCGCCACAGACCCTCTCACCACGAGTAACGTCTTCAACAACAGATGTAGAACCGCACTCAGGACAAGTGAAAGATTCCATGCTCATGTCGGAAACGGCACTTTTTCTATCGGCAGCACCACGTATACGGTCCAATACCTCTCCTCCGTAGACGTTGGAACCGGAGAAAAACTGCCAGAATTCACTGAGCGACCAATGTTATAGAGACAGTCTCCCGGAACCCACAATGACTCTTAACTCAACAAGAGCTTTTAACGTTTCTGAATTTATCGAAGGATGGTTCGACGTATCACGATACTTGTTTGAACATGCACAAAAGGTCTGGCTAGGTCGTCCTCTCATGTCCTCGCTCAGTGATGATGACTGTATGCTCATGTTGAGACACAAATTCGCCTTTCTCCTCAGCTAGGATTTTGTGACCAAAGAGAGCACCATTCTTCTCTAGTTCCCTGATAGCCATCTCCAGAGACGCCGCAGACATCTGTTGAGCGATCCATCGTTTGGCAAATGGAAACTCCTTGTATTCTTTTCTGGCAATGCCTAAGAACTGCTTTGTTCCCCTGAATCGGACAGGGACTCTGACCGGAAGTAGCTGATATATGAGTGGTCTAGGAAGGTCTGTAATATTGCCAGACCCAGTACTGGCAAAGGTTTCAATCGCATATGCCTCACCTTCTTCCACAAGCACTTCAGACTTGCCGGACACACAGGGCACTTGCTTTTCAGCATGAAGCTCGTATTCTTTCAACTGATGTCCTGAGAGCTGTTTTATCGGTTCAAATCCTGCAGATTTGATAGTGTCCTCTATAAGTGCACCAATAGTATTGAGTTTGGCACCAGGGCGCATCATCTGTATCGCGACATTAGTGGCATCAACAGAAGCTTTGACAAGAGACTCATGGTCTGGATTCAGTGCTATAGTGAATGCAGTGTCTGCAATACATCCATCTACATGGGATCCACAGTCAACTGTGACCAAATCGCCCTCTTCAATCACTGTTTCGTCATTGAGTGGTGATGTATAGTGTGCGGCAATATTGTTCAAGGCTACATTGCAGGGGAATGATGTGCCTGACGAGTTCTCACGGATGTAATTCTCGACTGTGTCAATTATGTCGATAACCAGTGTTCCAGGCTTGACCATAGGTCGTGCCAGATCAAGAGCTTCACGAGCCACTACTCCAGCTCGACGCCAGTTGGTCCAGGAATCATCAGACCCTTCATCTTCGATTTTCTCGGAGGGTTTGTCATCTGCCATGGAATCACCATCTAGTTGGCTCGTGCTGAGCAAGCCTGATAAAAGTGACGGATGGACCAGCTAGGAGAGAACTCGTTCAATACGCTTCGCTATGCGGGTCATCATGAAGAACATGTAACCTATGTTTGCTCGCTTGGTCGTAAGGACAGTCAGGATAGCATCATCTCCAGCATCACAAATGATGACATACCCATTCTCTCCCTCGACGAGCATCCTCACGAGCGCACCACGTTTGAGCTGCTTGAACACCTTTCTTGTGGCTTCTTGGATTTGAGTGGATCTTCCTGCTATCACATCTTCGTCAGGGACGTTCTTCTCATCAATTCCTTCTGGATAATGAGAGCAGATAGTCAGCCCCTGTGATTTTGAAATGACAGCACTGGCTTCCACGTTCCCTTGAGAGGCTCGGCTAAGGTCCAGTAGAAGCTCATTCAACATTTCAGTCTTTGAAGACAAGGTAAAGCAATCCTCCCAAGGCGTCTTCAGTCAAGATAGATTGTCACTATTTAAACTCTCTTGGCGCCAGCTTTCTTAAGTCCCTTGATTATCTTGGTAAGCTCAGCCCCTTCATCGACTTGGACATGTTTCTCCAGATAGGTGCCCTGCACTACAATAGATGCTCCAGCCTCAATAGCGGCTACAACTGATTTCTCATCATTAAAACCGCCGCCTGTGATCACTGGGATGTCGATGTATTTAGACACACTACCAATCATCTCAAGGGGTACTCCTCCACCTTCCGCACCGCTACCAGCCTCAAGGTATACAAGCTTCATGCCTAGAAGTTCTGCAGCAATTGCATACATTGTGGGAAGTTTTGGCTTGTCTCTTGGAAAGGGCTTAGCATCGCCCACCCAAGCTGCTGTCTTTCCTGGAGCAACAATGAGATAGGCCATTGGGATGGCCTCAAGTCCCATCAACTTGATTTTTGGTGCTGCAAGAGCTTGAGCGCCTATTATGTAGTATGGGTTAGTACTGTTGAGAAGGGTCATGAAGAACATTGCATCAGCATGTTGAGATACGCCAGTTATGTTGCCAGGGAATAGAATTGTTGGAATGTCTACTTCGTCACTGATTCTTTCACACGCATCATCAATGACGCCAAAGATGGTACTTCCCCCAATCATGATTGCATCACTTCCAGCTTTTTCGGTCAGTCTTGCAATCTCTACCACATTTTCAACAGTAGTTGAGAGAGGGTCAGGGTCAAGTAGTGAGAAGTGGCAGGCTCCTTCAGACTCAAGTTTTTCAGTGATGTACTTCCAGACCGTTCCAGTCAATGTGTAGCCTCCAAAATATGAATGCCTCCGGTTTAATGATGCTTTTTACGCTTTTGGTGAATTTGAAGGTGGATAGTATCTGGAGTTTTTCAATGATTTTCAGACTGTGAATGAATCAAACCGATAGTCTATTGATAGAAGGTGAATGTAACTGAAATATAGTGAAGATGTTGATGTCAGTTATTCTCAACCTTTATTACATATGTTGAATGAAGCTGTTAAGTTGCGTTCTGTAGAACGAGGACTGGCACATGACCACGAGCGATCCAAAAGGAAGTAGTTCAGAACCTCTTGAGGTTGAGGTTGTATCAACAGACCCTGAGCTACGTATCGGAGTGTTTCCCTGCAAATGTGGCAAGAATATTGGAGCTGTTGTGGACATAGATGAGGTTGCCAGATTTGCCAAAACACTACCTGGGGTTGTTCATGTGCAAGTGAATGTGTACACTTGTGCAGATCCTGGACAGCGGGAGATACAGGATGCTATTGTGGAGCATGGTCTCAACCGTGTTGTTGTGGCATCCTGTAGTCCAACAATGCACGAGGACACGTTCAGAAAGACAGTGAAGGCCTCAGGATTAAATCCGTATCTCTGTATCATGGCCAATATCAGGGAACATGTATCGTGGGTTCACCAACATGACCCTGAGGCTGCAACTCAGAAAGCAAAGGACCTTGTGGCAATGTCAGTAGCCAAAGCAGCCAGTTTACAGGCGCAACCCGAGCTGGATGTCCCTGTGACCCAGGCAGCTCTCGTGGTGGGGGCTGGTGTTGCTGGGATGCAGGCGGCTCTCGATCTCGCAGAGTCTGGATTCAAGGTACACCTCATTGAGAAACAGGCTACAATTGGGGGTATCATGGCCATACTAGACAAGGTGTTCCCCCAGAATGACTGCTCCATCTGCATCCTTGGACCAAAGATGGTGGATGTAGCGAAACACCCCAATATCAACATGATCACCATGGCAGAGGTTGAGTCGATCTCAGGATATGTTGGCAACTTTGCAGTCCGAGTGAAACAACGACCAAGGTATGTGGACATTGATGCGTGCACAGCATGTGGAGATTGTGTGGAGGTATGTCCTGTAGATGTTCCGAGCAGGACCGATCAAAATCTTACGTGGCAGAAGGCGATTCAAATCCCGTTTCCCCAAGCAGTACCTTCATCCTACTTCATTGATCCAGAATCTTGCCTTGGAATGGACCTCATCCGATGCGGGAAGTGTATAGACCGTTGTGAACAGAAGGCAATTGTTCCATCAGATAGAGGAAAGTACATTGACCTAGACGTTGGTGTAATCATACTTGCGACTGGATTCAAACCAGCAGACCCCAGCAAGGAACCTCGTCTCGGATGGGGCAGGTATCCAAATGTTATCACATCATTAGAGTTTGAACGACTCATCAATGCCGCTGGTCCCACAGAGGGGGCTCTTGTTAGGCCTTCAGATCTCATCAAGCCAGAGTCAGTGGCAATTGCGCAGTGCGTTGGTTCTCGGAATATCAGCACGAGGTCAGGCTGTTCGAACTTCTGTTGTGCGGAGTCAGTGAAATGCGCTCTCCTCATAAAAGAACACTACCCTGACACGGAGGTTTCAATTTTCTATCAAGACCTCAGGATGCATGGCAAATACTTTGAGGATCAATATCAGAAGGCTAGAGAGGAAGGTGTTAAGTTCATCAGAGGTCGTGTGGGAGAGATCCAACAGTATCCAAAGACCAAGAACCTTCGATTGAGTGTAGAGGATACAACTCACAACAAACTCCTTTTGGAAGACTTCGATATGGTCATTCTCTCAATGGGTGCTGAGGGCATCTCTGGCAACTTTCCACTCCCAATCTCATGCACACACGACTCATTTTACATTGAATCTCATCCCAAGCTGAGGCCAGTTGACACGAGCTCTGCAGGTGTCTTCATTTGTGGTGGTGCTGAGAGCCCTAAGGACATCAGAGACTCGGTAATTCAAGCAAGTGCGGCAGCAGGGAGAGCTGCTATCATTCTTCAGAAGGGCAGGTATCCAATAGAAGCCCTCAGTGCAAAGATAATGCAGGACAAATGCAATAGATGTGGTACCTGCGTGAGTCGGTGTCCGTATGGAGCGATCACACAAGATGGGACAGGCAAAGTGTCGGTCATGGGTGCTCTATGTCAGGCTTGTGGGACTTGTGCGGGTGACTGCCCTCAGGATGCGATTTACATGCCAAACTTCACAAATGAGCAGATTGAGTCGCAGATTGAAGTAGCACTACAAGGGGACCCGAGCAATAAGATTGTGGCGTTTGCATGTGCATTTTGTTCGTATCGAGGGTCGGATCTTGCAGGAGTATCGAGAATGCAGTATCCGGCAAATGCAAGGGTCATTCGAGCAATGTGTTCAGGGAGATACTCTACAAGGTTTGCGCAAAAGGCGTTCGAACTGGGAGCGGGAGCTGTGCTTTATTCAGGATGTCATTTACCTTCGGACTGTCATTTTCAGACTGGTAATCACTGGATGGCGAAGAGAGAGCCTAGAATCAGAGGTTGGATGAAGAGGAATGGTATTGAAGATGAGCGATTCCGCGTGGAGTGGGTGTCTGCTGGAGAGGGGAAGAAATGGCAGACCATAATGACAGAGATGGCGGATGTTGTAAAAACACCAAGAAAATCCCTAGCGCAGTCTAAGAAGACGGATGATAAAAAGACCAAAACCAAAGAACCAACTAGGAAAAAGAAAGTCACTAAGGCCAAACCCAAATCTACGAACACCAAAACTGGAGCCAGTAAGAAGAAGATTCCAAGGAAGAGGTGACCAAGTTGACAGATGACATTCAGAATCAGAAACTGGCAGCGTTAAAAGAAACTGCAAGGCCTTGTTTCCAATGTGGCATATGTTCCTCTTCTTGCCCTGTATTTAGAGTGGCGCCTGAGCTAAATCCTAGAATTTCTGTTGATTCGATTATTACAAAGGGAGTGGTCCCGCGAGAGGGGAATGAGTGGCTGTGTGCGTACTGCCTAATGTGTGACCAGAGATGTCCAATGGGAGTGTCACTAGCAGAGATTCTGATGGAAATCAAGAACATATCTGCGAGGGAGGGAAAAGCTCCACCAGATGTCATCGAATCAGCTGAGTCCTTGATGGGTGATGGATGTCTGTCACCCATTTCTGGGAGATCCGAGAAAATTCGAACCGAATTAGGACTGCCATACCTGCCAAGAGCAGACCCAACAGATGTGATGAAGATCTTCAAAGCAACTGGAGCCATTGAAGTCATTGAGGCTAACAAGGAAACCACCCAGGAGGCGACGGAATGAAATACGCGTTCTTTCCGGGATGCACAATGGCATACCGCCTTCAGTTTGCAGAGAAGTCGATCAGGATGGTAGTCCCCAAGTTTGACATCGACCTTGTTGACCTGCCATTCACTTGCTGTCCGGAGCCTAATGCCATACGAGCCTTGTCTGATGACACTTGGTTGACCTTTGCAGCTAGAAACATTGCACTTGCAGAGAATGAAGGACTTGATATCCTAACATCATGCGCAGGCTGCCATGAGTCTCTCTCATTGGCGAAACATGAGCTTGAGAAGAACCCTGAGAGAAAGGAGAGGGTGAATGAGATTCTGAAAGACCTTGGTCTGGAGTATAAGGGTTCCTCAGTGATTATTCACCTGCATCAAATATTGTTTGATGAAATTGGAATCGAAACCCTATCCTCAAAGGTTAAGCGACCAATCCCAATCAAAGTTGTCACTCACACTGGCTGTCACTTACTAAGACCAGAGCGCATACTTCATGTTGACAATGCAGAGGTGCCTGTGAAGCTGGACCTGCTCTGTGAAACTCTTGGGATGGAACCTTTGGATTATATGGACAAGACCATGTGTTGCGGGGCAGGAGTCAGAAAGACCAACTCGGTCACATCCTACGCAGTGCTACGAGAGAAGATGACGAGTATGCAGATGGTAGAGCCAGACGCAATTGTAGTGTTCTGTCCCACTTGTTTCATAACATTCGAGTCAGGACAGCGTGTCGCAAATAGAATCTTTGGCACCGACTTCATGCTCCCTGTATTCTACTATACTGAGCTGTTAGCAATAGCGATGGACCTTCCTGATACCGAGCTGCTCCTCAACGAACACAGGGTCAAACTCGAATTGCCAAAGAGCGAAGAGAGTACAAAAGAAACAGGAGTGAGCAGAGGCGACTCAATGGCATCGAGTCCCTGAACTGCACAATCCCGAAACACTTTATTAGTGTCTATTGACCGCGCGTGATGTACAGTGAGAGTCGTAGGAACGACTGAAGTCGACCTTCTGACATTGCATTGACACGAGGTACCGAATATGCCTGATAGACGGATTGGTGTTTTTCTCTGCCATTGTGGAAGTAATATAGCTGGCGTAGTCAACATGGAGGAGATAACTGATGCTGTTGGCAAACTGCCGGATGTTGAGTTTGTGTCAGATTACAAGTACCTTTGCTCTAAGCCTGGACAACAGATGATAAAGGACAGTATCAAGAAACACAATCTGAACGGTATTGTGATTGCATCCTGCTCACCCAGGATGCATGAACCTACCTTTAGACAAACCCTCCGAGAAATTGGACTGAATCCATTCTTGCTTGAGATTGCTAATATCAGAGAACATGTGAGCTGGATCCATTCAAATGACCCTGCTGCTGCAACTAGCAAGGCAATCGACCTGGTCAGGATGGCCATTGCTCGAGCACGACTTCTGGAACCATTAGATGAACCAGAGTTTTCGATTAAGAAATCAACACTTGTTATAGGAGGGGGTATTGCAGGAATTTCAGCTGCCTTAGATCTCGCTAATGCTGGATTCAAGGTCTATTTGGTTGAGAGAGAAGCTAGTATCGGAGGGAAAATGAGTAGATGGGACAAGACCTTCCCGACCCTTGACTGTTCAAGCTGTATTTTGACTCCAAGGATGGCTGAGGTCGAAAGTAATGAGAACATCACACTCCTGACACTGGCCGAAGTTGAGGAGGTGGATGGATTCGTGGGTAACTTCAAGGTCAAAATAAGACAGAACCCTCGGTTTGTTGACATCGAGAAGTGTACGTCATGCGGCGACTGTGCAGATATCTGTCCGGTCGATGTGCCAGCAGAATTCGAGGCAAATCTTTCGTACAGAAAAGCCATTTACATACCCTTCGCACAGGCTGTGCCTTCTGCCTATCTTCTTGACATTGAAAACTGCCTTGGCGTGGATGCAGTATGTTGTGGAAAGTGTGAGGGGGTCTGTGAGGCGGGGGCAATCAATTATGACGATCATGGAAGGACCATTGAGGTTGAAGTTGGGACAATTATCGTAGCGACCGGCTTTGAGCTCTTTGATGCCACAAAGAAGGAAGAATATGGATACGGGGTATATCCGAATGTGGTCAACCTTGGGGAGATAGAGCGAATGCTCAGCTCAGCTGGTCCAACTCAAGGTCATGTAGTTCGACCATCAGACCTCAAGGAACCAGATAGGATTGTCTACATTCAGTGTGTTGGCAGTCGAGACGAACTCACAAACAAATACTGCTCTCGTGTCTGTTGCATGACTGCAATCAAGCAGGCGAGGATGATTGTTGACAAGACCGATACCAAGGTCTATATCTTCTATATTGACCTACGAACCTTTGGAAAGGGCTACGAGGAGTTCTATGAGAGTACCGCTGAAGCGGGTGTTACCTTCATCCGGGGTCGGGTTGGAGAGATAATCCAGAACGATAAAACAGGGGACCTGACAGTGAGAGGAGAGGACACACTCCTTGGAAAACCAATTCAACTTGATGATGTGGACTTGGTAGTGTTATCAACAGGTGTAGTTGCACCAGATTCAACGAAAGAAATTGCTAAGGCATTGAACCTGAGTCTCTCCCCTGATGGATTCCTGCTTGAGGCGCATCCTAAACTGAGACCTGTTGATTCATTCAATGATGGAATCTTTGTAGCCGGAATGGCCCAAGGACCAAAGGACATTCCAGATACAGTTGCGCAGGCTAAGGCTGCAGCCTCTGGAGCCATGGCACTCATGGGAAAAGGCAAGATCAGCGTAGAGCCATACTATTCGGTTGTTGATGAGGACAAATGTGCTGGTTGCCAAGTCTGCATCTCAGTCTGTCCTTACAATGCTGTGTCCCTGAATGAGAGAGGATGTGCTGAAGTGAATCCAGCCCTATGCAAGGGATGTGGGACTTGTACCTCAACCTGTGCAAGTGGTGCAATATCATCACAGCACTACACAGATGGTCAGATTTCAGCGATGATTAATGAGTATCTATCTGCCTATGATGAAACTCGGTAGTTGGAATCAATCATGGAAGAAGTAACTGTCGCGATTCTCGCAGGGGGAAACTCAAAAAGATTTGGCTCGGAAAAGGCACTGGCTAAGTTTCAGGGGATGCCTCTTGTTTCGCATATGGTCAATATCGCACGTCGACTGTCATCAGAAGTCATCATTGTTGTTTCCGACGAGAATCAAGAAGCAGCCTTACACGGGATAGTGAAGAGTGCGAAAATTGTTGTTGATCCCCCTGAGAATCAAAAATGTGCACTTGTTGGTGCCCTCACTGCGTTTGAATTCACCTCAACAACCTACACTCTACTCCTTCCAATTGACTCGCCTCTCTCTAGTGTTGAATTATTGAGTGTGATAATAGGAATGAGTCCCGGACACGGGGCTGTAGTACCCTCTTGGCCATCAGGATACATCGAGCCGCTCCATTCTGTCTACTTGGCCGAACATGCATATTACCACGGTTTCAAGGTCATGGAGAAAGGGCTTCGTAGAATGAGTGATATGCTTGATGCACTACAGAATGTGCTCTTTGTCTCAACTGAAACCCTCAAGCAGTTTGATCAGGATTTGAGCACGTTTGTGAACTTCAACACACCAAAAGACCTCATGATAGCTGAGAGAGAGATGTCCAAGAGAAAAAAGCACTAGTCAAAGGAATATTCATGCCTGATTCTGCAGGTGCCTTCATGACCAACCATACAAGGCCCGTATGGATTCTCAGGAGTACATCGCTTTCCAAAGAGCGAACATTCACTAGGGTCAATCATTCCTAGAATGACTTCGTGGCATCTGCATCCAGGCAGGATGTCCACTGATTCAATATGGGGGATATCAAATCGGAGTCTTGCATCATGATTCGAAAATTCATCGCGTATGAAGTAACCAGAGTTCTCTATGACACCCAATCCTCTCCACGGTGCATCACCCAGACGAAAGACTTCGGCTAACACTTTTTGTGCTGCTAGATTACCTTCTGGTTTGACAACGCGGGTGTATTCATTCTCAGAGTCGGCACGTCCTTCTTGCATCTGTTTCAAAAGCATTCGTATTGATTCTAAAACATCAAGAGGTTCGAAACCTGCCACAACGCACGGGACCGCGGTCTTCTCGGCAAACGGCTGAAATGCATTTGATCCAATTATTGATGAAACATGTCCAGGTGTTATGAAACCGTCAACTGCAAATCCCTCAATATTGACGAGGATTTCCATCGCAGGAGGAATGACCTTGAGTGATGTCAGCACAGAGTAGTTCGCAGGAGGCTTTCCAAGTAATTCGAGCGCGATAGTAGGAGCGGTTGTTTCAAAGCCAACTCCGACAAAGATGACCTCTCTCTCAGGATTTTCACGGGCGATTGATACTGACTCACTTGCCCCATAGACAACCCGGACATCGGCCCCAGCAGTGCGCTCCTTTGCTAGTGAAGATGTTGTTGATGGAACCCGTATCATGTCACCAAACGTAGTGATGATGTGTCCCCGCCGCGCAAGTTCAATCGCCAAGTCCACATCTTCAGCTGCACTGACACAGACAGGACAGCCCGGACCAGCAACTAGATTGATGTTTCTTGGAAGGAGAGATCTGATACCATGTTGACTGATTGTATCTTCATGGGTTCCACATACATGAACAATCCTAGTTTCCTGTTCCTGATTCAGAGATTCTATCTCTCTCACAAGTGTTTGAGCATATCTCGCATCATGGAAGTCTTTGTTTGCTCTCATCGGACGCCAATCCAGGCTATCTCAACCTGGATTTACATAAAAGTGCAGATGTGTGTACAGATAAACGGCTACTCAGATTCTCTTCCATCTAGAATCGCCAAAGCCTCTCCCAACGTGATGGAGAGTTTGCTTGCCAGCTCTCTGGCTGTGATGTTTGGATTCTTTGGTAGAATATAGTTCTGAGCATATCCTGCTCTCCCTGCAAATAGTGGATTGCTCTTCGCTGTTTCTATGAGAAGGGAATATAGTGGATGTCCTTTGAAATCTGCAATATTGATTTCTATTGTTCTACCTGATTCTTTCTTTGTTCTTTTGGTCGTCCTAGGTTTCTGCTGTATATCAGGCAAAGGGTCCATGTTGTGTCTGGTTAATTTCTCTTGCTTCAAGGCGGCGTCCCAACCTTAGTTTCCCGGCGAGACTCACAAGGATGCGAGCTCTTCATACGAATCTTGCAGAGGTGATATAAGCCTTGGGGAAGCTTTCATAGAAGTTGTCATTTCCTCAGCTATGAGGTGGATTAATGAGGAGAAACCTCATTATGGTTGGCGCCCTTCCTGTGTCGTAAGGTTTAACAAGGCATGGCAAGAAGGCACCTTGAGAATAAGACCTATGGGTCAATAATGGAGAATGGATTATTGCCTCACGGCATTCGAAGAATAGTTCTTGATGTGTTGAAACCACACAGCCCGCGTCTCACCGACCTTGCCTTAATGCTTGCAAGGGACAATCATGTTACTGGGCTGAATATCACATTGAAGGAAGTTGATCAGAACACTGAGAGCATTACTATAACAATAGAGGGCGATGATATCAGTTACGACTCAATTAAAGAGATTCTTGATCAAGCTGGAGCTGTGATTCACTCAATAGATCAAGTCATAGCAGGAAAGCGGTTTGTTGAAGAGGTAACACTCCAACCAGAGAACTCCTGAGCAATCCACTATCGACCTGATATTTGGTCGCTCAGTCGCCTACTCTCTTCCTCAATCTTACGTCGGACGATACTATGAATGTCACGCTCAAAAACAATAGGTACTATCTTTACGACATTACAGAGTCTATCTACAATACTATCAGCAAGTTTTGAATAAGACGGGGGACTACCTGTTACAATCCCTCGGACCACAACCTCGCCTACACTGGCACCAACAATAGATTCAACAACACTTGCGATAATCCCCTTTGGGTCCATAAAGAAGGGGAGATGTGCATTGTCATGGAGGGTTTCAAAACCAAGTTTTTCAACAATGCTCTCAGTATACCATTCAAGACTTGACTCTTTCATCCTAAGCTTGTTTGCAAACTCTGTCTTTGTAAGAGGATTAGGGTGACTCCATGGATGTCGGGTCACCGTGTAGAGTGCTGCACCAAAGAGTGGATCGACCTCACGAGGTACTCCTTCTTTAGAAACAAATCTTCGCACGAGATCAAGCGCCATATTCTCATATCGTTCATCAATCTTGTTCTCTTGGAAGAACTCATGTGCGTCCCGCACAACCTTGACGATGACCTGTGGGCTCACAGCCAAGTATTCATCATCAAAGTGTGTGACCATAGCCTCCGCTCCAGCATCTATCCATGATCAAAGGGTAGCCTAGAATTCAGAATTTCGTTCGTGGTATATGACTCTTTTGCAATAGAAAGAAAGGTGAGTAAAAACGCGCGCCTTATCTGGCACGATAGATTTTCTCTAGAGTCCATCGTAGTGTCCGTTGAATTTCTTCAAGTCGAGACTCCTCACCGAAGTTCTTGACGATCACTTCGTCTAGAATCTTATCGTCTGATTTGACCTCAAAATCGAAGGCTTCATCCCAATCAATCTCACCACTCTCAACACGTAGACGGTCTTCCTGCTGGAACTTACCTAAGATATCTTGAACAAAGAATCTAGCAAATGCTCCGCGTGTGATGTTGTATACCGCATGGTCAGCAGGTATGATGCGTAGATTCTGTTCAATTACTTCTATAGTCGCTAGTTCTAAGTCACCGGGTTTGTTCAGCACAATTATGTTTCTTGGTTCACCCGCAGCAACCAGTGTTTCTTCAGGGGTTCTTGTTGCGGCCTTCATCGCCACATCTGCTGTTGTGAAACTACCTTTGCCGATTGTTGTATCAAGAGCTTGGATGAACTCCTCGAGTTGCTCAATTCTCTCCCTTAGTCGATCTAATTCCTCACCGAGCTGGGTTCGCAATTCCAACAACACACGAATTTCAGGATCTGACATACATACACCAACATATCAAGCGGACACTCTGGAGAGAGTTTCATCTCTATATGTTTGATTGTATTATTATAAGTCGTAGAAGATTGATTCTCTCGGGAAATATGAGTGATTAATCATCAATCTCCATCACCGAGATGGCAAAATCCGGACACTCCATCTCACAAAGTTTGCAAACCTTACAGGCTTCAATATCAATAACTCTAGGTAGAAAGAATCCACGATTGTCAACAACTTCAGACTCTTTTAAAACGCCGTGGGGACAGACAGAGATACAAATGTGGCAACCCTTGCACAATTTTGGGTCAACAACGATTGCCTTTGCTCTCTTCACCATGGTGCAATTCTCCGAATCATCCCGCATTTGAATGGTGATATAACAATATGTATCTGAGCTATAAGAGCGAGCATTATATACAGTCTCAGGTGACAATTAGAGGTAGGTGCGCTATTATTGAAACCCTTCCTAGTTTTCATGTGCTCTAAGTGCAACAACTTCACCAATGCTCCTGTTGGTCAGAAACGTAGGAGATGTAGCTATTGCGGAACTATTATCGACATATCAAAAGCTTCCTCAGCTCTCTTTGATTCAGCCGAACAAGCATCAGCTGCTGTGAAGGAATTCAATGCTTCACGAGGAGGAGATGAATTTGAGAAGGCGGTCGAAAAATCAAAGGAAAGATTGCTGGCATTCTTTCCTAAAGAAAGAGTGAGCGCCAAGGCTATCTCAAGTAAGGACGAGATATCGAAACTACCTGGAAAACGAAAACGACTGATGGAACTTCTTCGCCGAGAAGCATTGAAAACGTCATGTTCTCTAGACAAGATAGAGAAGCTCTGTATTAACTACGAACTAGAGTGGGACTGGGTCGAAGGTCAGTTAGAGGGATTATCAAACGATGGTATATTGGTCTTCCCAAGACCATGGTCAGTACAGCTCGTTGTGAGTGGGGATGAAATTAGTACTAAGGACATTTCCACTAGAGACGTCACAGCCGAGATTCTTTCTTTGTTACGAAGTTCTGAAGAGATATGGAGAGTCACAGATCTCATCACACGATTTCGTGAACAGGGAATTTCTGAAGAATCAGTTGAGACCTCTCTCGAGAAACTCATGCAGAAGGGGGAGATTTTTCAGCCCAAGAGCGGATATGTAAGCCTTGTGTGAAGATTTCGATTAGTTGAATAGTGATCAAGTGTACAGTGATATGGGAACTATGCCTATAGTAGAACTTGTTGCAAAGAAGACTCTGGAGCTCAATCCAGATGTAGGTCTCGAGATAGTGGACCTCATAGTTCTCCTTTGGATGTATTCAAATCCATATGATAATAATCGGCGTCAACTTAGTTCGATGCGTAATGTTCTAAAGATGACTGAAACTCTACAGGTTCCAGGCGGTGGGTTGGACGTAACGGAGGATGAGCTTACCCAGATTGTCTTGGGCAGTCTTCAGAAACTCAAGAATAAAGGACTTGTCTATATACGGTCAGCAGGGGTTCACTTTGTAAATGGAACCCTGACAGACACCGGTGTGGACCTAGTTGAGAGATTGATAAAGACACCAGTTCTTAAACGTGTCACTGCAGAGTTTGGTGACAATCCATAGCTCCTATAGGATAGACACGGACAAGTGACAACGTTTAAATGCAAAATAATTTCGAAACCGGACTGCTGCTCTACTGAGACAGCTGTTTCTGAACCAATGGAAGCAGTGCAGACAACTTAGTTCTGCTCGCGAGAACAGTCTGTATACGAGTGCCGGTCGGTTCGAAGTGGTTGTGAAGAGCGGAATGATGACTTGCAAGCCTAAAGTGTAGGCTAGGAAAAGTCCCACAGCGGAAGTGAGGCATAGTGCCATCGTACGGATACTCAGTCATAGGTGTTGACCCGGATAGGACAGCCATAGCCAGTGGAAGGAACATGCGGGTTTCCCCAAAACAATGCAGAGAGGTATGTAACCACATCAAGGGAATGATGTTGGACAAAGCCATAGATCTACTAGAGCTGGTGATTGAAGAGAAGGTCTGGATCCCGTACAGACGCCACAGGAAAAAACGTGGACATCATCCCGGAATGAAGAAATGGCCAGCAGGCGGACATCCTGTAAAAGCCTCGGAGCATATACTCAAGGTCTTGAAGAATGCGGAAGCCAACGCTGATAACAAAGGCCTTGACATCGATCGACTTAGAATCGCTCATGCAGCGACACAACGGGGGCGAACCTACAAGAAATACATCGAACGTGCCTTTGGTCGCAGTTCTCCGTACTTTGAGATAACATCGCATGTGGAGATTGTTTTGGAAGAGGTGGGCTAATTGTCAGCGGTCAAATATTTCATAGAACAGAACTCGCGTAAACTGGCTATTGATGAGTTCCTAGCAAATGAACTCAATGCTGCAGGTTATGGTGGAGTAGAAATCAGAAAGATGCCCATGAAGACAGAGGTCGTGATTCACGCCTCTAGGCCAGGTGTCGTCATTGGCCGTCGAGGGGCGAAAATCAGGGATTTGACATACATCCTTGAAAATGAGTTTGGAATAGAGAATGTCCAACTTGAAGTCAGCGAAATTGAGAATCCATGGTTGGATGCGGCTGTGATGGCTTCACGACTGGCTCGACAATTAGAAAGAGGCGTCCGGTTTCGTAGAATGGCATATTGGATACTTAGACGCGTAATGAGAGCTGGTGCAATTGGCTGTGAGATTGTAGTAAGAGGTAAGCTATCAAGTAGACGTGCTAGATATCAGAAATTTAAACAGGGTACCATTGCGAAGACTGGTGAACCTGCGGGGATCTTCGTTGATAGTGCCCATGACATGGCAGTCCTAAAGCCGGGTGTGATTGGTATATCGGTCAGTATCATGAAGCCCGAAGCCAAACTTCCTGGAGTCATTCAAATCAAGACGCCTAGGCCAAAGAAGAAGGAAGAGATCGAGCTCATAAAGAAGCCCGATGAAGAAGAGGCTGTCGAAGAGATAGAAGGCGTTGAAGAAGCGCTTGAGGGAATCACTGACATTGACGAACTCCGTGAATTAGAGGAGCTCGATGGCCTTGAACTAGTTGAAGAACCCGTTGAGCCTGAAGAAAAGCCCCCTTCTGAAACAAAGAAGGAAGCAACCCCTGAAGAAGAGGAAACTGAGGCAAAAGACGAAACCAAAGAACCCACAGAAGAAGCTATTCTAGAAGACTTGAAGGAGTTGGATTCCTTGGATGATGGAGGTGCGGAGTAGTGCCAGGACTTAATGCAAAAGAGATACGAAAACTGACTCCCGCAGAACGTCAGAAGAAGCTCGAGGAACTGTACAATGAGATGTCGAGCATCAGAATTGAATCAGCCACAGGTGGGGGTACTGAAAATCCGTACAGAATCCGTAATGTGAGGAGGGCAATTGCACGAATTCTCACAATCCAGCATGAAGAGAGATTGGAGGAATCAGAATGAGAGTATCTCCCGAAAATATTGCAAGACATGAGCTTGTAGGTCTTTCAACACACATTGTTGAGTCAAAGGACCCAAGTCATGTGTGTAGAAAGGGAGTCATTCTGAGCGAGTCAAGAGAAATGATTCAGATTAACACAGAACAGGGTGTAATATCCGTGCCCAAGGGGATCTGTGTCTTTGACTTGACTCTTCCAGATAACACAGTTGTTAGGATTAGTGGAAGAGTGCTAAGAGGAAGACCAGAGGACAGAATGAAGAAGCGTCTCAATAGGAGCTGGTGATTATGGCTGAAACTAAGAGAAAAGTGCGAAATATTGGCATTCCAAACGTACAACCTCCTGAAAAGACATGCGATGATATACACTGCCCATTTCATGGAAATCTTTCAGTACGTGGACGTGTTATGGAGGGAGTCGTAACTAGTACAAACATGTACAAGACGATTGTCTTTCAAACCGACTATTTCAGTCTGATTAAGAAATACTCACGTTATGAACGTCGTAGATCAAAGAAATTGGCACACCTGCCTCCCTGCATCGAGGTGAAAAATGGGGACATTGTGAAAGTGGTTGAATGTCGTCCCCTAAGCAAGAATGTAGCGAGTGTTGTAGTGGCAGTCACCCCAACCGAAGAAGGAGTAAAGGAGGAGTAATTTGTGTCACGAAAAGTAGGTAGAGGAATTAGAAAATTCATCCCCCGAATTGCTCGAGGACTTCCAGTTGGTGCAACTCTCTTGTGCGCGGATAACTCTGGAGCCAAAGAACTTCAGCTTATCACAGTCTTTGGATACAAGGGTAAGCTGAGGAAGTTGGGGAAAGCAGGAATTGGAGACATGGTCAACGTATCTGTAACAAAGGGAAAACAGGAACTACGGAAGCAGGTACTTCAGGCAATCATTGTACGGCAGAGAAAACCATTCAGACGGCCTGATGGTACTTGGATGCAGTTTGAGGACAATGCAGCAGTCCTGGTAAAACCAGGAGGCGAGCCGCAAGGGTCTGAATTGAGAGGACCTATGGCGAGAGAGGTCACCCTGAAGTGGCCGAGAGTTGCTGCTATTGCTTCAAAGATTGTGTGAGGGATTGAAAGATGGTAAAGAAGACGATCTCAAAATCACCAGGAAAACAACGCAGACAGGTGAGAACTGCAGCACTACATGAGCGTAAGAGTTTGCTCAAGTGTAGACTAGACGAGTTCCTTCAGGAGGAGTATGGTCTGCGTTCACTTGTCATCAAGAAGGGAGATCTTGTCAGAATCATGAGGGGTCAATTCCGTGATACAGAAGGCAAGGTCACTAGTGTTAGCTACAAGAAAGGCTTGGTCTATCTAGATAACACAACGATCACAAAAGCAGATGGCAAGGAGGCAGCAGTTCCAATACATCCATCAAATCTCATGCTTGTCAAACTAGAACTGGACGATGAGAGAAAGACCCTCATAGAAAACAAAGTGATGAAAGTCGCGGAGAGTGAGGAATAATGGCTAGAAGAGGTCAAAAGAAACATCTGAAGCGTCTACCAGCACCACGACACTGGCCAATCAAAAGGAAAGAGGTCAAGTTCACAACACGCGTGATACCAGGACCGCATCCCAAAGAAAACAGTCTGACACTCGCAATACTCCTGAGAGATTTGCTTGGGTATGCAGAGAATCTACGTGAAGTAAGAGCAATACTCTCCAGTGGTCAGGTCAAAATCGATGGTGTTGTTCGAAAGGATGTTCGATTTCCAGTTGGGCTCATGGACGTAATAGAAATCGCAACCTCAGGCGAACGCTTCAGACTCTTGCCAAAGCTGCGAGGTGGTCTTAAACTCGTCAGTATTGATGATGCAGAAGCCAAGTTCAAACTCTGCAGGATTGAAACCAAGACTGTGGTCAAGGGTGGTAAAGTACAGCTTGGTCTTCATGATGGAAGAACACTATTGCTTCCAGACGGAGAGAAACCAGAAGACTATCATACCCTTGACACACTGAAAGTCGGAATACCAGATCAGAAGCTTATGAAAACAATCAGTCTCGATAAAGGAGTATACGCTGTGGTTTCTCGCGGCAAGAACATCGGAATTGAAGGAAAGGTTCTCGAGATTGATCGAAGAGTTGGGACACATGCAAGTACAGTCACATTGCAGGATCCTGAAGGAAACAGATTCCAGACAGCTCTAGAATATGTCTTTGTTGTGGGAAAAAGCAAGGCAGAAGTCGCTCTTGAAGCAGTGGGAGGTAGTTGATAATGAGCATCGAGAATGAGGAGTTATTCGTTGAAGACTGGAAAGCCTACCCCATGAGGGAGCCACACATCGCAAAGGTTGTAATTGACATGTGTGTAGGTGGCGGTGAACCCCTCAATAAAGCTGCAACCATCCTTGAGGAGTTAACTGGACAGACTCCAACCCAGTCAAAAGCCAGGCAGACTGTACGTGACTTTGGCATTCGTAGAAAAGAACCAATTGCGGTGAGAGTCACACTCCGACACAAGAAGGCGGAGAAGTTCCTTGTTAGGGCATTAAAAGCTAAGGACAGTGTCCTGCTTATCAAGAATTGGGATCTTGATGGCAATTTTGCCTTTGGTATTTCGGAGCACATTGACATACCTGATGTGAAGTATGACCCACAACTTGGCATACAGGGCATGAACATCACCGTATGTATTGAACGACCTGGCTTCAGAGTGAAGCGCAGACGGCGAAAAAAGACGAAGGTGCCACATAAGCATCGCCTTACTCCGGAAGAGAGTATGGTCTTCGTCAAGAACAAGTTCGGGGTTGAAATACTCGAAAAGGAGCGTGAGCGGACCTATCTATTCTAGGGTGACCAAAAATGAGCACAAAGAAAGAACGTACCAAACAACGCAAGAAGATGGGCAAGGGCAGTAGAATGTGCACCCGCTGCAACACACACCAAGCTATAATCAGATCTTATGGTTTGAATATGTGTCGACGCTGCTTTAGAGAGACCGCCGAGAAACTTGGGTTTCGCAAATATGAGTGAGGAGGCAAAAAGAAATGACACTACTAGACCCATTGGCCGATGCAATGTCGAGCATTTACAACAGTGAGTTGGTGGGAAAACCAGAGGTTGTTATTGCTCCAGCATCAAGCCTGATAGAGAAGGTATTGCAGGTCATGCAATCAAAGGGGTACATCGGAGAGTTTGAACGGATTGATGATGGAAAAGCTGGAAGATTCCGCATTCAACTTATGGGCCGTACAAACAGATGTGGTGTAATCAAGCCTAGATTCCCAGTTCGCCGAGATGGTTTCGAGGTGTTCGAGAAACGTTTCCTCCCAGCCTATAACTATGGTATTCTGATTGTCACAACACCAGAGGGTGTGATGACTCATCAGGATGCGAAGACGCGAGGGATTGGGGGAAGACTACTCGCATATGTGTATTAAGGAGATCTGACAAATGTCTGAAAAAACAGTCTATGAGCAACGGATTGAAATACCTAGTGATTGTCAGGTTTCCCTGGAAGATAAGACAGTCACAGTCAATGGTCCAATGGGTTCGCTGACACGGTCATTCCCAGAACTTCAGACACAAATCAGAGCTGAGGGTAATGAATTAGTTGTCACAACTCACATCAATAGAAAAAGGACCAGAGCCTTGGTTGGGACAGTTGTGGCTCATGTTCGCAACATGGTCCTTGGTGTTCAGCATGGCTACGAATATGAGTTGAAGATCGTTTTCAGCCACTTTCCAATCACAGTAGAGGTGAAGGACAAATCAATAATCATCAAGAACTTCATTGGAGAACGTGGTATCAGAACAGCTCGGTTGATTGGAGATGTGCAAGTTAGAACTACTGAAGATGAGATCTTCATTAGTGGTATCAATATTGAACATGTCGCGCAAAGCGCAGCCAACATCCAACAAGCCTGTAAGATTCGCGATAAAGACCGAAGAGTTTTCCTTGATGGCATCTATGTCATCAGGAAGAGGAAAGGCGAGGAAGTGAAGTCAATAGTATAGGAGAGGCGATGATATGTCAAAGAAACCAAAACTAAGCGATGTTCCAGGAATTGGACCAGTGATGGTTAAGAAACTGGAGGAAGCTGGCATCAAGACAGTGCTTAGTCTATCGAAGATGGATCCAAAGAAACTCGCCAACAAAGTAGATGGTATTGGAGAATCTAATGCTGAGAGCTACATCTCTGAGGCAAAGAAACTAATTCCCAAGGACAAACCCGAACCTAAGAAAAAGGCTCCGGAGAAACCTGAGAAGAAGAAAGTAAAACCGAAGGCTGAGAAGCCAAAAGAGAAGAAAGTTGAGGTCAAGCCAAAGACAAAGAAGGTTAAGGCAAAGAAAGCGGCACCCAAGAAAAAGCCAAAGGCGGAAGTTCCACTCAGAGTACAGAGGACGGACCAGAGGCTACTGAGAATCGCACAGCTGAAGAAGAAGCAGATGCCCAAATTCCAGCGTGAACAGGCTCATCGATGGACACGTGTGAGTGATTCTTGGCGAAAAGTCAGAGGAATCGATAGTGCCACACGTGAGAAGCAGAAGGGACGGATTGCCATGGTTTCTTCTGGTTATCGCACACCGAAAGTTGTGAGGGACCTACATCCTTCATTGTATATAGAAGTCAGAGTTCACACTGCGTCTGAGCTGGATGATTTGGATCCAGATGTACATGCAGTTCGTATAGCCTCCACCGTTGGATTTAGGAAACGTCAGGAGATTCTAGCTGCTGCAGATTCAAAACTCCTGAGAGTACTCAATCCTGGCAGAGGCGAGGAGGTAGCTGAAGAAGACCTATTCACAGACCTTGACTTGGAGGTGGACTAGTAGTGAAGCTTAGTACACAGAAAAGAATTGCTGCAGAAGTGATGAAGTGTGGCGAGAGTCGTGTCTGGATGGATCCTGAATTCGAGGACGAGATTAGCTTAGCCATAACTAGGAATGACATCAGACGGTTGGTTGATGAAGGTGCAATTCAGAAGAAACCAGTTCAAGGAGTCAGTAGAGGACGTGCTCGTCACAAAATCCGTCAGAAACGAAAGGGTCAGAGAGTCGGTCATGGAAAGAAGAAAGGAAAAGTGACATCTAAGCTGAGTGGAAAAGAGAGATGGATGATGAAGATTCGTCCCATGCGTAAGGAGCTCAAGAAGCTCAGGGATGAAGGAAAAATATCTCCAAGGGTCTATAGAGAACTGTATCTAAAAGCCAAGGGTAATGCATTCAGAAATACTGCTCATCTTAGAACACACATTTCAGAGAGGAGGCTGTCCAAATAATGGCACAGGGACCAACATACAGAGTCAAGTATCGACGCAGACGAGAAGGTAAGACCAATTACTATCGTCGCAGAAAGCTACTACTCTCTCGACTTCCTAGACTTGTAATAAGAAAAACGAACACCAACACAATCGTACAAGTCGTGAATGCCAGTGTCGTCGGAGATTCAACAGTGGTGTCAGCAATCTCAACCGAGTTGAAGAGTCACGGGTGGATAGCTGGAACAGGTAATATACCTGCAGCTTACCTCACAGGATATCTTGCAGGTTTAAGGGCAAAGAATTCAGGTGTAAAACAAGCTGTGTTAGATGTGGGACTCAATCCACCTGTAAAAGGATCCAGGCTTTATGCTGCATTAAAGGGTGCAGTTGACGCTGGTCTTGAGGTCCCTCACAATCCTGAGGTTTTGCCTGATGATGCAAGACTTTCTGGGGAACACATTGTGGCGGCCTACGATCATTTTGGTGACAAATCAAACATGTTCGTTGATCTGGGCACGAAGAAGACAAACGTAACTACCATTCCTAAGAAGTTTGATGCTGTAAAAAAGGCCCTCGATGAGATTCCAGCAGCCCAACTCAAGAAGAAGAAGGCCAAGGCGCCAACAAAGAAGGCTCCTGCTAAACCAAAAGAAAAGAAGGCAAAGAAAGAAAAGCCCTTGGCTAAGCCTCCACGTGCTGTGCCTCGAAAGCCAAAACCAAAGAAACTGATTGCTAGGGGCAAAGGCAGGAAGGGGAAGAAGTCTACGACATAGGGGATGATATGTGATGAGCAAACAAAGAAGAAGAAGGCAACCGCGTGCAGAAATCAACCCATTGGATGAATGGGTTCCCAAGACAAAACTTGGAAGGTTAGTGAAAGAGGGGCATATCAACTCTATCGAAGAGATAATGAGAAGCAACTACCGAATCAGAGAACCTGAGATTGTGGAAGCTCTCTTTCCAGACCTCCGACAGGAGGTTGTCGATGTCAGCCTTGTCCAGCGTCAATCGGACAGTGGTCAACAGAAGAGCTTCAGGATAACTGTAGTTGTAGGCAATGGCGAGGGAGTCCTTGGCATAGGTGTCGGGAAGGCGCCTGAGTTTGTGCCTGCTGTACGTGCAGCTGAATCTAGAGCAAAGTTGAATATCACAATGTTCAGGAGAGGCTGTGGGTCGTGGGAATGCAGGTGCAATGACCCTCATAGCATTCCATTCCAAGTAAAGGGTTCCTCAGGTTCTGTATCAGTAACGCTCAGACCAGCACCCAAGGGAACAGGACTTGTTACAGCTGATGTTGGAAAGATCGTTCTTAGGATTGCTGGATTGAATGATGTCTGGAGCATTACAAAGGGTAGATCTCGAACCTCATCAAACTTTGCCAAGGCATTCGTTGATGCTCTAACACACACGTACCGTATGCTGCCACCGCAAGAGTGGGGAACAACAGGAGTGACCGAGGTATGAGTGAAGAAGAAAAGATTGTACTGGCAATCCGCGTGAGGGGGCAGGTTCGAGTAAAACCTCAGATTGAGGACACATTGAACAAACTTCTCCTCGGACGACTTCATCAAGCCAGGATATTGAAGATATCGCCCAGTCTTGAAGGCATGATAGTAAAGGCAAAGGACTACATCACCTGGGGAGAGGTTTCGGAAGAAGTGATTGAGAAACTCCTCTTAAAGAGAGGCCGCTTGCCTGGTAATGTTAGACTGACTGACAGTTATGTGAAGAAGAATTCAAAGTACAGCGGTATCAAGGCTCTAGCCAAAGCTATTGCATCAGGAAACGCTGATGTGAAAGAAGTAGAAGGACTGAAGCCAATATTCAGGCTGACTCCACCTAGCAAGGGGTTCAAAGGTAGGAAGAATGTCGGTCGTGGTATGGGCGGAATAACAGGATATCGTGGGGAAGACATCAACAGTCTTGCTCTACGGATGATATGAGGTGATTAAAGATGTCATGGGACGAACGTGATGATGAAACCCGGAGAAAACTGAGACGCTGGTTTGGTGATTTCCTACCAGAAGAGATCTTTCAGCAAATCGAAGAGATGATGAATAGAATGATGAATGAGATGAATCAGGGTACCCTTTTTGACAGTGAAGCTTTTGAAGAGATGCTCAAAAACCCTGAGTCTACCAGTCCATTTGTCTTCGGATTCTCGATGAAGGTTGGTCCAGATGGTAAGCCAATCATACAGCGTTTTGGGAATCCACCAATGGATATGGATGCAGAAGCTACTCCAAGTCTAGAACCCCTTGTTGATGTTGTTGAAGAGAATGGTGAAATAGTAGTGGTTGCAGAGGTACCGGGTGTAGAACGGGATGAAATCAAGGTAAGAATTAAGGGTACAACCCTAACGATTCATGCAGAGAACCCTCACAGACCATATCATAAGGTGATAGAGCTTCCATCCAAGGTCAAGAAGGAGGAGGCAAAATCTGCGATTCGTAATGGTGTGTTGGAAGTACGCCTCAAGAAGGAATAGAGGGGTAGAAAGATGCAGAAAAGGAAATCAAAGAAGCATTCAAAAATGAGAGGCATTCGCTCTGCTGGATATGGCAGGACAAAGGGCCACCGAGCTGCAGGTCAACGTGGGGGAAAAGGGATGGCAGGCTCTGAGAAACATCACAACATCAAGGTCACACAGGAGAATCCAAGGTACTTTGGAAAGTGGGGTTTCAAGAGACCACAGAAGCTCATCGATAATTTAGTTGCTATCAACATTGGAGAGATTGATGAGGCTGCAGACAGACTCGTTGAGAAAGGCGTTGCCACCATGAAAGGTAAGCAGTATAACATTGATGTGTCAAAGCTTGGGATTGACAGAATCCTTGGTTCTGGCAAGGTGACACGAAAACTAAACTTGGTGGGCGTGAGGGCAATTACTTCACGAGCCAGGGAAAAGGTCTCCGGTAATGGTGGTACTATTGACCTTCCTGCTGAATAGCCCTTCAGAGGGCGACCACTAGCTTTAAAGGGATACTTCAATAGCACCCCAAAAACCCCTGCAGGAGGCAAACGTTATTGACCAGTAGGTTCCTCAAAGCATTATCACCATTTGTTAGGATAATGCCTGAAGTCAAAGCACCTGACAGAGAGGTTTCGTTCCGAGAGAAGTTCGTGTGGACAGCGTTAATTCTCATTGTCTTCCTCATCATGTCACACATGCCACTCTATGGTGTGGACAAGGGAGTTGGAACAGACTATCTCTGGGCGATGCGAGTAATACTTGCTAGCACGCGTGGTACTCTGATGGAACTTGGAATTGGTCCCATCGTCACTGCAGGTCTGGTCATGCAGCTACTCTCAGGTTCAAAGATTATCAGTGTAGACTTTGGAGACCCTGAAGACAGAGCACTATTCACTGGTGGTCAGAAAGTCATTGCCATGTTCATGACTGCATTCCAAGCAATAGCCTACATCATGGGACAGGCCTATGGTGAGTTGGATCCAACAAATGCGGTGTTGGTGTTCTTTCAACTATTCATAGCAGGAGTCATCGTCATCCTCATGGATGAACTGGTTCAGAAGGGCTGGGGTCTTGGATCTGGAGTGTCACTCTTCATCATGACCAACGTTGCTGGTCAGGTGATGTTCAACTCACTGAACTTCCTTGATCCTGAGGTTTCATCACCAGCAGGATACAGAGGGGGAGCAGCAGATGAGTTTGCCACAAACCTTCCAAAGGGAATCATCGCCGCGCTGTTCAGCAACCTCCTGAGATTCTTCGGCATCGGAGTTGCCCCTGGCGACGAGGTCGTAGAACTTGGTTGGTTCTTGGTCAGGAATGGCTATGACCCCAGTATCTTGTCATTATCGGTGACATTCGTCATATTCTTCGCGGTGATATGGATGGAGTCGGTCAGGGTGGAGATTCCATTGCAGTATGCCAAGTATCGAGGGATGAAGGCTAGATACCCTATCAAGCTCCTCTACACCTCAAACATTCCTGTCATTCTAGCTCAGGCCTTGTATGCCAATATCTTGTTCTTTGGACAAATCATCTCCGGAGCCTTAAATCCAGAGGGAACAAATCCTTTCTTGAGCTGGATAGGGGTCTTTGAGAGAGCAGATGATGGGCGTATGGTTGCTACCTCCGGATTGGCAAAGTATATCACACCGCCACAGGGCATTTTCCGATTGGTTGAAGAAGGCATGGAGGGATGGGTGCATATCTTCATCTATGCTGCACTCATGATTCTTCTCTGTTGGGGCTTTAGCAAGATCTGGGTTGACATCTCAGGAATTGCACCAAGAGACGTATCACGTCAACTTCTCAATTCGGGATACATCATTCCTGGTTTCCGAACAAGCGAAAAGGTTCTTGAAAGACTCCTTGAACGCTACATTCCAATAGTTGCTGGACTTGGAGGTCTCCTGATAGGGATACTTGCTGCAGCAGCTGACATCATGGGAGCACTCGCAAGTGGAACTGGGATCTTGCTTATGGTTTCAATCATAAAACAATACTATGAGCAGATAGCAAAGGAACAGCTCGCTGGAATGGGCGGAGAAGGCGTCGCGGGACTCTTGGGTATCATCTAAGCTATGAATGAGGGGGGTAGCAACTCCCCTCACAGTCATTTTCTCTGCTTGACAAGTACAATGATGACATAGGTCATTCCCGGAGAAAGTAACTACCCTAAGATCCTTCATACCACTCATATCCTCGAGTTTTCCTTTATGAGATAGTGAGCCTTTGTGAAAAAGCAAGCTCATCAGATATACAGAAGGAATTATAACAGGACCATCCAACCCAGCGTCTAATCTTCTGTGTTGGTGAAGCAGCTATGACCGAGTCGCGAAATGTCGTGATTGTGACAGGTATTCCAGGTGTTGGAAAGACCACTGTGATCAATACTGCTATTGAGCAGGTCAAAGAGAAATATGGGGAGGATGTTCTCATTCTGAACTTTGGAACGGAGATGTTTGAGGTCGCTACAAAGGCAGGTCATGTAAAGGACCGTGATGAGATGAGGAAACTTCCCACCTCAATCCAGAGAGATAATCAAAGGAGCGCAGGAATTGCTATCGCTGAGAAGGCCAAAACAGCCAAAGTCATTGTGGATACTCATACCCTGATTCAAACAAACAATGGCTATCTGATAGGACTTCCTGAGTGGGTTGTCACCGAAATCAAACCAAAGACTGTTGTCCTAGTTGAAGCAGAGTCAGAAAAGATTGCGAGTCGTAGAGCTGGAGATGACACTCGAGCTCGAGATGCTCAAGCAGTTGCAGATATTCAGGTTCACCAGGAGATGTGTAGAGCAGCCGCTGTGGCTGTAGGTACTATCACTGGTGCAACCGTCAGAATAATCAAGAACCGTGAGGGTCTTGTAGAGGAAGCTGCTTCAGAGCTTGCAGACACAATAATGGAGTAGATGTAGTATGCAGGACATATTCGGAGATTTCACGGCATGGTTCGCCGCAACATTCGCCCTTTTCAAGACACCACCGTTTGCAGCGTTCTTCATTATGTTCATTTCACTAAGTATCTCAACTATCAGCAACTTGGCAATGAAACGGTTCACAGACATGCGAAGGTTGAATCGGTATCAGTTGGAGATCAAGCAGTACCGCGAGATGGAACAAAAGGCACAGAAGACACAGAATGAAAAGCTTCTGAAGAAAGTGAAGAGAAGGAAGTCATACATAGAAAGGATTCAGAGAGAGCAAATGAGTGCAAGATGCAAACCATCATTGCTCTTCTTTATTCCATTTATCCTTATTTTCACAATACTACGAGGTTTCTATAGTACCGAGGGTGTGGATGACATAGTAGCCATTCTGCCCTTCAACATACAAAAAGTTCTACCATTCATGGTTGGACTGGCTGGACGACCTGTTGCCGCTGGATTTGGATTGAGCTTCTATGCGTTCTATTTCCTCGTCGGACTTGGTCTCTCGAGCATTCTGCAACGCATTATGGGTACACAAGTTCTGACCACCTAAACACGGCTAAGTCGGGATTACGCGCTAAATTGACGAATCACTTGATAATGAAATGACATAATCAACAAACCAGACTGACTGTGTTTAGCAACACCAGTATATTACACTCACATATCATAGATTATCGATAGAAGATGAATATTGGATATATATTGAGCCCCCTGACTGACTTTGCTAGACTGATTTCGGAATACTTCCAAGAGATCTGGGGTTTTCTGATGTTCATTGGAACCGCTTCATCCTTCATTGTGATCCTCATTGGAGCAATATTGCTATTTTTGGGCGTTAAGATAGGAAAAATAACTGGGTCCGGGCTCATCCTTGGGGGAGTAATTTTGGCAATCGTGATTGCATACTTTGCAATATACCCACCGGATTTTGATTTGGGTTGACCGAAGAGCCAGGCAATACCGCTTTGCTTAAAAGCACAGACAAAGGGTCTTCAAAGAGACGCAGAGGTGTCAGATAATGCCACGACCAGGGCTGCTTACAAAATCAAGCGCAAACCGAATGAAAAGAACTCCAGGTGCAAGGGTAGTTCTTCATAGAAGAAAGCATTACAAGACCGGAGGGACCTGCTTTATCACAGGCTCTGATCTTCAACTCTCCAGGAAAGCAAAACACGGAGTAAGAAGTGGGGCAAGTCGTTCTTCAAAGAGACCAAATCGCCCTTACGGTGGAGTGATCTCCTCAAGAGCTCTACGTCGTGGGATAATCAAAGCAACTCGGGACTAGGGCAATGAAACGTGTCATCACCATTGGAGGACTACACGGTACTGGCAAGAGTTCTGTAGCGGATGCGATTGCAAAGAGGTTCAACCTGAGAAGAGTGTCCGCAGGAGTCATATTTCGGCAACTTGCCCAGGAGAGAGGTATGACTCTTGAAGAGTTTAGTAGAGTCGCTGAGGGTATAGAGGAAATAGACAAGCTCATTGATGATACACAACGTGAAGCGGCAGAGAAGGGAAACGCAGTCATTGATGGACAATTGGCGGCATGGATGGCAGGTGAAAATGCGGACCTGAAGATACTTCTGATTGCCTCTGTTGACACGAGGATTCAACGAATCTCTGAGAGAGATGGCTCTGGCTTTGAACAGGCCAGAAGAGAAACCATCACTCGTGAGGGTAGCGAGAGAGCACGATATCTTGAATATTACAAAGTGGATGTGTCTGATCTCTCAGTATACGATCTGATCTTGAACACAGACAAGTATAGTCTTGAAGCTGTCACAAAGATCATTTTCACAGCCATAGAGGAGTTTTTTGCAAAATCATCCATGTGAGTACCAAGCGCAAGGCTCTTATTGTAATCTAAAGTCGGCCAATCATTCTCCCAGTCTCGCGGGATGAAGCTGCGAGGTGACTCGAATGTGGACCCAGGACAAGGCGAGGTGTATTGAAAATGGACCTTTATGAAACAGGAAGAGTTTGTGTAAAGACTATGGGCCGTGAGGCTGGAAGTCTTTGTGTTATCATCGCAAAAAAGGATGAAAAGTATGTGGTCATCACAGGACCAAAGAACCTAACCAGTGTCAAACGACGCAGTTGCAACACAAGACATCTAGAACCTCTTGAAACGGTCATCCCAATTGCAGCAGATGCAGATGATAAGGCAGTTGAGAAGGCCATTGAAGAGGCGGGTCTGACTGAGAAATTCAGAACAAAGATCAGACTTGAGATCTAGACTTAAGGTTCCATTTCAGGAGTGTCAGTCAGATGCTGGGCATGTTGCCTGCAGACTATCCCCGTGAACTCATTCTAAAGTCATCTGATACTACTAATCCTGATTATGGGTTTCAAGCACTTGACAATCTCCCAATAGAGTATCTGTTAGAAAACGGAGTAATTGTCTTAGATAAGCCTTCAGGACCCACCAGTCACGAGGTTGCTACTTGGGTGAGGAAGATATTGGGCGTGGACCGTGTTGGACACGGGGGGACACTGGACCCATCTGTCACTGGTATCCTTCCAATTGGGATTGGAAATGCCACAAAGGCCATGCAGGCATTGATACCAGCAGGAAAGGAGTATGTGTGCGTTCTTGAACTTCACAATAAAGCCTCTGAAACTGATATCATGAGAATAGTGGACGAGTTTGTGGGCAAAGTCTACCAGAAGCCTCCTCTACGATCCTCGGTAAAGAGAGTCCTCCGAGTGAGGGAGATCTACTATAACAAAATCATTGAGATGAAGGGAAGACTGGTTCTTTTTAGAGTTGGCTGCCAGGCAGGGACCTACATACGAAAACTGTGTTTTGATATAGGTGAAGCCCTGGGTGTCGGTGGGCACATGCGTGAGCTGCGAAGGACGCGGGTTGGCACATTCAGGGAAGATGACCACCTCTGCACGCTCTACGATCTAAAGGATGCGTTCACCTTCTGGAAAAATGAAGGCGATGAGAGTGAACTTAGAAAGTATCTTCTTCCAATCGAGTTCGGTCTTGAGCATCTCCCTATGATTAATGTCAGAGACTCTGCTGTGGATGCAATCTGTCATGGAGCCAATCTTGCGGCCAGTGGCGTTGTGAGTGTGAGCAGCGAGATGAAGAAGGGAGATATGGTTGTTATCAAGACTCTGAAAGGTGAGGCTATAGCCATTGCAAAATGTGGTGATACAAGTGACAGAATTGCTAAGGCGAAGAGCGGGATCATCGCTGTCATAGAACGCGTCTTGATGGAGCGTGGGAGATACCCATCTATGTGGAAAAAGAAAGCTCAAGATTGAGCAGGAACGACCCTCTCAACCACCTTTTTATTTGGAAAAGTTCAGTAATGAGTGGCTCTGGAGCAAAAGCGCGACTGACGGTACTCACCCTTCGGGGTGAGAGCTGAGGAAACTCCCAACTACATGTCGGTACCGGTCTTGCGAAAGCATGGAGGTGAGAACTTCGCTCTGGAAACAGAAACGACACCTCCAGATTACATATGACAATGAAGTGGAGTCCGAATCCACGGAGGAGTAGTCTGGCCTGGTTGAAACGGTCCATCACCGGGTAGCAATCTCAAGAATACGCCTGCGATGAGCCGGCCTGAGGCGTAGGGTAGAGAGCATAGTCTGATGTCGCGAAGCTCTGTTCCGGCAACGGAACAGAGTGTAACAGAATTGGGGTTATTCTTTGGACCAGAGCCATCCAGCCCCCTTTCTTCTCAAGGTCCTTGTCCACGTATTCATCTGTACCTCTCAGGTATGTAAGAATCAATGAATTCAGGGACCTTTTTCGGTCTTGATAAATACTCGGAGTAAAGGATACGTACCTCTAGTAAGAATGAACTCATGTAGAGAGTGAAGTGAATAAGAGCAAGTGCTAAGAATACTTGAGGGATGGAAACTAACCTGGATGTAGTTAGAAATATCATAAAGGCCAAGTTTTCAGTTAAGAAAGAGAGAACCAAAATTGCGTTTGATTCGAAACTAAGAATATTGCTCGTAGGTTTTCTGTAGAATTTAGCACCATAATAGAGTTCATAGATACCAAAAACAAAACTCAGAGATA
>Ga0180437_10000326_pt1 | contig 94435 bp, 90 predicted proteins | sample SS_ome_4_FD_132410 | JGI IMG/M metagenome (GOLD analysis project Ga0180437, IMG submission 132410) | Hypersaline lake sediment archaeal communities from the Salton Sea, California, USA - SS_3_D_1 metaG | ecosystem: Environmental > Aquatic > Non-marine Saline and Alkaline > Hypersaline >...
CTGAACCGGGATGCCTACCGTGAAATTGGAAAGGATATCTACATGACAGGCCCGGCGCTGCTGATTGCTGTGATTGCCCAGGCTGTTCAATCCTACTTCAATGAGGGCGGGTTTGACGCGGTTGATTTGCTGCTCAGAATAGTAACATGGTTGATCGCAGCCCTGGTGCTTTTCATGTCTGCCCATGTGCTGAGGGGCAGGCAGGATTTCACAACAACCATGCGTGTGGCTGGTTTCGCCCAGAGCGCCCACATCCTTGAACTGCTTAGATTTATCCCGGTGGTTGGCGACCTGGCCCGTTTGATCGCAGTGGTGCTGGCTGTTATCGGGACCTGGGTAGGAACAGCCGCCGCCCAAGAGCTTAAAGGCTGGCGCACAATCCTGCTGCCGGTCCTGTTTATAATCGTTTTTATTATCGGCAGTGTCTTTCTCGAGTCTGTGATTGAAGGTGCAGCTTTAACGATTGAAGGTCTCCTGGTTGAATTAGGGTTCTGATCCGGGTATATCACCGGCCAGACTTTTGTTATTTACGGCGGGCAGTTAGCCGGCCAGAAGCCCTAGAAAGTGCTGCCTGGCGATACGGTAATTTAAGCAGAGCGGAATGAACTTTCAGGAATGGAAAATCGGACCTGCTTTAAAGCCGAGCACATGCAGGATTATCCAGTTGTTATTTTGTTCGCTCCCAAGGCGGGGGCTTTAAGTTAACCCCAATCCAACCCTTTAATTAAAAAGATCATCCTGAGCTTGAATAAATTTCATCTCGCGGGAGGTTTTTCAAAGCTCAGGATGACTGGTTTATGTGTTTTAGCTGGCTTATTTTTGGGGACATTACCCCGGACCGGTTTGAATCAGGAGTTGCTTCCCGGCTCTGGGAGGGGCTGCTGCGGTCCTCTCCAGGGATGCCGGGGCAGATCAACATCCGGGCAGATTTCCTTGAATGGTGTCCCTTCCTTTAATTGTTCTCTGAGCTCTTCCACCGAAAAGCCGCACTCCTCAGCCAGCTTTTCAAGAGCCAGTCCCTTTAACCAGGGGGGACTCAAGCGCAGGCGCGGGGCTGGACGTCTTGTAATCTCAATCCCCTGCTCTTCGGCGATTTCTTTAATGGTCATGCCGCTGTCGAGTTTTTCCTTAAGCTGTTCTTTTGTTAGGCCGAGCCTTTCCAGAAGGGCATCGAGGCGATCGCCGCGCTGTTCAACCCGTCTTTCATGACGGTTAGTGATCCTTCCCACCTGTTCTTCAGTGATCAGCCCTTCCCCGACTGCTTGATCCAGGGCTCCCTGGAAAACCTGGGGCATCTTCTGGCGAATATCTTCATCTGACCAACCTGCATCTCGAGCGATTTTCACCAGGCGGATTTTACCGGCGACCAGCTCCTGGACTTCCTGGAGGTCGAGGCCGAACACCTGGGCGAAAAACTCCAGGACCAACTCTTTCAGCGTGCCTCTCTCTGGCTGATCCGGCTGGGGTTCCTGGGCGAAGGCCGGGCTGAAAGCCGCCAGTGTGACCGCTATAACGGCTAAAATAATCAATATTCTGGTGTTCCTGTTCATTTTTGGACCTCTTTATTTTTACATAAATTTTTCCTGCATGGTCAGGATATCAGGGGATTGTGAATTAATTATGAATAACTCTGGTTAATAATTTAAAGGATTTTCCCAATATCTCTACACCGGGAGCCAGAAGGTAAAAACTGCCCCATCCCCGGGCTGGCTGGCGACGCGAATATCGCCTCCATGCGCCTGTACCAGTGATTTAGCGATCGCCAGGCCCAAGCCCGAACCGCCTTCTTCTCGCTGGCGGGACCTGTCCCCCCGGTAAAAGCGGTCGAAGACATGCGGCAGGTCCTCGGCCGAGATGCCCTGACCGGTGTTCGCGACGCTTATTTCAACGGACTGCTGGTGTCCAATGGCGGAAAGTGTAATCGCCCCGCCTCCAGGTGTGTAGCGGATGGCATTGCTGATAAGGTTGTCCAGCACCTGCTTGATGCGGTCCGGGTCAAGGTGTACTTCCGGAGGGAACCGGTCGAGACGGTATATAAGGGAGATGTCCTTTTCAGATGCGGGTTCTGAAAAGGTGTCAACGCAGGAGGCCAGCAGGTTTTCGATCGAGGCAGACCGGCGTTCAAGCTGCAGTTCGCCCGAATCGGATAACGACAGCAGGCGCAGGTCTTCAACCAGGCGGTTGATGCGCCTGGCTTCCTGGTATATCACCCGGTAAACCTGGGGGGAGGGCTCCAGCATTCCTTCAGCAAGGGTCTCAGCCCGCCCGAGGATAATGCTGAGCGGGGTACGCAGCTCGTGGGCGATGTCGGCTGTCATCTGGCGGCGCAGCTGGCGCGAACGGTTCAGCTCTGCGATCATCCGATTGAAGGCGGCGGTTAACTGGCCCACTTCATCGCCGGATTCAACCGGGACCTTTGAGCTCAACTGGCCGTCTGCTACAGACTGGATCGCGGAAGTGAGCCTGGCAAGCTGGCTGGTAAGGCGGCGGGAGAGGAAAAAGCCCAACCCAACCGAGATAGCCAGCGCGATCAAGCCACCCCATACCAGGGCGAGGTTGATCTGCCTGGAAAACCTGGCCGCGACCTGGTTGAGGGCTGCCAACCTGGTGGTGGGGGTGATCAGGGTGCCAACAACCTGGCCGTCCACCTCAAGCGGTATACCCTGGCGGATCAGACGGGGCGGCACTGTCCTGCCGAGCGGGATTGTCCTGCTTGGATACAGCACCCTGCCGTTTGAATCGATAAAAGCCACATTGCGGGGGGGGAGGTTGGGGGCTGATGCGAGGATCAGCTTTCCGAGGTCGCGCGGATCAATCCCCTCCCAGCCTTTTTTAGAGCGGTATAAATCAGCGAGTTCATCCAGCAGGGCGCTCTCGTTCTGGGTGTTGAGGAAATTCCTGAAACTCCTCTGGGTGATCTGGCTGGCGAAGACCGCCACCAATACAATGGCAAGCAGGCTGGCGGCTGCAAACGCGGCTGTATACTTGAAGGTTAATGAGCGGAACATGGTTTTCAGTCCGGCGGGGCGCCTGCCAGGCGGTATCCGACCCCGTAAACGGTTTCGATGCAGCTGGGGTTGTGCGGGTCTTTTTCGATCTTGTTTCGCAGGTTTTTGACATGGACGTCAATTGTGCGTTCATAACCCTGGACATAGCCGCCCTGCATTTTTTCCAGCAGTTCGCCCCGTGAGAAGACCCGCCCGGGAGCGGACATCAATACCGCCAGAAGGTCAAATTCAGAGCGGGTCAGTTCGACTGGACGGCCATCCACTTCAACCCGGCGGCTCTGGAAATCCAGGAAAAGCCCGGCGACCCTCAGGTTGCGGGTTTTATCGGTGGGGCTTTTTGCCCTGCGCAGCAGCGCCTCAACCCTGGCAACCAGCTCGCGCGGGCTGAATGGTTTGGTGATGTAATCATCGGCGCCCATCCGCAAACCGAGAACTTTTTCTTCTTCCTCTACCTTTGCGGTGAGAAGGATAATAGGTGTATCGCGCTCGCGGCGGTGCTGGCGGATAAATTCGTAACCGTCCATTTCGGGCATCATAATATCAAGGATAATCAGGTCAGGTTTTCCCTGGCGGGCGGAATAAATCGCTTCCCGCCCGTTCCGGGCGCTGATCACCCGGTAACCCTCTTTGGTGAGCACATCACTCAGCAAAGATAAAAGCTGGATTTCATCGTCAACGAGCAGGATTGTTTTTGTCATCTTTATTTCTTGGGAGTTGATACTCCGGATGTACTATAGCAGGTGATTGTGTGGAAATTGTGAAGGTATTAAAAAGGAATTATAAATAACCCTGGCCTCTAACAGCAATTTAAAATAGATTTGGACTCACCCTGGGATGCTAACTTATCCAGAGGTCTTCGTCAAGTTTTTTGGTTTGAATATTCGCTGGTTGTATAATAATCAGGCGCAATCGATGGGAAGGGATAATAATGGTGGTCAATCCAGCAGATTACGAATTAAATACGAACAGAATTTTGCGGATATATTCTCTGATCGATCTAATGAGGGAACCTATAATCTGGAACGCCATCCGGGAGTTAAAAATCCTGCTGGGCAGCCGGGGCCTTGATGCTGGATGCGGGATAGGGAGTAATACACTTTTATTGGCAGAAGCTGTCGCCGCAGGTGGGCATGTAACCGGACTTGACCTGTCTTTTGAATTTATTTCAGTCGCTGAAAAAAGGGCCCAGAAAGCTGGCTGTGCTGGGAAGGTGACCTTTCAGCAGGGAGATGTCCGGGATATACCCTTTGAAGAAAATACTTTCGATTGGGCTTGGAGCATGGATTTAGTTGGATATGCCTCTATGGATATGCTTCCCTTACTCAGGGAATTGATCAGGGTTATTAAACCTGGCGGTAAATTAGCGGTCTTGGCGTGGTCTTCTGAAGAATTACTCCCTGGTCATCCTCGATTGGAAGCCCGCCTGAGCGCGACAAACTCGGGGATAGCACCATTTGTCCATGGCAACGCCCCCAAAACGCATTTTCTGCGAACTTTGGGTTGGTTCAAACAATCTGGATTGATAATGAATAAAGCCCAAACATTTATTAAGGATGTACAGGCGCCTTTGGATCAGGATACTAAGCTTGGATTGCAGGCGTTATTCGAGATGCGCTGGTCTGGAGTTGAGTCCGAGCTGTCGGAAGACGATCTGGATGAATACCAACAATTTGTAAAACCAGGATCACCGGATTTTATACTTAACGAGCCTGACTATTATGCATTTTTCACATACACAATGTTTACTGGAGAGGTGCCTGGGTGAGGGTAATAATTCCCAATTATTAGATGAACCTCAGGAGAAGAATATGATGGTGGAAATCCCTGATTCATTTCTTGATTTAATCAACGGTCCGATTTCCGCGGCTTTCACAACGGTGATGCCGGATGGGCAGCCGCAGACAACGGTAGTGTGGTGCAACTATGACGGCGAGTTTATCCTGGTCAATACAATGAGCAGGTTTCAAAAAGCCAGGAATATGCGCCGAGACCCTAAAGTGACTCTGTTTGCTTATGAAAGCAGGAATATGCTGCGTTATATCGAAGTGCGCGGGAGGGTGGTGGCGATGACCGAAGATGGAGCGCTCGAGCACCTGGACCAGCTGGCCGAGTTGTATGTTGGCAAGTCGCCTTATTTCGGGGAAGTAATCCCGGCTGAATGGAAGGATAAGGAAACCCCGGTGCTTTGTAAGATCAAACCGGTGAAGGTGGTCGCCAAGGATTTTTCGGAGGAGAAATAATTCCTCTGTGTTATTCTGAAGCCGAAGGTTGAAGAATCTAAATTTTTTCGATGAATAAGTGTTAAATCTATATTTTAACCAATGTAAAAAACCAATGATGCAATTTTTCAGGAGAAGTAAGTTTTAAATGGGATTTTAAAAAAGGAAATTGAGTTGATTGAATTAGTCAATTTGGAATGGGAAGATCTGAGTGATGAATGGCATTAGTAACGAGACTCCTCGCTTGCCTTCGGCATGCTATGCAACGCTCAGAGTGATAAATGTTTGAGTGAAATAATGACGGAACAAAGCTTAGGCAGTAGTCTACCACTTATCCAAAAAATCGCTTTGTCGGCAAAAGCCTGCTCGCGATGTCACAATAAATTATATGAGTGGAGAAAAACTTTGTCAGTTAAGATACCTTCTTCCCACATTGATTTGATCGTAGAACCTATCTGCGCAGTATTGACCACCATGATGCCGGACGGGCAGCCGCAGTCAAGCCTGGTATGGTGTGATTATGATGGCGAACATGTGCGGGTGAACACTACCCGCGAAAGACAGAAAGGCAAGAACATGGCCAGGAATCCCAGGGTGTCCCTGCTCGTGATCGACATGCATGATTCCAGCCGCTGGATCGAAGTGCGGGGCGAGGTTAAGATAAGCGAGGAAGGCGCACCGGAGCACCTTGACGAAATTACCAGGCAATACACTAATCATCCATGCTATTATGGATACGTTTACCCGGAGGATCAAAGGGAGCAAGAGACGCGCATAATCTGCAGAATAAAACCAGCCAAAATTAATCTGGATGCGATCCATAAATAATGTTACCTTATTCCACAAGAAGGGTGTCCATCCAATATCAATTTAAAGCTTCGTAATTCAAGTGAAAGTTACAATGTTAATTCCTGAACGTCCGCCAAATATTCTGCTATTGGAAAATGATCACAGAAAGTTTCATAATATATTGAGGAGGGGAAAAATGAATTCTAAGGAAATTTTGGCGATTATTGTTCTTGTTTTCACCATATTTGCCTGCAGTTTATCTGATATGTCTTCATTGTTGCCACAATCCATTTCGGTATCGGGAAACGCAATTACCAGGGAGGAAGCAATAACAGACTTCGACAGTGTCGATGTCAGCGCTTCATTCGAAGTTCAAATTCAACAGGCTGATGAATATCAAGTAATTCTCCGTGTTGATGACAATTTAGAAGAGTATCTTCAGGTTGAAAAAGCCGGCAACACATTAAAAATCGGATTGAAACCAAATCTCTCTATCCAGGGCAGTGCTACATTGGAAGCAAAAATCATGATGCCGGAGTTGGTTGGAATAGACTTGAGCGGCGCAAGCAATGCCAATATTTCAGGTTTTTCATCCAGTCAAAACCTGGTTTTAGATCTGTCCGGCTCCAGTTCTCTGAAAGGGGATATTGAGGTAGGCGATGCCAGTATGGATATATCCGGAAGCAGTGATATCTATTTGTCAGGTACAGGCGGGAATCTGATCCTGGATGCCTCCGGCAGCAGCGAAGTTGACCTGAGTGAGTTTCAGGTCAAAGATGCCAACCTGGATGTAAGCGGGGCGAGTTCTGTAACTGTAAACCCGGGCGGTATTCTGAATGTGATCGCCAGCGGCGCGTCAGAAGTATTTTATCTGGGCGATCCAACTTTTGGCAGGGTTGACACCTCAGGTTCCTCAAATATCCAGGCAAGATAATTATGTGATTTTCGATCATGTATGCCTTGCAGAATATAGAAATTTTTATTAAATTCTAGCTGGTGAAATCTGCCCGTATCATTGATTCAACCGTTCCCTGATTTTTTTGCCAACATAATCGAAACCAGATCAGTTGAAGGAGGAATGAACCATGAAAGAACGCAGGTACGATATAGACTGGCTGCGAGTAATAGCCATGCTGGCAATATTTTTTTATCACTGCGCCCGCTTTTTTGGCACAGAAGGCTGGCACCTAAAAAATACTGAACAGAATGAATTAATAGTGATCGTGAGGGCGGGTTTGATCTGGATGTGGGTAATGGAATTGTTTTTTGTGCTTTCAGGGGCGGGCGCTTGGTTTGCTTTGAAATCAAGGGCGGGTGGAGAATTCCTGCTGGAAAGGGTAAAACGCTTGCTGGTGCCACTTTATACAGTGGGTTTATTTATCCTTATCCCTCCCCAAGCTTATTTTGAAGCCGTAACCAATGGAGGATTTACCGGAAGTTTCCGGGATTTCCTGCCCCTGTATTATAAAAGCCTGCCAGCTGAAGTTATCGGTGTCGCCCTGAGCGATTTAAATGACCCCAGCTTCCTGGTGCCATTTACTTTTTCCGGGCACCTCTGGTTTCTCCAGTATCTTTTTCTTATCTCACTTTTAACACTTCCGCTGCTCCGGTATCTAAAATCTGAAAATGGTAAACGGTGGATCGACTATATCGCCGGCTGGATGGAAAGCTGGGGCGGAATATTCATGTTTGTGATCCCCCTTGCTGTAATCATGATTTGTTTCCGGTTCCTTTTCTCAGGCGGCAGAACCTGGGCTGATTTCCTGTGGTACGCGGTTTTTTTCGTGTTTGGCTATATCATGGTTGCCGACGAACGTTTCACCAACAGCATAAAAAGACACAGCTGGCTGTGCCTTGTTTTGTGGATTGCTGGCTTCGCGGGGATAAGTATTGTTGTATTGATTTTTGGTTACAACCCGTTTCCCGGAAATGAGCCGTTTTCAATGATTTATGTACTTTTCCAGATTTTGTGGAGTATTACCTGTTGGAGCGCAGTTGTTTTTATGTTGAGTCTTGGTGCAAAATACTTGAATTTCACCAATAGAACCCTTGCATACGCCAATGAGGCTGTGCTACCGTTTTATCTGCTTCACCAGACTGTCATTCTTTGCATCGGCTGGTTCGTACTCCCATTGGTAATGGGCATCCTGCCCAAATACCTTATCATTGCTACCATTTCCTTTGTATTGATCATGGGGATTTATGAATTGCTCATCAGACGCTGGAATGTCGTACGATTCTTCTTTGGCATGCGGCCACAAAAGAAGCCCCCAAAGGCACCTGAGCCCAGATTGGAAGGAAGATCTACCTAAGAAAATTTTTATTAATTACCCAAAATAAATAAAATAATGGAGGAATATCGATGCAAATAGAAATTTTATACCGACCAGCTTATTCTTTGGCGAGAATAAAGCTTACTGGTGGCGAAGAGGTAAAAGTCGAAGCAGGATCCATGGTCAGTATGTCGGGCGGGGTTACTCTAAAGACGGAGGCCACCGGAGGATTGCTGAAGTCTCTGGGCAGGGCTTTTTTTGGAGGTGAGAGTTTCTTCCAGAACACCTACATGGCCCCAAGTAATGGTGGGGAGATTCCGGTCGCGCCTGCGCTACCCGGTGATGTCCTGGCTGTTGATCTCAGTCAGGAATCTTTGATGGTCCAATCCGGTTCCTACATGGCTTCTGAGATCGGCATCGAACTGGATACCCGCTGGTCCGGAGCGAAGACTTTTTTTGCATCCGAGGGCGCGATCATGCTGAGAACAAGGGGGACCGGGAAGATGGTGCTTTCTGCCTACGGCGCCATACACGAGATTTTACTTGAATACGGCCAGTCCTATACTGTCGATACCGGACACCTGGTGGCTTTCACAGAAGGCATAGATTTTAAAGTCCGTAAAGTGGGCGGATTAAAATCAACTCTTTTCAGCGGTGAAGGGTTGGTGGTCGACCTGACTGGACCGGGGAGAGTGTTACTGCAGACTCGTTCGACGGATCAATTTCTATCCTGGTTGATACCGCAATTGCCACATGCGGAAGACCAGACTCAATAATAAGTTGTTCCCCGCTACAATAACCTGTTATTACAGATTTGTGATATCTACCATGTTGAAGCCGGAATATCAATCAACCAGCATCACCCAGACGTCCACCGGTTGGCTCTTGCCTTTTAACTCCAGGGTTCGTTTTTGGAGCCGGCCGGGGTCGATTCCGGCGGAAGAAAGGGCAGATTCGCTGACCAGTATCTCGCCTTCACCTGCGCTGGAAGAAAGACGGGCGGCGGTGTTGGGCACGTCGCCCAGGACAGTGATATCGGCTGTGCCTTCTTCTGAACCGAGCGCACCGACGAATGCTACTCCAGTGTGCACTCCCGCGCCCAGAGGGATCCAGGGACCGTCCGGGCTGCTGTAGCCCGCATCGCTAAGAATCTGGCGGCCTGCTTCAACTGCCCGGCGAGCGTGATGCTCCCCGGCGAAACCGGGCACATACATCCCGGCTGCCTGGTCGCCGATGATTTTATCGATCAGGGCATCGGTATGGACCATAACATGGGTGGCGGTCCGGTAAAAACGGTTTATTAACCGGCTGTACTCGCTTGTGCTCATGCCTTCCGCAAGGGAGGTCGAGCCGCGCACATCAACAAACAACAGGGAGAGTTCAACCTCTGCCCCGCCCTGGTATTCCCGGGCGAACACCTCGCACACGTTACACAACTGGGGATTCAAATTTGAAGGTTTTTTTCCGTACAGCATGCTTACAACCCGGCTGCCGGCGCCCTGAAACGGTGCGTAGCAGTTCTTGCAGCGCGGTGATCCTGGCAGCATCCGGAAGAATTTTCGCTGGCGGGTTTCCTTAACAAATTCTCCGGTTGTCAGGTATTTGCGCCAGAATTCTTCCACCATTGTTTCATTTAAAGTTGAATCTGTTGACATTGGCTGCTTCTCCATACTGCCTGAAATATCGTTTTTTTGTTTTCAGGCTTATATGATAATTATAACCTGACATATCCAAAATCTTTGCCCAATAACTTTCTGGAAGTTTTGGTGTTAAAGTAATTATGAAAATCCCTAGAGTAAAGGGTAATAAATTCATATTTAATACAGTTTCTTAGATTTGAAAAGGAGCAAATTATGTTAATGGATAGAATTATTGGAGCTTTTACTTTTCGTAAAGGGGTCTACGCCGAGGTCGAAAATGACGCCAGTTTCACGTCGACCGCCTGGTTGATCGTAGCGGTTGTGGCGATTCTCAACCAGATTGGAACAAATGCCTCAACCAATGTGCTCGGCTGGTTGGGTGGAGCCGTCGTTGGAACCCTCTTTGCAGTAGCCGGGTTTGCGGTAGGTGCCTGGGTAATTAATTGGGTAGGACGGGCGGTATTCCATGCCGATGTGACGTTTGAGGAGATGGTGCGTACGCTTGGTCTGGCTTACGTCTGGAATGTAATCGGTTTCCTGGGCATTTTTGTAGGGTTTATTCCGGCTTTGGGCTGTTTGTTAGGGCCGATTATGGTTCTTGCGGTGATCGCCCTGATTGTGGCCTGGTTCATTGCGGCAAAGGAAGCCCTTGATCTAGAGTGGCTCCAGACAATTGTCACTGTCCTGCTGGGATGGATTGCCCTGGTTGTTATCGTAATGATCGGCGGAGCGATTCTGGCGATGCTGGGCTGGGGAGCAGGCCAGATCGGAGGTCTTTTTGGTTGATAAATGGAGATAATTATTTCTGATTAAAGTGGAACGCGATCTGTTTTATATAATCTCCCTACCGGAGCGCGCCCTGCGCGCTTCGGCTGTTTTTCTGGGAGGTTCTATCTACGAAACAACCGAGACGCTGATACCAGAGTGGGTTCGTGAAACGCGTCTGTACCAGGCAATTGTTGCAGGATTACTTAGAATCACTATTGAATTGGTCGGAGGCGCAAAAGGTCTGCTTCCCGATCATGAGGTTGAGGTCCGGGAATTTGCCCTGCGCAAAGCAGCTGGAACCGGGATTGAGATGGCAGGTTTTTTGACGGTCGGCTGGTCGCCTTTGTGGCTGTTCGCTGTGGCAGCGGACATGACGGGAGGTGTGCGGACTTACTTAGATGCATTGGTTGAACAGCTAAAGCTGGACGGTATGCTGCTGGAGGATGCAGAGATTAATTCGACCAAAGAACTGTTGGATGCCTTTGAAGGGGCAACAGACCTTGTTGCAGAAAACATTGATATCCCCCCATTAACAATAAGGGAACTGCAGTCTGCCTGGCAGAAGTTAAAATTGAATGTTCATGATCTTCCGGATCCTGACCGGCTGAACCGGATTTACCAGGAGTTGAGGCAGACGGCGGATCGGGGAGATTCTTCCTTGGGAGATCTATCGAAATTACTGGCGTTCAGCGCCATCCGGGCAGGAATTCAGATTGGCAATGTTCACATCTTTGATTTTTACCGATCCGCTCTGCGAGAGATTGAGGATGAAGGTCTGCATCTTTATACCAAGCAGTTGTCCAGGCCTTACCTGGCAGCAGCAAGGGCTCATTTTGACCCGGAGCAGATCACATATACACAGCGCCTTCTGCCGCATGGAAGAACGAAGTGTAAAAATCAAGTTGTTGATTCAGATTGAAAACCTTTTAAAAATCAAATGAGAGAGAGTAAAGGAGAAGCGATGGAATCCGAACACGGAGATTTATCTTTTTTTGTATCCCAGTTGTACGCATTGGCTGCCAAGCTGGAGGGTGAAGGCCAGTATAATCTGGCAAAGCTGGAGCGCTGCGCCGCGGATGCCATCTGCCGCCAGGCGGCATACGGACTGGAAATGCCATCAAACCGGGAGGAACTGGCGGCTGAGGTAAAGAATTCTGCCGGCGCCATATCTGAACTCAATACCAGCCCGGAGCTTGTGGAAGCGATCCTGCACGGTGCTGAGATCATGGCTGACGGACAGCTTCCTTTTATCGATGTGGCTCCGAACCCGTATTTATGCCGCTACTGCGGGTATGTGACCCTGACCAGGCCGGCGGTAAACTGCCCGAACTGCAGCGCCCGCCCGGATACATTTAAGCTGTTCAACCCGGTGTACTGGCTGGACAGGTTCGACCCGTTTGAAGTCATGATCCGGCTGGAACAAACCCCGGCAGACCTGGCGGTGCTGCTGGATGGGTTGTCGGAAGACCAAATGAGCCGGATTCCACAGGAAGACGGGTGGAACGTGCGCAACGCCGTGTCCCACCTGAGGGATGCCCAGGGCGTACTGGAATTCCGGGTAAAGCTGATGCTGGAGCAGGATAACCCCAGGCTCGAGTCAAAGGCGGTGTTCGAGTGGGCTGCGGATGAGGCTGACCGCCCTGCATCTGTTGAAGAGATATTCAGGACATACCGGGATTCTCGCCTGAAAACTATTGCGATCCTGGAGGAACTGCCGCTGGCTGAGTGGTGGCGAAAAGGGCAGCACGAGGAGTTTGGCGAGGTGACCATCACCCAGCAAGCCAGTTATTTCGCGGCACACGAGCTGACCCATTTCCCGCAAATTGAAAAGCTGGTCGATAATCTGTAAACAATATCCGGGAGGCGTTAGATTATGAAGAACAGGGTGATCGTAACGCCGTTTTTCCTGGACGAGCCGGAGCCGGAGCTGGAAGCGCTGGCGGGGGCGGACTGGTATTTGAATAAACCGGAACTGCCGGCAGGTGACAGGATGCACCGGATGGCGACCTTGCACCAGGGCATCGCCAATTTTACAGAAATGGCGCTGGCGGCGGGTGAGAGACCGGTCAGCTATGCAGGAGACTGCTGCGCGGTGATCGGGGTGCAGGCCGGATTACAAAGGGCTGGGCTCGAGACCACCTTATTATGGCTGGACGCCCACGGGGATTTTAACACCTGGGAGACCAGCCCGAGCGGATTTCTGGGCGGCATGCCGCTGGCGATGATCGCCGGCAGGGGTGAATTGACTCTGCTTGATGCGCTGGAAATGCAGCCTCTGGCAGAGGAAAGGGTGATCCTATGCGATGCCCGTGATCTCGATCCAGGAGAAAAAGAAGCCGTAGCCCGATCGAATATCCTGCACCTGAGAGACCCGGTGTCGCTGCTGGAGGATGACCTGCCGGAGGGCCCCCTGTACGTGCATTTTGATGTGGACATCCTCGATCCGGGTGAAGCGCCGGCGGTCAGCTATCCCGCCCCGGGTGGGCCTTCCGCAGGTGAACTGGAACGGATTTTCAGACGCCTGGCAAAGAGCGGGCAGGTTGCCGCCGCCTCGATTTCATCCTGGAATCCAGAACTGGACGGGGACCTGTCCACCCGGAAATTGTGTGTTCGCCTGTTTAATATCCTGGTGGGCGGTTGAGGGTTTTTTCGTATCTGCTGGCAAAACCCGGACAATTGGGATGGAGTCTCGTTTGACATGCAATTTATTTGTTGTTAGAATTTTTCAGGCGATGCCAATGCGCCGGTAATACCCTTCGGACTATGCTGGTTTATACCCCCTGTCAGGGGAAGTGTAATGTAATTCTAATAAAAGGAAAAGAACTGTGGAAGAAAGAGAAGTCGGAATTGTAAAATGGTTCAGCGATTCTAAGGGCTACGGATTTATAACACGCGAGAGCGGTGAGGATCTGTTTGTCCATTACACTGAAATTACGGGAGAAGGATTTCGAACGCTTGAAGAAGGCCAGAGAGTGGAATACTCTGTTGAGGAGACCGAAAAAGGGCTGCAGGCAAGCAGAGTGATGGCGTTGTAATTAGATTTTGCTAAAAATTATCGACCAAAAAATCCCTCCCAATTGTTTGGGTGGGATTTTTGAATTTAATCCGCCTGGATCTGGGAAGAATTCCGCCACCAAAATCACCCCTGGATTCAGGTCCTGAAAACCAGGCAGATTTTCTCTCTACAGGGGGAGATAACCAGAAAAATTACTATTCCCGTTAACCGGACCGCAAATAATGACAGAAAACGGCAGGTTGGATTTGATTAACCCCGATCCCCGGATAATCCTATCAGAAGATGACCGACGCTATCAAAAGCATAGCCAGGAACATGTAGAGCGAAGCGTATTTAAACAGACCGAAATTGAGCCGTTCCGAAGGGCGGACCATACTGGCGCCAGCCAGAAAAATCAATCCCGCTGAGAGCACTGCCAGCAGGCGCATACTCCCGCCTTCCAGGTTGATTCCGACCGCGGCGGCTCCAATAGCGAGGGCTGCCAGCGCGCTGGAAACTGAAATAATCCGGTGGGTCGTCCTGACCCCATAGCGGGAGGGGAAGGTTGGAATCCCAGCCCGGTCGTAATCGTCCTGGTAACGGATACTGAATGTGAGAATATGGGTCGGGATCCAGAATAGGATTGAAAGGCTCATCATTATGCCTATCCATTCGATTGCACCTGTTCCCAGGGCGCGGCCCGCCAGAACAGGCATCCCGCCAGCGAGGCCCCCCCAGATAACCGACCAGGGGGTGCGGCGCTTAAGCCAGATTGTGTACAGTAAAACATCAAATACAATCCCCGCCAGAACGATCGTGCCGTAAAGGGGGTCGATCGCAAGAGCCCAGCCAACGCCAAGAAAAGATAGGAACAACCCCAGTACCAACGCCTTCTTGAGGGTGATCTGGCCTGAGGGAAGCGGTCGCCAGCAGGTGCGTTTCATTATGGCGTCGATATCGTGATCGTGCCACATGTTCAACACCGTGCTGCCGCTGATCGCCAGAAACAGGCTTCCGGCAACTCCCACGACGGTCGCGATGTTAAACCAGGGACAGCGCGAGCTCATAAAACCAGCCAGCCCAGTGGTAATCAGCAAAAAGGTCTGGGGGCTCTTTATCAGTGACCAGTAGAACTTTAATTTCGGTTTGGAATTCATCGAAGGATTCGTTTTGTCAATAAATCTGGTTGCCGGGCACAGCGGAAGAAGAGGTTCAGGCTGCAGTACTCCAGGCCAGCAACCTGGCTTGTCCGGGTGGTCAGATTATACCCGCAATTATGCTCTCCGCCGTTGCGCACATTAAGCAGGTGGGCGTCCTTTTCAACATAAAACCCAAAAAAATCAGGCCGAAAAAGTTGTTCTGATGGAAATTGCCCGTGAGAAGAGTGTTCAGGGGTGACGCTTTATGAGCCTTTTTGGTGCAGTGAGAGCCCTGGAATCCGTCTGAAATCTTGCCAGAGGCGCCTCACTCCCATTCGATTGTTGCAGGGGGTTTGGATGTTATGTCGTAAACAACCCGGTTAATCCCCTCCACCTCGTTGACAATCCGGTTTGAGATTTTTTCCAGCACAGAATGAGGCAGCCTTGCCCAATCCGCAGTCATAAAATCGGTTGTGGTGACCGCCCGGACAGCGGCGGTTTCCTGAAAAGTGCGCTGGTCGCCCATCACACCGACTGACCTGACCGGCAGTAAAACCATAAAGGCCTGGGCGATGGTATCCTCGTTTGTGTCATTTCGGGATTCCTGGAAGTAACCGCCATGTGTAAGCTCTTCCAGCAGGATATCATCGGCTGCTCTCAGCCGGTCCAGCCTTTCCCGGGTGATCTCGCCCAAACAACGGACTGCCAATCCTGGTCCGGGAAACGGCTGGCGCCAGACTATTTCCCCCGGAAGTCCAAGATGCTCGCCCACCAGGCGCACTTCATCCTTAAACAGATAGCGCAGGGGTTCAACCAGTTTGAAATCCATATCCGGCGGTAATCCACCCACATTGTGATGGGACTTAATCCGCTGGGCTTTTGAGCGGTCAGGCGCGCTTGATTCGACCACATCCGGGTAAATCGTACCCTGGACAAGATATGGCGGTGAACCGAGCGAACCTGCCTGCTCTTCAAAAATACGGATAAAACACTCGCCGATAACATGCCTTTTACGTTCGGGATCAGTGATCCCCTCCAGCGCGGCAAGAAAAACATCTTCCGCCTCTACCAAAACCAGTTCGACTCCAAGGTGCTGCTGGAGCGAGGTTTTCACAGCAGCCGCTTCGCCTTTACGCAGCATTCCCGTATCAACAAACACAGCTGCCAGCTGTTGGCCGACTGCCTTGCCTACCAGTGCAGTCGCCACGCTTGAATCAACCCCGCCGCTCACAGCCGAGAGCACCATATCCGAACCCACCAGCTGGCGAACATTCTGGATAGCCTGGGTGGTCATCGACTCAGGCGTCCAGTCAGGCTTCATTCCGCATATGTTCAGGGCGAAATTGCGCAGTATTTCGACGCCCCGGGGTGTGTGCTGCACTTCGGGGTGGAACTGAACCCCGAAGTAGCTGCGTTTCAGATCAGCAATCGCGGCAACCGGCGAATTGGGGCTGCTTCCCACTGTCTCGAATCCGGGCGGCGGGGACTCTATTCTATCGCCATGCGACATCCAGACGGTGAAATCCCCGGGGGGCAGCAATGGGTTGTCCCGGATTGTGGCAAACCTGGCAGAGCCGTATTCATGGGCGTCTGCCGGCGCCACAAGGCCTCCGAGGGTGTGGGTCAATACCTGCATGCCGTAGCAGATTCCCAGGATGGGCAGTTTACTTTCGAACACATAATCCGGAATGGAAGGCGCATCACCCAGGTAAACGGAAGCCGGGCCGCCAGAGAGCACAAAACCAGCCGGGTTCGCCCTCAGCACATCCTCAACGGGCGCATCCCAGGGGAAAAGCTGGCAGAAAACCTGGCTTTCGCGGATGCGCCGGGCTATTAACTGGGAGGTCTGGGAACCGAAATCAAGGACTGCGATAGATTTGAAGCCCATTTGATTATGAGTGTCATGCGGGTCCGGGTACGTGCCGGTTTGGGATGATTTATCAATACCAGGATAATCAAGCGGTTCTGGGGTTAGGCTCATCGAATTCAATCAGGTCACCCTGCATCGATTTGATGGAAACAAGTGAGATGACTGGCACTTTCAGATAGGCGAGGGCTTTACGTCCACCTTCAAAGCTCTTCTCGATCAGGGTCCCTATCCCAACGATCTGAGCCCCGGCAGCCAGGGTAAGCTGGACCAATCCCTGGATGGTCGCCCCGCTTGCCAGGAAATCATCAATAATCAGCACCCGTTCACCGGAAGAGAGATACTCGGGCGATACGATCAGCTCCACCATGCGGCCTTTTGTGTGAGATGGTGAAAGGATCAGCAGGACCTGGTCAGGCATTGTTATGGGCTTGTGTTTGCGGGCGTAGACCACCGGCAGGTCCATGAAACGTCCGGTCATCAAAGCCGGCGCGATGCCTGAGATTTCAGCGGTCAGAATTTTACTGGCCTGGATATCTTTAAACAGGGATGCGAATTGTTTTCCGCAGGCTTCCATTAACGCAGGGTCCACCTGGTGGTTGATAAATCCATCAACTTTCAATATCCCATCCCCAAGATTTTTGCCCTCATTTAATATACGTTCCTGTAATTCTTTCATCGATTTTCCCGGGTGTTTGTCCAGAACGGGATAGTAAAACCGGGTACCGTAAAATTATCCGGTTTTGACCAATATTGTAACCCCTCCCGGGATGCCTTGCAGGGGTAATTTAGAAATAAGTTCCATATTACAGATATCAGTCTGAACAGTGAAATTTGTCATTGGCGAAATCGACCTGGAAATGTATAATATTATGGCAAGCCATAAAAATTACCCCAAATTCTATATGGAAAGACATAAAATGGAGCTGCGAAGTTACCGGGAGCTGAGTGAGAACGAGCAAATGTACCTGGTTACAATTGCTAAATTACAGGAAAACGGGGGCGAACGACTGGTGCCGTTATCCGACCTGGCGGAGACGCTTTCATTTTTGCCGGTTTCAGTCAACCAGATGATCCGCAAACTGGCGGATGACGGTCTGCTTGAATACCAGCCGTACAAAGGGGTCGACTTCAGCCCGGCCGGGCGGGAGATTGTTTTGCGGATACTGCGCTACCGCAGGTTGTGGGAGGTCTTCCTGGTTAAACACCTGAATTTTGACCTGGATGAAGCCGACGCGCTTGCCTGCCGCATGGAACACATCACAAACGACCGGGTAGCGGATAGATTGTCCGGATTCCTCGGCAACCCGCAGGTATGCTACCACGGGCATACGATACCTTCACCGGGAGGCAAATACGAAACCGTTCCCCAAATCGCTCTGAATAAACTGAGTGCAGGAGAGGTCGCCAGGGTAAGGGGGATCATGGCCGACCCAGCCGCCGTGTCGTTCTTGAGAAATGAAGATTTGCAGCCCGGCAGCCAGGTCAGAGTGCTTGGAATCGGAGATGGAGGAGCGATGCTCCTTGAAGTAAACGACCATCAGATCAATTTATCGGCGGGTATCGCCAGCCAAGTGGTTGTCGAAGCAGAGTTTACGGAGAACCGCTCAGGGTTTCCCACACCTGGGGACCAGGATGGGATTGGCAGGTAGAGAGATGGAAAATGAATCCCTCCCCCTGAGTGCCTTGAAAGTTGGCGAAAGCGGCAGAATCATCCAATTGAACCTGAAAGGGACCACCCGCCAGCGCTTTATGGCGATGGGCCTGGTAAGGGGCGAAGTGGTCAGGGTTGAGCGGGTCGCCCCGCTTGGCGATCCGGTTGAATTTGTTGTTAAAGGCTACCATCTTTCAGTCCGTAAATCCGAGGCAGGCCAGATTTTTGTGATACCCTGCAGGAATGAGAGTACTGATGCACCATGAGACACTGCCCCTTTCGATGGTGTCCGCCGGCGAAAAGGTGCGCCTGGTCAAAGTGCACGCCGGACACCGGATGGTCAGCCGCCTGACAACAATGGGGCTGACGCCGGGAGTTGAATTCAGCGTTCTGCAGGACTGCGGAGGGCCTAAAATGGTATCTGTGCGCGGCTCCAAGGTGGCCCTTGGACACGGGATCGCCCACCGGATTATGGTTGAACGGATCTGATTTTTTTTACCAGCCAGGATATAAAATTTTATGGCAGAGCTGAAAATCGCCATTGCTGGAAACCCGAATGCAGGTAAAAGCACTGTCTTTAATGCGCTGACAGGTTCTCACCAGCATGTCGGCAACTGGCCCGGGAAGACGGTAGAGAAGAAAGAAGGTAAATTCCGTTATAACGGTCTGGATGTAAATGTGGTTGACCTGCCGGGTACCTACAGCCTGAGCGCCCTTTCTCCAGAGGAGATTATCGCCAGGGACTATATCCTTAACAACAAACCGGATATGGTTGTCACGGTGATGGATGCAGCCAACCTGGAGCGTAACCTGTACCTGGCTGTTCAAGTGCTGGAACTTGGTGTGCCGGTGCTGGTTATGCTCAATATGACTGATGTCGCTGAGTCAAGGGGTATTGTGATTGATGAAAAACGCCTGAGTCAGGCGCTTGGCGCTCCCATCATCCAGACAGTCGCCAACCGGGGAGTGGGTATCCAACGGCTGAAAGAGGCCATCGCAGAATTTGCGAAAAATAAGAACTGAACAGCATGCAGACAGGTTTTTCTATTTATTATGGCCGGGATATTGAAGCGGAGATCACCCGCCTTCAGAGGCTGGTTGAAAATTCTCCATCGATCCGGACTTTATACCCGCCGCGCTGGCTGGCGATTAACCTGCTTGAAGGGGACCAAAATCTAAGAGAAAGACTGCCCCAGCTTGAAGGCGGGCAGGTGGTGCTGACGGAAGTCGATAATGCGGTTGAGCGTTTGGAACGGATCTACCCGGATGAGATTGACATCATTATCGCCGATAACCGTTATGGCTGGATTAACGGGCTGGTGCGGGAAGCGGTCAGGCGCACCGGCCCCGAAAGCCGCACGCTGACCGACAGGATCGATAATATTGTCACTAACCGGATGCTGGGCATCCCGGTATTCTTTATTTCGATGTGGCTTGTTTTTATGCTGGTGACGGAACTTTCGGTTCCCTACCTGAACTGGATCGAAAGCGTTATCAACGGCCCTGTAACAGAATGGATCGCCTCAATTCTGGCTTCAATCGGATTATCCGGCACCTGGTTAGAAAGCCTGATCCTGGATGGGATTATCGTCGGGGTTGGGGGTGTGTTGGTTTTTGTTCCGGTATTGATGTTCCTGTACATATCGCTCTCAATCCTTGAGGATTTGGGTTACATGGCCAGGGCTGCATTTGTGATGGACCGCCTGATGCAGGCAATCGGGCTGCATGGAAAAAGTTTCCTGCCGATGCTGGTAGGTTTTGGGTGCTCTGTCCCCGCTTTTTATGCCACCCGGACCCTCGAGAATGAAAAGGACCGGGTGCTTACCGGGCTGCTGGTGCCTTTTATGAGCTGCGGGGCGCGTTTGCCCGTTTATGTTTTATTTGCGGCGATTTTCTACCCCAGGAATGCCGGGATGGTTGTTTTCAGCATGTATCTGGTTGGAATACTGGTTGCGGTACTGCTAGGAATTATTCTGAAAAACTCCCTGTTTAAAGGCAAAGAAAAATCAATATTTGTAATGGAACTCCCGCCTTACCGGATGCCAACCTTCCGGGGTATCTGGCGCCATACCTGGGACCGGACCGGATCGTTCATCAAAAATGCCTGGACTCTGATCATGGCGGTATCGATCGTCCTGTGGATTTTGCTGGCTATCCCGGCGCCCGGGAACGCGGGATCACCCGGGCAAGCCGATGTGGATAACAGCGTTTTCGCTTCGGTTTCGGGTTTAATCGCGCCGGTCTTAAGGCCGCTGGGATTTGGCACCTGGGAGGCGGCTGGCTCGCTCGTGACCGGTTTTGTGGCGAAAGAGGTGGTTGTGAGCACCATGGCGCAGATCTACGGGGTGGATGAGATCCCTCAAGAAACTGCGGATACGACCTTCCTACAGGATGTTTGGGCGATAGTCGCGGGTTTTTTCCGGGCTACAATCGATACAATCAAGACGATCCCAAAAATCTTCGGGATCGATTTCTTCGAGCAAGAGCCGGAAGCAGATTCTTCCGCCCTGATGACCTCTGTCTATAAAAGTTTTCAGGTTTCCAGCGGCGGGCATGGCGCCCTGGCGGGCCTGGCGTTTATGGTTTTTGTGTTAATTTACACACCGTGTATGGTCGCGATTGCAGCTGAGAGGCAGGAGCTGGGGATGAAATGGACCTGGATAAGCATCATCGGGCAGCTTGGGCTGGCCTGGGTGCTGGCATTTATCGTGTTTCAGGGTGGGTTGGCGCTTGGGTTGGGATGATGGTTTGGGATAAAATCACCAGCAAGTACCCCTCATCCGCTGCGCATAGATATTTAACGCTTGAGAGTTAGGCATGCTGCAGAGAATTCTGAATCAGATCCGCAAATCGGAAGGCACAGTCAGCCTGGACGAACTGAGCCGTAAACTGGGAGTTGAAACCAGCGCCCTGGAAGGGATGCTGGACTACTGCGTCCGGAAAGGCATACTGCGCGAATCCCAGGACTTTCCTGAGGGAGCAGACTGCGAATCCATCGGGGGAGGCTGTGGGAGCAGCTGCCAGGGATATCACGGCTGCCCGCTGATCGCCCGGATGCCCAAAACCTATGAGCTGCAAAAACGCAAGGTGGGGGAAGGTTAGACTGGCCATCCCTGAATAAAATAAAGGGATCAGTTATAATCATCCGGCATGTTTAGAACAGAACGGTCGCTTACACCAATCAGGGTAAATTCCGGAATCTGGCTGCTCTTTCTTGTTGTACTGCTGGCTGTATTCCTGGCAGGCTGCCGCAGCGCGGTTACTCCGGAGCCTCAGAATTTAACCGGTGCTGGATCTGCAGCAGTCCCGCTTGAGAGTGCCAAAATCGAACTGCCCCTTGAAAACCCGGAACAATCTGTTTTTACCGCGCCAGAAATTACCCGGGAAGCGGAGATCAACCCCCAGCCCTCTCCTCCGGCGGTTGATTATTTTGATTCAGAATACCCTGCCGGCAGTATAAATTTTGCCATTCCACTCACCCTCCGGCATGTGGGAGCAGACCGGGCGGTGCTCTTCTTTGAACTGGACGAGCCGTCAGAAGGCAGACTGGTTTACAAATCGCAGACCCTGGATTCCTATGAGGGCGGGGAGATCCAGCTTGACCCGGAGGAGACCCGCCACCTGATCGAACTTGAAGGGCTGACCCCCGGAGCTGATTACGCTGCAAAAGTGCTGCTTGGAAACGAGGAGGATGGTTTTAGCGAGCCTCTTTTTCTGGATGAGAGCTGGGGAGTGGTGGAATTCGGGACAATCACAGCCGGAGAACCGCTGCGGGTGGGGGTAATCGGGGACGCCAGTTTTGGAGACCAGGCTACCGAACAACTGGTAGAGTTGATGGCGGATTATAACCTGGACTTCGTGCTCAACACTGGCGATGTGGTTTACGAGGCAGACAGCGCTGACCTTTACGCGTCTTATTCCGAAAAATTCTTCCAGCCTTTCAAACCGCTTCTGAAAAATGGACCGGTGTACACAGTAATGGGAAACCACGATTATGACCGGGCAGTGATGTGGCAGGAAGCCCCTTTCTACGACCATGCCTTTCCGCCATTTGAAGACCCGGCTTTTGGGTACCCTGCAGAACGGCGCGGCAACCAGTTTTACGGACTGGCTTTTGGTGACCTGCAGTTTCTGATGCTCGATTCCCAGGCGATCTTTGGAGCAGGGGGCCGGGAGGTCCAAGATGCCTGGATGAAAGACCGCCTGGCGGATCCGCGCTACCGGTATACAATCCCGGTTTTTCACGTCAGCCCGTACAGCAGCAGCATCGTACACCCGGATGACGGCGACCCGGTGCGTTTATCCTGGAATTACCTTTTTGAAGCCGCCAGGGTGCCGCTGGTGTTTTCAGGTCACTTCCACCACTACGAACGCCTGAGCGCAAATGGGATTACATACATAGTCAGTGGAGGGGGGTCATCAACCCTGTATGCCCAAGGCGGGCCGCTCCAGGAAAGCCACCTCTATGTGCCCCGGACCCATTTTGTGCTGCTGGAGATCTACCCTGACCGGATTGAACTGGGCGCCATTGCAAAGGAGGGGGATACCTTTGACAGAGCGACGATTATGCTGGAATGAAATTATAATTATCCAGGCTAAAAAATATGTTTAATTGGAGGGAAGAATGCAGATTGTAACAGACAGTGGAACTGATCTCTGGCTGCCTGCTGAACAGGCTACGGAACTGAATATCCATATAGTGCCGCTCACAGTAACTCTTGAAGGCAAGACTTACCGTGAAAAAGTGGACATCCAGCCAGAAGAATTCTATCGTTTACTGGAGGCTTCTGACAGCCTTCCGACGACATCCCAGCCATCAGCGGGGGATTTTGCGGATTTATACCGCCAGCTGGCAGCAACAGACCCAAATATCCTGTCCATCCATATGACTTCAGGCCTGAGCGGAACGTTTAACTCCGCCCTGGCAGGAGCGAAGCTTGTGCCTGAGGCGAATATAACCCATGTTGACACCAAAACCCTTTCAGCCGCGGCAGGCTGGCAGGTTGAGGCGGCGGGAAAGGCTCTGAAAGCTGGCTGGCCGCTGGACCAGGTTTTGGCTCTGATGGAACGGATCAGTGACGCCAGCGAAAGCATATACACACTTAAGGAGCTGAAATACCTGATCCACGGCGGGCGCATTAGCCATATGAAAGGCTTGATCGCCTCTTTGTTGAATATCAAACCGATCATCGGGGTGGAAAAAGTGAACGGAACGTATATCCAACTTGGACAGGAGCGAACATTCAAACGGGCAGTTGCAGGATTAGTTAATTTTATCTCCAACCAAAATCCGGCTGGCAGCGCACTGCGTGTTCAGGTGCTGCATGCATACAATCCCGAAGGGGCAGATATGCTGCACGAGCTGGTTGACCAGCGTTTTGACTGCACCTGGCTGCCTGTGGGACCTATGTCACTTGTGCTGGGAGCCCATACCGGCTCCAGTATGGTGGGAGTCGCATTTGCCCCCCTGGATGTATTTAATGAAATTCCATGAAGGGGAATAAAAAGAACATTTACCGTTACCTCAGACGGAAAAACCAGGTGTGCAATCCATCCTTTTACCAGCGCTGGTGAACCTTTTCTTTAATTAAACGATTGTAAATACCCTCAAGTTGGACCATCGTATCTGCGCTTACCGGCGGCAGGTCGCTGGCCTGAGCGTTCTCAGTTGCCTGCCTGGAGTTCCTGGCGCCCGGGATCGCCAGGGTGACTGCGTCGAACATTAGCGTCCAGCGCAGGGCGAACTGCGCCATGGTTGTTCCTTCTGGGAGAAGAGACCTGATCTCTTCCACGGCAATCAGTCCGGTATCGAAGTCGATACCAGAAAAGGTCTCCCCGACGTCGAATGACTGGCCTTCGCGGTTGTAGTTGCGGTGGTCGTCATCGCTGAATTTTGACCCTGACGACATCTTGCCGCTCAGCAGACCGCTGGCGAGCGGGACTCGCGCCAGGACCGCGACTTCGTGTTTCTTTGCCAGGTCGAAAAACAATTCGGCAGGGCGGGTACGGAAAATATTGAAGATGATCTGGACACTCTGGACGCCTGGAAATTCAATCGCTTTTATGGCTTCTTCTACTTTTTCAACGCTGACGCCGTAGTACTGGATTTTACCGGCTTGCACCAGATCGTCCAGGACCTGGAATACCTCAGGATTGTAATAAACCTGGGTGGGCGGGCAGTGCAGCTGGAGCAGGTCGATTGTATCAACATCCTGGTTCACCAGGCTGCGTTCTACAAAAGAGGTCAGGTTCTGGCGGTTGTAACCCTCAGCTGTATGAGGGTTCAAACGGCGACCGGCTTTGGTTGCGACATAAATCCTTTCGCTTCTACTTCGACGAAGCTTTGCCACTAATTGCTCACTGCGCCCATCCCCGTAGACATCCGCAGTGTCAATGAAGTTTACGCCCTGATCCACCGCGGAGTTTAGAGCTGCCATGGCGTCATTTTCTGTTACATTTCCCCAATCTGCCCCGATCGCCCAAGCGCCAAAACCAATCTCAGATACTTCCCAGCCGGTCCTTCCGAATTTTCTGTAATTCATATAACCACCTTTCGCATTTTTAATCCGGTTTTATTTTTGTGAATTATGTCAAGGGCATTTTAATCGAATTTACCCTCAAGATAAATCCCCGGGTATTTTTTGATAAAAAGATACTGCGCAGCTCATTAAGGGGTTTTAATTTAATTGAACCCCTTGAGAGGATCGATTATCATATTCAAATTACGAACAAGTTTAATTCGCAGGGCGGATGCCTTCCAGAATGTAAAGAGCCCTGGAGAAGAAATCCTCCAGGATCTTAAGCAGAAGCAGAGGCCAGGAATCTGTGAGGATCAATCTTACTATCTTTAAGATCATTAGCTGGAAGAAGAAAAAGGATATAAAAATATTCTAAAAACCCCAATTTCTTATGCACTTTAATTATTACAGAGGAGCTGGAATGGCAAAACAACAGTATCCTGAACCGACAGTTGGAGCCTTAATCATCAAACCGGATGGAAAGATGCTGCTGATGAAGACCCACAAGTTTCGCGGCAGTTATGTGGTCCCGGGCGGCCATATCGAGCTGGGGGAGAGGATGGAACAGGCACTTAAACGGGAGGTGAAGGAGGAGACCGGGCTGGATGTGTACGGTATCCGCTTCCTTTGTTTCCAGGAATTTGTGTATGATGAGGTCTTCTGGAAGAAGCGCCATTTTATCTATTTCGATTTTTGCTGCCGGACAGATTCGACCGAGGTCACCCTGAACGATGAAGCCCAGGAATACCTTTGGGTATCACCGGAGGAAGCGTTCAGTCTGGACATAGACGCATATACCGGTGTGGCGATCAGGAAGTACCTGGAGAAGAACTGGTGGGGGTGATGTTGTTTAGTTAGCTGTCGGCGGTAATATTTACTATTCTAAAGGAAGACAGGATCACGCCATAATACATTTATGGAGTTAAGCTGATGATTAATTCGGCAGGTTTGGAAACCTGCCCTACGATGCATAATGCCAGATCGCTTTTTGGAAAGCATCCCACAAACTGATAAAAGCCCTCGGATTGCTTCGGTTCTCTGATCGGGATTTTCCGACGCTGCGTGCCGAAAGGAATGCGGCATACTTCGCGTCCCGCAAAGAGCGCGGCATGCTTCGCGAACCGCAAGGAACGCGGCATGCTTCGCGAACCGCAAGGAACGCGGTATTCTTCGCAAACCGCAAAGAACGCGACACACGGCTCCCTCGCAAAAAGGAATTGTAAACTTCCCGACCAGGCCGGGACATAATGCCCATGACAATGGGACAGGCGGGGGAGTATCATTTACGGTGTAATTTTCCCTGAAGGAGGAATATGATGAAAAAAGTATTGAAATGGATCGCGATTGTTCTGGGCGTGATGCTGGCATTGCTGGTGGCGGCGTTCCTGTTCCTGTTTATCAGCGGGCAGTCCCAGTTTAATAAAACCTACGATGTCCAGGTGCAACCGGTTGATATTCCCGAGGACGCAGCTTCAATAGAGCGCGGCGCCCATATTGCGGCATATAACTGCTCCGGATGCCATGGCGAGGATTATTCCGGGACAGCCTTCTTTGATGATCCTGCCATGGGGTATATCCCATCATCGAATCTAACCCCCGCGGGCCCGGTCGGGTCGTACAGCGATGAGGATTGGGTGCGGGCTGTGCGTCACGGTATCGGACCGGATGGCAAATCGCTGATTATTATGCCATCCCAGGCAACCTATTATTACAGCGATGAAGACCTGGGCGCCTTGATCGCTTACCTGAAATCGCTGCCCCCGGTTGATAACGACCTCGGATCGGCTTCAATTAAACCGATGACGGTGCTGCTGGTAAGGCTGGGCATGTTTGGGGATATCTTCCCGGCTGAAATAATCGACCACGACGCGCTCCGTCCGCCTGCGCCCCAACCCGGCGTATCTGCGGCTTACGGTGAGTACCTGGTGAATGTGAACGACTGCCGGGCTTGCCACGGCAGCGACCTGAGCGGTGGGGTTTCACCTGAACCAGGCTCACCTTCCGGGACGGATTTGACCCAGAGCGGCATCCTGGGCGCTTACAGTACGGCTGAGGAATTCATCGAATTTTTCCGGACCGGGGTCACTCCCTACAACAAGCCTGTCGACCCGGTGTACATGCCCTGGGAGCATTATGGCTTGATGACGGATGAGGAATTGAGCGCAATATTTGAGTACTTGATTTCGCTCCTGTAATAAACCAATAAAGTAAAACTGCCTTTTCACTTGGAATCGGAATTAGATCGACTTTGAGCGCAATGATGGATGCAGAAAAGAGGACACTGGTTGCTGCACATTGGAAAAGCAATTACCGGGCGGTGGAAACAGAAGATGGCCGCTGGGAGGTTGAAAGGATCCTGCCCGACCAGGATGTGCGCTGCCTGGAAATGGACCGCCGCCAATCGGCTGTCTTGTATGCTGGCACCCAGGGGAATGGCGTGCTGCGTTCCGATGACCGGGGAATAACCTGGCGGGCAGCCGGGCTGGAGGGTTTGGTTGTAAAATCGATCTCATGCAGCCCGGTTGAGCCAAATACCCTTTACGCCGGCACCAAACCCGCCGCAATTTTCGTCTCACGAAATGGGGGAGAAAGCTGGACCGAACTGGAGTCCTTCCAGGATATCCCCGGAAGGTGGTACTGGTGGTCACCGGCTGAAAAACCCTTCAAGGCGTATGTCCAGTCGATCGGGCTTTCGCCCTCAGACCCTCAGACGATCGTGGCGGGCGTTGAATGGGGCGCGGTTGCGCGCAGCACGGACGGCGGGAAATCCTGGTCGGGCCACTTGAAAGGTGCCCTGCGGGACTGCCATACATTGATGTTCCACTACAGCGACGGCGATTGGGTTTATGAAGCCGGCGACGGAGGTGCAGCGCTCAGCCGCGACGGCGGCGGGAGCTGGACCCGGCCCAAAAAAGGGCTCGACCGCCGCTACGGCTGGGCTTGCGCAGCCGATCCCGGGAAACCGGAGGTCTGGTATGTATCCGTTTCGCCGGGTTTCTCCGGGAGGCATTTCCAACCTGCCGGGCATGTAGATGGGCAGGCTGAAACATACATTTTCCGCAAGGCAGGCGGCGCTGCATGGGAAAAACTATCCGGCGGGTTACCCCAACCTCTTGACTATATGGCATATGCGTTGGTCACCGATCCGCACAACAGCGGCCACCTATATGCTGGCCTGAGCAGTGGGGAGGTCTGGTTCAGTGAAGATTACGGTGATCGCTGGGATAAACTGCCGCTCAACCTGGCCGGTGTCCGCAACATGCTGCTGGTCGGGTGAGTTCTAAAGCGGGTATAAAATACCCGCAGAGCCAATCCATTTAATTTGCGCGGTACAATGGAAACAGGATGACAGCGACCAGTGGATTTGAGTGTATCCCAGAGAAAAACCATCCATCCAGAGAAGAGCCATACGCTTCCCGGATAAACCCACGCTGGCAGCCGCTGGTAAACCTGGCATGGGCGGCTGCCGCTATGATCGCCCTGGGGATATTCCTGATATCGATTCCAGCCTACCTGAATGCGCTCAACAGCCAGCATTTTCTGGCCGGGAGGGTTGAAGACCCGACCTGGTTGATCCAGGCGATCAATATCACCGGGGGAATCGCGTCATTCGGAGCAGCAATTTTAAGCCTGCTCCTGGCGGCGATGCTATTTTTCAAATGGCCGTACGACTTGATGGCAGTGTTTGTCTCCTTCTATATTCTGGGCTACGGGATTGTTATGCCCGGTCCGCTGGAAGTGCTGGGACTGGTCAATTACGAAGGGTTTACTAATATCGAGGCGCTGCTTTCAATCCTCTTCGTCATCCCCACCATTGCGCTTTTATGCATATTCCCGAGCGGCAGGTTTGCCCTGCGCTGGACCCGCTGGCTTGTGGTCGCGGCTTTTCTGTTGGCCCCCACCCTGCTGTTATTCCGATCTGAAAGCTGGTCTTCGGGGAGCAGCCCGCTTATCTGGGCGGTCACACTAGCCTGGATAATAATCCTGGGCGCCAGCCTGTACGCAATGGTTTACAGGTACAGGCGGATTTCAACAAGCGAACAAAAGCAGCAGACCAAGTGGCTGGTGTACGGCGTGGTGGGAATGATAACAATGATGCTGGTATTGACCATCCCGTGGATCTGGACCCTAAACCAGCCTCCGAGCACAGAATTCCCGTTATGGGCTCACCTGAGTTCAACGATCTGGTTCCTGTCCATGAATATTCTGCCGGTTTCGCTAGCGATTTCAGTCAACCGCTCCATAACCTGGGATATCGATACAGTTTATAACCGCACGATTGTGTACGGGGTGCTCACTTTAATCACAATGCTGATCTATATTTTTATTGTCGGATATATCGGGGAAAAACTGCAGGCTGGGAACCGGTCTTTGATTGCATTTCTGGCAACGGGATTAGTGGCGGTCATCTTTCAGCCCCTGCGGGAAGTTCTGCAGAGGAGTGTAAATCGCCTAATGTACGGAGAAAGGGACGAGCCCTACACAGTACTCACCCGGCTGAGCCGGCGCCTTGAAACCGTCGTGGCGACGGAGGAGGTACTCCCGGCGATCGTAGAGACCATCGCGAACGCATTAAAACTCCCTTATGTGGCGATAGAAGTTAGTAGGAAGAGTGGGGATAGTATCGCGGCATCATACGGCCTGGCCCGAGAATTAAATAAACCAGTGGTAAAAAAGCTGCCGCTGGTATACAGGGATGAAGCACTCGGCAGTCTGGTGCTGCAGCCGCGTTCAAATGAGCTTGAGTTTACCCGCTCTGAATTGAGAACAATGGCGGATATCGCCAGGCAAGTGGGTGTCGCGGTCCATGAGGTCCAGCTTAATAATGAACTGCGCCGGTCGCAGCAGCAGCTAGTCGTCGCCCGGGAAGAGGAAAGACGGCGGCTGAGGCGCGACTTGCATGACGAGCTGGGTCCGCAGCTGGCGAGCATGACATTAAAACTGGATGCAGCCGGCAACCTGGTTGAAACCCGACCTGATCAGGCTAAAACGCTGCTGGACGAACTGAAAGACCAGACCCGGCTGGCGCTGGATGACATCCGCCGCATCGCCTATAACCTGCGCCCGCCTGCCTTGGACGAAATGGGCCTGGTGCCGGCGCTGCGGGAACATTTCGCCACCCAGTACGAATCCAAGGGGACCCGGGTGAGCATTTATGCTCCCGAGCCGATGCCGCCTTTGCCGGCGGCGGTGGAGGTGGCAGCCTACCGCATCGCAATGGAGACGATATCCAACTGCTTGCAGCACGCCCGCGCCCAGAACTGCACCCTGCAAATAAGCGCCGGGAGTGACCTGCGCCTGGAAATCAGCGATGACGGGATAGGGCTGCCGTTAGAAGGATCCCCGGGGATTGGCCTGACAAGCATTAGGGAGAGAGCCAGCGAACTGGGAGGCACGTTTGAACTTTACAGCCAGCCGGATGTGGGGACCAGGATCGCGGTCAACCTGCCGTTGGTTGATGCCGGGAGCATCTTATTGAAAGAGGGCTGATCAGGTCTGCTTGAATGGATAAAAACGTATTATGGAAGAAATGAAGACAATTAGCGTTTTAATCGCGGATGACCACACCCTGTTCCGGGAGGGGGTGCTGGCAATCCTCAATACGGTTAACGATATTCAAGCAGTCGCTGAGGCGGCGGATGGCCGGGAGGCTGTATCCAAAGCCGCTGAGCTGGAACCGGATGTAATCCTGATGGACATCCAGATGCCTGAACTTAACGGAATAGAGGCAACCCGGCTCATCCAGCAAAGCGGCCTGGATGCGGGAGTGATTATTTTAACCATGTTTGAGGACGACAACTCAGTGTTTGCTGCTATGCGGGCGGGGGCGCTCGGCTATATTCTCAAAGGGGCTGACCAGGAGGAACTGCTGCGGGCAATCCGGGCGGTTTACAGCGGAGAAGCGATTTTCGGTCCGGCTATCGCAACCCGAATGATGAATTATTTCAGCGGGCTTAAACCGGATTCGATACAGGAAGCTTACCCTGAGCTCACCGACCGCGAACGGGAGGTGCTGGATCGGATCGCCAGGGGAGAGAATAACGCTTCAATCGCCGGGGAATTGTCGATCAGCCAGAAGACAGTCCGTAACCATGTCTCGAATATTTTTAATAAACTGCAGGTCGCTGACCGGGCCCAGGCGATCGTCCAGGCAAGGGAGAAGGGCTTCGGGGGATAAATCGCGAAAATGATTGAATTAACCAGATTAAAGATTTGAACCAGAAATTCCTGGAAACCGGGTAAATTCTGATTTACTCAATTCCAGGCCAGGGAGCCCCGGGCCGCCCAGTACTCCTGTGGGGGTTCGACCAGGCCGGCAAGCCGGCTGATTGTTTCCTCATCCAGGTCAAGATCCAGGGCACCCAGGTTGGACTGCAGGTGCTCGACCCGGGCTGCGCCGCTCAGCACCACGTCCGCCCAGGGCTGGGCAAGCACAAAGGCCAGGGCTAAAGCATCTACGGATGTTCCAAGGCGCCCGGCTTCACGGGCGAGTCTTTCAAGATCCCCGCCTGGATTCACCTGCGGATTTTTGGCGGTCAGGCGCCCGTTGGCGACCGCCTCCTTCACAATCACACCCACCCCTTCCACGTGAGCCTCTTCCAACGCTTGAGTGGTGGACTGTTCCAGGATATTCCAGGTCACCTGGACGGAATCAAACAGGCGCGAGCCCTCAACCATGATCTCCAGAGCAGCCTTAATCACCTCAACCTGCTGCGGCCCGCTGACCGAAAAACCGACCAGGACCCCTTTTGATTTCAATTTGGCGAGTTCTTGGTGGACTTCATTGTTCTCCAGCACACCGCTTTCAAAGGTGGCGGAATGGATCTGGTACAGGTCCAGGTAATTACCCAGGTTAGTCTGGCTCTCCTCCCACTGGCGCCGGAGAACGCCGGCGGAATGTTCTTTAACTTCGTGTACATCCGCATCCACCTGCCAGCCGGCGGTGTAGGTGTAACCCCATTTTGACCCAACTGCGACCGTGCCCGGATCGATCTTGCGCGATTCCAGCCAACCCCCCAGAAACTGCTCGGCTTTGCCGTAAGAGCGGGCTGCATCGAAATAGCGGATACCGCCCCGGTAAGCCGCATCCAGCACCTGGTGGGCGTGGGCGGTCATTTTTTCGATTTCGTATTCGTGTTTGAGGTCCGAGGCATGATCCAGGTTGATATAACCCGGGCGGCCCAGGGCGGCAAGCCCGAGTCCGAGAGGGGTAACCTGCAGGCTGCTTGATCCAAAAAATTTTACTTCCATTTTAGATATGCTCCCTTTTACAATCCCGCTCTGGTGCAGTTTAGCGGTCAAAGGATTCAATTCCGGGCTCCGATTGATTATAACTGGATTTCTTCCGTATCCACAATAAGCATCCGCTGCTGTAAGCTCCCGGGAAATTTTGGGTCGCGCCAGCTACTTGATCACCGCCAGGAGGTGATAAAATCACTGGGAAAAAATTGCTGAAAATTAAAGCGCTTCAGCGAAAATTACCAAATAATTTTAATCAGGAGATCACAATGGCACCGTACCAAGACCTGAACATTCCGGAGAGGATCCTGCTGGGACCGGGACCAAGCATGGCCCACCCACGCGTGCTGAGGGCGATGGCCCAGCCCCTGGTGGGGCACCTCGACCCGCAGTTCCTGGAGGTTATGAATGAAGTCCAGGAGTTGCTGCGCTTTGTATTCCAGACCGAGAATGAATTTACCCTGCCGATATCGGGGACCGGCAGCGCCGGGATGGAAGCCTCCCTGTGCAATTTTATTGAACCCGGAGATGAAGTGCTGGTGGCTGTTAACGGCTATTTTGGGGAGCGACTGTGCGAGATGGCAGGCAGGTACGGCGCCCGGGTAACCCGGCTGGAAAAACCGTGGGGAGAGATCTTTGATCCGGCTGAAATAGAGGAGCAGTTAAAGAAAAGCGCCCCGAAAATCGTGGCGGTGGTGCATGCAGAAACCTCAACCGGGGCGCTGCAGCCGGTGGAAGAGATAAGCCAGATTGTGCACCGTTACGGGGGGTTGTTCCTGCTGGACTGCGTCACCTCGCTGGGTGGCCTGCCGGTCAAGGTGGATGAATGGGGGATTGATATCGCCTACAGCGCCTCTCAAAAAAGCCTGAGCTGCCCGCCGGGCCTGGCGCCGCTGACCGTGAGCGAGCGCGCCCGGGAGATCATGTGCATACGCTCGAAGCCGGTCGCGAACTGGTATCTTGACCTGTGTTTGCTCGATAATTACTGGGGCGGGAAGCGGACCTACCACCACACTGCCCCCATTTCGACTGTATTTGGACTGAGAGAGGGACTCAGGCTGGTTTATGAGGAGGGTTTGCAGAACCGCTTTGAGCGCCATCGAGAAAACGCCGGGATTCTTTGGGATGGATTGGAAAGGATGGGGATAAAATTGCACATCCCGGCAGCTAACAGGCTGGCGACCCTGACAACCCCCCGCATCCCGGAGGGAGTGGAAGACCTTGCGGTGCGCCGGCGGCTGCTGGACGAATACAATATTGAGATTGCGGGCGGATTCGGCCCGCTGGCGGGACAGGTGTGGCGGATAGGGTTAATGGGCTACTCATCGCGCCGTGAAAATGTGACCCTGCTTCTGGCTGCCCTGGCTGAAATATTGGAACATTAAGCCTAAAAAACCGGACAGTATTCCGTCAGACAAGAGCGGTCATCCCGGCGCTGATTTGCCAAAGGCGTTCTGCTGACTGCAGGTCAAGGGCGGCCGGGTCGGGCTCGCTGATCTGGCAGTCGACAAAGTATTCCCCGCTCACTCCAGCGATCCGGGGGGACGAAGCCAGGTATATGCTGGTACGGGCGCCTTCATGAGGGGAAAGGGCGTTTAGCTGGATGAGCGGAAGCAGGCCGCGCACAAGCCAGCCGTTGTTCCTGCCGATATCGGTCGCAACCCAGCCGGGGTGGAGGGCGTTGGCGGTCACCCCGTCTCCCGCCAGGCGCCGGCTCAATTCTTTTGTAAACAGGAGGTTTGCAAGCTTGGAACGGCCGTAAGCCTGCATGGGATGGTAACGGCGCTTCATCTCCAGGTCTTCAAAATCCAGCCTTTTGCGGGAGTGCCCGTTGGAAGAAACATTCACAACCCGGGCTTCGCCCTGCCTGAGAGCCGTTTCTTTGAGTGTTTCCAGCAGCAGGTTTGTGAGCAGGAAGTAATTGAGATGGTTGAGGGCGAAAGTCATCTCGATGTTGTCCACGGACAACTGGCGCCATAAGAAGAAAGCGCCGGCATTATTGACCAGTACATCCAGCCGCTCGAAGCGGTTCGTAAATTCACCCGCCAGGCGCCTGATCTGAGTCTGGCTGGAGAGGTCCGCGACCAGTGGATATACATTCGTACTGCCGGTACCGGAGTGGATATCCGCGGCGGTCCTTATGGTTTTAGCCTCATCTCGGCCGACCAGGACGACAGTGGCCCCCATTTGAGCCAGACCAATGGCGGTGTGTAGCCCAATCCCGGCGGTGGCGCCGGTTACCAGACAGACCCTATTGCGCATAATTTTTCTGATATCCTCCATTTTTTTCAACCGGCCGTTTGGGAGTCAAGCGCGGTGTTTTCAATAAAACACCACCGGCTGAAACACCTTCCGGTGGTGGTAAATTCTATTTACTTTGTTAGTACAGAACAGATTTTTTAAATTAGATGGAATAGGAAAAATCCTCAAGGAACAGCCTGAGTGAATGCAGGGTTGGGTTATTCGTGCTTGAGCTTAAAGATCGATTTCGTCCTCATCCCATTCGATGGGGCGCTTCAGGATGATCTCAGAGCCCTCCCGGACACCCGCCATTCCAACCACCTCCCAGCCTTCCAGACCGCGTTCCATCAGGAAATCAGACAGCATCTGTCCCATCGGCTGCCCGCCGGACATGCTGCCAACCTCCTGCTCATTAACAACCATCACCACACTCCCGAATGATCTGATGACCAGATAATCCCATTTCTGCATATCTAACTCCTTGTCTTTGCTGGTGTACTGCCAACCGGTATAGTCTAGCACGCGGTCAAACCGGTTGTCAAATATTTTTAAAGGCTATTTCAAAGAGAGGCACATGTTGGGCCTGGTTCCATACCCGGGAAGCTTTACCTGACGACATCATAGCTGCAGAAAAGCTGGCCGTATCCATTGAGGGCGTGCGGGTCATGATAAAGCGAGTTGAGCCTGAAGTTTTGCGGAGGGTCTAAAAGATCCCCTTCAACTATGCTGGAGTAAGGATCGCCTCCCAGGATCCGGCTGGCAAAAGAGAGGTACAGCCGGTCAAGCGTCCCATCTTTTAATAACAGGTGCAGTACTTTTGGGCCGGTGGCATTGTAAATCAATTTATATCCCAGTTCGGAAAGTCTCTTGAGCACCTCACGCCCGCTGACGCGGCGCTCTCCGGCGATATATACCTCTCCAGCCTGCTTTTTAAGGCTCTCAATCCGTTGGCGACCGGCAGCCTCAACCGTTAACACAATAACCCTGCGGCCCTCAGCAGTGAGGGTGGGGGGGATCGGGAAATCCAGGCTGGCGCTGATCACCACCAGGTCCGGCCGGGGGGAAAGGCCTGCTTCCCGGCGCCATTCCATCAGGTCGGAGAAGCGCGGCTCGTCGAACACGGTCAGAATCTCCTGGACCTCGCCGCGCTCATACTGGCGAAGGTAACGCCCGCTTGTGATCAGTATGTCGGCTTGAATCGCCAGTTCCTGGAAAAGACGCCAGTCACGCGGGTTGGTTATCGCTTTTGGCACCACCAGTTCTGATTTTGAGGGGTTTGGGACCGCAATCCGCCCGTCCAGACTGGTTATGTAGTTGCTGTAAACAAAAGGACTTTTTCCAGGGCCGGTGTACTGGCGGAGGTCCTGGCCCAGATACAGCCCTTCGAGCTGGAATTCAGCGGGGGGCTGGGGGTATAAACGGGTTAACAATTTGTTCATCGGTACCAAAATATTACTTATTGACCTTCGTTTGACTCCGGAAAATCAGCGGGTTCGAGCTCCTGGAGCACTTCAAGATCCTGGTTGAGGTTGCGCTGGCGTATAACCAGGCTGACCAGGTACAGCAGCATAACGCCGAAGATGACTGTAAATCCGGCGATCATATAAGATGTGGTGTTGGCGGGTCCTTGCAGAAATATTGATTCCATTAAACTGTCTCCAGATTCGGTCTATTCGAGTGATTTTAATTTCAACTGCTCAACTTTAAGCGAAAGGCGACCCAGACGGATGCGGTGCCAGAGCAGGTCGGCGAAGATAAAGGTGAAAACCAGCAGGCTGAAGAGGAATGTCTGCAGCATGGCGGTGGTCATGTCAAATGATCCTTCCGCCCCGGGCTGGTTGGTCCCGATCACAACCGGGTGGATAGTGCGGAACAGGCGGGCTGAAAAAAAGGTGAGCGGCACACTCAGGAACCCGATTATCGCATAGACCGCCCCGAAACGGGCTCGCCGGTCCGGATCCTCTATGCCAGCCCGCAGCATAAGGTAGGCCGCGTAAATTAGCATCATGATGGTGGCGGTGGTCAGGCGCGGATCCCAGGTCCACCAGGTATTCCAGATGGGCCGGGCCCAGATGGAACCGGTCACAATGTTGATAAAAGCAAATACCAGCCCGATCTCTACCGCCGCCAATCCGGCGATATCCCATTTAAAATCGCTTCTAAGCAGGTACATCAGACCGGCGAATGCAGCGGCCAGGAAGCCGAGCATGCCAACCCAGCCGGCGGCAACGTGGAAGTAAAACACCTTCTGGACCTGGCCCATAACAGCCTCAAGCGGGGCGTAGAAAAATACCATTAGAGTGGCAAGAAGCAGCAACACGACAGTTACGATATCCAGAATTTTAAGCGTGGTTGGTTTGGGTTCCATAAGAGTTCTCCTCCGGAAGGAATTTATTCTTCGACGACAAAATCAAACACCATAAATGAGGCTGCCAGAAAAATTATATCGTATACGATTAGCAGGTTGATCCAGGGCATAATTTCAGATATCTCGATGCCCTGTAAAAATCCGCTGCTGGCTTTTACTGCCGCGACCAGCACCGGGATAGCGACCGGAAAGAGCAGGATCGGCAGCAGGATATCGCGGGTGCGGGTCTGGACTGCCATGGAAGACAGCAAAGTCCCGACTCCAATATACCCGATCGATCCCAGCAGAACGACCAGCAGCAGTCCTGGTTTTAAAAGGTTTGTATTGTACAGAACGCTGTACACCGGCAGCACAATTGCTTCCACGACCAGCATAAATACCAGATTGCTGATTGATTTTCCGAAATAGATCGCGCTGCGGTCAACCGGGGCAAGCAGCAGGCCGTCCAGGCAGCCGCGGTCTTTTTCCATCGCCATTGAACGGTTCAGACCGAGCGTACCTGCGAAAGCGAAAGTGACCCAAAGTACCCCGGAGGTCACCGTGGCGCGTGTGCTGGCATCAAGTTCGAGGGCAAAGTTAAAGATAATGATGACCAACAGGGCGAAGACGAGCATCGCCGAAAGCATTTCGCGCCCGTGCAGCTCAACTGAAAGGTCCTTCCAGACCACAGCCCAGACCGCACCCAAAAAACCAGGTCTGGAGGCGAGCGGTTTTGAATCAGTACCTGGACTGGCGGGCAGCCGGGCGCCTTGCGGTTGGGAGATCCCTATGGGGGTGGATTCCTGTTCGTCCATTGCCAGTTCCCAGTCAGTGGGTGTTGGTCGCCTGGTTGTAAAATGAGAGCAGTTCTTCGGGGGCCAGCTCGTCTCTCCCGGCCGAGGCCACAATCAGGCCGCGCGAGATCACATCGAAGCGGGTCGCCAGACCAGCAGCCCGAGACAGATTGTGGGAGGTCATGACGACGGTCCGGCCGCGGGCAGCGACTTCCAGCAGAACTGAATCGAGCATTTCGCAAGCGTCCTGGTCGAGGCCGGTGTGCGGTTCATCAAACAGCATTATCTCCGGGTCATGCAGCACAGCCCGCCCGATTGCGAGCCGCTGCTGCATACCGCGCGAAAAAGTGCGCACCAGGTCCCGGCGGCGGGAAAACAGTCCTACAAGCTGCAGCACTTCGACTATACGTTCGTCCAGGTTATGTATACCGTACATACGCCCGTAAAAACGAAGGTTATCCTGGGCGGTAAGGTCTCCGTATAACAGAGGCAGGTGTGATACAACCCCGATCCGGCTGCGCACCGCTGAAGCCTGGGAGGGAAGGCTGTAGCCGGCAATAACCACGTTCCCGGATGCCGGTTTTGAGAGCGAAGACAGGATGCGTAAAAATGTGGTCTTTCCGGCTCCGTTAGGGCCAAGCAGGGCCACAAATTCCCCCGGTTCGACGCTGAAATTCAGCCCGCGCAGGACTGTTTTCAATCCAAAGCGTTTGAAAAGTTTATTTACGCGGATTATGGTCCTGGTGCCGGCATCCATTAATGGTTTGTTGATATCCCCTCCCCAGATTTCAATCTTGGTTCTGAGCTTCGTCCCGGTCGATAATTTCCTGCAGGTGGGTTTTTAATTCCGCCCGGCGCTTCAGGTATGCTTCTTCCGGCAGCACGCCTTCCTGGTATAAGTCATCGAGCGCCAATATGGCGTCCATTGCGCTCTCGCGGTCATCGATTCCATTTTTGAAGTCTCCGGGCAAAACCTCGCTTTCAAACGGGGCACTCTCAGGTCCAGACCTGCTGCGCCGGTAGAACCAGACCCCGGTTAGGACCAGGACCAGACCTAGGACCGCGATTCCCAGGTAGGTTGTTGTGGAGCTTCCAAGCAGACTATCCAGATCGGAAAGCGACATGCTTTTTGAAATCTTCAGGTTGATTTCCTGGCCGGGCATTGTGCGGCTGAGGTTGTAGGAACGGTAGGGGATTCCTTCCACATCCCGGGTGCCGCCGTCGCTGATACCCCTGCCTTTAATCTGGATGCCGTCTTCGGGAACCAGGATTACCACCGCGTTTGTCAGCAGTTGAACCGGGCGGACCAGATCCAAATTCCCGTCGAAAGGCAGGTCGTAAGCAAACATAATCTGGACCTCGCCGAAACCCGGGCGGATCTGGAAGGTGTCGCCAAACCCCTTTTCCGTTTTTACAAACCGATCCCCAATTTCTCCATCCAGAATTTCAAGGTTGGTCGCCTCAGCCGGAAGTTCAAACTCCAGGGTGGTCCCGCTGGATTCATCCGGGATAACGCTCCTGTCCCCGGGATTTGAGATGATATAAAGTTCAGCCATGCGCAGTGTTTCCGGATCGATCTGGTCGACAAAGTAATGCAGCCGGTCGACAACCAGCCCGGATGAGTCGTCGGTTGTTTCATATATTTCAACAGGCAGGTCGAGCTCGCTGATCCCGGGTTCGATGATGCTGACCTGGGAGCCAAAAACAGCCCCGTTGTAATCAACAGTGGTGAAGTAGATAAACCCTTCTGTAAGCTCAATATCCTGGAAGATATACGAGTGATCTTCTTGAATGTTTGTGGTGGTGGTGTAAACCGGATCAAAATGGTCGAAACCGTGCAGAGTGACCATCATCCCCTCCGGAACCTCGCCACCGGACAGGTTAGTAACTTCGCCCCTGACGATGTTCGCTAATCGGTCGCCTGTTTCCGGTTCGGATTGCTGTTTTTGTTCAGGTTCATCAGCCTGATCTGCAGGCGGGGCGCTATCAACACCAGTGGATTGTGTATCAGGGGGAACCTGCGCTTCTGTCGAGGGGGGGGTAAATGCCAGCGAGCGAATGTAATCCGCTATCTCCCAGCGGTCAGTTTCTGAAAGCTGGTCGCTGAAAGCGGGCATATCAGGCTGGATGCCCTCGACCATCGCCCGGTAAAAATCAAGCGAAAATCTTGCGGCATTGTATTCAAGGTCGGTGAAATCGGGCAGGGGAGCGGATAAATCGCCAACGTTTTCGCCATCGCCCTTACCGCCCTCGCCGTGGCAGCTGGCGCACATCGAACCATACAGCGCTTCTCCAACTGCGATGGAATCGGAGGAGGCGCTCAGGCTGTAAGTGTATGCAACCACATCCCAGCGCTGCCGGTCGGAAAGGCTCTCAAAGGGGGGCATAAAACGCTCAAGATTGCCCTCCGTGACCACTCTGTACCAACCCGAGGGACTGGAACTGCGGGCGACTTCAGCGGTGCCGATTGGAGGAACCGGATTGGGAAGATCGCTCGCCCTGGGTCCGTTCCCAAGGCCGGTCGCTCCATGGCATGGAGCGCATTTCTCCTGGTAAATGGGCTGCCCTTTGCCGGCATCTGGTGGCACAAGCGGGTAGCGGGTCTCATTTTCTGCATCAGCCTCGTCCGGGTTGGGAGCTGCCGCCTGGAAATCCGGCGGGGGTGTGATATCAGCAGCCAGGGATAAATCGCAGGCGGCTGAGACGCTGAAAAGAATTAAAGCAAGCAGCATAAAAAACAGTTTAAAAAGGAATTCCCGCTTTTTATGAATAAAGGCAGCAGTCAGATTGGTCAGGTTAATATCCATCCGGTGGTGTTTCCATTATAAATAGTTTAATTCGCCAGGCCTTATTTCAACCCTTTTCAGAAACTGGCCGGGGGAGTTTGAACCCGCATTTAGAGCAGAATTGATCCGATTTTTGAAGCGGGCCGCCGCATTTGGGACAGAACCCGGAGGCTTTTTCATTTCTTGAACGGCGCCGGCTGGCAATTATAGCTTCAAGTTCATCGTTCGGATCGCTGGCTGGGACCTTCCGCCGTGAATTGGCTGGCGTGTTGATTTCAGTACCGGCTGGAGACGCCTGCAGGCTTTCACTTGCATACGGAAAGTGGCCTCCGGCCAGGGTGGGGTCCCCGGTGGCTGGAAGGTTATCCAGTTCTCGTAATACCCCGGCGCCTGTTTCCAGCAGGGCTGTGCGCTGGCGCTGGTAATCCTCCGGCGGCATTTTACCGAGGTCAAAGTCAAGATCCAGTTCGTGGATTGAATTCAGAATCCGGTCGTGTTCAGCCAGCAAGGTCGAACGCTCGTGGTCAAGGGAACCTGACTGTGGTTCTGGTTTGTTATTCCCATTATTAAAAAATGGACGGCTGATAAAAAGAATGATAACAACCAGAAACGCCAGAAGCAGGAAAACTGAACCGAGTCCCATAATCTAAATCCTTGACTTAACCAGAATCACTCCGCCAGCAGCGGGTCAACTGCATTCTGGATCTCTTCCAGCGAGAGGAAGGGGCTGAGTTTACGGGAAACAAGTATCCCGGTCCGGTCAATGATATAGGTCTCCGGGACACCGGTAATGCGGTATGCCTGCGAAATCCGGGTTCCCAAATCGGGACCGTTGGGATAGGTGATACCAAACTTTTCGAGATACTCGAGACCTTTTTTCTCGGTGTCGGTCCAGTCGACACCCAGAAAGACGACATCCTGGCGGGGCTGGTAAAACCGCCAGGCTGATTCCAGATCTGCGGCTTCCTGTTCGCAGGGCTTGCACCAGGATGCCCAGAAGTTCAGGACGACAACTTTCCCCTCAAGATCGGAGAGCTGGTACTGCTCGCCATCATATGTGGTTAGTGTAAAATCCGGGGCAGCCTGCCCGATTGCAACCGGCCCGCTCTGGGACCTCAGCAGGGCCGCGCCCAGAAGCGCCAGCAGGGCGAGCAGCACAATCCAGATCCCTGCTCTGCCCCAGGGGCTTTTCTTATTTACGGTTTCAACCGGCTGGTTTTCAGGCTGTTCGAATACCATATATGATCCATCCTGGCTGTTAAAATTCCCTCAATTCGTCTTCCAGGCGCCGGATATATTCATCGTCCTGGAGGCGGCTCTCCTCAGGAGGTTCTACATCAGGCGAACTTTTCCTCCAGGAGACAAACGCCCTGTAAAGAATCACCACACCGCCGGCAAACAGCAGCGGGGGAATGATATACACGAGAAGGTTAAGACCGCGCGCCGGCGGGGCAGCCAGAACACGGTCGCCGTACTGCTCAGAAAAATAACTTTTTATCTGTTCTTCATCCCAGCCCAGGGCAAGCTTATCGTAAATCAACTGGCGCCATTCCTCACAGGCCTGGGTCGGGCAAACATCCAGAGGGGTGTTCTCGCATACCGGGCAGTAAAGCTCTTTTGCGATGGCGTTTACTTCATCATCACTTGGCGGATCTGGATTGACTTCCTGGGCGGAAACAGTCCGGATGCTGGTGAAGGCCAGCAGAAGTATTAAAATAAAAACCAGAGACCTGATAATTGTTCCGGGGACGCCCAAGGGGATCTGGAGATTCATTCGGATGCGGTTCAAATTATCCTCAAGCTTCCGCGGCTGCAAGGGAGGTTTCAGCTTTGCGGGAGGGGATTGTAATCTGCTCCCTTTCCGGCCAGGCTGCCACCAGTGTACCCAGGATAAAAACAAAGCCTCCCAACCACAGCCAGTTGACCAGCGGGTTATGGTAGATCTTAAAAGTGGCGCTGTTGGCTGAGACCGGCTGCCAGTCGACCAGCAGGACGTACAGGTCTTCCTCCCATGTACTGCGCACGCCGGGGATTGTCATCGGCTGCTGGGAGTCATAGTAAAAATCCCGCCGGGGGTAAAGGTCGCCGAGGTAACCACGCTCATCACTAACCCCAATGACCGCCCGGGCGACGTTGCGCCCGTCATCGCTGTCGAAAACCGCCAGGGACTGGAAGGAGATTGTGTAATCACCAAGAGTCAGGGAATCTCCCTGGGCGAGGGTTCCCTGGGTTTCAGTCTGGAAGAGTTCAATCCCGATGATCCCGATCGCCATGAGCACCACACCCAGGTGGATGATATACCCGCCGTAGCGCCGGCGGTTGCGGCCTGCCAGTCGCCAGAGGGCAGTCGCCAGGTTTTCTTTAGCCCGTCTCCGGCGCGCCAGCGCCGCCCGCCAGAATTCGTGCAGGGTTACAAAAGCAACAAAGGCTGCCAGCCAGAATCCCAGCAGCGCTGCCGGCTGGTTTATCCCGCGAATGAAGGCAAAAACAGGGACAACAATGGATAAGAGTGCCGGTTTCCAGGCCGCCCGTCCGAGGGTTTTAAAAGTGGAGTGGCGCCATGCTGCCAGGGGGGCGATCCCCATCAGGAGCAGCAAGCCGGCAAATAAAGGTGCGGTAGCCCGTTCATAGAAGGGCGGTCCCACTGTAACCTTCTGTCCGGTCACGATCTCTGAGATCAAGGGGAAGATCACACCCCAGAAGCATACAACCAGGATTCCCATAAAAAGCAGGTTATTTAAAAGGAAGAGCGCCTCGCGCGAGAGCAGGGAGGACATCTCGCCTTCCGCTTTCAGGTCTTCCCAGCGCCCAAGCAGCAGGGAAAGGGAGACGATGAAGGTGAAGCCGATAAAGGCGAAAAAGAGCGGCCCGATTGCGCTCTGGGCGAAGGCGTGTACAGAAGAGAGCACTCCTGAGCGTGTCAGAAAGGTCCCGAAAATTACCAGGGAGTATGTCAGTATGATTAACACCATATTCCAGCGTTTCAGCATGCCGCGCTTTTCCTGGATCATTACGGAATGCAGGAAGGCTGTCCCGGTCAGCCAGGGCATGAATGCGGCGATCTCAACCGGGTCCCAGCCCCAGTATCCTCCCCAACCAAGCACATCATAAGCCCAGCGGCCTCCCAGCAGCAGGCCCAGGGACAGAAACAGCCATGCAACCAGGGTCCAGCGGCGGGTGATGCGGATCCAGCGGTCATCGGTGCGCCCGGTGATCAAAGCCGCGATCGCGAACGCAAAGGGTATAACAAATGAAACAAATCCCAGGTAGAGCATCGGGGGATGGATGATCATCCCGGGGTGCCTGAGCAGCGGGTTGAGACCGGAGCCATCGCGGGCTGTAAACAGGGTGCTCCCCACGGGCTGCAGCATGGCGGCAGTGATATCCCCACACGGCAAGCGCCAGAAGCGGTTGAAAGGGTTTTCAAAGAATACAACCAGGATCAGGAAGAAAGCCAGAGTGACCAGCGAAACGACGATAACCCAGGGCAGGAACTCCCGATCGCGATCCCATTTTCGCAAAGTAACCGCAGTGGCGAAACCAGCCAGAAGCCAGGACCAGAATAACAACGAGCCTGATTGTCCGCCCCAGAGAGCGGTGTCGCGCAGGTAAACCGGCATGGCGCTGCTGGTTACAGACTGGACGAATTCATGCTCATATCTTCCCGAAACAAGCAGGTATATAAGGATAACGGAGGATATGGTTATTAGCGGGAAAGTGAGCAGCATCGATAAACGGGCGCTCTCAATCCAGCGCGAGTCGTTTTTCCGGGCTCCAAGAAACGCCGCAACGATCCCGTAGAAGGAAATCAGGAGCGTGATTAAGAGTACACCAAAACCAAGATTGGCAAGCATTCGCAAGAACCTGTAATTATGGATTATTTCCGGTGGTTATCGGACCTGGCAGTGCTTTATCAGCCAGCCTGCTCCGGAACCGCCTCTTCATATTTTGTGGGGCATTTCAGCAGCAGTTCATCGGCGTAAAAAATCCCGTCCTCGCCAAGCTGACCGGTCATAATCGCCTGGGCTTCATGGCGCAGAAGGTCGGGTTTGGCTCCGTTATAAACCACCTGGAGCCGGCTGCGTTCGGGGTCGTTAACTGCATCATAGAGCGCCTTCGCCAGACCGCCCTGGGCTTCGATCTCTTTGTTATCCCCTGGCACATGGGCTACCATAAAAGATAAGTTCAGGGTTTGGGGATCGTAATCGATTGTATCGCCAATCACCGCGCCCGAAATGCGCAGTTCACGGCCAGTCACGCTGGCTGCTCTGGCATCCAGTTCATTAATGGTATAGAAGTACTGCGCTCCAGCCTGGGTCGAACTGACAATCAGATAAATGACAGCTGCGACGATTAATGCTCCCCCGAGGATAAACTTCATTTTCCCGGCTCTGCCTGATTGCGGCGATGTTGACTCCTCCATTCTGTTCTCCTTCAGTGTTCGCGAAAAAATTTTGGAAAATCAGACTTGCCTGGCAGCAAGTGGTCTAGAAATGAGTATACTTAAAAGTGCCCAGATGGAAAATACAAAAAAGGACTGGCTTGCTGTATTAGCCTGATTCTGCCAATGGAATTCTGTCACACCAAGATTAAACAAACCTGAGTTTGTGAAAAAGGTTAAATTAGAATGTAATTTGGATTAAAACCTATGCCAGCTGGAAGTTTCGGATAACCGGACCAGGTTTTGCGTGATTTCGAATTGGGAAAAATGTTGACCTAATTTTAATAAATAGATGGGCATAAATTCCTCTTCCGGTGAATTTAAGGAAACTTGATCCGTCTGGCAAAAAAATTGAAAATCGATACGAAAAATTTTGGAAAAGCTATAATAAAAATAACTTCGAAGATATTAGTAAGTTCTCATATATAGTGTAAAATAGGTTCAGTGCAAAAAAGGATAAAAAGGTTATTGAGAATTAATATAACCAATTTACCGGCAACTGTTATGGCACTGGCAAGTGGAGTTAATATCTCGCATCACAGCTTTTTAACTGGAGACATATATGCGAATGCGATATTTTACTGTTGGAATTTTTCTGTTAGCTTTTGTGGTACTGGCAGCATGCGCTGGACCTGAGGGAGAGCAAGGCCCTCCCGGGCCTGCTGGACCTCCCGGACCGGAAGGTCCCCAGGGCCCAATTGGTCTTCGGGGTCAAACGGGTGAGATCGCAGAAGCCGGCCCTTCCGGCGCTGATTACACCGGCTCTGAGGTCTGCGCCGGCTGCCACCAGGAAATTTACGATGCATTTATAAATTCCGGACATGCCTGGCAGCTGAATAAGGTGGTGGACGGAGAGCCGCCGGAATTACCGTTCACAGAAGTCCCCGATCCGCCTGAGGGATACGGCTGGGAAGATATCCTGTATGTGATTGGCGGGTATAACTGGAAAGCCAGGTTTGTTGACAAAGAAGGATATATTATCACCAGCGCTCCCGGAGAAAGCGGGAGTCCTGAGTATCCCAACCAGTACAATTTCGCCAACCAGCTTCTGGGTAAAAATACAGGCTGGGTGAATTTTCACTCCGGGGAGGCCGGCCTGGCTTACGACTGCGGAGCTTGCCACACCACAGGTTTCAACCCGCGCGGCAGCCAGGATGACCTGCCGGGGCTGGTTGGGACCTGGGCAGAGGACGGAATCGCCTGTGAAGAATGCCATGGTCCCGGGAGCCTGCACATCCAGGATCCGGCCGGAATCGAGATGAAAGTCGAAAGGGACCGGGAGGAATGCGGCGCCTGCCACCGCTCCGGGGATTCTGGACAGGTAAATGCTGAGGGAGGTTTTATATTCCATCAGGACCAGTATCAGGATCTATACCAGAGCAAACATCTGACCCTCGACTGTGTGACCTGCCATGACCCGCACGCTGGAGTGGTACAGCTGCGCGCAGCAGGTGAGCCTGCCACCAGAACCCTTTGTTTAGACTGCCATTTTAAAGAGGATAAGAACCAGAAAAACAGCAAGCATCTCAGTCTGGGGGTTTCCTGTATCCAGTGTCATATGCCGCGCCTGATTCAGAGCGCCTGGGGAGTCTCAGAGCGGTTCACTGCTGATATCCGCACCCATGTTGTGGCAATTGATCCCGAACAGGTAGCGCAATTCTCCGAAGATGGGACTACTGCATATTCCCAGATCAGCCTGGATTTTGCCTGCAGGCAATGCCATATTAGTAACACAGCCCTGGCACTGGACGATGAAACCCTGAAAAATGCTGCCCGGGAATACCATACGTCTTCTATTTTGATAGAAGAGTAGAGCCGGAAAAATCACCTGTTTTATAGAACTGTTGAGCCGGTCTGAAATCCTGATTTCAACTGGCTCATTTTATAGGTATTGGTAATACAAATAGATAAATAATTGTAATCTTTATAGGATATGTCTTATTTTTATTACTTCTATCTAAGCGGTTAAATGACATTATTTACTACAAATTTTGAAGAAAAAGACCTAAAATCTTGAAATATTATGAAGGTCAGATTGCGACCAAGCCCATTTTGATGGAGACATCCCAGAAAGGGAGTATGCATATGTACTTTTCAAATTCGAAACGCAGAGGGACAGCATTGGTGGTATTTATTCTGGTATTCTGCCTGTTTATGGCGGCAGGGCTGATGCTGGACAGTCCGGTTGGCGTAATCGCCGCCCCGCCTGATAAACCCCAGGAGCAGGAAAGCGGGTATGCAGGTTCCGAATCCTGTGCGAAATGCCACGAGAAAATCCATTCGGAATGGGAGGATACGCTGCATGCCAACGCATTTTCCTCACCCATATTCCAGCGCGATTGGCATGAATTAAGCGATCAGACCAGCTGCCTAGAATGCCATACAACCGGGTATAACCCCCAGTCGAAGGGTTATGCGGAGGAAGGGGTGGCTTGTGAAGCCTGCCATGGTCCCTTTCAACCGACTCACCCTGCGGAACCGATGCCGGTGACGCCGAACGCAGAACTGTGCAAAACCTGCCATCAAACGACGACAGATGAATGGATGGCGAGCGTGCACGGCCAGGAGGAGATTTTCTGCGAGGCCTGCCACAACCCGCACTCGCAAACCCCGATGGCGGATTCAGTCACAGGCCTGTGTACAAACTGCCACAAGGAGCGCGGCGATTCTTTCACCCACGGAACGCATGCAAACGCAGGACTCGAATGCAGCAACTGCCATATGTATACTGCTCCCCGGACTGAAGACCCGATTATGGGACTTGTCCCAACCGGGCATACATTTTCGGTCGGTTCGGATGCGTGTGTGGGTTGTCACCAAGATACTGTCCACACCCGGGATGAGTTGATCAAAATCAGCGGAGGTGAGCTGATTGAACAAGAGGTGACTCTTGAAGACCTGGAACAGATTGTCACGGACCAGGACCAAAAAATCACCAGCCTCGAAGCGCAGAATAACGTGCGCCTGTACTCCGGTTTAATCCAGGGCGCGATTGTTGGCCTGGTCGTTGGGGGTACAGCAGCCTGGGTGGTCAGCCGCCGGATCGAAGTGGTTGAAGTAGAGGATGATGAAGAGGAAGAGGGTCAGGATGAGCGAAAAGAAGAAGAGTAAGAGGAAAGAGGTCAAAGTTAATCTTACCCGCCGCGATATCCTCACTGTCGGAGTGGCTGCAGCTGGTTCAGCGATAGTCGCCCCGCTGGTTACTTCCGGACCGCTCTCGCCGTTCAGTGGATTAAAACAGCAGATTATTGAGGGAAAGGAAAGCGGGCATGAGGAGCACGAACACGGGGAGCACCACTGGGGAATGGTAATTGACCTGGACCGCTGTATTGGCTGCGAGTACTGCCTTAGGGCATGCTCGGCGGTGAATGATGTTAACCCGGAAGAGCCCTGGAATATTGTTGTGGAAGAAGCGACCACTTCCGGGGACCCATTCTTTTTCAGCCGCCCCTGCCTGCACTGCCAGCACGCACCCTGTGTGGAGGTGTGCCCGGTAAAAGCCACGTACCACAGGGAGGATGGGCTGGTGGTGATGGATTATGACCGCTGCATCGGATGCCGCTATTGCGAAGTAGCCTGCCCATATGATGCCCGCAGGTTCAACTGGGAAGCGCCCTTATACGAAAACCCTTATGTTCCGACCTGGGGCGTACCCGAAGTAGACCGGCGGCCCAGAGGGGTGGTCGAAAAGTGCACATTCTGCATTCACCGGATTGATAATGGACTGGAAGCCGGGAACCTGCCCGGAGAGGATTATGAGGCTACCCCGGCCTGTGTAAATATTTGTCCGGTCAAAGCCAGGATCTTTGGCAACCTGAATGATCCTGAATCTGAAATATCCAAACTACTGGATAATAACCCTACCATCCGTCTGCGGGAGGACCTGGGCACAGACCCAAGCGTTTATTACATCCCGCCCAAGGAGGGATTGTAAAAATGTCAGAAACAACTCATCCCGAGAAGAAATCCGGTACCAACCGGAGTTATATCATCTGGCTAGCTTTGATTGGAATCCTGATCCTGATAGGTTTGATCTCAGCGGTGTTGGTTTTCTGGAAAGGGCTGACACTGACCAATATGTCCGACACCGTTCCGTGGGGGTTATGGATAACAATCGACCTTTCTGCGATTGCCCTGGGAGCTGGCGCTTTCACTCTCTCGGCGATCGTGTATGTATTCGGAGTGGAATCATTCCGGCCGATCCTGAGGCTGGCGGTATGGCTGGGATTTATCGGGTATACGTCTGCGCTGCTGACTCTGCTGCTTGATATTGGCCGGCCGGACCGGTTTTACCACCCCTGGATTTACTGGAATGTGCATTCTGTTTTGTGGGAAATAACCTGGTGCATCACGATTTATCTGTCCATCCTGATCCTGGAATTCCTGCCGACCATTGCAGATGCCAGAATATTTAACCGATGGCCATGGTTCAAGCGGGGCGCAGCAGTTCTGCATAAGGCAACCCCAGCGCTGGCCTTGATTGGCCTGGGGATTTCCCTGCTGCACCAATCCTCCCTTGGGGCAGCCTATGGTATCGTCCGTTCGAGGGCGATCTGGTTCAAGCCCAGCATGCCTATTATGTTTATCGTATCCGCGGTCGCGGTTGGCCCGGCCTTTACGGTTGCGATCGCCTATATTTTGGAATGGGTGACTGGAAAGAGATCCATTCCCCAGAACGTCCTGGTGACAATTTTGAAATTCAGCGGATTTGGTTTGCTGGTCTACGGGTATATCAAAATGTGGGATTATCTGGCGATTGCTTACTATGGAAACACCCAGGCTGTCACAGAATCACTCTCGCTTCTCAACCAGGCAACTCCCTATAATTTTACATTCTGGATTTTTGAAGTAGTGCTCGGGATAGTAATACCGGCGGTAATCTTCCTCTCCTCCCGCTTCAACCGCAATCCCGCGTTAGTAGTACTTGGGGCTTCTCTTGCAGTTGTAGGGATCATTGTCAACCGCTGGAATGTCACTGTATCGGGTCTGTTTATCCCGCTCGAATATTCCCCAGGGACATTGTACCGGCCGGAACCGGTGAGCTATTTCCCCAACTCAATCGAGTGGGGAATCGCAATCGGCATCCTTGGCTATATGCTGCTGATGCTGACCCTGGGAGCAAGGTACTTACCACTGTTTAATAAGGAGCAATCTCACTCGTAATTCTCCGGATTATTAACAGCGGGGCCAGGGGAAGTGTGATTTTGCACTACCACTGGGGCAGCGCTTGAATATATATGTACCCTTGGACAATTATCGGCAACCATTCGGGATATACTTTAAGGAGGAGCTGTGATGGATAAGACTTCAACATCTTTTGTTGTCGGACTGCTGTTCTTCCTGCGCTGCCTGTTGCCGCTGGTGATTATGCTGGGGGTATCCGCCATCTTAAGACGCCTTGGTTATATAAAAGGGCCTCCTTCCCGCCCACCGAACGATAAAAACCAGAACAGCGGGGAGGGCATAGAGAATTCCACTGAAGAAGGGCTCGTCCATGGAAATGTTTGATGGATTAAAAACCCGAAAATTCAAAATTACAGCCACGGCGTTCGCCTTATTAATCGCTGGCATCCTCCTGCTTGCATTGCCAGTGGGAATTGCGGAAGCGGAACAAAAAAAGCAGGAGACCGAGCACTACTGCCTGAGCTGTCACGGGGACCCTGATCTAAATATGGAGCTGGCGGATGGGGAGACGCTCTCTTTGTATATTTCTCCAGGAACAATGGAAAGTTCGGTGCACAGCCAGGCGGGAATTGAGTGCGAAGCCTGCCACACTGAGATAAAAAGTTACCCGCATCCCGAAATTGAATATCGAAATAAAAGAGAATTATCCCGGTCCTATTATCTCGCCTGCCGAAAATGCCACTCTGCAAATTATGAAAAAACACTGGACAGCATTCACGCAGATGTCGCTGAAGCGGGAGATATGGATTCTCCGGTCTGTACGGACTGTCATGGGGCGCATTCAGTTCAGGCGCTTGACCAGCCGCGCTCGGTAGTCTCAACAACCTGTGGGAGTTGTCACGAGAAGGTTTTTGACCAGTATAGTGACAGCGTTCACGGCGGGGCTTTGATGGATGAAGATAACCAGGATGTACCGCTCTGCACAAACTGCCACGGCGTGCACAACATCTCGGATCCGGGCAGCCCGCAGTTCCACACCAGCTCCCCAGACCTGTGCGCAGGTTGTCATGCTGATACTGAACTGATGGAAAAATATGGCCTGTCATCCAACGTTTACGACCTTTATGAATTGTCCTGGCACGGCGTGGATGTGGCGGTTTACAAAGCCATGTGGCCAACTATAAGGCATGAAAGCGCAGTCTGTACCGACTGCCACGGGATACACAACATGCTTTCTGCCCAGGACCCGAATTCGATGGTTCATCCTGATAACCTCCTGAATACTTGTCAAAAATGCCACCCGGATGCAGGCCCGAACTGGACCAGCGCCTGGACCGGCCATCACGAGATCAGTTTCGAACGCACTCCCTACCTGTTTTATGTCGAGCAGTTTTACCTCACTTTTTCCCGGTTAGTCCTGTGGCTCTCGATTGCCTACGTCGGGCTGCAGCTGCTCCGGTCAATCGTCAACAGGGCGAGAAGGGTCAGCCAATGAACCACGAATTGAAAGTGGAAAAACAGCAGGCCGGAAACGGCGTCAGGATTGAGAAGACTTTTGACCGGTTTACACTGGGACAGAGGTGGGAACACTTACTGGTCCTGGTAAGCGTTGGCGTGTTAATTCTGACGGGATTGCCTCAGAAGTACCGGGGGGCTGAATGGAGCCAGCAAATCCTTTCAACTCCTGAAAGGCTGGACTCAATCCGCCAGGTGCACCACTTTGCTGCAATTATTCTGCTGCTGGTTGGTCTGTACCATGTCGGGCACAATTTATATTTACTGCTCAAGCGCAGTTTACCCGCTGATATTTTTCCAGACCGGGATGATTTCCGGGATGCATGGGGGATGATCAAATACCTGCTGTTTTTTTCCAGGGAAAAACCATCTTACTGGAAATACAATTTCGAACAGAAATTTACTTACTGGTTTATATTCATAACCCTTGCTGTTATGGGTGTGACAGGAATTATCATCTGGTTTCCTATCCCGGTGACCCAGTTACTTCCTGGAGCAGTTATCCCGGCTTCAAAGCTAGCGCACAGCACCGAGGCGATAGTCCTGACAGTTTTTATCCTGATCTGGCATGTTTACCACGTCCATCTCGAAAGGTTGAACCTCAGTATTTTTAACGGCCGTTTGAGCGAGACGGAGATGCGGGAGAATCATGCGCTTGAATATGAACGTATACTGAAGGAAAATGAAAACATCCCCGGACCCCAGGAGAAAGAGATTGAAGCCGGTTAATCGACCAGCTTTTCTATTCCCCTTCATCCTGCTTGGCGCTGCAACCATCCTGGCATTGGCGCTGACCGGTCAAGCTTCCGCCCGGTTTCCCGGTCAGGAGCCTCAGCCCTCACCCCAGCCGGCGGTAAAAACAGGATGGACTGGTGATCCTAATCTGTCGATCAGTGATGAAGTATGCCTTGAATGCCATGGGCAGCCGGGATTGACGATGGAACTGGCGGACGGCGACACGGTTGAGTTATATGTCCCGGCTGAAGCCCATATAAATTCGGTCCACGGTGAGCTGGGTTATGCTTGCGTGCAGTGCCACACGGATGTGGGAGAGTACCCCCACCCGGAATTTCAAGCAGACAACCACCGGGATATGACTCTGCAGCTTAACGCAACATGCGAAAGGTGCCATCAGAGCCAGTTTGAACTGGCGCAAGACAGCGTGCACGCAGCTGCGTTAGCGGAAGGCAACCTGGAAGCGGCGGTATGCAGCGACTGCCATACCTCCCATGATGTGCGCCGGTTGACAGACCCTCAGACTGGAGAACTTCTCCCGGATGCGCGCTCCTGGATTCCCCAAACCTGCGCCCGCTGCCATTCCCAGATCTATGACAAGTACCTTGAAAGCGTGCATGGGTCGGCGCTGATCGGGGAAGGCAACCAGGATGTGCCCACTTGTATTGACTGCCACGGCGTCCACAACATTGAGGATCCAACCACCGCTCAATTCCGGCTCAATTCACCCCAGATGTGCGCTGGCTGCCATACTGACCCGCAGATTATGAATAAATATGGCATCTCGACGGATGTTCTGGATACCTATGTGGCTGATTTTCACGGCACTTCAATTGTCCTGTTTGATCCAAAGACGCCGGACGCTGAGATAAATAAACCGGTGTGTTTCGACTGCCATGGAGTGCACGACATCGCAAGGGGGGACGACCCCCAGAAAGGGCTGCAGGTCAAACAGAACATTCTCCGCCGCTGCCAGGTATGCCATCCGGATGCGGACGAGAATTTCCCAGATTCGTGGATGTCGCACTATATCCCCTCGCCGGATAATAACCCGCTGGTGTATTATGTGGATTTATTCTATAAGATTATCATCCCGGTGGTTGTCGGCGGGATGGGTGTCCTGGTTGTGATGGATGCCGGAAGAATAGTCCTGAACAAACGCCGCCTCCGGAAAGGGAAAACAGAGCCGGATGAATTTGAAGGGGATAACACGCCTTCAGAAGGATATCCAGGTTCTGATGAAGATAGCGCAGGTGTGGAGCGGGAACTTCCGGAAGAAAATAAACCGGAGGCTGGTGATGGATAACCAGTTAATCGGGCAGCAGCCTGAGGATCAGGAAAACCAGGCCGGACGGGTTTTCATCCGCTTCGACCAGGTTCAGCGGGTCTCACACCTGGTGATGCTGATCTCTTTTTCGCTCCTGGCGATCACCGGGCTGCCGCAGCGGTTCCCCACCTCCCCAATCAGCCAGGCGGTGTTGAATGCATTTGGTGGGATTGAATCAGCCCGCCAGGTACACCATATTAATGCTGTAATTCTGGGGGCAGTCAGCCTGTTTCATGTGCTGGATATTGCATACCGGGTTTATGTACTGCGAATACCTATCACCATCATGCCGGTAGTCGAAGATTTTAAGCATCTCTACCAGGATGTATTGTATTATCTGGGTTTCCAGAAAAGAAAAGCTTATTACGGGCGTTACAACTATGCTGAGAAAGTGGAATACTTCGCGGTTGTCTGGGGCATCATACTGATGGGAATCACCGGGTTCTTGATGTGGAATCCGATTGCCAGCACCCGCTACCTGCCCGGCCAGATCATCCCGGCTGCGAAAGAAGCCCACGGGATGGAGGCTATCCTGGCTGTGCTGGCCTTGATCGTGTGGCACTTTTACAATGTCCACCTGAAACACTTCAATAAGAGCATTTTCACCGGTAAGATCACCAGAGAAGAGATGGAGGACGAGCACCCGGGAGAACTGGACCAGATTGAAAGTGGGGAAGACTGGCAGTCGCCTCCGAAGGAGCTAGTCCAGAAGCGCCGTAAGGTATATATTCCCATGGCAGCAGTGTTTTCGCTTGTTTTCGGATTTGGATTATTCAAATTTGTTACTCTGGAGACAACAGCCATTTCAACTGTGCCGAAAGCTGAAACGGCAGAAGTCTTTGTCCCCCTGACTCCCACGCCGCGCCCGACACCGCTCCCGACCGAGACACCTGAATTGAAGGAAGGCGTCGCAGAGGAATCATGGGAAGGCAAATATTCCGCCTTATTCCGCAACCGCTGTGGGTCCTGCCATGGCATCACTTCGGTTGGCGGTTTATCCCTGGATACATACCAGCAGGCACTTGCCGGGGGTGATAACGGCCCTGCAGTTGTTCCAGGCGACCCTGATGCCAGCGTTCTTGTCCTGGTGCAAGCGACCGGAGGCCATCCCGGTCAGCTGACGATAGATGAGCTCAACCAGGTCATTGAATGGATCTCATCCGGGGCGCCGGAACGCTGATTTCTCGCAGGAAATGAACCTGTGAACCAGGTCGCTGATCTTTTTACCCAGAATTTTATATTCATCTATTTTATATACGGCCTGTCTTTTTTTTCAATGGGGCTGGCGATCTTCCTTGAAGTCGGGCATGCCTCCGAACTGGATTTTGCTGATGCTTTGCGCCCGCTGGCAGTTTTTGGCCTGCTTCACGGTTTACATGAGTGGTTTGAGATGTTTCTTCTTCTTCAACCAGCCCCTGATATTGCTGAGTTATCCCTGGGTATTGCTGTAATCAGAATATCCCTGCTGGCGATTTCATTTTTGATGCTGATCCTTTTTGGGATCCGCCTGATTATTAAACCGGCGCGAAAGCGGGTCCAGTGGGCGGTGGTAGGAGCCCTGTTCCTGCTGTGGGGGATTGGTCTGGTTTTTGTGCTGTACCCCCAGCCAGCCAGTCCTGAATATATCGTTGCGGCGGATGTTTATACCCGTTATTCACTGGCGATACCGGGAGCAATCTTAGCCTCGCTGGGCTTGCTGATTCAAAGGCGCAGGTTTATCAGGCTGGAGATGCCGGGTTTTGGTCGGGATGTACTCCTGGCAGCGGTCGCCTTTGGGCTGTATGGTTGTGTAGGCCAGTTGTTTGTCTCCTCAAGCCTCGTTTATCCTTCAATTCACATCAACCAGGATGTTTTTATCAGGACTTTTGGATTTCCAGTCCAGGTTTTCAGAGCGCTAATGGCAGTATGTATTGCTGTTTTCATAGTGAGATCCCTGAGAGCCTTTGAGGTGGAGAATAACCGCAGGTTGGAGCGCTTGCGTGAAGAGCGGGAAGCAGAGCGCCGGCGCCTGGAAGAAATGCGGACGGAACTGCTGCACCGGACGGTTATCGCCCAGGAAAATGAACGCAAAAGAATAGCACGCGAGCTGCACGATGAGACCGGTCAAACTTTAACCGCGCTTGGTCTTGGACTGCGCGGATTGTCTAAGTCCTTCGTAACCAATCCGCAGCGGGCGGCTGAACAGGCGGACGAACTGGTCTCCCTGGCTACTTCCGGTTTGGATGAACTCCAACGGTTTATAAAAGGGCTGCGCCCCCCGCAGCTCGATGATCTCGGATTGCTGGCGGCTATAAGGTGGTGTGCGGGTGAAATGTCCGAACATTATTGCGTTCCGATAGAAGTGAGTGGAAATAACAGTGAAATTACGCTTCCACCTGAGGTGAAGGTAGTTTTATTCCGGATTGCCCAGGAAGGGGTTTTGAATGCTTTAAAGCACTCAAAGCCTACAGAGGTCACAATCGACCTGCAGGAAGAAACAGGTCTGGTATATTTGCGGGTTGAAGACAACGGGTCTGGATTTGATTTCGAAGGAACAATGGACGATGCGGCTGTCAAGGGGTACTGGGGCCTGCTCGGCATGATGGAGAGAGCGGCTTTGATTGGCGGGAAATTGAAGATGAGATCAAAATCCGGAGAGGGTACTGTATTGGAAGTAAAAGTCAAATTGGATTGAGGTGACCATGTCCAAAATTATTCGCCTGCTTCTGGTCGACGATCACGATGTGGTGCGGACAGGGTTAAGGATGCTGTTGGAAGACCAATCGGATATCGAGATTGTCGCTGAAGCAAGCACCGGCAAAGAAGCGCTTAATCTCGCCCAAGAAATGAATCCGGATGTTATTGTGATGGATATTTCGCTTCCAGATGTGAGCGGGATTGCAGTAACCAGAAAGATAAAGGAGAGCCATCCAGAAATTGCGGTTATTGCCCTCACCATTCATGATGATGAGCAGTACTTTTTTGAAATGCTGCAGGCAGGCGCATCCGGCTATGTGCCTAAAAAAGCTGCACCGGAGGATTTGATATATGCTATCAGAACTGCATCCGACGGTGAGATATACCTGTACCCAGCCCTGGCGAAAGCGCTGGTGAGTGATATCGCTGGGAGGCACCAGAAGGGAGAAGACCTGGAGGAGTATAACGGTTTGACTTCCAGGGAGACTGAAGTGCTGGAGAACCTGGCGGAAGGGCTGAGCAATGAAGAAATCGCGCTTGATCTTGGGATCAGCAAACACACTGTTGCCCGCCACCGCGAAAACATAATGCGCAAGCTGAATCTTCACAGCCGCAGCGAGCTGGTCAAATATGCCATCCGCAAGGGGCTTATTTTGCCATGAGGGGTTGGAGTTAGATTATTTAATTTCACTTTTCCCCCATTATTTATTAATTTCATTTACGAAAAAGGTAAAATAGGGTGAATTCCCTATTTTGATTACTTATGCCTGCCTATTGACGGCGCTTATGAAATTCTGTATCCTATAAGCAGCAGTAATTATTAATAATAACAATTGGCTATGCGTTCTGGTCATTGAAATCGAAAGAAAGGAGGCAACTACCATGAGAGTATCATACACAGTTTTTGTCTGGACGCTCCTTCTGGCTCTTCCATTCACTGCCCTGGCATTATCGGGGGCGGCTTATATAACCCAGAACCTCAGCGAAATCGTCGCATGGATGAATTCAGCAAGCGAGGTGACCAGCATGACCGGTCGCGGCTGGCTGGTCGAGTTTTCCGGCCGCTGGCCGGAGGTTATGGGAATGGTTGTCGGCCAGATAATCCTGCTGACGATCCTGATTTTTGCCCGCCAAGCAGGCTTGATGGAGGAAAAAAGCGAGTCCTGATTGAGGCCCTCTCCTCAGACAGACTGGCTCAGCAGTAACACTTTCAGTTCATTACCCCCTTGCAGACCGGTGAATCATGCCACCGGTCTGTTTGGTTTTAAATCGAGTTTCACAAAAAGGTTACTTTTTACGGTTTATACACACTAAACATACATTAAAAGAATAATATTTCCAGTTATAGTATAAGATTTCTCTAATTTTGTAATTATAATGGTGTTGGGCTTGAAATATCTAACATTTTCAATTTCATTCTAAGGGCTATGAAAAAATTCCTGGCAAAACTAAAAAGCTTCTTCTTTCCCCCGGCAGAAACGCCGATATGGTTTAAACTGCTGCCTTATGCCATCCTGGGGGTATTCACACTTATCCTGCTGACCGCGGGCGCATACGGTTGGGAGTATACCAATTCGCCTGAGTTCTGCGGTCAGGCTTGCCACACAATGCCTCCAGAGTACACGGCCTACCTTACCTCCCCGCATGCCCGCATCGACTGTGTTGACTGCCATATCGGCAAGGGTTTTATCGCCACCCGCATCACCCGCAAAGCAGGGGATTTAAGGCATGTTACGAAAACTTTATTTAAGAATTATGAGTTCCCGATCCGCGCCGATGACCTGCGCCCCGCCCGTGAAACCTGTGAACTGTGCCACTTCCCAGAAAAGTTTTCCGATGACAGTTTAAGAGAAATTAAGAATTTTCAAAGTGACATCGATAATACACCCTACTCAACTTTTATCACCATGAAAACAGGCGGCGGCAGTGAAAGAGAGGGTTTAGGACGCGGCATCCACTGGCACATTGAAAATCCGGTATATTATTACGCTTCTGATCCCGAAGAACAACAAATCCCATACATCATAATGGAAACCAGAGATGGTGAGGTTATCGAATATATTGACATGGAGGCGGATATAGACCCGGCTGATATTGATAAATCTCAATTTAAAGAGTTGGATTGTATAACCTGCCATAACCGCATCACCCACCTTGTCCCAACCCCGGAGGATACAATCGACCAGTTACTGGCGCGCGGGGAGATATCGGGGGATATCCCTGAAATCAGGAGGAAAGCCCTGGAAACATACAGCCAGGTGTTTGAATCAACTCAGATGGGGGTTAATAATATCGAAGGATTGGCTGGATATTACGAGACTTATCACCCCGAGTATTACCAGGACAACCGTGAAAAAATAGAGGCAGCATTAGATGCATTAAAAAACGCCTACTCCGCAAGCGTGTACCCGGAACAGAATTCTGACTGGACCACCCATCCTAATAATATTGGTCATAAGGATTCCCCCGGTTGTTTTCGCTGTCACGATGGCAAACATTTGAATGCAGAAAATGGCGCGATACGGTTAGAATGCAATATTTGCCATTCCATACCAATCGTCGCGGGTCCCTATGACTTCAACACTCAAATCGAGATAAATAGAGGGCCAGAGCCGATATCCCATCAGAATGAGAACTGGATAAGCCTGCACCACCAGGTTTTCGATGATACATGCGATAACTGTCATACTACCTCCAACCCTGGTGGAACCGATAATTCTTCTTTCTGTTCGAATAGCGCCTGCCACGGCGTTGAATACGAATTCGCAGGTTTTGATGCGCCTGGCTTGAGGGAATTCCTCTCATCACAGCTGCCGCCCACAGCGACCCCTGCACCGGTGCCGCCTGGAGGTGAGTTGACATACAAAGACACAATTAGCCAAATTTTGGAAATCCGGTGCAGCAGCTGCCACAGCGAAGATGGTATCCAGGGATTAAACATTACTGGCTATCAGTCCACATTAGCTGGCGGAGAGTCAGGCCTGGGAGTTGTACCGGGCGACCCCCAGTCCAGCATGATTGTTATAAAGAATTCACAGGATTTACCCCACTTTGGTCAGCTAACACCTGAAGAACTCGATCTTGTTACCCAGTGGATTCTGGAAGGGGCTCCTGAAAACTGACTGTTCAAATGATAATAATTCCTTGCAGATGGAAGGGATCATATTGTATACTTTCTTCGGAGAATTGAATTGAACGAAGAAAACAGCATTAAACGGCATGATTTTCTGGCAATTTCCACATGGGCGATTGGAGGCTTTATTGCCCTCGGGATCGGAATACCTGCAGTTTTTTATATTGCCGGTCCTGCCTTTAAACGGGAGGAGACCCAGGTCTGGGTCCGGGTCGGTTCAACATCAAAGGTGGAGCTAGGGGTTCCAACCCTCTTCAAGGTAAAAATAGAAAGGAAAACTGGTTGGATCGTTGATGAAGAGGAGATTTCCGTTTATGTTCTAACCGAGAATGGACGGGATTATCTGGTCATGTCAAACATCTGTACCCATCTCGGGTGTAGGGTGCGTTATATATCCGATCAAGATCAGTTCCTCTGCCCCTGTCATAATGCGATTTTTGACAAGGTCGGCAACGTCGTAACCGGTCCACCACCACGACCACTGGACCGCTTTATGATGAAAATTGAAGACGGCCAGATCTACATTTTAGAGGCTTGAAATGGGAACAAAATTCGGGAACTGGCTGGATGAGAGAATTGCCTGGCGGGAAGTTTGGGGATCTATCTTTCTGCGCAAGATACCAAAGGTTAACTGGCTGTATACCCTGGGAAGTGCAACATTATTTATGGTGTTTATTCAGGGAGTAACCGGGATATTGTTGACTATTTATTACGTGCCTACCCCAAATTTCGCATATGACAGCGTGGTATATATCAGCACCCAGGTACCGGCAGGGTGGTTGATACGCGGGCTGCACCACTGGGGTGCAAGCGCAATGGTTGTCCTGGTTGGGCTTCACATGCTCCGGGTGATCATTTACGGGGCTTATAAATTTCCGCGCGAAGTAACCTGGTTTACCGGAGTAATTTTGCTTTTGATTGTAATCGCATTTGGATTTACAGGCTATCTTCTGCCCTGGGATCAAAAAGCGTACTGGGCAACCGTTGTCGGCACCCTGATTGCGGGTACCCCCCCAGGAATAGGCGAGTGGGTTCTGAGGATAGTACGTGGTGGATCTGATCTTTCTGCGGTAACTCTAGCGCGCTTCTTTGGCGTACATGTCTGGGTGCTCCCAGCCCTGTTGATTTTGGTTACAAGCGCCCATATGTATCTGGTAATCAAACTGGGCATCAGCGATGTACCAAAAAAGGGGGAATAAAATTTGAACGAACAGGAGAAGCGAGAGTATCTGGAAAAGTATCAGAAGGCAAAAAAGGCAGGGCTACCCTTCTATCCAGATATATTATTCAAAGATGCGGTTGTATCGCTGGTAGTTTTCTTGATTCTGGTGGCTCTGGCATATTTTTTAGGAGCGCCGCTTGAAGCCAGAGCCGACCCCACAGATACGAATTACACACCTCGACCGGAATGGTATTTCCTATTTCTTTTCCAGTTGTTGAAGTACTTTCCAGGAAACCTAGAATTTCTTGGTGTTGTTGTCCTGCCCACACTTGTTATTATCCTGCTCTTTATCCTTCCGCTCCTTGATCGAAGTCCGAAAAGGCATTACTTTGGCAGACCCGTCATTTTAGGCGTCACCCTGTTTGCAGTAATTGGCGTTGCATTTCTTTCTATCCAATCTTACCGAGAAACTCCAATTCCGGCTGAAACAACCCTGGGCGATGAGGTTGCGTCATTGTATATTGAGAATTGCGCTGGTTGTCATGGGGCGAAAATTGAAGTGGATGAAGGCGCTAATCTGCACTCAATAATTGCCCAGGGGAAACATGAAGGGATGCCAGCCTGGAATGCGGATCTTTCAACAGATCAGATTGATGCCCTGGCAGGTTTTATTCTTTCACCCGCGGGCAATGATCTTTTCATAGATAATTGCAGCAATTGCCATGAGATTTCTGAGCTGGTAGCAGGAGACCCTCTGGAATTAAAAAATGCGTTGGACTCGGGTTCGAATTATCCTTCCCATGCTGGTATCGATATTCCAGATTGGACCGTGAAATTGGAGGATGAAAGCCGATCCAAACTGCTCAATTTCCTGGTCGCGCCCGACGGACAGCGCCTCTACACGACCAACTGTTCACCCTGTCATGGGCGGGCAGTGGCGTATTCAGGTGAGGAAGAGGAATTGGTGAATATCATCAGACAGGGTGACCGGCATCTAGAAATGCCAGCCTGGCAGGAGAGTCTCGATCCTTTGGAAATTGATGCGCTTGCGAGGTATGTGGTTGATCCGGGATCGTCCCCAGAAGCTGGAGAACTTTACGACAAAAATTGTTCCAACTGTCATGGAGAACGCCTACCGGTAGTAGATGAATTTTATGCTGCCCGCGACATCATCAGGAGCGGAGGAGTGCACCAGGTTATGCCTGTTTGGGGAGAATCCCTAACGGAGGAGCAGCTGGATGCCCTGGTAAGTTATACACTCAATGTAGTCAAAGGAACATCTCTGGAAATTGGCCAGCAGCTTTACATATCGAATTGCGCTTCCTGCCATGGTGAATTTGGAGAGGGCGGACAGAATCCAGCCCGAGATGATGACATCATCGCTCCTATCAGTACTTCAGAATATCTAAACACACGGGATGATTTCTCATTGCGATCGGTGATCGCCCAGGGCCAACCAAACTTTGGGATGTCGCCGTTTGGGAGCGGCTTCGGAGGCCCTCTTGAAGATGATCAGATTAACGCAATAGTGGCGTATATTCGTTCCTGGCAGGAAAATCCGCCGGTTGAACTACCGCCGGAAATTAAAATTTCACAAGAAGAAACCACCCTCACCGGCGTGGATATTTACAAAAACGTTTGCTCTCAATGCCACGGTGTACAGGGGGAAGGTGGCACCGGACCTTCGCTTACCAGTCCAGAGTTTCAGGATCAGAACAGCGACCAGTCAATTTTCGATACAATCAATCTCGGACATGATGCAACTGTAATGATTGCCTGGGGTGAAATTTTGACCAGCGATCAAATTCAACAGCTGGTCGATGTCATCCGCAGCTTCCGGGGCGCCGAAGCGACAAAACAAGCAGGAGAAACTTCCGTTTCCTTTAATGCAGATGTGCTGCCGATTTTCGAGGATAAGTGTATCCCATGCCATGGCGCCTTCGGAGGCTGGGATGCGTCCACCTATGAGGCTGTAATGACTACAGGGAACAACGCGCCTGTCGTAATACCTGGAGATGTGGAGACCAGCCTACTGGCCCAAAAGATTATTGGAACACATGCAGAGGGAGATATTATGCCTCCAGGCGGCAGGATGCCTGATTCATTGATCCAAGTGATCCTGGATTGGATTCAGGCTGGAGCTCTGCAGTAACGCTATTCTAAAAATTGAGAAAATCTCGGGGGTGATTAAATAAATCTAATCCTGGTCAAATATTTATAACAATAGCAATTATTTGTCACAAATATTTGCTATTAAAGATTAGAAAACATAAAAAATAGAAAATTAGGCTCATGTTTTCTTAATACATGGGTTATAATTTTCCTATCTGTCAATCAGGGTCAAATTGGTAAAGATTGCAGATAAAGGAGGTGCCAGAAGATTTAAAGATAAATTTTTTTCGAGTGAGTTAAATTTTGTTGTTGAGAGGAGAATGTTTATGGAAAAACGATATATTTTAATAGCATCACTAGTACTCCTGCTTGCGCTGGGTCTGGCAGCCTGCCAGCAAACAGCGCCTCCTCCCGCCGAACCGTGCCCTGATTGCCCCGCGTGCCCGGAAGGGGAAGCCGCGGAATGCCCTGAAGTGGAATGCCCTGAATGCCCTGAGGCTGAGGAAGTTGTGTCAGCCGTGCCTTTCAGCAGCGAGTGGGCAGAATCGCCTCACAACGATTCTGAAGCAGAAGCCTTCCGGCACTGGGACGAGGATGACCCCCCGGTAATCCCGGAAGACTGCGCGAAGTGCCACAGCACGACAGGATATCTTGACTTCCTGGGTGATGACGGATCCGAGCCCGGCGTGGTGAACAGCCCGGTTGATCCCGGCACGACTGTTGAGTGCGTTGCCTGTCATAACGAATCTGCAGAGGCTATGACAAGCGTTACCTTTCCTTCCGGCGTTACGGTGGAGGGATTGGGAGCGGAAGCGCGCTGCATGCAGTGCCACCAGGGACGGGCATCAGTCGTCCAGGTGGATGAAGCCATCGAAGGAGTCGGGTTGACTGAAGACGTGGATATACCCAGCGAAGAACTGGGTTTTGTCAACATCCACTATTACGCAGCCGCGCCAACCCTATACGGCACCATCACCAAAGGCGGGTACGAGTATCCCGGTAAATCATACGATTTCAAGAATGACCATGTTGATGGATACGATACCTGCATTGGGTGCCACAACCAGCACACCCTCGAATTACGAATTGAGGAGTGCACGGTTTGCCACACGGATGTGACAAGCGTTGAAGATGTCCGCAATATCCGCATGGCTGGTTCTTTGAAGGACTATGATGGAGATGGCGATGTTGAAGAAGGAATCGCATCCGAGATTGACGGACTGCGTGAGATGCTGTATACAGCCATACAGGCATATGGATCCGAAGTGGCGGGAACAGCGGTTGTTTATGATCCGGTAGCGTATCCCTATTTCTTCATTGACACCAATGAGAACGGGGAGGCGGATGAGGATGAAGCTGCGTTTCCAAATGCATATGCATCCTGGACGCCGCGCTTGCTTAAAGCGGCTTATAACTACCAGACCTCTACCAAGGATCCTGGGGCTTTTGCCCACGGCGGAAAGTACATCATCCAGCTTCTTTATGACTCGATCGAGGACTTGAATCAAGCCATCTCTACACCGGTTGACCTTTCGACTGCAAACCGCCTGGATGCAGGCCACTTTGCGGGTTCGGAAGAGGCCTTCCGGCACTGGGATGAGGATGGGGAAGTTGAAGCGGTGTGCGCGAAATGCCACTCAGCCGCCGGCTTGCCCCAGTTCCTCAAGGATGGAGTCAATATCTCCGAGCACCTGGCGAACGGCCTGAAATGCAGCACCTGCCATGACGATCTGACCGCATTTACCCGTTACACGGTGAACGAGGTTGGATTCCCGAGCGGAGCGACATTAACATTTGGGGAGGCTGAAGACTCCAACTTATGTATAAACTGCCATCAAGGCCGGCAGTCCACTCCCGGAATCGATGCCCGGATAGGCGATCTGGCTGATAACGAGGTTTCAGAAAGCCTTAGTTTCTCAAATCCGCACTACTTTGCAGCCGGGGCTACCCTTTTCGGAACGGAGGCGAAAGGCGCTTACGAGTTCGAAGGACAGTCTTATAACGGCCGCAATCTGCACGTTCAGGGATTTGAGACCTGCCTGGCCTGCCATGACGGCCACGCTCTGGAAGTGAAGTCTGAAGCTTGCAGCGCATGCCATACAAATGTGGCATCTGAGGAAGATCTGGAGGCAATCCGCATCACTCCTGGTGATTTCGATGGAGATGGTGATGAAGCCGAAGGAATGGCGGGAGAGGTCGAAACTGTTAAAGAAGCGCTGTATACCGCCATCCAGGAGTATGCCGCAACTACCGCCGGAGCCAGCATTGTTTTCGAACCGGCAAGCTACCCATACTGGTTCATCGATACCAACGGGGATGGAGAAGCCAGCGCGGATGAGGCTGTCCGGGAGAACGGTTTTGCAACCTGGACGCCAAACCTGCTGAGAGCTGCTTACAACTACACCTGGGTTGAGAAAGACCCCGGCGCATTCGCCCACAACGGACTTTATATGCTGCAGGTGCTTTATGATAGTCTGCAGGCTGTTGGCGGAGATGTGAGTGGAATAACCAGACCACCAGTTTCAACACCTGAAGGCTAATTCCAGGAGTTTGACGGGCGATCTGAGTTAGTCAATTGACCCTAAAAAAATCCCCGGTTCTATTAGAGCCGGGGATTTTATATTAAAGGAAGCGGTGATGGAAGCGATGGCGGAGGTTGTGCCGCCCTTCCTGCTGGACGTCCGCACTACTCCCAAACTGGAAGAGAACGGTCACATCAGCGGGGCGTCCCACATCCCGCTGCAGTAACTGGCAAAGAACCTGGACAAGCTGCCCAGTTTTGACCACCCGACCGTGATTTACTTCGGGAGCGGCTGGCGCACAACCATCGCCATGACCGCTCTGGAGACGATGGGCTGGGAAGATGTCACGGCGATGAAGAACACCTACCAGGAATGGGTTTACGCTGGCAGCGCGGTCAGCGAGGGTATTCCTGAAGAGGCGGCTGGGCTGAGGCGGGACTGCCTGTGGCTGAATACGAAGCCGCCCAGTAGATTATTTACTATTAAGTAAAACAGACCCACCGGTTTCAAGGTGGGTCTGTTATTTTTTATGGAATGTTTCTCCTGGGTTGATAAATTATCCTTTTTTCCAGGAATATGCCGTTGTGAATAACCGCTTGATTTGGTTGTTTAGGAGTAACACTCCTGAATCTATCTCCAATTACTATCGTAATGTGCCAGCAGGAATTCCTGTAGGTCAGGTTTCCAAACCTGCCCTAACGGCGGCTTGGGTCCCTTGCGGGATGCGGCCCGAAAAGCCGCCCTACATGAATGTGTTGCTGCTAATTTCCCCGCAGTTGTGAACCGCAGAAGCGGCAGTAGTGATCACCCCGGCTGGCGCGGTTTCCGCACTGGTGGCAGTATATATGTTCGGCTTCATCCAGGCTGATGCCAGCCTGGGCGGATTTTCTTCTCCGGCGAAAAACAGGAGCTGACGAAGAAGTCCGCCTGCCTGAGTGCCAGTACCACACTGCGCCTCCCGCAATCAGCAAAATACCCAGCCCGCCCAGCAGCCACGGCAGGAATTCCCGGGCGGTTGTTTCGGCGCCGGGGGTTTCCCCGATCGGAGCGCTTGGGGCAACCGGCATGTTCGGGGCGGTCAGGTCGTCATTTTCTTTCTGGTATTCAAGGTTGATTGCAAAGGTCTGCCCGAGAGGCAACTGACCGACGTCGGAGGAATAATAGGTCAGACCGTCCGAATAGACCGAGCTGCTCTCCAGGCTGGGCGAAAAGCGCATACTGGTGGCGCTGGGGGGCTGCTGTACTTCAATCCGGAAGCGCCCCACCTGGTAAACGCCCGGCCAGCGGTACTCATAGCGGCGGGTGCCGCCGTCTTTCTCCAGGCTGGGGTCGTAATATTCGACCTGGACCTGGGGCGTCGGGGTAGTGAACTCCAGCCGTGAAAAATCCTCGCCAGGGGTCTGTTCATATTTCAAATCGATCAGCACCCCGTTGGGCTGCATGGCGGCGACTGCGTTCGGCACTCCGGCTCCCGCAGGTATCAGAAACTCCATCTCCACTGGCAGGCTGGTCTCGGGCGGCAGGGTCAGGGAGTAGATGACCAGCATTGAGGGTTTATCGAATTCCGGCCACAGGTCCACCTCAACTGCAGCAAGGGATAAATCACCCTGGGCGCCTGCCAGGGTAGGCGCAAGCAGGACGGCTGCTAATAATGAAAGTAATAATAGTTTTGTATACAAAATCATCCCTCTTCGATCTGGTATCCGGGTTGGTTGTTTTTTAATTCCGGCTGGTTTTCACCGATAACACCCCGCAGTTCACGCGCCAGTTCTCCAAACAGGGGTGAATACTGGATACTATCCTGGCGTGGCCTTGTGAAGGGCACCTTAATATCAAGGCTGATCCGGCCCGGCCGGGCGCTGAGCACAAGAACCCGGTCCGCCAGAACCAGGGCTTCGGGTATGGAATGGGTGACCATAATCACCGTTTTCTGGCGCATCTGCCATATCCGCATCAGCTCGCCGCCCATCCGTTCGCGGGTCAGCGCATCCAGAGCTCCAAATGGCTCGTCCAGGAGCAGGACCTGGGGGTCGTGGATCAGGGCGCGCCCGATTGCGACCCGCTGGGCCATACCGCCTGAAAGATCGCGCGGCAGGGTGTTCTCAAATCCATCCAGACCGACCAATTCTACCATCTCGGCGACCTGTTTGGCTTCCAGTTTGCCCGGGAAGCCCTTAATCTCAAGGGGCAGGGTGATATTGGCGGATACCGAACGCCACGGCATCAGGTTGGCGTGCTGGAAAACGAAACCGATGCCCTCCTTCGGACCGGAGATCGCCCGACCCTCATACAGCACCTGGCCGCTGGTCGGAGGCAGCAGGCCGGCCAGGATCCTGAGCAGGGTGCTTTTTCCGCTTCCGGAAGGTCCCAGCACGCACAGGAACTCCTGGTCCCGGACGTCAAAGGAGACATCGTCAAGCACCAGCAGGCTGCTGTTACTGTCCCTGAACAGGGCGCTGACCGCCTTTAACTGGATAACGGGGAGGTCAGTCCTTTCTGGCATCATAAACCGTGTACATATTCAGTTGCTGTTGTTGTGGTCTCATGGGTACTGTATGGAGACAGGCCTCAGTTAATAAATTTATTCGTATAGGCTTCTTCCAGCTCAAGTTCGCCGCTCAGCAAGCCCATACTGACCAGCACTTCCTGCATGTTGCGCCAGGCCTGCGGGTCAGAATAACCGGGTAAATCCGCCTTCCAGAACTCGATCGATGATTCCAGTATTTTCATCTGCACCTCCCGGTCGGCTTTATCAAGCCCTTCCACATAGTCCATGCTGACTGAAAAAGCCCCTTCCGGATCGTTTATGGATATTTCCAGCGCCTTCAGGACCGCCTGGACCATTTTTCTGACCAGCTCGGGGTTTTCGCGCAGAGTCTGCTCGTTGGTTATCAGGCCGTTGGAAGCCAGGGATACGTAGTCGGCTACCCGGATGGTGTCCACCTCTTCGCCCAGGTTTTCCAGTTGAATTGGTTCGTTGTTAGCATAAACCACCACAGCCTCGACCTGGTCGGAGACCAGCGCCTCCACCTGGTTGAATCCGATCGATTCTAAGCTGATATCCTCTTCTTCCAACCCAGCGGACGAGAGCAGCGCCTGCAGGCCGATATAGCTTGCGCCATATAAACCCGGAATGCCGATAGTTAACCCTTCAAGATCAGCCGGTTCGCTCAGCCCCAACTCCTGGCGGGCGCTCACGGCTACCGGGTAATCCTGCCACCAGCCCAGCACATAGACAACCGGGATCCCCTGTTCGCGGGCGAGCAGGACCTGTTCGCCGGATGCCAGGGCGAACTGGAGTTCGTTGGCGCCCACCAGTTCGACCCCATCGGTCTCAGGGCTGTAATCAAATTCAACCTCCAGACCGGCATCCCGGAAGAGCCCCAGCCCATCGGCGACATAAAAAGGGGCGTACTGGACATTCGGGATGTATCCCATCGGCAGCCTGATTCTGGTGAGGGCGGCGGGGGTTTGTTCTCCTCCCGCCGGGGGAGCGCTTGTTGAGCAGGCTGTAAGGATCAGAACGATCAAAATGCAGATTTTGCCAGTATAGCGGGTCATATTTTAATCTCCAGGTAAGTTTGCTTGGATTGTTTCACTGGTTTTGAGGTCATAGCGTGATAGAAGGGGCGGGCGTCTCGGGTTTGCGCTGCCATGAGAGCAGGCGCTTTTCGAGCAGGGTGACAATTCCATATAAGGAGAGCGCCATAATAATTAACGCCAGTACCGCAACGAAGACCAGGGCGGTGTCGTACTGGCCGCGGGCCCGGTTGACCATAAAACCAAGGCCGCGGTCAGCGCCGACAAACTCACCCACAACCGCCCCGATGACCGCCAGGGTTGCCCCGATTCTCAGCCCGCCCAGGAAGACCGGCAGGGCGGCGGGGACCTCCAGCAGGCTGAAGACCTGCCAGCGGGAAGCCTGCAGCGAGCGCATCAGGTCGCGCAGGTCGTCCGGAACTGAACGCAGCCCGACGATGGTGTTAACCAGCACCGGGAAAAATACAATCAAGGCGCAGATCATAACTTTAGAGAGCAGCCCGGGACCAAACCAGATTACCAGCAGCGGGGCAATCGCTACAACCGGGACCGACTGGCTGGCGACCACATACGGGGAAAGCAGGCGTTCGACAGCCGGTGATTTCGCCAGCAGGTAACCCAGGGAGGTCGCCGCCGCAACCCCAAGCACCAGTCCGACCAGCACCTCCAGCAGCGTGTACAAAGTATGGCGCACCAGGCTGCCGTCAATAACTGACTGGCTGAACCGTTCCAGGACCAGTCCGGGCGGGGGCAGGATAAATGCCGGGATGCCGCTCAGCTCTGTGCCCAGGTGCCAGAGCAGGATACCGGCCAGGAGCGACACCGGCACAAGCCAGACGCCTCCCCGCAGGAATGGCTGGAGATTAAAACCAGATCGGTTATCGGGCTGTTTTGATTTCACTTTTCTTAATCCGGTCCGGCCAGCGATTATTTCCGGTCGATTTTTCTCACTTTTTTAATGCTCCGGGGAATTAAAAAACCCCGAGGCGGGTACCCCGGGGCAGGTTGGTATTGACAGGCATTCAGGATATGTGAACCCTCAAAGGGATAACTGTCATGCTGAGCGCCGCGCAGCATGCCCCTGGAGAAGCGAAGCATCTTTTGAAAATCCAATAAGACACTTCACTTGCTGCCCTGAGGGATTGCTCCGCTTCAGAGTGACATCACCTGCAGAGGATCACATTGCTGATGCCAGTAATCTGGTCCTTCTCCCATCCGGACTGTACCGTCGGCTCCGGAATCTCACCGGATCGTGCGTATATCTTTTGCGCTCGCGGGCTATACCGCCGGTCGGGAATCGTCACACTTTTCCGCCGCACAGCGCCAACCCAACCAGAACATGCAGGTGGCGTGTGTTTCTGGCAGGTGTGATTTTACCCTGCCCCGAAGGATGATTTTATTTGTGCAAATTATAACTTGGGAGGAATTTCAGGTCAATACAGTCAGGCGAGATTGTGAGGCGGGATGGATACGGCTCATTCCGGCATTGCACTGCGGTCGATCAGGTAGTTACTGCCCAGTTTGGTTTTGAGCTGTTCCTTCAATTCGATCCCGATCTGGGCGACCTGTCCCGGGTGGAGCAGCTCCTGGTGCCGGTTGGTGCAGACCGCAATGCTGATTGAGAGCAGCGGGAAGCAGAACAGGTTTCCCTGGCGGTCATTTTGGATGATATAGCCGCGCTGGAGGTCCTTTTTGGGATAGAATTCGGGCACAACCCGGTCGAACCGGGCGATCAATTCCCGGGCGGTTTCTTCGGTAACCCTGGTTGGCATGATGGTGATAAAGTCATCCCCGCCCAGGTGACCGACGAAACCCGAGTCGCCGGAAATTTCTTCGCTTGCATCCAGGATGATCCCGGCGGTCCTGCGCAGGACATTGTCGCCCGCCAGCCAGCCGTACGAGTCGTTGTAGGATTTAAAATAATCGATATCGATGTAGGCGACCGCCAGGTCTTCCCCTTTCTGGAGCCGGCGGTGGATTTCTAGTTCGATATCGGGATTGCCCGGTAGACCTGTCAGCGGATTGGCATGGATGTAATGGCTGGTGCGCCTCAGCAGGGTTTTGATGCGGAAGTCAAGTTCACGCGGGTCGACCGGTTTTGGCAGGTAACCGTCCGCGCCGGCGTTGATAAACTGCTCTGAAAAAGGTTCTGTCCTGCCGTTTGTAATTATCAGGACTGGTACGGATGCGAAGCGGGTTGAATTTCTGAGCTGGCGGCAGAGCTGGTAGGGATCCACCCCCCGGGGTGGGTCGCCCAGGATGAACATCTGCGGTTGAACCTGGTGCGCCAGTTCAAGGGCTTCCTTCCCGTTTGCGGAATTAAAAACCTGGTAGCCAGCCTCTCCAAGTGAATCGGACAGTATGTCCCCTTCGAGCGGAGCGGCGCTGATAATCAGTATCTTTATGGGGTCTGGATCCAAGATTGCCTCAGAAGTATTTTATCAAAAATCTTCCAGATGGTGGATTTTCAGGGCAGAGCACAGCCGGAAGCCGAAGTTAGCGCCCGCCAATCCGGGATTGGCGTGAACCCGGGCGTAAAAAGGCGAAAGCAGGTACCTGTGGGGTGTGTCGTAGGCGCCTCCCATCAGCATCCGGCTTTCGGCTGAGGTGGTCCAGTCGTAAACCCATTCCCAGACGTTCCCAAACAGGTCGCTTATCCCGTAAGGCGAATCGCCCTGCGGAGAATATTGACCCACCGGCGTGGTGGCGCCCACTTTGCTTTCGGATACGTTGCAGAAACCCGGGTCAAAATTATCCCCCCAGGGGAAATTCTGGCCTTCCTCTCCAAAAGCGGCTTTTTCCCACTGGTCAGGGGTGGGGATCTGCTTTCCAGCCCAATCCGCATAAGCCAGGACATCCTCCCAGCGGATTCCGCTCACCGGGTGGTCGCTCACCGCGGGCGTGTAATTTCCACCCTGCCAGGCGCCTGGAGGCGGGTGACCGCATGTAAGGGTAAACTCCCGGTATTCCTGGTTGGTAACCGGAAAACGATCCATGTAGAAAGCATGCGTAAAATATTCTGTCCTGGCTCCCTTCTGGTCAACAGAGAACGAGGGCGAAATACCGCGCCGGCGGCTGTAACCGCCAGCCGGGATAAAAACCATTTCTTTCCGGTCGACGGAGGCTCTGATCCGCGCTTTAAACTTGAAACCCCCTTCGCTAATCCTGTGGATCTTTTCGATTAACTGCTGGTCGGCGGTTGGGCTGGTGACCTGGACGTCGACCAGGGGGACAGATTTATAAGCCCTGGTCCCCTCAATTTTCGCTTTCACCCTTTCCGAAAGTGATGGGTCACGAATATCCAGGAATATAATCTGCGGTTGCCCACCCTGGTCCACAGGTTGGGTGCTGTCCTGTTGGAGGTATTCCCGGGCGTCGAGCAGTTTTAAATATGGCACCAGATCGCTGGAGAGGATCGGTGAAATTATCTGGCTTAAAATCCCCCCGCTGCTGATCAGGTACACAGGTCCCGGGCTGTTTATCTCCTGCATTGGATCACTTTGACGGAAATAGAATTATCAATTTGTTAATATATGTTATCAATTATACATTTAAACAACAATTAAATCCGAGGTCGGGATTTACCTGTTAAATTTGTTAGGCATAAATCGACCGGAGGAGGTTCTGAAATAAACAAACATAAATTTTATTGGGCTAATTACGGAATTGGCGAAGAAGTCCGGGCTGCTTGCGCGGCGCGATCGGATGGATTATAATCTCCACCCACAGGGCGCGTAGCTCAGCCGGTTAGAGCGCACGGTTCACATCCGTGAGGTCGTGGGTTCGAGTCCCTCCGCGCCCACCTTGTTTTAAGATATCTTTCCCCTTCTGGTTGGCATTAATAATCTAACTTGTGGTCATAGAAGAGTGAAAAAACTCTCCTAATTCACTCCAATTTTTGGCTGTCAGGACCTACCTTCCCACAATCGAATCCCGCCGGGATGCATCCTGGCTGAAAGGGGCAGGTCTTCCCGGGTTATAAATCCATTTGCATGTGATTTAAACACAGCTATAATATTCTTGTTTGTTGTAATGATATTCTTCTATCAGGTGTTACCACCTTTCGGAAATAACGGTCCTTTCGCCAGAATATTTTTGAGAGATGAAGGTCATGAAAACGATCAATTCGAAGATTTGTTTTGGAATAGTATTGTTCTTAATGTGTTCATGCAGTTCTTATCCGGCAGCCGATACCGGAAAACCAATCACTCCATCACAACCTGATATAACAGATGCGCGGCCCAGCCCAACAACTACCCGTTTAATTTCCACAAAAACGATCGCGGCAACCAAAAAAATCCAGCCTTCATCCACTTCGACCATAGCAGCGCCTGCCCTAACCGCGGCCTCCAAAGACCTCCAGAAACCGGACCCGTTCCCACTTTCAAAACCGGGTGACCTGAAAGTTGGCAGGCTTGAATTTGCCTTCAAGGACCCTGGCCGGGATGACCGTGAAGTAAGTATTTTTATCTGGTATCCCGCAGTCCTTCCAGAAGGCCAGGAGGAGGAAGTTGTCAAGGGCGCCCTTCCGGATCCCGACCAGGCGCCTTACCCGCTTATCCTTTCATCGGCGAAAACAGCCGGCAATTTTGCCCCTCACCTGGTCTCTCACGGTTTTGTTGTGGCAGGAATCAGAAATCTGGATTATTACGAGCCCTGGGACCAGAACCTGGTCGACCAGCCCCGTGATTATTTGTTTGTTTTAAACCAGATTGGCAGCGCGGCTCCTGCTGGCCTGGAGGGTATGGTCGATGCCGGCCGCAGCGGGGTCATGGGATATTCTTTCGACGGCTATAATTCACTCGCCCTCAGCGGGGCAAGAATTGACCCGGCTTTCTACCTCGAGCAGTGTAAAAACCCCCCGTTCAGCGAACCGCCTCTTTCAGAATGGCGGATATGGTATTTCTGCGATCTAGCCTCGCATTGGGAAGAATTCGTTGTTAATGCCGGGGACTATGTTCCTGATAACGGGAGTGAGCTGTGGGAACCCCTGAGCGACCGGCGCATCCAGGCGGTAATGCCCATGGCGCCCGAGGGAAGCTGGTTGTTTGGGGAACGCGGCCTGGCAGCGGTCGATCGCCCAACGCTTATAATCGGCGGGACTGAAGACGCCGGAGACCACAATTGCCCCTATGATACGGAGGCCGCCTATATTTTCGAACAACTGGGCACCCCCGATAAAACGCTGGTCTCTTTTATTGGCGAGGGGCATTCAATGATTAATAAGCCGGACCCCTTGGCCCGTATGAAACATCTGGCAGCCGCCTTTTTTGGATACCACCTGCAGGGGCGGGCTGAATATAAAACTTATTTATCGGAAGAAACCATTAATCAAAATGAAGATTTGTACTGGGGTGTTTATCAGGGCGAATAAACTTTTGCGGAATTTCCATCTTTTCCTTCCTTTGCCATTCAGATCTCATGGGGACCTAGAACTACCTCCATAAAATTAAGAAAACCCCAGGATGTATCCTGGTTGAAGGTTGAATATTTTTTAGGTCTTTCCTGAATATTCTCTTTGATCCCACCCACATACCCGCCCACTCCCATAGTTTATCCTTAATAAAATGAACTACCTCCGCCGCGTTCCGGAGCCAGTCATGACTGCGCCGCGCAGTGTACCCGCAAGGGTGAAGCGCCCTGAGAGAATCGCAGGACCTAGCGAAGGATCCAGAAGCCGGCGACGACCTCCATTCAATCTCATCATTCCCCGATCACTCCAACCTATTCATTACCCATCCGCAATTTGTCCTCCAACAGCGGTCAAGGTGATATATAAAAAATGGGGATTTCCTGACAGCCAAACCTGATATTGACAAAATGGATATAAATAGTATTATATCCGCCATCTTAAGATAATTAATGGAGAATCGTTCAATGTATAAAAATTCACGAGCATTAAAAGCGGGTACAACCGGTATGGTGGGGGCAGTTCTCTTCATGGCCAGCGTTATCATGCAGTCCAGCCTGGGCCTGTCTGGACCTGAAGCTGGATGGCTGTGGGTATTACACCAACTGCTGGCATTCACCGCCTTGATTTGTATTATGATCGGATTTCTGGGGATTATCTGGGGCGGCGGAGTACAGAGTCTTTTCGGGAAAATGTCTGTATACACCTTCATCGCCGGCTGGGCGCTGATAGTTGCAGCCGGTGTCTCTGGGCTTTTTCTGGGTTCTGAGGACAGCCCGATCTTTATCCTTTATCCCGTTGGTGGGAATTTGTCAGAAATTGGGGCATTATTGACCGGGATTAGTGTCCTGGCTGCTGGACTCTGGGCGGGATGGCAGCGATTTATGCCGCTGGTAAATTTCCTGGTTGTTTTCTTCGGGGTCAGCCTGCCATCTTTTTTGAACGCCTCTGACGGTCCGGGATTGGTGGGTGAATTGGTCATGGGCATTTGTTGGTTCGGCGTGGCGCTGGCGGTGTACACGGCTCAGACCAGGGAGGTCAGCGTTCAGACCGAAGCCGTAGGATAGACTAACCCGTTCTGCGTTTGATAGAAAAGAGGCTGGAAGGTATTTATAAAAAAGGCATAATTACATCCAGCATCTCTTCTGAACTGTGACACGTTGGTTTGCGTGAATAATAACGAAAGGACACCTCGAAGCGTGAGCCCGGCTGTTTGGACCGGAAAGCTCCCCATTTGCGGTGTCCTTCTGTTTTGTTAATCCTGGCAGCATCCATTTTCCCCTCTGAATACATCTTCATTCCTCTAAATAATAATGTTTGTAACCGCCCAAATATCTGCAACTTGGTATTATCACGTCCCCCTCTCTCCTCTCAGATGGTTTGTCATCTGTTAAAAAAACACTTTTATAAAGCCAGCATCGATCCCACCCACAAATACGTCCATTCCCTCCGTCATACTACCGCCCTTCTCAAAAACGAAGCCAGTGAAAACCTCCACGAAATCTCCACCTTCCTCGGTCACTCCGTAATGAAAATCGTCCTTCATTATCTCCCTATCGCCAAGGCATATCTCGACAAGAGCCACAATCTCGCCTCCTCGGTTGATAATTGGCGCCTTTAATATCCTGTATTGCGTGCAAAATTTTTGCAGCTGAAAAGATAATTAATTTAACCCAAAACTTATATTGACTATATTATTGCTCAAATCTAAAATATATTAATTTAAGTTTGCCGGGGTAAACATTGTTTTTTCAAAAATATAAAACTCCAATTTTTATATTCAGCGTTATTCTTCTGGCTGGAATTGTGGCCAGTTTGATTGTTTACCCAGGTTGGGTTGATAAACCACTCGAGATACTTGCTCTAATAGGTTTTGTTTGCTTAGGTGTTGCGGGTTTTTTATATTACATTAGTGGTTTTTTTTATAATTGGAGTAGATTACATAATGACACTGCCAAACCACCAGTTGATAATATTAATTTTCCCGGCATTGATGCCCCACCAATTATTGTCCAGTCGGGAGCACAACTGCAAATAACCATAAATATATATGACTATTTGGATGGTTTGCCGGATACAGAGGATATGCAAACAAAGGAGATTTTCCTTGAAGCTCGCAAATTTATTGTTGCAAAAGAATATCCTTTGGCAATTGAAAAGTTCCAATTGCTTCTGGGTTACGAAAAAAATCCACATGCGATTTCTGCTGTATACAATCAGATTGGTCATTGCTATTACATGCAAAGTAAATTTATACAGGCAAGCGAGTATTATACAAAAGGTTTAAATGTTTCAAAAAATGCTGGTGATGACGAGGGGCTCGCTTCAGCTTATGGGAATATTGCCAATACATTCATGCATAGACCATCTTCCAGTGGCTCTATAAGAGCTAAAAATGTCGTTAATGCTGTCGATTTATATTCAAAGTGTCTATCGATTTTTTTAGAGGATATGTACCCGGTTGACTATGCCATGACCCAGAACAACCTGGGCACTGCCTACACTGACCTGCCCGCTGCCACCCCTGAGGTCAGAGCCGATAACGTGCGCAAAGCCATTGAGTGCTACCAGGCCGCACTGGAAATCTATCGGAAAGACGAGTACCCTCAAGATTATTGCTATACTATTGCTAATATTGGAATGGCGTTAATTAGTATTAATAATCCATCAGGCTGCAGTTTTATAAAAGAGGCATATTCATTCAAAGAATTTCTGCCTGATCAAGGTAAACAGCTTGAAGGGATTCTCCTGGATCATTGTTTTGAAGAATAACCTTCAGTAAAATCTATCAATTCTTCTCCCTATTTAATTTATTACATTTCTGTAATGGTGTTATTGTTATTTTAATTAATTTATCGTCAATAATATATTTATGAAGTAAGCCTCGACATAAACCACAAGCTCGCCCCGCCGGTTGATATCTGGAGGTTGAAGAAAATGAAAAAAAAGCTGCCTTGTTGTTAAGACAGCCTTTTTTTTTAAAATCTATTATGATTATTCAGACATCAAAAAATTAACTCTGCCTTCCTCAAAATAGATTTTATTGTCCGCCACCACCTCAGCCAGCCATTTCCTGGCGGCTTGCTGGTGACCGCTGAATTTTTCGAGGTTGATCAAAAAATAGTCCGGCTGGTCCTGGTGGCTGGCGATCAAATTTCGCACTGATTTGTTGGAATGTAAAACCTCGACTTCCAGGGTTCCATCAGATATCTGGGATGCCCGGTAGAGGACTTCGTCCCCGCCGTATTCTTTCGGCGTGATTTTGGTTTCCGCCTTCGCCGGCTGTTCTTCTCCTTTATCCCCGCCTTCCAATACCGGCTCTTCGGGCTGTTCGACCGCCAGGTTCAGTTCAATAAACTGGTTAAAAACCTTAGCGATCTCATCAACGGCAAGCTTAAAGCTGTTTCTGTCCATTCCCATAATTGAGGCTTCGTCGCCGTAGGTAAAACTCTGGAGAGTATTAGCGGCGAGCGTTTCAAAATCCCGGACGACTTTTGGTTCCTTGAACCTTCTGGTCTTCCAAATGTCGGCGGATTCAAAAAAATCGGCGGCGGTAATGGTTTTTTGATCGGAGTCCTTCGTGTACAGGAAATTGAAAATTCTTCTGAAGTGAACCAGATACGAATCTCTGATCGCCCTTTCCAGGGTGTGGTTACCCCCGCTTTGAGCAGCCAGGGCTGAGCCCAGGTCCTGCAGTAAACTGAATTCCTGCTCGATCTTCTCCATTGAGATTTTCAGGTTTTTAAACGATCTTTTTTTGCCTTCGTCTGTCCGCCAGATCTTGCTGATTACGTCACTCATTTTGGTATTCTCCCTTTGGAATAGGTCCTGGTTTGATATCAATAAATTAATTTATATCACCCATGGTCCCATTTTTTACTGTGTATTTGATTAATATATTGGCATAGAACAAACGTTCAGTCCATTTTACACTATTTCCGGGAGGCGGTTCGCTTGACAAAAACATTTGAGACTAATTTTTTCGCACAATTTCTGTTTTTATGGATTTCTATTGATTTTGCGGGGGGGCTTTGTTATACTGGATTTATTGAAAGTGTGCAGTTTAAGAAAACAAACGTCCCTGTTTGGCGCATGATATTCTGCACAAAACCAACAAACGAGTTTTGTTGAGGCCGGCACCCGTGGGGGGCTGGAACTGTCATAGCCCCGGGAACAGAACTTACCCAGGTTTATAAAGGGAGATGAATATGAAAAGAATAATTGTAATTCTTGTGTTTGGACTGGTTTTGACGCTGGGAGTCGCGGGCGCGGCTTATGCTGTAACCCACGGAGAACTGGACGGGGAAGGGCATCCCTATGTCGGGCTGGCGCTGTTCTATGACAGTGAAGGAAATTATATGTGGCGCTGTTCGGGAACCCTGCTGTCATCAGATTTGTTCCTGACCGCCGGTCACTGCACCTACGGAACCGCATCTGCCAGGGTGATGTTTGATTCCGACCTGGAAAAGCTTGAATGGGAGAACGATGATGTCGGTTATGTAAGCTGCGAACCATATACCTGTTACGAAGGGTTGACAGAGGCGCATCCCGGTTATGATGACTACTGGACCCAGTTTCCCAACACTTACGATCTGGGTTTGGTGCACCTGAAAAAGAAATTAAAAATGGAGAATTATGGTGAAGTAGCAGGTTTAGGTGCGCTTGATGGTCTGGAAACAAAACTTGGCCAGAAAGACCTGATCGTGCGCACGGTCGGTTTCGGCCTGCAGTCAGGCCAACCTACTTGGGAGAACGAGAAGATCCGCTATACTTCCACATCCAAGATAATTGAATTAAACAGCGCCAATACGGGCGGATATGGAATACACACCTCCAACAACCCGAGCGAATCGCAGGGTAAGGGGGGCGCCTGCATGGGGGATTCGGGCGGCCCGATTTTCTACCCGGAAGACAGCAATATCGTGGTTGCAGTGGTCTCCTGGGGGAATAACTACAACTGCGTCGGGGCGGATTACGGCTACCGGACTGATACCCAGATTGCGCACGATTTTATATTCGGGCAGTAAACCCGGTTTTCGATCCACCAACCTCAAGAGCCGCCCGAAAGCGGCTCCTGGGTTAATTATTTACCTGGAATGCTTACCCGCTAAGGCAAAAAGCTGTCAATCCATTCCAGGACTTCGGGGATGTCAACCCGGGAGGAATAGCCGACGCCCGAGCAGTTGATGTTGGTGACGTAGGAGTTGACCGCCAGGACGGTGTCTGTTCCGCCGAGCAGGTCAGGCCCGCCCGAATCGCCGAAGCAGGTCCCGCCCGTGCCGCCGCCTGGGTTCAGACTGAGGCGCATAAATTCAGCCGAGTGTACAAAATCCCCGGAGACGAGCTCGCTCATTGCATAAAGGCGCTGCCTGAGCCCGGCCCAGCGGTAGTATGGGGGAGGTTGTGGCAAGAATTTCCCGGGTACCTGGGCCTGGTACTGCACCCCATAACCGACCAAATCCACATCGGTCTTATTGCTCAAAGTATCGACCAGCCCTGGATCGGGCAGTTCAGCCATCTCACTCAATACGTAAGGAGCATCCAGAAGGACCACACCCACATCGCGATAGGCGAAGGCGGGAAGACCGTTGCCGCCGCCGTAAGGATTTTCAGCGCTGTCGTAATCCGGGTTTGTAACAGGCGTTCCGGCACGATCGCCTGTGCAGGGATAGCCCGTTTCGCCTGTGCAGGTAGGGTTGGTATCCGGATCCCAGGTGCCCCAGGCAACCGGTCCCTCATCGAACCAGATCCGGGCAGAATCGGCGCCGTCGGTGCAGTGCCCTGCCGTAAGGACCACATTTTCATCGATCAGGGCGCCGCTGCACCTCCAGCCAGGAATAAACCCTTCGGGAGTGTCCTCGCCGAAAATAAGCAGTGCAACATACGGGTGCCTGCCGGCGTCCGGTTCGCCGTTGGTGATCGCATAGGCTGCCCCGGCGGTCACCAGCGCCAGCAGGACTACAAGAATTACCGCTGTTCTTTTCATTACGTACCTCCGTTCCTGCTAAAATTTTTGCCAGATCCTTGAGTTTGACAAATTTGACCTGACCCGGATACTATATACCCCCAGCAGATCAAAGTCAATATAGATTTCCTTAAATCCAATTAAAACTATATTTAATGAAATTAATAAATTACAATTAAATTCTAATATGACTCTTCGCTTTGTTTCCCTGACCGGTATGTTCCGCCAGAGTGAGGGGGTCTTTTTTGGACAGCTCTATGGTGTCCTATTATATTTTAATAATTAAGGGAAGAACGGCCAGAAGATAGGCAGGAAGATCATCGAAACAATAAACAGGGCGACCGTGAGCAGGATGCCCACCCGGGTGTAATCGAAGAAGCGGTAACCGCCGGGACCGAAAACCAGCACGTTAGCCTTATGCCCGACCGGTGATAAAAAGCTGGTGGCGGCGCCGATAACCACCGCCATGGTGAATGTGAGGTGGTTGGCTCCCAGGCCAAAGGCTGAATCCAGGGCGATTGGGACCATCAGGACGACCGCGGCGGCGTTGGACATCGGCTGGGTGATCAGGGCGGTGAGCAGGTAGATGCCCGCCAGCATGGCGAGCGGCCCGTATGCGCCGAGCGAGCTGAGCAGCAAATCCGCCAGGAAGCGGGCTGTGCCGGTGTTTTCCATCGCCATCCCGAGCGAGAGCATGCCGCCGACCAGGAAAACAGTCCGCCAGTCGATGCTGTTGTAGGCTTCATCCATGCTAAGGCAGCCGGTTATGACCATGGTGACCGAACCGATCACCATTGCAGTGGCGATACCCAGATCGCTGAACATCGCCAGCCCGATCACCAGCAGCATTATCCCGGCCGCAACCGGAGCGCGCGAGCGGCGGAGTTCTTCAACCTCCAGGGGTTCAAGGACCAGAAATTCGTTGCCGTCTTTGAGCGTACGCGCCCGGCCTGGAGCGCCCTGCATCAGGAGCGCATCCCCAAACCGCAACCTGATATCGCGCAGCTGCTCGGTGATCACCTGGCCCTGGCGCCAGACCGCAATGGTCGTAAAGCCAAAGCGGTCGCGGAAGTTGATGTCCTTCAAAGTGCGCCCCACCACGGTTGAGCGCGGGGCGGGTGTCGCCTCAAATATATAGGATTGTTCCGTATCCAGGTCAGCCAGGTTCACCTCCTGGTCTACCTGCAGGACCAGCTTCAACACTTCGCCAGAGGCGATCAGGTTCTGGGCTGACCCTTCCAGGATCAGGTTGTCATTCTCGAGGATGCGGACATCCCGGTGGAGCCCGACCAGGGGTTTCCCAGCCCTGATAATGGAAAGTACATTCAGACCATAATCGGCACCCAGCCTGGATTCATACAGGTTCCGGCCCACCAGGGGGCTCTCAGCGGTCACCATCACCTGGCTGATGTATTCCTTTAAACGCCTGGATATAGCCGGGTCGGAGGCGGTTTCCCTGACAGGAAGCAGGTGGCGCCCTATCAGCACCATGTAAACAATCCCTGTAGCCAGTACGATTGCGCCCATAGGCGTAATTTCGAAAAAGTCAAAAGCAGGCAGCCCACGCCCGACAAGGATGCCCTGGGCGAGGATATTTGCGGGAGTGCCAATCAGGGTCATTTTCCCGCCCAGAAGGGATGAGAATGCAAGCGGTATCAGCAGTTTTGAGACCGGGATGCCGGTCTTGCGGGAGATCCCGATGACAGCCGGCATCAATACCGCCACAGCGCCCACGTTGTTCATAAAGGCCGACATCCCGCCGCAGACAAGCATGATGACCACTATCAGCCGGGCTTCGCTGGCCCCGGATACCTGCAGGATTAAAGAACCAATCTTATCAGCGACGCCGGTTTTGAATAGACCTCCCGATACGATGTACACAGCCCAGATAGTGATAACAGCCGGGTTGGCAAACCCCAGGAATACTTCCTCCCCGCTAACAAGCCCGGTGACCGAGACCGCAATCAGCACCAGCAGGGCGACCAGGTCTACCCGCAGTTTCTCGGTCGCGAACAGAACCAGGGCTGCCAGGATGATGGCCAGGGTGAGGGCAATTTCTGGTGTGAACGGCTGAGTCATATTGGTATGTTTTTGAAAATTGATTTGTTTTCGGCTTTCTGCCGGTCCTTTCAGTTTTATTGCCGGGTTGTCCGGAGAATTATAATCAAGTGAAAGGGTAAATCAATGGAAGAATTAATAGGGTGACCAGCATCACGAGCAGGACCAGGGGCAGTCCGATTTTCAGGAAATCGTTAAACTTATAGCCGCCCGGGCCCATTACCAGCAGGTTTGCCGGGTGGCCGACCGGTGTGAGGAAAGCCGCCGAAGCGCCAACCGCGGCTGCCATTAAGAAAGGGTAGGGCGAATATCCCAGGTTGAGGGCTGTGTTGTAGGCGATCGGGGCCATGAGAACCGCAACAGCGGGATTGGGGATGATCTGGGCTGCGACAGCCGTGAACAGAAATAGCCCTGCGGTAACCACCAGAGGACCGTATTCCCCCAGCAGTTCGACCATAGCACCCGCCAGCAGCTCCGCTGCCCCGCTCTGCTCGAGGGCGATACCCAGCGGGATCAACCCGGCGATCAGGAATACTGCTTTCCACTCGATCGAACGGTATGCTTCTTCCATTGTCAGCACGCCCAGCAGGATCATCAGTACAATCCCGAGCACTGCGCTGATGGCAATCGGCAGCACCCCAGCAACCACAAGCCCCAGAACCACTGCCATACACAGCACAGCTCTGATTGTTTTTCCAGCCGGGGGGATTGTGTAAGCCGCTTCGCTGAGCACAATAAAATCCTGCTCGCTTCCGATCAATTTAAATTTTTGGCGCGGCCCATGCAGAAGCAGCGCGTCGCCGTAGCGCAGTTTCATATCCCGCAGGTTGGTTAAGTACTGGCGCCCCTCCCGCCAGATCGCCGAGACGGTCACCCCAAATTTTTCACGGAAATTAGCTTCACGCAGGTTTTTCCCGACCAGGGAAGTGTGCGGGGAAAGGATAACCTCCACAAAACCAACCTCTTCATTTTCCAGGTCTGAGATCTGGTATCTTTCCATATCGTTAATATTGATATCCTGAAAACCTAAAAGGGTTTTTATATCGCTGGGGTTGGCTGCAACCACAAGAGTATTACCGGCATCCAGGACGTGATCTGGTTCGGGTATAAAAAAGTTGCCCTCCCCGCGCTGAACCCCCAGCACAGTCAGTCCAAATGCATCGCCAAGGTGGGATCCCTTCAGCTCCATCCCGGCCAGATGGGATCCTTCCGGGATTCGGACAGCGAGCAGCCTTTCGCTGAGCCGGTAAGGATCCGCCAGCCCGGCGTCCTTTAATTCAATCCTGGCTTCCTTCTCGATCCGCCGAAAACGCTCTTTTGTGCCCTGCAGGAGCACCTTATCGCCGGATTTCAACTGGATCCGGTGCAGGTTTGTACGCCGGATGACTCCCTGTTTATCGACAGCCAGCACGTTGACACCATACTTCTTGCGGAAGTCCACCTGTTCGACGGTTTGCATCGAAAACTGGTCGCCGTAGATTATCTCCAGTTCAGCCAGGCTTATCTCATCGGACAGGATCCTTTGAATTGGGATATCCTGCTCTTCCACGATAAAGAGTTCCTGACCGCCGATTTTAATAATCTCTTCGCGATTTCCGCTGACAATCAAGTGGTCGTTTACCCCCAGAATCTCATTGGAGCCGGGGGCGAGAATTGTTGTGCCATTTCTGTTGATTGCGATCACATTAACCCCCAGCACCGCGCTCAGACGGCTTTCGCCCAGTTTCTTGCCCACCAGCGGGGAAGTAGCCCGGACATCGATAATAAAAATCTGATCATCCAGGGAGAAAAGGTCGCCTGATTTAATCTCCTGGGTTTTCCGGCTGATTTTCCGGATTGAGCGGGAGGGCAGCATTTTGATCCCGAACAGGATAAAAAAAAGGATGCCGGCAAGAAGCAGGGGTAAACCGACCGGGGTGTAGTCGAACAGCTTGAATGGCTGAAGGCCAAATTCATAGGTGGCTTCGCTGATCAGAATATTGGAAGGGGTTCCGATCATGGTGGTCAGTCCGCCTAACAGGCAGGCGAATGCCAGCGGTATCAGCAGTTTTGAAGCCGGGATATCTGTCCGGTGGGCCATGTCGATCACAACCGGGATCATGAAGGCGACAACCGCGATGTTATTCATAAACCCGGACAGCAGCCCGGCAGTAAGCATGATCAGGACGATTAAACGGATCTGGCTGTCTCCGGCGTACTGCAGCACCCTGGAGCCTAACCATTGAGCCACTCCCGATTTTGCCAGCCCGGCGCTCAAAATTAGCATTGCCCAGACAGTAATCACGGACATATTGCTGAAACCCGATAAAGCTTCAGAAGGCGTAACCAGTCCGGTAGCTGTCAGGGCGACCACAACCAGCAGGGCGACGATGTCCATCCGGACCCAGCCGGTAACAAAAAGCAGAACAGCTCCGGCAAGGATGGACAGAACCACAGCGATGTCGTAATTCATTGACCCAGTTTATTTAATGCGAATTTATTTTTATTCCTTTTTTAGCCGCCAGAATCGCGGTTAGTCTGATGTCCCCGGGGACCATACTGCGCTGGTGTACAGGTTATCCCGGGGATACCCTGGCGATTCACCCTTTTATTTCCGAATTGCTGTTTTTCTATTTTTATTCTACCGCATTTACAACTGTAAAAACTCGCTAAATATGTTAATCATTATGGGGAGGCGCTTGTCCTTTCAGTTTAATCTCGTCCGGGATTTCTCCAACCGGCCTGCAAAGAAACCAAGCCTCCGTCGAAATGACGGGTGGGGTATGTGTCATCCCGAATGAAGATTCCAAAGAAGGGCCGCTTTTGCCAGGATTAAGAGTGCAAATAAAACCAATCTTAAACTTGCCAGAACTGAGCCGGACCAGCCAGGTATTTTGTTGTTTGATTTCTAAGGGGATTTGAAAATCCTTTTGCCCGAATCGCCCGCCATCCAATCCTGTCCTTCCAGATCCTCGGTTTCCATCGAAAACACAGAATCGAGGGTGATAGGTTTCAGGCTGACTACTTCCAGAGTTTCTTCACATTCGGGGCACAGAACCTGGTGGCCGATTTTCAGCCAGCTGTCTAAATGAAAGGATTCGCCGCAAACAGGACAATCGACTCTTTTTTTGGATTTCATTTTTAAAACACCTGAACTAAAAATTAGCTACGCAACGCTTAATATTTTATACTTAATCTTTCCATCCGGGGCATTCACTTCCACAACATCTCCAACCTGATGCTTCAGCAAGGCTTTCCCGAGCGGCGACTCGTCGGATATCAAACCGCTTCGAGAGTCCGCTTCGGCGGTGCCCACGATGGTGTATGTCTCAGATGGGTATGTATCCTCCTGAATGGTGACGGTGCTGCCAATACGGACCTTGCCAAGATCATTACCCGGTTGGATAATTTCGACCCTGCTGAGCAGTATTTCAAGCTCACTGATGCGGCCTTCGACCAGCGCCTGTTCATTTTTTATTAGCAGATATTCATCATTTTCCGCCAGATCATTATCGTCAACTGCTTCGCGCAGGTTTGAGGCTATCTCCTGCCTGCGCACATTGCGAAGATAATCAAGCTCATCTTTAAGTTTGTTATACCCCCTCTCTGTGAGGAATGTAACTTTTACATGATTATTTATTTCCTGGATCATCGTCACCCATCATGTCTTTATCTGTATCGTCATAAGGCAGATCAATTTCGACCGGATTTTTTCCGAAGATCTGGTATTCCATTCTGCAGGCAGCACAGGTTATCCGGTCGCATATCCAGACCCTAGAGGTTAAATTTATGATTATTTTTACATTGTGTACATCTGACCCGGTTCTTTCCTTCAGGGGTATTGGCGGAGTTCAGATTGTAAATTATCCCCTTCTTGTCAAAATTGTCAATATCCAATTAAACAGGATTCGGCGATCTCACCTTAAGCTCAGTATCACAGGATAAACAGCTAAATTTTTGACCTGCGAACACCATCTCGGGTATCTGGAACAGGCTTGCACATACCGGACATTCAATTTCTTTCATTGGACTGTACACAAAAATATCCTCTCAAATTTTGGGTGGAAAGTTTCGATATCCACGCTGGTTTCCAGTCTTTAAGTTTATCGGTTTCGCGTATATACACATTAAAAAAGAAATTTAATTGGGTATATAAAAAGAAATCAGCCTGAACCATATGACCGCCCGGGAAATGGCCAAAAATGCAGCCGTGAATAGTTTCATCCCAAAAAGGTTATCTGGTCCGGATTTTCCGGTTGAATAAGTATCTGCTAACGCCATTCAGGTTCCAGATGCCAGCAGTGGCTTTCTGAGTTTCCTGGGAAATCTGGGTTGTTAAAGGAGGCAATACAATTCCATAGCGGTCGAGAGCCAGATTGAGAATTTCGTTTATGAGGGTCGTGTACTCCATCCCTTCGGCGGAAGCCATGATGCAGAGGTCGCTGATCTGAGGGTTCAAACCCGGCAGGGTATTGATTTCCATCAGATATGGTTTACCGTCGTTTCCCAGGCGAAAATCTACCCTGGAGACATCGCAGGCATCGACAGCCTGGGCTGCCCGTTTTGCCAGGTAAATTAATTCAGTCCTGCTTTCCTCGGAGATTGCAGCCGGGCACAAATATTCAGGCGCGCCCGTTTCACCAATGTAAAAGTCTTTGGCGCTATGCCCGTAAAATCCGGGAGTGATGCTTGAGGCGGTATTAATCTCAAGGACCGGAAACCAGTGGTAACCATCCTGATCATATAATTGTGGATTCTTACGTCCGGCTGGATTTCCGGGATTGCCAATGTATCCAACTGTAAATTCCCTGCCTGGAAGATATTCCTCAACCAGGGCAGGCTGGTGGTAGGTGTTTATTACCCAGGATATCCTCGAATACAGCACTTCGATGGAATGCACAAAGGCGCCGGAATCGATTCCCATGCCGGTTCCCTCGCGGGCCGGCTTGATAAATAATGGGTAATTCAGATTTATTTCTTCAATTTCTTCGGTTGAGTTCAGCTCGAGAAAGGGCGCTACCGGCAATCCCAGGTTCTGCCAGATATGCTTGGTTTTTACTTTGTCCAGTGTGACTGCGTTGGCGACAATTCGCGAACCGGAATAAGGGATTCCCAGAATCTCGCAAACTGCCGGCACCTGGGCTTCCCGGCCATCCCCTTTCAATCCCTCAGCAATATTGAAACATATGTCCGGTTTCAACATGGCAAGCCGCAGGGGCAGATTATGGTCCGCTTCTAAGAAAATTACGCTGTACCCGCCTGCTTCCAGAGCACTGGAAATGGCAAAAATTGTCTCCCGCTTGTCAAATTCAGCGCCGGCATCCGGGGGATCATGACTGTCGGGTGTAAAATTTTCCCTGGCATTTGCTACCACGACAACCTGCAAAGGTTGGTTTTTATCAGTTATTTCTGGATTCATTTTTTATCTATTGGTTCCTTAATTAATATTCTAAGTCTTCCTGCAGATAGCCATCTTCAAGATAACTTTCCGAGTCGAATGGCCAATCGATTGTGATTGGATTTAATCCAATTACTTCCATTGCCTCATCGCAGTAAGTGCAGAAGACAATGTCGCCGATATTGGGAGGTTTTTCAAACAGAACCAGCTCTCCACAGACAAAACATCTAGATTTAATTCTCGACTTAACGTTCATATCTTTATGAGCTCTCCTTCTTAAAACTCAACTTAAAAAAGTATTTCCGCTAAATATACGGTTATTGATTCAAAAACAACGTCCGGGGAAATCAGTATTGAACCTTATAAGTTCTCGTTTAGTTCAAGCTCGTGATTTTGGATTATTTTTCTCTCGGGGAAATCCAGGGTAACCGGGTACAACCAGATAACTTCCAGATTAATATTGCAGCGATAGCAATCAACCGGCAACCCTATCACCGGAACAGTTTCAATCTCTATGTGGGCATTGCAGTTAGGGCACTCAGCGATCACCATATTCGCCTCCAGACATCCATTATCTGAAGACAAGTTTACCTTCCTGAAGTCTAAAAACAGTATTATTGGGATAGAAAATTGCTTTAAAAACCGCAAATCCTGTATTAATTTTTATACAAGCAAATACATATAAAGGATAGAAAAACTCCCTGTAAATAATACAGCGATAAAGTTAATATAATCTGCTACTGGCTGTTGAAGAAATATCCGATACCCGGTTCTGTGAGGATGAAGCGCGGGTTTTTTGGATCCGGTTCGACCTTTGAGCGCAGTCTCTGCACCAACCCGCGCACCAGTTCACGGTTGCCTTCCCCGGAGTATCCCCACACATATTCGACGATATTCTCCGGCGGTATAATCTGACCTGCGTTTGTCATAAGCGTATACAGCAGGCGGAATTCAAGCTGGGTCAATCGTTTAGGCTCGTACCCTTCAACCGACACTGACCTGGCCGATGGATCCAGGGTTAGATCAGCCTGGCTGAGAACAGGCAGGCTGTGGAAGGGAACGCTGGCGCTGCGCCTCATCAATGCCATAATCTGGGCTGATAGAATGCGCAGCCCGTATGGACGGGTGACTACCATATCCGCTCCACTTTCAAGAAGACCCACATGGATGCTTTCAGGAATCGGATCGGTGATGACACAGATTGGAATAACCGTGTAGACCCGCATCTGGCTGAACTGTTTATTGATTTCCGGGTTCAGCTCATGTAAAGATACCAGCACCAGATCGGGGGGTTTATCAGGCCAGGTTTCAATCGCCAGGTCTATCCTGGTCGATGAGCGAACCGAAAAGCCAGCTTGCTGGAGGATTACCCGCAAAACTGCAGCTTCATCCGGAAACTGGCAAAACAATAATGCCTGCATTAATCAGCCCTTTATTTATTATAATTCTCCGGCCACTTTTTCCCGGAGAATATTTCTGTCTCCGTCTTCATATGCTCGAGGAGGGTGGGTTTAAATTTGATCGGAGCGATGGTTTTTATCTTGTATACAACAGAATTTCCACAATCATATTACGGTTTCTTTAATACAATAAATACTTGGTTTTTCGTTGCTAATGGGGGGAATATGTACCTGTAATTTAAAATTTACTGGCGCTGGAACCAGCTTGAAATTATCAGTCAATAAAAGATATTATAACCATTTTTTGTTTCTGAAATAGAAGACCATGCCAATAAATATTATCCCAAGAAAAAATAACAAAGTGAAATATCCCCACCGCCATTGCGTTAACGGCATGTAGACGAAATTCATTCCATAAATACCCGTGAAAAATGAAAGAGGTATAAAAATGGTCGAAATAATGGTAAGCACTTTCATTATTTCATTCATTCTTTTATTGAGTACTGACAGGTATGTGTCAAATGCCGCACCGATCAGGTCACGCATGCCCTCATTAATTTCATGGAGGCGGACCATGTGATCATAAACATCCCTGAAATAAATCTGGTCTTTATTCTCTATCAATCTGAAATCACCCCGTGCTAATTTGTTCAAAACTTCTCTCTGTGGCAGGATTGACCGGCGCAGTTTCTGCAGTACCCGTTTAATAGAAAAAATTTGTTCAAGAATACTTGGATCTGGTTCTCTAATAATTCCATCCTCTATCTGATCCATTAATTCTCCGATATTATCGACAAGCTCTATGGTTTCAGTTGCGATTTCATCGGCTAACTGGTAAAGAAGGAACCCGGTTCCTCTTTGTAAAAAACGCTGGTCATGCTGACAGGTGTCCCAAACCCGATCAACAGCTTTAAGCTGTTGATCGTGGAATGTCACTAAATAATCCGGGCTGAAGAAGATGTCCAGTTCCGGTGTGAGTATTTCAAAAGGAGTGGTTGAAGTTTGCCGAACTGAACGTAACACAAGATATAAATAAGTCTCCCAATCATCAACCTTAGGAACATGGGTTTCATGCAAGGCATCATCAATTGCAAGCGAATCGAAGTGAAATAAATCGTGGAGAATCCGGGTTGACTTATCAAAGGGTTCGTTTGATAGATCAACCCAAAAAAAACCACTTTTGTCTTTTAGTAAAATTTCAATCTGGTCGACCGGTACAGGTTGAATTACTCCTGTATTGCTGAATAAAATTACCCGAACCATAACAAATCCTTCAGATTGATTTTATATGATCTGGATAATACACGCCAAACTGACTAAGGAGTTGGAGTAGGAGTAGGTGTAGGTGTAGGTGTAGGGGTGACTGTCCCTTCAGTTGTTTCCGTTTCCCCGGGTTCAGCGGGCAATCCCTGAACCAGCAGCTGCCAGGCGGCTTCCAGCTGATCTGCGGCGCTTAAAGGCGAGCCTGCCAGGTTAGCCAGTGAGGTATCCAGGCGGCTGGTGATCTCAGCGAGAGTCTCTTCCTGGTGGGGAGGCGCCTGCGCCTGGAGACCGGCTGTGATGTCTCGCGCTGATATCATATCCGCTCTCGATAGGGTAAAGTTTCCGTCAACAAGGTTGTAGCGGGCGCGGGTTATCAACTCCATCACCTTGAGGAGCTGGAGTTCCCTTGTAACCTGGCCTGTCTGTTCGGTTAATAAGTCCATTCCTGCCTGTATTTCTTCAAGGTCGGCTGCAGTTTCAACCTGCGCTTGCTCAAAATCAGACTGCCCTTCCTGGAGTTCCGCAACCTGAGCCTCGATGGTTCTCCGGGCAATCTGTAAATCGTCCAGGTCAGACTGCATGCCGCTGAGCTGGGTTTCAAGATCTCCCACAGCAGCCTGCAAAGGCAGCAATGCATCAATAGAATCAGCCTGATCGCTCTGGACTGTTTCAACCTGGTTCAGGCGTCCTTCAAAGCTGGCAAAGCCGGATTTGTAGGAATCGCCCTGGAGTTCAAGTTCCTGCAGCCGGTCAGCGAGCGAGTCCATCCGCTCCGTGTGGCGCTTGTCAATCTGCTGGGCCTGCTCAGCCAGCAAGTCGAGCTGGAATGAATGCTCCTGCACCGGTTCAACGTATTCCTGGTAAACGAAAGGGGCAACGAAATAGACCCCAGCCGCAATTAATCCAACTACAAAAACGATTACGATTAGAGTCCAGAATATCCGCCACAATTTGTTCCAGAATGAAGGTTCCTGGGGTTCAGTAGTTTGGGCGCTCATAATTTTTACTCCTCTGGGAACAGGTTGTTCAGAAGGTTCCGCATGTTTACAAAAAAGGACTCGGAACGGTCAAGTTTTGCTTTGAAAGTTTCCACATCAGCTGATAAACCTATTATCTGCTCTGTGAGAATCTCCAGTTCACCCGATAAACCATCCAGCCGTTCGTGAGCGACATCCATCTCGCCCTGAACCGCCCCAACCGATTTTTCTACTGTGCTGATTCGTCCGCTCAGCAGTTCAAGATTTGTCAAACGCTCCCGCATGCCAGCAAGTTCCCCTTCAAGTAGATCTGTCCGGTTGTCTATTTCGGCGAGGAGCGCTTGCTGCTTGCGGTATTCGGTCTGGGTTACAAAATTCAGGCTGCCGCCATTGATACTGGCGATCACCCCCAGGCTCAGGATAATTGAAAGCAGCATTGCTACAATTCCGGCGAACAGCGCCCAGCCGATTGCGGAAGAACGGGAAATCCCCGGCGGAGGAACCGCTGGTTCAGGTAGGACCTGTGGCGCTTCTTCAACCAGGTTGGAATCACTGTCCTGGGTTTTTTCAGCGCCTTCTTCTTCCGGTAATTCGAGACTGTCATCAGCGGGAAATCCTTCATCTGCCGGAGGGTGGGCTTCATCATTTTTTTCCGGATCTGCGACAGTTTCAAGTTCAGGCGTTTCCTTCTCTGCCTCCGCCTCGATTTCCATCATTTTTTCGTCCGGCTCAAGGGTAAGGGAGCCTTTTATCTGTTCGAACATGGAAGGACCGATGCCGTTTATGCGGGTCAGATCCTCCAGAGTCTCGTACGGGCGGCCATTAACGATGCGCCTGGCGATATCGGGGCCGATTCCTGTTACCTGGGTTAATTCGTCAACAGAAGCGCTGTTCGGATTTACTAATATCTGATTTTCGGTATTCATATAGCCCTTCCTTAAAAAACAACTAATTTAAAAAAAAATTAAAACAATACCGGCGGCAGAAAAATTAGCCTGACAACTCCGGTGAGTGAATGGAGATTATGCAGAATTGATCAATATAAAGGGTGCAATCCCTGTGCCACCCCTGCTTTCAGGTGTAAATCAAATTCGATTGATGTATAATGATTAAAATTCACATAATTCTGACCGATTCGGCCGTTCACTCTCTGAGAGAACACCAGCCTGGAATAAAGAACCGTGGCACAAATCCATCCTGAAATTGGAACAAATCATCCACTTCAGCCAGATAATAATCACCAGGACCTGACTATTTCATCCAGCAATAGATTCCAGATGGAAAAAACAAAGTTTGATGAAATTATCCCAGAAGGGCTCCCGGCGAGCATAAAACCGTTCCTGGAAGGTTTCAAACCAAACGGCTCTTCGGTTGTATTCCGAATTCCTGAAACAGTATCTGTTAATATGCGGGTTGAGATAAGATCCCGCCGGCGCAGAATCGCGGCCGGCCTTTTTGCCTCAGCCCTGGTTGTAGGCGCAATTGGCGTCGGTAGACTGCTGCTTAGAAGGTGATTTAAGCGGGGTCTGGAATATACCGTTCGAACAACAGACTTACAGAAGCCATTCAATTTTAAGTATAAATTTGGATTTGGGGGAAAAACGAGGCGCCAGCCAGGGGCACCGGTCTGGCATGAATTCCGCAACACAAATTAGATGAATAATTTTTATGGAAAGATGTATTTCATCGACAGGAGATAAAATATTAATATCCGCTTCTTTCTATTTATTGCAATTATCGGGTTGGGAGTGGCGTTTCTGCCTTTCTTCAATCCATCAGCGGCAGGAGAGGGGAACCTGTTTGCGCGTTTGATGGAGCCCGGAGACGAAAAAATAGAGCAGCAAGCCCGCAGGATACTGGCAGAATTAATTGAATCATCAACCCCAGGTGGATATCCCTTCCCATCCGGTACAAGCCTGATTGGGGTGGAGGTATCCGGAAACGGGATCACAATCGATCTTTCACTGCCAGGGGAATATCTTGAGGAAGAGTTCGACGCTTTAAACAGCGATGCGATCAATAAACTGGTAGTTGATGCGCTGATGCCGCTAGGTTTGGAAAATTTCCGCATTCGAGCCGAGAACGAAAAGGGTATTCCTGTCCCGCTTTCAAGTTTTTTGATCCGGGAGGGTGTCAGGGTCCATACCGCTGAGGTTGACCTCGACCCTGTACCGGCGGTGCCAGGTCCCCAACCGGGGATGCCGGGAGGGCCACCTGTTGGTGGAACGAGCCAGCCTCAGGGGGTGTTATCCGGTAAAACTGTATGGCTGAGCCCGGGGCACGGCTGGATATGGAATGGCCTGCGATGGGTCACCCAGCGCCCGAATAAGTATGGAATAATTGAGGATTTCTCCAACGCCGAAGCGATCAATGCTTACCTGGTGCGTTACCTGTGGAACGCCGGGGCGGATGTGTGGGTGGTCCGGGACCGTTCTTTGAACAGCAACGAGAAAATCATCGACAACGATGACGGTGGAAGCAGTTATACAGAAACCGGATCGTTTACCACCAGTTCATCATCAGGCTATCTGGGCGGTTCATACCGCTACGCACTTACGGATACCAGCGAAAGCGCGATGGCAACCTGGAGACCGGATATCCCCGAGGCAGGTCTTTATCCGGTCTGGGTTTGGTACCGCCACAGCCCGAACCGCAGCATTGATGCGCGCTATACCATTCACCACGCAGGCGGCGATACCATGGTCTCGATCTCACAGGAAGTCCACGGCAGCACCTGGCGCTACCTGGGAGAATTCTATTTTGAAACCGGCACCGGTGGATATGTCAGCCTGACGAACGAATCAAGCGATCCCGGCCAGGCACTGATTGCGGATGCGGTCCGGTTTGGAGGCGGGCTGGGCAGCATTGACCGCGGCATGGGGCCCAGTTACGCGCCCCGGTTTGAAGAGGCGTCTTTATACCACGCTGAATACATGGGATATCCGGTCTCTGAATCGCTCAACGATGTGATCGTCAGACCGATGTACGCCGAATGGGAGAAATCCAAGGGTTACCCGGGCGAGGACGGCGTGTTCATCTCCTGGCATACGAACTGCTGCGATAAAAGCGGAACGCTGTCTTTCATCCACAGTTTCGATCCAACCCCGGGCAGCGCTGAACTGCAGTCAAGCGTGCACAATGGGGTGGTGCAGGCTTTGCGGGCAGGCTGGGACCCGGACTGGCAGGACCGCGGCCAGCTCAGCGCTGATTTCGGGGAGGTGCGTGAACTGGCGACAATGCCCGGCGTGCTGCTGGAGGTGGCTTACCATGACACAGAAGATCCGGGCGACGCGGATGTCCTGAAGGAACCGCATTTCCGCCAGACGGCAGCCCGGGGGGTTTACCAGGGGATCGTCAATTATTTTGCCGGCAGAGATGGAACGGAGAGGGTTTACCTTCCCCAGCCGCCAACCCACTTAAC